>Ga0134126_10007319_pt1 | contig 13858 bp, 12 predicted proteins | sample KB31752_FD_96881 | JGI IMG/M metagenome (GOLD analysis project Ga0134126, IMG submission 96881) | Terrestrial soil microbial communities with excess Nitrogen fertilizer from Kellogg Biological Station, Michigan, USA - KB3-175-2 | ecosystem: Environmental > Terrestrial > Soil > Unclassified ...
CCGGCCGGCACAAGATCACGAGCTTCACCAGCGCGCCGCTGCAGCGTGCGCATGGCGACGGGAAAGTGCCGGCGGCGCTGGTCGCCAAGATATTCGAGACCGATGCCGGCAAGGCGGTCTTCGCCCGCGGCACCGACGGCTACGCCGTGGCGCAGGTCAAGGAGATCCAACCCGCCGATCCGAGCAAGGACACCGCCGCCGTGCAGCGCCTGTCGCAGCAGCTCACGCCCTCGATGCGCGACGAACTGCTGCAGCAGTTCGACCAGGCGCTGCGCCAGCGCTACCCGGTGAGCATCGACCAAGCCGCCGTCGGACGCGCGCTCTAGGTCGGGGCGCTCCATGCAGCTCACCCCCGGCTTCGCGGAATTCGCCGAGCGTTACGCGGCGGGCCGGCCGGTGCTGCTATGGACGTCGCTGATCTCCGATCTCGAGACGCCGGTTTCCGCCATGCTCAAGCTGGCGGATGGCCGGCCCAACAGCTTCCTGTTCGAATCCGTCGAGGGCGGCGCTGCCCGCGGGCGCTATTCCTTCATCGGCTTGAAGCCCGATCTGATCTGGCGCTGCTTCGGCAACCGCGCCGAGGTGAACCGCAAGGCGCGCTCTGACCCGCATGCCTTCGAGCCGGCCGCGGGCGGCGCGCTCGCCTCGCTGCGCGCGCTCGTCGCCGAATGCCGTGTCGAGACGCCGGCGCCGCTGCCGCCGATGGCGTCAGGCCTCTTCGGCTATCTCGGCTACAACATGGTCGGGCTGATGGAGCGGCTGCCCGACGCCAATCGCGACACGCTGGCGATTCCCGACGGCATCATGCTGCGGCCGACCGTGGTGTGCATCTTCGACAACATCGCCGATCGCGTCACCGTGGTGACGCCGGTATGGCCCGAGGCCAGCATCGCCGCCGCCGCGGCCTATGACCGCGCGCGCGAGCGCCTGGGCGACGTCGTCGCCGATTTCGAGCGCAGCCTGCCGCACCGGCGCGAGGGCGCCGAGGCGGTGCAGGAGCTGCCTGCGCCCGAGGCCAACATGACGCGCGCCGAGTGCATGCAGATGGTCGAGACGGCCAAGGAATACATCCGCGCCGGCGAGATCTTCCAGGTCGTGCCGTCGATGCGGCTGCGCGTGCCGTTCCGACTGCCGCCTTTCTCGCTCTACCGCGCGCTCAGACGCCTCAACCCCTCGCCCTTCCTGTTCTTCCTCGACTACGACGGCTTCTCCGTCGTGGGGTCGAGCCCGGAAGTTCTGGTGCGGCTGCGCGACGGCAAGGTCACCATCCGTCCGCTCGCCGGGACACGCCGGCGCGGCGCCACCGCGGCCGAGGACGCGGCGCTCGCCGAGGAGCTGCTCGCCGATCCCAAGGAGCGCGCCGAGCATCTCATGCTGCTCGACCTCGCGCGCAACGATGTCGGCCGCGTCGCCCGGATCGGCACCGTCAAGGTCACCGAGCAGATGGTGATCGAGCGCTACAGTCACGTCATGCATATCTGCTCGCATGTCGAGGGCCAGATCGATCCGCGCTTCGACGCCATGGACGCGCTGATCGCGGGCTTCCCTGCCGGCACCCTGTCGGGCGCGCCCAAAGTGCGCGCCATGGAGATCATCGACGAGCTCGAGACCGAGCGGCGCAACCTTTATGGCGGCGCCGTCGGATATTTCGCCGGCGACGGCAGCATGGATACCTGCATCGTGCTGCGCACCGCGATCGTCAAGGACGGCCAGATGGTCGTGCAGGCCGGCTGCGGCGTCGTCGCCGACAGCAATCCGGCGGCCGAGCACCAGGAAATCCTCGACAAGTCCCGCGCCTTGTTCCGCGCCGCCGAGGAAGCGGTGCGCTTCGCGCGGAGCTGAAAGGACGCTGGGCGGTCAGCCATTGGTCAGCTTCTCGCTGACTATTGGCTCTTTATGCAATGAAAAAACGTCCTCATCCTGAGCGTGTCGATGAGGTAGAACGAGACTTGCGGCACCAGTATCCTAGCGCCGCGGACGCAAGGCGTGGATGCTACCCTTCGACGCTGTAGCCGGCATCCTCGACGGCGCGGCGCACCGCGTCGCGCGATGCGATACCGTCGACGCGGACATTGCCGCTGTCCAGGTCGACCTGGACCTTGGCCTTGGGATCCAGGCGATGGATTGCGCGGGTGACCGCTGCGACGCAGCCGCCGCAATTCATCCCGCCGACGCGATAGGTCTCCGTCATCCGCGTGCCTCCGCCGCCCAACGCTCCTTGACGATAGTGCTCACCGGCACCAGCACCAAGCCCTTGCTGTCGAGCTTGTCGAGCCAGAGCGCCAGCTCCGCCAGCGTCCCGTCATGGGGATGGCCAATGGCAATGGCGCTGCCGTGGCGCCGCGCCGTCGCCTCGAGCACGGCGAGCCGCTCGCCGACGGCCGTGGCGTCGCTCTCATTGTCGAGGAAGACATCGCGCGACGCATTGGGGACGCCGAGGCGTTGCGCCACCTCGGCCGCCACGGTGCTCGCGATGGTCCGCGAATCGATGAACAGCAGGCCACGCGCCTTGAGCTCCGCCATGATCTCGGTCATGGCCGGCGTATTGCTGGTGAAGCGGCTGCCCATGTGGTTGTTGATGCCGACATAGCCCTCGAAGCGGTCGAGATCCCAGCGCAGGCGGCGCAGGATTTCGTCATGGCTGAGTGCCACGGCGAGGCCGTTCGGCCCCATATCCTCGGCCCGGCTCATCGGCTCCATCGGCACATGCACCAAAAGCTCATGGCCGGCGCGGTGTGCCGCCTCGGTGAGATGCGGCAGGTCGTCGGCATAAGCGAGGAAAGACAGCGTCAGTGGCCCCTTGAGCGCGATCGCGCGCTCCGTGCGGCGGCGATCCACGCCGAGATCGTCGATGACGATGGCAATGCGCGCCCGGCCGCGCATCGCCGGCGGCGCCACGGCGTAGCGCAGCCACGCGGGCCGGCTGGCGTCCGACTTGACCGGCGGCAGCGCATCCGGCTTCGTTGGCGGCAGCGCCTCCAGCGGCGGCGGCGTGGGCTGCGGCGCCACCGGCCGCGCGGCGAGCTGCGTCTGCGCCGGCGGCACGATCATGGCGACGGGCGGCGGTGACCGCACGGCCCGCTCCGGCAAGGCTTGCCAGACCGCCAAGCCGATGACGCCGAGCATGAAGCCGCAGGCGACCGACGCGATGAGGCCGCGCAACGCGCTCATGGCGGCATCACTGGCGTCGGTTGAGAGATCAGCGTGCGCATGGCGGTCAGTCTTATCGCAAATGATTAACCAAGTTCTTCCGCCAGCTCGTCGAGGATCGGGCAGTCCGGGCGGTGGTCGCCGTGGCAGCGCTCGACCAGCCCTTGCAGCGTCTGGCGCATGCGCTTCAGCTCGGCGATGCGCGCGTCGATGTCATCGAGATGCGCCGATGCGAGACGGCGCACATCGGCGCTGGCGCGGTGCTTGTCGCGCCACAGCGCGACCAGCGCCGCCACCTCCTTGACCGAGAATCCGAGGCGCCGCGCATGCTGGATGAAGCGCAAGGTCGCCAGGTGGCGCTCGTCATAGCGCCGGTAGTTGCCGCCGGAGCGCCCCGGCGGCTCGATCAATCCCACGCTCTCGTAATAGCGGATGGTCTTGGCCGGCAGGCCGGTCGCCGCCGCCACGTCGCCGATATTCATTCGGGCCTCCAATGCCTCAGGCGCAGCGAATTGGCGACGACGCTGACGCTCGAGAACGCCATCGCCGCGCCGGCCAGGACCGGGCTCAGCACGCCGAGCGCCGCCAGCGGGATGCCGACGACATTGAAGGCGAACGCCCAGAACAAATTCTCGCGGATGCGCGCCACGCCGAGCCGCGCCAGGCCGAGCGCCGCCGGCACCAGCGACAGATCGGGCCGCATCAAGGTGATGCCCGAGGCCGCCGCCGCCACATCGGTGCCGGCGGCCAGTGCGATGCCGAGATCGGCGGCAGCCAGCGCCGGCGCGTCGTTGATGCCGTCGCCGACCATGGCAACGACCCGTCCTGCGCCCTGCAACCGCCGCACGGCCTCTGCCTTGTCCGCGGGCAGCACGCCCGCCTGCACATCCTCGATACCGACGGCGCGCGCCACGGCCCGCGCCACGATCTCGCTGTCGCCGGTGAGCAGCGACACGCCGATGCCCCGCTCGCGCAGATTCCTGACCGCCGCCGCCGCGCTCGGCCGCACCTCGTCGCCCGCCGCCAGCACGCCCAACGGCCGCGCCGTCTGGGCGATCTCGGCGGCGTAGAGCAGGCCCAGCCCCTGAGCGGCCGGCGCCGCGGCGAGCGCGTCGAGCAGCGCCAGCGGCACATTCATCTCGGCCATGAGCCGGCGCGAGCCGACAATGACCCGCCGCCCCGAGACGGTCGCGTCGATGCCTCTTCCCGGCAGCGCGCGGAAGAGCGCGACCGGCGCCAGCGCCAACCCGCGCTCATTGGCAGCCGCGATGAGGGCGCGCGCCAGCGGATGCTCGCTGCCCTGCTGCGCCGCGGCGACCAGCGCCAACAGGGCACCCTCCTCGCCCGAGATCGGCAGCACCTCGAGCAGGCGCGGCCGCCCTTCCGTCAACGTGCCGGTCTTGTCGAAGACCACGGCGCTGACGCGCGCCGCCGCTTCGAGCGCCTCGGCGTCCTCGACCAGGATGCCGGCGCGCGCCGCCGCGCCGGTCGCCACCATGATCGCCGTCGGCGTCGCCAATCCGAGCGCGCAGGGACAGGCGATCACCAGCACCGACACGGCGGCGATGATCGCGCTCTCCGCCGCCGCGCCGGCGACCAGCCATCCCGCCAGCGTCGCCGCGGCGACCGCCAGCACGATCGGCACGAAGACGGCGCTGACCCGATCGGCGAGCCGCTGCACCGGCGCCTTCGACGCCTGCGCGCCCTCGACCAGCGCGATGATACGGGCCAGCGTGGTGTCGCCGCCGACCGCAGCGACGCGGATGCGCAAACGCCCCTCGCCGTTGAGGCTGCCGCCGACGACCCTATCGCCCGCGCCTTTCGCCATCGGCACGCTCTCGCCGGTGACCAGCGATTCATCGACGGCGCTCTCGCCGTCGATGATCGTGCCGTCGGCGGCGATGCGCTCGCCGGGCCGCGCCACGACGATATCGCCGGGCCGCAGTGCCGCCAATGCGATCTCGCCCTCGCTGCCGCCGCGCTCGACGCGCGCCGTCTCGGGGCGGAGCGCCAGCAGCGCTCGCAGTGCCCGCGTCGTCCGGCGCCGCGCCCGCCGCTCGAGCACGCGGCCCAGCGTCACCAGCGTGATCACCGCGGCGCCGGCTTCGAAATAAAGATGCTCGTTCATCCCGGCATGGGCCAGGAGCTCATAGACGCTGAGCCCGTAAGCGGCGGAGCTGCCCAGCGCCACCAGCAGGTCCATGTTGCCGCTGGCGGCGCGCGCCGCCCTCCAGCCGTTGCGGTAGAAGCGCGCGCCGACCACGAGCTGCACCGGCGTCGCGAGCGCCCATTGCATGACGCCCGGCAGCGCCCAATCGGTGCCGACGAGCATCGCCGCCATGGGCAGCAGCAGCGGCACCGTCAGCGCCGCGCCCAGCATGAAGAGCAGCCACTCGCGCCGCTCGGCTGCCCGCGCCGCTGCGTCTGCCGCGGCCGGTGTCATCTCCTGCTTGGGCCGGGCGCCATAGCCGGCGGCGGCGACCGCAGCGACCAGGGCCGGTGTGTCGGCCATGCCCGGCGTGCGATGGAGCCGTGCCTCCTCGCTGGCGAGATTGACTGACACGTCGTTGACGCCCGGCACCCGCGCCAGCGCCTTCTCGACGCGGGCGACGCAGGCAGCGCAGCTCATGCCCTCGATCCTGAGCGCCACCGCCTCGCCAGGCCGCCCGGCTGCCTCAACCACAGCCATGGTGTCCAACCTTCCAGTAAACTGTCATCTTGCCGAAGATGGGCCTTCCTCCCGGGGGAATGTCAAGGAGCGGCAGCACAAAAATCGCGCCACGCCCCTCTCCCGTAGCGCGGGAGCGGGAGGGATCCGTCGCGCGGCGACGGCCACTTGATCGGCGCGCCGGGCGCCGCCATATCACTGTACGTAACTAGCGTTCGGCCGGATCGGCAGGCGAGGAACACGTCACGGCGAACATTAACACGAACCCAATTTCGGGTGGCTGCTTGAGCGCCGCCCCTCTGCGCAGTACGCGCCTACGCAGAGCGAGGAGAGCGCCCGCGTGCGACGGGCAGGTGACCCGCTCGCCCTTCGCTTCCAGCCGCTCCCTTCCGCGCGCGGGCGAGGGGCTATGACAGCGCGCCGCGCTGCCTGCTATGATCCGGCTTGGTCGCATGCGGGCGTAAATCATGTTTCTGCTGATCGATAACTACGACAGCTTCACCTACAACCTCTGGCACTACTTGGGCGAGCTGGGCGCCGAGGTGGTGGTGAAGCGCAACGACGCGCTCACCGCCGAAGCGGCGCTGGCGCTGAAGCCGCAGGGCATCGTCATCTCGCCCGGGCCGAGCGACCCCGACCATGCCGGCATCTGCCTCGAGCTGGTGCGGCGCGCCGGCGCGGTGCCGGTGCTTGGCGTCTGCCTCGGCCACCAGGCGATCGGCCAGGCGATGGGCGGCCGCGTCGTGCGCGCGCCGGTGCCGATGCACGGCAAGGTGAGCCGCATCCGCCACAGCGGCGCCAGCGTTTTCGCCGGCCTCGCCAATCCGTTCGGCGCGACGCGCTACCATTCGCTCGTCGTCGATCGCGCCGCTCTGCCGCCCTCACTCACCGTCACCGCCGAGACCGAGGACGGCATCATCATGGGCATCGCGCATCGGGAGCGGCCCCTGCACGGTGTGCAGTTCCATCCCGAGAGCATCGCGTCCGAGGGCGGTCACGATCTGCTGCGCAATTTCCTGCGTCTCGCCGCGGCGCAAAGCGTCGCCGCATGAGCGAGGCGCCCGCCGATTTCAAGGCGCTGCTGGCCAAGCTTGCCGCCGGCCAGCGCCTCAGCGAGGACGAGTCGGCGCAGGCCTTCGACCGCATGATGTCGGGCGACGCGACGCCGTCGCAAATGGGCGCCTTTCTCATGGCGCTGCGCCTGCGCGGCGAGACCGTCGAGGAGATCACCGGCGCCGCGCGCACCATGCGCGCCAAGGCGGCGCATATCCGGGCGCCGGCGAGCGCCATCGATACGGTCGGCACCGGCGGCGACGGCATCGGCACCTTCAACATCTCGACGGCGGCCGCGCTCGTCGTCGCCGGCTGCGGCGTGCCGGTCGCGAAGCACGGCAACCGCGCTTTCTCCTCGAAATCCGGGGCCGCCGACATCCTGGCGGCGCTCGGCGTCAACATCGATGCCGAGGCCGATCTCGTCGAGCGCGCCATCAGCGAGGCGAGCATCGGCTTCCTCATGGCGCCGCGCTATCATGGTGCCATGCGCCATGTCGGCCCGACGCGCGTCGAGCTCGGCACGCGCACCATCTTCAATCTGCTGGGCCCGCTGTCCAATCCGGCCGGGGCCAAGCGCCAGCTCGTCGGCGTCTTCGCGCCCAATTGGGTGCGGCCGGTCGCCGAAGTGCTGGGCAAGCTCGGCAGCGAGCGCGCCTGGGTCGTCCATGGCGACGGCCTCGACGAGCTGACGACGACCGGCACGACGCTGGTCGCCGAGCTCAAGGACGGCAAGGTCTCGGGTTTCGAGGTGACGCCCGAGGATGCCGGCCTGCCGCGCGCCAAGCTCGACGACATCAAGGGCGGCGATCCCGCCGCCAATGCCGCGCATATGATCGAGCTGCTGGAGGGACGGCGCGGGCCGCTGCGCGAAATCGTGCTCTTGAACAGCGCCGCGGCGCTGATCGTCGCCGGGCGCGCGCGCGACTTGCGCCATGGCGTCGATCAGGCCGCCGATGCGATCGACCAAGGCAAGGCGCGCCGTGTCCTGGAGAAGCTCGTCGCCATCACCAATGGACGCGCCCCGTGAGCGACGTTCTCGCGCGCATCTGCGACGATACGCGGCGCGCCGTCGCGGCGGCCAAGGAGGCACGCCCACTGGCCGCGCTCGAGCGTGACGCAGCAGCAGCCGAGCCGCCGCGCGGCTTCATCGAGGCGCTCGACCACGCGGTCTCGTCGAGCGGCTACGGCCTCATCGCCGAGATCAAGCGGGCAAGTCCGAGCCGCGGCTTGATTCGCGCCGATTTCAATCCGCCGGCGCTGGCGCGCGCCTATGAGCGGGGCGGCGCCGCATGCCTTTCCGTGCTGACCGACGCGCCTTACTTCCAGGGCGAGCCGGCGCATCTGATGGCGGCCCATGACGCGGTGAGTTTGCCGGTGTTGCGCAAGGACTTCATCCTCGACCCCTATCAAGTCGTCGAGGCGCGAGCCCTGGGCGCCGATTGCATCCTGCTGATCATGGCGGCACTCAGCGATGACGAGGCGGCGGCGCTCGAGGCCGCGGCGCAGCGCCGCGGCATGGACGTGCTGGTCGAGGTGCACGATCGCGCCGAGCTCGACCGCGCGCTCCGCCTGAAGACCAAATTGATCGGAATAAACAATCGCAATCTCAAAACATTATCGGTTGACCTTGCGCTGACGGAAGAGCTCGCGCCAGCGCTACCCCAGGGCCGCGTCGCGGTGAGCGAGAGCGGGCTCCAAACGCCCGCCGATCTCGCGCGGATGGCGCGCCTTGGCGTGCGCCGCTTCCTCGTTGGCGAGTCCCTGATGAAGCAGCCCGATATCGAGGCGGCGACGCGCACGCTGCTGGCGCCGGCGGGAGCCGGAGCGCTGCCATGAGTGACTTCACGCATTTCGACGAGCACGGCCGCGCGCGCATGGTCGATGTCTCCGACAAGGCCGAAACCGAGCGTGTCGCCACGGCAGCCGGCAGCGTGGTCATGCAGAGAGCGACGCTGGAGCGCATCATGGCAGGCAGCGTCGACAAGGGCGACGTGCTGTCGGTGGCGCGCCTCGCCGGCATTATGGGCGCCAAACGCACGCCCGATCTCATCCCGCTGTGCCACCCGCTCGCCCTGGGCTCGGTCAGCGTGGATCTGAGCTGCGATCCGGCGCGCAACGCCATCGATATCAGCGCCACGTGCAAGCTCAAGGGCCGCACCGGCGTCGAGATGGAGGCGCTGACTGCGGTCGCCGTGGCCGCCCTCACCGTCTACGACATGTGCAAGGCGGTCGATCGCGGCATGCGCATCGAAGGCATCCATCTCGTCCACAAATCCGGCGGCAAGTCGGGCACTTACGAGGCGAAGCCGTGATCTCGGTCGAGGAAGCGCGGCGGCGCCTGCTGGCGCCCTTGACGCCCTTGGCCGCCGAGCAAGTGTCGCTCGCCGACGCGCTCGGCCGCGTCCTCGCCGAGGATGTCGCGGCGCGGCGCACCCAACCGCCCTTCGCTGCCTCGGCGATGGACGGCTATGCCGTGCGCGCCGCCGACGTCGCGCGCGTGCCGGCGCGGCTCAACGTGGTGGGCTCGGTGCCGGCTGGCCAATCCTACGGCGGCACCGTGGGGCGTGGCGAGGCCGTGCGCATCTTTACCGGCGCGCCCGTCCCAGCCGGCGCCGACGCCATCGTCATCCAGGAGGATACGTCGCGCGACGGCGATATCGTGACCGTGCGCGAAGCGGCGGCCGAAGGCCAGTTCGTGCGCCCGGCCGGCCTCGACTTCCGTGAAGGCGATGTCGGATTGCGCGCCGGCCGACGGCTCACCGCGCGCGATGTCGGCCTCGCCGCGGCGATGAACCGCCCGTGGCTCTTGGTGCGGCGGCAGCCGCGCATCGCCATCCTGCCGACCGGCGACGAGGTGGTCTTGCCCGGCGATCCCGTCGGCCCCAACCAGATCGTCAGCTCGAACGGCCTGGCGCTCGCTGCGTTCGTCACACAATGCGGCGGCATTCCGCTGCAGCTGCCGATCGCGCCCGACGATAACAGCGCGCTGCAGCGCATCGCGCTGGGCGCCGCCGGCGCCGATTTCCTGGTCACCACCGGCGGCGCCTCGGTCGGCGACCACGACCTCGTGCGCGAGGCGCTCCAGGCTGGCGGCCTCGTCCTCGATTTCTGGAAGATCGCCATGCGGCCCGGCAAGCCGCTGATGGTCGGGCGCTTCCGCGACACGCCCATGCTGGGGCTGCCGGGCAACCCGGTCTCGACGCTGGTCTGCGGCCTGCTCTTCCTCAAGCCGGCGATCGAGCGCCTCCTCGGCCTGGAGGCCGCGGAAGCGCCGCCCGCGCGGGCGCGGCTGACCCTGGCCCTCCCGGCCAACGACCAGCGCCAGGACTATCTGCGCGCCACCCTCGCCCGCGCCGCCGACGGCACGCTTGAGGCCCGCCCCTTCAGCCGCCAGGACAGCTCGATGATGTCGGCATTGGCGCATTCCGACTGTCTCATTGTCCGCCAGCCCCGCGCCCCGGCCGCCGCCGCCGGCGACAGCGTCGAGGTGATCCCGCTCGATTGAGCCACTCGCCGGCATTCGCCGGATGACGGCGTTAAGCCGCGGACTTTCATTATCGCGGCGATTCTCGCCCCAATTGCCGCTTGACGCTCCCGGCGAACCAAACTAGAACATCCTTGGGGTTTTGGTTTTGTTCCAGGGTCCGCCTGGATCTGCCCTGCGGAGGACGCCTGATGCTGACGCGAAAACAATATGAATTGCTGGTCTTCATCAATCGTCGGCTTTCCGATGGCGGCGTGTCGCCCTCCTTCGAGGAGATGAAGGAGGCGCTGGGATTGAAATCCAAATCCGGCATCCACCGCCTGATCAGCGGGCTCGAGGAGCGCGGCTTCATCCGCCGCCTGCCGCACCGCGCCCGCGCGCTCGAAGTGGTGCGCCTGCCCGAGGACACCGCGGTTGCCGGCATGCGTGGGCGTGCAGGCGGCGAGCGCAGCCGCTTCTCGCCCACGGTTATCCGCGGCGATTTCAAGGCGGCGCTGCCGGGAACCAGCACGAGCATCAGCAGCGACGGCGAGGCGGTGCAGCTCCCGCTCTATGGTCGCATCGCCGCCGGCACGCCGATCGAGGCGCTGCGCGATCAGAGCAACACCATCGGCGTGCCCGCCGGCCTCATCGGCAGCGGCGAGCATTACGCGCTCGAAGTCGCCGGCGACAGCATGATCGACGCCGGTATCCTCGACGGCGACACCGTCCTGGTCCAGCGCAGCGAGACCGCCGAGAACGGCCAGATCGTCGTCGCCCTCATCGACAACAACGAAGTGACCTTGAAGCGGCTGCGCCGGCGCGGCGATTCGATCGCTCTCGAGCCCGCCAACAAGGACTATGAGACGCGCATCTTCGGCCCCGACCGCGTCAAGGTGCAGGGCCGGCTCGTGGGATTGATGCGGCGCTACTGACCCGCGCCTGGCGGCGCGTCAGTCGTCGGGCAACCGAGGCGGCGCGCGCCCGTCATCGTCGGCTGTTGCGCCGTTGCGCCGCACGCGCGACGGCGACGGCGCCCAGGGCCTGATGCCGCGCCAATCGCCGACGGTCTCGACGCGCAGGCGATCCTCGTCGAGCCATACTGCATGTCCGCCTTTGAGCCATGTGTCGATACGATCGATAACCGGTGGACCACGGCAGGCGCGGTGCGCGGCGACGGGACTCACCACGAGATCAGCATGCCGGCAGTCCTCGCCGAGGGCGACGCCGTCGCGGATCAGCGCGACCGTGTGACCGCGTCTGCGATAGAGACAGCCCAGCGCATCGCAGCTGAGGCTGCCATCGGCGCTCACGCCGGCGCCAGGCCAGGCGGCGCCGGTCGTTGCGGCGGTGCGCCGCGTCCAAGTCTCCTCCGCCAATTTCGCGTGGCGCGCCATCGACAGGAGATAACTGCCGTCGGCCGCGCGCACGGCGACGAGCGACGAATCTCCCGCGACGAGGATGTCAGGCGGCCGCAGCAACGCGAACGCCACGTAACCGGCAGCGATCGGCGCCAGGCCGAGCCACCGCCAGCGACGCGTCCAGATGCACAGCCATAAGGCGCCGAAGCTCAGCAGGATGAGCGCCATGGGCGGCATGCTTGGCACCATCAGCACGGCGCCCGGCCACGACGTTACCCAATGCGCGATCGCCGCCACGGCATCGATGCCCCAGCCCATCGGCTTCAAGGCGAGGGCCTCGCATCCGAACGGCATGAGCAGGCAGGCGACGAGCGCCCACGGCATGATCCAGAAGCCGGTGATCGGCACGGCGAGCGCATTGGCCGCCACCGAGTAGAGCGGAAAGCGATTGAAATGATAGATGGTGAAAGGCGCCGTCGCGAGCGTCGTGATCACCGTCGTGAACGCGATGCCGAGCGCGTAGAGACCGATGCGGCGCAGCAGGCCGGCATGCGAGTGCCATTGGCTGAGCCTGCCGCGCATCGCCTCGTAGAACGCGATCAAGCCGGCCACCGCCGCGAAGGACATCTGGAAGCTCGGCCCGGTGGCGCTCTCCGGCGTGAGCAGCATCACCGCGAGAGCGGCGTAGGCGATGGCGCGCGCCGACAGGCTCAGCCGATCGACCAGCACGCCGAGCAGCACCAACCCGGTCATGCAGAAGGCGCGCCGCGACGGCACCGTGGCACCCGACAGCAGCAGGTAGAGGAACGTCACCAGCAGCGCCAATGCCGCCGCCCATTTCTTGGTCGGATGATTGAGCGCAATCGCCGGAATGAGCGCGAGGACGGCGCGCAGCCCGAAGAAGGCGGCCGTCGCCACCATGCCCATATGCAGGCCGGCGATCACCAGGATGTGCGCCAAGCCGGCGTCGCGAAAGGCGCCGGCATCCTCGGGCGGGATGGCGTGCGTCGCGCCGGTGACGAGCGCCGCCGCGATGGCGCCGGTGGGCTCCGGCAGCGCGGCGCGGATGCGTTGGGTGACGGTAGTGCGCACCGCCTCGATGGCGCTCCGCCACCGGCTGACGCCAAGCCCCGGCGGCGCGGCGACGCGCTCGGGTGCGCCCAAGGCAAAGCCCACCGCGCCCAGCCGGTCGAAATAGGCACGGCGCTGGAAATCATAGGCGCCCGGCATCGCCGGTGCCGGCGGCGGCAGCAGCACGGCCTTGAGGCTCAGCCATTCGCCCGGGACGAGTTGGCTCTGCTCCTGGCGCAGGCGCACCCGGATGCGCGCCGGCAAATGCGCGGCGTCGAGGCGGCCGACGCGGCGCGGCTCAATCACGAGGCGCGTGCCTTCGGGCAGCGGGTCGACCGCGACGAGGCGGCCTTCGATCGCCACCGGCCCGATGCGGCGCTCGAGAATGGGTGCCGCCACCCACCAGGCCTGGAACTCAGCCGCGCCGAATCCCAGCGCGATCGCAGCGGCGGCCACTGAGGGCAGGAGCAGGCGCTGCGAGCGGACGGCCGCGACCGCGGCGGCGATGGTGGCTGCCGCGCCTCCGGCGCCGAGCCACAGCGGCGGCTCGACGGTCAGCCAGAAATAGCCGCCGATGCCGACACCGACCAGTACCGGCACCCATAGAGCCCAGCGCTCGCGCTCAGCGATGAAATTCTCGACGAGCCAGTGCACGAGATCGCCCAAGCGATGCGTCGGCATCGCCGGCTGGAGAGGCAGGCCGCCGCTCACTTCCGCTGGTTGCATGACCCGAGTGTAGTTCGCCTGGGCGCCGGCCCCAAGCGTCGCACGAGGCGGGCCGAATTGTAGCGCCAAGCGGCGCGCCTTACGGTCCGCGCCATCAAAGATGTCGCGCATGAGTCGTTCGTGATAGTTGTGCCCCGCCTGTGGCATCAGGCGCTCGTGCTTGTCGCACTTTCGGCATTGTACGTGCCATGACGCGCCGCCCCCGATGTGCTACACCGCGGCGCAGATGAGTGTTGTCGTCCGTTTTGCTCCCTCGCCCACCGGCTTCCTCCATATCGGCGGCGCCCGTACGGCGCTGTTCAATTGGCTCTTCGCCAAGCATCACGGCGGCAAGTTCCGGCTGCGCATCGAGGACACCGACCGGCA
>Ga0134126_10007320_pt1 | contig 13857 bp, 10 predicted proteins | sample KB31752_FD_96881 | JGI IMG/M metagenome (GOLD analysis project Ga0134126, IMG submission 96881) | Terrestrial soil microbial communities with excess Nitrogen fertilizer from Kellogg Biological Station, Michigan, USA - KB3-175-2 | ecosystem: Environmental > Terrestrial > Soil > Unclassified ...
GCGAGCTTGCTCACCATCGTGCTGACGCTGTTTGGCGCGAGGTGCAGCTCAGCGGCTGCCTCGGCCACGCCGATGCCAGGACGGCGAAACGCGAGCCGTAGCAACTCCGACCGGGCCGGCGGCAGCGGGTCCGCGACAGCGGAGCTCCGCACCGCGCGCGTCCCCACCCGGCGCACGGCACCAGTAGCGACCATCAGCCTGGACGCTTCGGCCTTAGCCCATTCGGCGACGCCGGCGTCCGTAGAGGCCGACGGTCTTACATCGTTCACAGAGCTAACTATATGGAGCAACACGCCGCACGCCAAGAGGTAGAACCCAGACAGACCAGGCATTTCATGGGCTCCATTGCCGCCATACGCCCTCTATGAAAGCCATGCGTCACTCTGCGTGATTCGGCATACACAAGAACTCTGGGGTAACGAGAGCGAAAAAGTCCCTGCATTGCGCGAGGACTAGTGAGGGCGGGAGAGAAGGAGCGCAGCATGGCTACTACGTCCTCCGACACGACGAGCAGCCCGTATATACGGAGTTTGATCCCGGCGCGGATCGACCGATTGCCCTGGTCTAGATTCCATACACGGCTTATTGTCGCGCTCGGCGTGGCTTGGATCCTCGATGGTCTTGAGATCACCATCGCGGCGAATGTCGGGTCTGACCTGACACTCAGAAACACCCTGAACATGTCCGCCGGAGCGGTTAGCGACATCGCCTGGTGGTACCTGATCGGCGAGGTTATCGGTGCCCTCTTCTTCGGGCGGCTGTCCGACAGGCTCGGCCGGAAGAACCTCTTCGTGATCACGCTAGGCGTCTACCTCGTCGGTAGCGGCCTGACCGCCGTGACGCCAAACGGCGGCCACTGGTTTATCTTCCTCTACGCCACCCGCATCATCGCGGGCATGGGTATCGGCGGCGAGTACGCCGCGATCAACTCGGCGATCGACGAGATGATCCCCGCCAAGTTCCGAGGCCGCGTCGACCTCGCGGTCAACGGCACGTACTGGGCGGGCGCGATCCTCGGCACGATCGTCACGCTCTGGGTGCTGAACCACGTCACGGCGTTCTGGGGCTGGCGCGTCGCCTACATCGTCGGCCCGGTCCTCGCACTCTTCATCATCTACGTGCGGCGCAACCTACCGGAGTCTCCGCGCTGGCAGATCATGCACGGCAGACAGGCTGAGGCAGAGAAGTCAATCGAGGAGATCGAGCGGCAGGTCGCACGAACCCAGGGCACGCTCCCGCCGGTTGACCAGAGCAAGGAACTGGAGATCCGTCCCACCAGGCACTTCGGTTATCTAGAACTGCTCAAGACGCTGTTCCAGCACTACCCGAGGCGCTCCATACTCGTCGCCGCGCTGATGATCACCCAGTCGTTCCTCTACAACGCGATCTTCTTCACCTCCAGCCTGGTGCTCGAGTTCTTCTTTAACGTCCCTGCTACTCACACCAGCTACTACTTCTTCGCGTTCGCGGCGGGCAACCTGCTCGGCCCGCTTACCCTCGGCCGTCTCTTCGACACCGTCGGCCGTAAGCCGATGATCGCCGGCACCTACATCACGGCAGGCGTGCTGCTCGTGATCACCGCGTTCCTCTTTAAGGCGGGGTCGCTGACCGCGACCACGCAGACGATCTGTTGGGCCGTGGTGTTCTTCTTCGCGAGCGCTGGCGCGAGCGCTGGCTACCTGACCGCGAGCGAGGTCTTCCCGCTTGAGGTCCGTGCCCAGGCCATCGCGGTGTTCTTCGCTATCGCCCAGATCTTCGGCGCCTTCGGCACCCACTGGTACGGGCACCTCATCGGCAACGGGACGAACCGCACCAGCCTCTTCATCGGCTACATGGTCGGTGCCTGCGCGATGATCCTCGGCGGCGTCATCGCGATCTTCTTCGGCGTCGCGGCGGAGGGCAAGGCCCTAGAAGATGTCGCCACGCCGTTGTCCGTCATCGGCAAACCAGCGGAGGCCGCCTTCCGGACCGGTGCTGGCCGCTCGGGCGTCGACCCGCTCGCTCCCGGCTCCGGAACTGCCGGAAGCACCGGCACGGGTAATGTCCCAGACCCGCGCCTCGGCGCGCACGACGACCCCGCGCGGACAAACCGCGACGACGAGATCTAGGTAAGCACTGCACACAGGTGGCGTCTCCGCGAGCAGCGAGGACGTCACCTGCGGCGTTCCGCCGCGAACAGTCAAAACCAGCAAAACCATTACGCAGAACGGGTTGTTGCTCCGCGTCCCACCTAGAACTTCTGCCAGTGCTGGCGGCACTCGTAGTCGACGTCGTGATTCCGGAAGTGCTCAACCTCGGACCGCTTCACCGCCAGGTACGCGGTCGACCGAAGCGGCCCAAGCGCGGACATCAGCACCTGGTCGGCCGACAGGGCGCGGAGTGCCTCGGCGAGTGCGGCCGGGAGCCGGGCGGGCAGCCCGGGCCTGGGGTCGCCCGCCAGTGTCGGGTTCGGCTGCGTGCCGGGCAGCGTTGCCGGGTCGACCAGCAGCGGCTCGCCCGGGTCAAGTTCCCGCCTGATGCCGTCGAGCCCCGCGTAGATGAACGCGCCGAGCGCGAGATAAGGGTTGCCGGACGAGTCGATGGGCTTGAGCTCCAGGTTCACCGAGCCGAGCGACCCGATCGGCGAGCAGATCCGCACCGCGGCCTCGCGGTTGTCCGGCCCGTAGCAGGCGAACGCGCCGGACCACGTGGACGGCGTGAGCCGCCGGTAGCTGTTCACCGAGCCGCAGGTCAGCGCAACCAAACCGGGTAGATGGGCAAGGACTCCGGCGAGGAAGTGATACCCGACCGCCGACAGCCCGTACCGGCCGGACGGATCGGCGAACGCGTTCGCGCCGTCCGCCCACAAGGAGGCATGCAGGTGGGCGCCGTTGCCCGCCTGCATCGGCAGCGGCTTAGGCGCGAAGCTCGCCCATAGGCCGTGCTTGATAGCGACGGCCCGGGCGGTCTCACGCAGCAGGACATGATTGTCCGCGGCGCGTAGCGCCGACGCGTGCCTGATGGGTACCTCTTGCTGGCCGTGGCCAAGCTCAGGGTAATAGTGCTCGACCTCTAGACCCTGTTTGAGCAGCGCATCGACGAGGTCGATCGTATAGTCGTGCGCCAAGTGGAAACCTGTAGCAGAGTAACAGAGGCTTTCGTCAATGGGTGTGAATGATGCGCCTTCGTAACGTCCGAGACTGAATTCTGGCTCAAAAGACGCCTGGAGTTCATATCCCGCCGCGGCAAGCTCCGCGATTGCGCCCTTGAGGAAGGTCCGCGAGCACCCGTCCCACGGGCTCCCATCAGGGTTGACCTGGTCGGCGAGCATGGCGGCCGCCCCCGGCGCGTAAGGCAATGTAACGAATGTTGAAGTATCCGGCTTTATTCGGATCTCCCCGACCGGCCCCATCCCCTCAACCGGGGCCAGTTCGTCCATCATCGACATCGCCATCATCGCCCGGGTATGCCCGATACCCGATTCGATCCGCTCGGCCAGCCGCGCGGTTGCGGCCGCCTTTCCCCGCACGATCCCGCCATGATCGACGTAGAGGAACCGCGTGAGCGCCACATTGTCGACCGTGGCCCGCTCTTGCACAGCAACCGCAGGCGAAAACGCGTCTGTCATTGCCGAAGGGTATCGTCCTATCATGCCCCCGAGTCCGGGTCCAAAGGATCTTCGCGCTTCCGATAGCGATCGTGAGCGAGTCGTCGCCATGCTGGGAGATGCGATGGCCGACGGCCGCCTTTCCCATGACGAGTATTCAGAACGACTGCCTGTTGCACTGTCAGCCCGCACCCTAGGGGAGCTGGCGGAGCTGACCACGGACCTTGCCGCGCCAGAGCACCAACCGCTCCAGCTAGGCAGTGGCCAGCCGGTCACCGCGATCTTCGCCACGTCCGACCGCCGCGGCCGCTGGGTTGTCCCCGGCGCCATGACGTGCGTGGCCGTCTGTGGCGAGGTGGTCCTCGACTTGACCGAGGCGATCCTGCAGGAGCGGCACGCCGTCATCACCGTCTACGCGTTCTGTGGCAAAGTTCGCCTCATCGTGCCGTCCGGCGTCGAGGTCGTCATGAACGCCAGCAACATCCTCGCTAGCCAGCGCGGCGGTACGACCAAGCGCATCCCGACCTCCTCCGATGTCCCGGTCGTCGAAATCCGCGGCTACCTGGGGGCCAGTGAGGTCGTAGCCCGCACCCCGCCCCGCCCCCGCCGCTGGCTGCCAGGCCGCCGCAAGTCGATCACCTGACCCAGCCGCAGGCGACCGCCGATTAACTAGCCCGCTGCCGGGAAGAGTTGGTTATCGTACAAAAACGCCTGGTCGGCTCCGGTGAGCGGTGCCTTTGGGCAATCGGGTGGCGTGGGAGGAGAGGGCAGCCGGTGCTGTGCAGCAGACGCCGAGCCGGAGTCAAGGGCGGCAGGGATGTTCGCCGCCGATGAAGAGATAGGCCGTGACCTGGCCGCCGTGGACTGGGCGACAACCCCGCTCGGCCCGCCAGGCACTTGGCCGCAGAGCTTGCAGACGGCAGTGGACATCCTGCTGTCGTCACGGTTCCCAATGTGGATGGCCTGGGGACCGCAGCTGACGTTCTTCTGCAATGCCGCCTATCGGCGTGACACCTTGGGCCGCAAGTACCCCTGGGCGCTAGGCCGGGCGGCCAGCGAGGTGTGGGCCGAGATCTGGGATGACATCGGCCCGCGCATTCACACTGTCCTGGCGACGGGAAAAGCGACCTGGGACGAGGCGCTGCTGCTGTTCCTTGAGCGGTCCGGCTACCCGGAGGAGACGTACCACACCTTCTCCTACAGCCCGCTGCGCGACGACGCCGGCGCCGTGGTCGGCATGCTGTGCGTGGTCAGCGAGGATACTGACCGCGTCATTGGCGAGCGCCGGATGGCGACCCTGCGCGACCTGGGTTCGGACCTGAGCGTGGTGCGCACTGAGCGGGAAACGCTGGAGTTCGCCGGACGGCAGCTGGACCTCAACCCGTGGGACCTGCCTTTCACCTTGACTTACCTGTTCGAGGACGACGGCGAGACCGCCCGGCTAGCTGGCAGCAGCGGCATCCCCGCCGGTCACCCGGCCGCCCCAGCCGTCCTCGCAGCCGGGGACCCTGATCCAGTGTGGCCCGTCGCGGCGCTGCGGCGGGAAGAGCCGACGCTGGTGCACCTTGGCAGCGCCCGGTACGCCGGCCTGCCGGGTGGAGCGTGGAGTGAGCCGGTCGCCGAAGCGCTGATGACGCCCTTGGCCCGGCAAGGGGCCGACCCCTATGGGTTCCTGGTGGCCGGCCTGAACCGGTACCGGCCTTTGGACGGGGACTACCGCGGGTTCACCCGTCTCGTGGCCGGGCATCTCGCGGCAGGGATTGCGAACGCCCGCAGCTACCAGCTTCAGCAGCGCCGCGCGGAGGAACTCGCGGAACTGGACCTTGCCAAGACCACCTTCTTCGCGAACATCAGCCACAAGTTCCGCACCCCGCTGACCTTGATCATGGGACCCGTGCAGGAGCTGCAGCGCCTCCTGGCCGAAGCCGACCCGCAGGCACGGGAGGAACTAGAGGTCATCAGCCGCAATGCGCTGCGCCTAGGCCGCCTGGTCAACACGCTGCTTGACTTCTCCCGCATCGAGGCCGGGCGCATGCAGGCGAGCTACGAGCCAACCGACATCGCGCAAGCGACCGTCGAGTTGGCCAGCGTCTTCCGCTCGGCTATCGGTGTCCCCGAACATGAGATCCCCCGGCTGTTCGAGCGGTTCCACCGCATCGAGAACACGCGGTCTCGCTCCAACGAGGGCAGCGGCATTGGCCTGGCCTTGGTGCGGGAGCTCGTCCAACTGCACGGCGGTTCCATCGCCGCGTTCAGCACCGAGAGCGTGGGCACTACGTTCACCATCCGGCTGCCTTTCGGGCACGCGCACCTGTCTGCCGACGCCCTGGTCCCGGCCGGGCACGCGGCCACGGTCTCGGCCAGCGCCGACCCGTTCGTCCAGGAAGCCCTGCGCTGGCTACCAGGAACCGTGCCGGACAGTGGCGACGACGTCAGCCCGCCTCCCGCGGACGAGCGGATCACACCCAGTAGTGATGTGGTTTCCCCGGCACAGGCGGGCTACACCCAGCCCGCGCGAGTCCTGGTCGCCGACGACAACGCCGACATGCGCGAGTACCTGGCTCGGCTGCTGCGTACCGCTGGCCACCAGGTCACCACGGTCACCGACGGGCAGGCGGCCCTGGCCGCGATCAACGCCCAGGCACCTGACCTGGTGATCACGGACGTGATGATGCCCCGCATGAGCGGCCTGGACCTGGTCGCCGCCCTGCGCGCCGACGCGCGCACCGCCGCCGTGCCAGTGCTGCTGCTTTCCGCGCGAGCCGGACAGGAGGCGGCCGTCGAGGGCCTGCGTGCGGGTGCCGACGACTACCTGGTTAAGCCGTTCACTGCGGTGGAACTGCTCGCCCGGTTCCGCTCCAACCTGGAGATGGCCAGGTTCAGGAACCGCGAATCTCAGTTCCGCCGCACCTTGATCGACTCCCTCCAGGAGGGTTTCTTCGTCACCGACCAGGCAGGCACGATCCTGGAGGCCAACCACGCCTTCTTGAACCTGGTGGGCTACTCCAAGGACGGCTTGCCGTTCCGGTGGCCGCACCCGTGGGTTCCTGACCAGGGCGCCGAGCCTGAGGGCTGGGCGACGGTGGACCAGGCGTTCACCGACTACAGGCAGCAGGGCGGCGGGCGGTATACCGTTCCGGCCCGGCACAGGGACGGGCGCACCGTCTGGCTGGCGTGCAGTTCGGCCAGCCTGCCCAGCCCAGACCGAGACGGCTGGCTGTTCGTGGGCACCGCGCGGGACGTAACTGCGGAACGGCTGGCCGGGCAGCGCGAAGCCACCCTGTCAGGTTTCGCCGCCTCCCTGGCGGCGACCAGGGAAGTCTCCGAGATGCTCACCACGGCTGCCCGCGAGATTGCCGCCGCGGTAGCCGCCTGCCAGGTGACCGTCGCGCTGTGGTCCAGTGGCGACAATCTGGCCACCACCGCATGGCCGCGGCCAGCCTCGGATCAGGGCACCTCCGCCACGGTGACGGGGGGGCTTGACACCATCCGGCATCAGCCGGCGGCATCGGTCGCCGTGCTGCCGGGCGACGAGGGGGCGTCCCTGCTCGCCGCTCCGCTCGACGGAACAGGCTCATCGGCCATCGTCGCGGAGTTTCCGGCGGGGAGGCCGGTAAGCGTCGAAGTGCGAGAGCTTTTCTCGGTCCTCACGAGCCACCTGGCCCAGGTCCTGGCCAAGGCCCGAGACTATGAGCAGACCCGCACCGTGGCACTCACCCTCCAGCACGCCATCCTCGCGCCCACCGAACTGCCGCATGGCTTCGCCGCGCGGTACACCCCGGCGGTTCCCCCGCTCGAAGTCGGCGGAGACTGGTACGACGTGATTCCGCTGCCCGGTCAGCGTACCGGCGTCGTCGTCGGCGACTGCGTCGGCCGCGGACTGCCCGCCGCCGCGGTCATGGGCCAGCTCCGCTCGGCCAGCCAGGCTGTCTTGCTGCGCGCCCCCGGACCCGCCGCGGTGCTCACCGACCTGGACACTTTCGCCAGCCGGATTCCGGGGGCGGAGTGCACGACTATGTTCTGCGCGATCATCGATCCGGCGGCCGGGACGGTCAGCTACAGCTGCGCCGGGCATCCGCCGCCTATCCTCGTCACGGTCACCGGCGAGCACCAACTGCTCGACCAGGCCCAGTCCCTGCCACTGGGCATGCAGCCCGCCGACTGGCAGCGCCTCCAGGCCACCACCACGCTGTCGCCGGGGGCGACCTTGATGCTGTATACCGACGGGCTCGTCGAACGGCGGAACCAGCCGCTCGACAAAGGCATGGACGCTGCGGCAGTAGCGATGACCGAGCGCGCCCAAGATCATCCGGGTCACGTCGCGGACCATGTCATGTCGGTCATGATGCCGGCGGCTGGCTACGAGGACGACGTCGCCGTCCTGATTTACCGTCACCCGCCTGCTCCGCTCACCGTCCAGGTGACAACCGACGACCCCTCCTGCGTTGCCTCGCTCCGGCTCAGGCTACGGCAGTGGCTGGCGGCGGCCAGCGTCAACGCCCAGGAAGTCGGCGACATTATCATCGCGGTCGGCGAAGCCACCGCTAACGCCTTCGAGCACGCCCCCGCCGGCGGGGCGCCAGTGCAGATCACCCTCGCCGCCAGCGCGACGCACAACAGGGTCCAGTTGACCGTCATCGACACCGGGAGCTGGCGACCCCCTCCCGCCGACCGTGAGCACCCCGCCCCCGGCACCCGCGGCCATGGGATCATCTTCATGCACGCCCTCATGGATAACGTCACGATCGATCCGTCCGTGCATGGGACGACGGTTACCCTGACCAAGGACCTGAAGCCATGACTGACGACGCCAGGTCAGCTGACCCAGCTCACCGCCGTCTCCAAGGCGACGGCGCCCCGCACGCACGGTTCGAGTTCCTGCCCGCAAGCGAGCGCGGACTTGCCACCGTGCGTGCCATCGGCGACATTGACCTGACCAACGTTGAGCAGTTCCAGGCCGTTCTCGACCAGGCCGCCGCTGCTGCCAGCACGGTCACCGCCGACATGACCGCGGTCACTTACTGCGACAGCGGCGCCATCCGGGCGCTGTTCAGCGCGGCCGAGCGGGTGCAGCTGACCATTCAAGTCAGTACCGGGGGCTCCATCACCGAAACACTGCTGACGATTTCGGGCCTAGACCAGATCGCCACTGTGCTCGCTGCCGACTAGTCGGCAAGGGTGCGGGGGAAGCCGAACCGCGCGAAGGCGCTGATGTCGTTGAAGCCGTTGATGGCGCTGACGCGGTCGCCGACGAGGCTGAGCACGATGAGCCCATGCGCGTGCGCGATCGGTGCGTGCGGGTCGCGGATATAGCGGGCGAAGGCGGGCTGGCCGTTGGACCGAGTGGGCAGGAGCCGGGACTGCCGGGTCCCGTGACGGAACGAGACAGCCTCCATGAAGTGCCCGATCGCGTCGCGGCCCTGGTACTCGAAGGGCAGCGGAGGCATCGTGAGCCATGCGTCGTCAGTGAGCAGGGCAACAATGGCCTGGACGTCGCCGCGCTCGAACGCGTCGGCGAACCGGGTCGTCACCTGCTGCTCGCGTGCGGATCCTGGCAGCGGCACCTGGTCCCGGCCGCCTGGCGGCAGGTGCTCGGCGATTGTGGCCCGAGCCCGCTTCAGCAGGTTGTTCGCCGCGTCCACGGTGCAGTCGAGCATGGCTGCGGTCTCGGCGGCACGGAACCCGAGCACGTCGCGGAGCACCAGGGCGGCCCGCTGCCGGGGCGGTAGGTGCTGCAACGCTGCGATGAAGGCAAGTGACACCGATTCGCGCGCCTCGTAGCGTGCTTCTGGCCCGGGGGCGGCATCGGGCAGGTCGCTGAGCAGGACATCCGGGTACGGCTCGAGCCACAGCGGCTCGCCGCTGCGAGTGGGCGCGGGCAGCGGTACATCCGGAAATCGCGGAGCCGTGACGCGGCTGGCGCGCAGGTGGTTCAGGCACTTGTTGGTGGCGATCGTGTGCAGCCAGGTGCGCAGCGATGCGCGTCCTTCGAACCGGTCAAGCCCGCGCCAGGCGGCCATCATCGTCTCCTGCAGCATGTCCTCGGCGTCGGCGGCCGAGCCGAGGATGCGGTAGCAGTGCAGCTGCAGCTCGCGCCGGAACGGGCCGGTGAGCTCGGCGAACGCGTCCGCGTCCCCGGCCTGGGCCCTGACCAGCAGCTGTCCTGTCACGTCAGCAGTCTCGCGCACGGCGCCTCCCGCCAGGTCTTCCTCCATGCATGAACTGACCATGCCCGCCAGGGAAACTGGTCGGTCGGCGGCCGGCCAGTTTCCGCTCCGCGCTCGATCTATCGCAGCAGAAGCGAAACGGAAGCAAGGAGAAGCCTCATGGCGCAACGGCAAGCCGGGACGACGCGCGAGCAGCGGTGGGTCCTGGGCCTGTCCTCGCTGGCGTCGTTCATCGTGATTCTCGACGCGGTCGTAATCGCCACCGCGCTGACCGCGCTCCGCCATGGCCTCGGCGCGTCCCTGGCCGACCTGGAGTGGACGGTGAACGCCTACACGCTCAGCTTCGCGGTTCTGCTGATGACCGCAGCGGCGTTCGGCGACCGGTTCGGCCGCCGACGGGTCTTCGCCGCAGGGCTAGCGCTGTTCGCGGCGTCCTCGGTGGTCTGTGCCCTGGCCCCGAACGCGGCCGTGTTGATCGCCGCGCGCTCAGTGCAGGGCGCGGGCTCGGCGGCGATCATGCCGACGGCGCTGGCCCTGCTGAACGCGGCGTTCCCGCCCGCGCGGCGAGGCTGGGCGATCGGGATCTACGGCGGCGTGACCGCGCTCGCCGCGGTGGCCGGACCGGTCCTCGGCGGGGCGATCACCCAGGGTCTTGGGTGGCAGTGGATTTTCTGGTGCAACGTGCCGATCGCCCTCGTGGCGATTCCGCTGGTCCTCACCCGGATCCCCGAGGCGGCCAGGCCGAGCAGGGCGACGGTGGACCTGCCTGGGCTGCTGCTGGTTACCGCCGCGGCGCTTGGCCTGGTGTGGGGCCTGGTCCGGGGAAACACCACGGGCTGGGGCAGCGCCGAAGTGCTGAGCGCGCTCGCGGTAGGGGCTGTGGCAGCGGTCGCGTTTGCCGCCTGGGAGCGCCGCGCGGCGCACCCGATGATCCCGGCGCGGCTGTTCCGGTCGCCGGCGTTCTCATCAGGCAACGCCGCGATCTTCGCGGTCAACGCGTCACTCAGGGGCGTGATATTCCTAATGCCGCAGTTCCAGCAGGTGGTCGACGGGCAGGATCCGCTCGGCGCCGGGCTACGGCTGCTGCCGTGGGGGATCGCGCCGTTTCTCATCGGCCCGCGGGCCGGCGCGCTGGCGGACCGGATCGGCGAGCGGACGCTGGTCGTCGCCGGGTCGCTGCTGCAGGCCGCGGGCGTCGCGTGGATCGCTGCCGTGGCGGGCCCCGGTAGCTACCTTGCCCTGGTCGTCCCGATGACCATGATCGGGGCCGGGTTCGCCCTCGCTATCCCCGCAGTCACCAGGTCGGTCACCAGCAGCGTGCCGCCTGGGGACATCGGCACGGCATCCGGCGCGTTCGCCGCGATGCGCCAGCTCGGCGGCGCGTTCGGTGTCGCGATCCTGGGCGCCGCGTTCGCCGGGGCCGGCAGCTACGCCACTCCAGCCGATTTCAGCCGGGGCTTCACCGCCGCCTTCTACGTGGCGGCGGGCCTCGCCTTCGCTGGCGCGGTCGCCGGGACCATCCTGCCGAGGCTGCGCGACCGCAGGTCACCCGCGCCAGCACCAGAACTGGCGGCACCATCCGGAACTCCCGAGGTGCCCGCTGGGGTCACAGTCCGAGGACCCGGCGCAGGCCTCGGTCGATCTCGGCCATAAGGGAGGCCGGGAGCCGGGCGACCGGAGATTCAAGGTCGGCCTTGTCGATGGTGACGAGGGCCGTGACGTTCAGTACCGAGTCTTTGGGCAGGCCGCTTGCGACGGCGGGGAGGAACACGTTGCCCGGCATCGCCGCGCGGGCGGTGTTTGAGGTGATCACAGCGACCAGCGTGGTGTTGAGCTTGCTGCCGTTGTAAGCGTCAGCCTGGATGACAAGGACGGGGCGGCGCTTGGCGGGCCTGCTCCCTTTCGGCTCGCCGAGGTCGACCCAGCAGACGTCGCCCCTGCTGGGACTACCACTCATCGTCAACGGCGGCCAGGAAGGCACGGCCTGCGGCAGCGGCCAGGTGGCCGGAGTCGTCCGCCCTGGTCACGTCGATGGCCGCGTCGATCTGCTGGGTGAGCGATGCGTCCGCGAGCATGTCGAGATACTGTCTGGCCGCCCGCGCGAAGAACTCAGACCGGCTGATGCCAAGCTCGGCCGCCCGGCTCTCCACCTGGTTGAAGACCTCGTCCGGGACAGAGATAGCAGTCTTCATGTTTCGAGTATAACCCGGTATAACCGACTGGCCGCGTTACTCTGGGTCGGTCTGAAGCTCGTAGTGCATGGTGTTGTAGCGCATGATCCGGTGGAACGCAGGGACGACTGCCGCCTGCAGCACGCGGTGACGGCGCGCCAGCGCCTTTGCGGCGACGCGTGCCTGGTTGCCTTGCAGCAGCGTCGCGCGCGCCTGGATGACCGGGCCGGTGGGCTTGCCGAGCAAGGTAGCGGGCGCGAGCTGTACCCGGGGGTTGCGCCGCAGGCGCTTGGTCTTCCACGCCTTGTCGTAGGAGCGGAAGAAGGCCCGCTCGCCGTCGAAGGCGATACTCACCGGCGTCTCCACCGCTGTTCCGTCCCGCTTGTAGGTAGTCAGCAGAACCGTCTTCGCGCCCCTAACCGCTGCGAATCCAGTGCTCATGGCCCTTCCTTCCTCCTCGCCAACTGCCTATTTAGACTGGACACCCGGCTGTCTTGTGACAGCCGTCAAGATCTTCGCGAAGCGCTATTGGTCCGGACATAGCAGGCGTATGGTGCGGATGATCAGGCGTGACACACATATGGAGGAGCCCGTGACGGAGCGGACCAAGTTCATCCTTGATGAGTCGCAGATCCCGACCCAGTGGTACAACGTCATCCCCGACCTGCCCGCGCCGCCGCCGCCGCTGCACCCGGGCACGCACCAGCCGGTCGGGCCGGACGACCTCGCGCCGCTGTTCCCGATGGAGTTGATCCGCCAGGAGGTCACCGCCGACCCCTACGTCGACATCCCCGGCGCGGTCATCGACGTCTACAAGCTGTGGCGGCCGACGCCGCTGATCCGGGCCCGCCGCCTGGAGAAACTGCTCAACACGCCCGCCCGGATCTACTACAAGTACGAGGGCGTCTCTCCCGCCGGGTCGCACAAGCCGAACACCGCCGTCCCGCAGGCCTACTACAACTCGGTCGAGGGGACCAAGCGGCTCACGACCGAAACGGGCGCGGGACAGTGGGGCAGTTCGCTGGCGTTCGCCACCGCGCAGTACGGGCTTGACTGCGAAGTCTGGATGGTCCGCGCGTCCTACGACCAGAAGCCGCACCGCCGCACGATGATGCAAACCTGGGGCGCGACCGTGCACCCGTCGCCGTCGCGGACCACCCAGGCCGGGCTGTCCGTCCTGGCCGACGACCCGGACTCTCCGGGGTCGCTCGGCATCGCGATCTCGGAGGCGGTCGAGGCCGCCGCCGGGTCCGCCGAGACCCGGTATGCGCTCGGGTCGGTGCTCAACCACGTGCTCATGCACCAGACCGTGATCGGGCAGGAGGCTGTAGCGCAGTTCCAGCTGGCCGGCGAGTCAGGTCCCGACCTGATCGTGGGGTGCACGGGCGGCGGGTCGAACTTCGCCGGCCTGTTCTTCCCGTTCCTGCAGGAGAAACTAGCCGGGCGGATGAACCCGGTGATCCGGGCCGTCGAGCCGTCTGCGTGCCCGTCGTTCACCCGCGGGATCTACGCCTACGACTTCGGCGACACCGCCGGGTTCACGCCGCTGATGAAGATGCACACGCTTGGGCACGGGTTCATCCCCGACCCCGTGCACGCGGGCGGGCTGCGCTACCACGGCATGTCGCCGCTGCTGTCCCACATGTACGAGCTAGGCCTCTTCGAGGCGGTCGCCAAGCCGCAGCGGGAGTGCTTCGCGGCGGCGCTCACGTTCGCCCGGGCCGAGGGAATCATCCCAGCCCCCGAGCCGTCGCACGCGATCGCCGCCGTAGTCGAGGAGGCCAAGAAGTGCGCGGAGAGCGGCGAGGAAAAGGTCATCCTGACGGCCCTGTGCGGCCACGGCCACTTCGACATGGTTGCGTACGAGCGCTACCTATCGGGTGACATGGTCGACTTCGAACTGCCACAGGATCGAATCGACACGGCCCTAACA
>Ga0134126_10007321_pt1 | contig 13857 bp, 11 predicted proteins | sample KB31752_FD_96881 | JGI IMG/M metagenome (GOLD analysis project Ga0134126, IMG submission 96881) | Terrestrial soil microbial communities with excess Nitrogen fertilizer from Kellogg Biological Station, Michigan, USA - KB3-175-2 | ecosystem: Environmental > Terrestrial > Soil > Unclassified ...
GATCGTCAGGACCGGCACCAGCGGCTCTCCGGGCGCCAGGCGCCAGGGACTCTGGCTCGCCTCGGGAACGAGATCGCCTCGAATACTCAGTCCGGCGCGACGCGCCGGCGAGGTCTCGATGCAAAGATAGGGCTCCCGTCGCGAGCGGCCGTCCGCGAAGATCACCTCATCCGCGCCAACGCGCTGCACGGCCGTTGCCGGTGAGAGCGTGATCCGGAACTCACCCCGCGGAAACCTGCGGCCGACGTCCGACGCTGCCGCGGGCGTCACGATGAGCGTATCGCCGGCGCGCCGCCAGGCGAGAGGCTCCGTGGTGTTGGCATCCTCGCCGTTGAGCGCGATGTGTTGACAAATGAGGAAGGCCGTCTCGGAGCCCCCGGTCACCTCGATGTCGAGCGTCAGCGCATGAGGACCGGTGAGGGCGGAGGATCGCAGCTGGATCTCGCCGGCGCCGTGGCGGTAGATCCAACGGCAGCTCTCGGGCGTCATCTCGAAGGCCGAGGGGACGCCGAGGAGCCGCCACTCGCCACTGATCTGCGCGAAGACGCGCAGCCCCTGGGAGCGAAAGAAGCCGAGATAGCTGCGATTCGCGGACAGGAAGCGGTTGATGCTGACATGCCCCTGGGCCAGCATGGAGTGGAAGACTCCGCTCATCCATACCGTCGACGTCAGCGCGCTCTCGTCCGGAGTCAAATGCCGCCCGGTGCGCAGCAGTTGACCGTGAGGGCGCAGGACGCGCAACTCCTTGGCTCGCAGCACCACGTGGCTGTCGGTGCCGTGAAAGAAGGACAGCAGCGCGCCGTGCTCGTCGGCCTCCTCGTGGCGCCAGGGGGGTGGAAACAACCGGCGCAGCGCCTCCTCATCGAGATCGGCCGCCTGCAGAGGCGGCAACGCCGAGAAGAGCGTTCGGGCAGCCGTGCTTGCGCCGGACTCATCCCGCGACGGGGGCGGGGGAGATGACTCGGGGAGCGCCAATACGGCGCCGACCCGGGACAGGTCGGCCTCGGCCGTGGCGCTTGGGTGGTCGGCGGCAAAGGCCCCGAAGAATCCGGCGTGCAGGCGCGCTCCCGCAGCGAGACGCACCGGCGCATCGCGCAACACTGCCATGGCGTGCTCATGCTGCAGCCGCCGACTGGGCAGGTCGGCCTGCATGCCCGCGGGCGGCTGGCCGGCGCGGGTCGCCAGCCCGTGGAAGTCCAGCCCATCGGTGGCGAAAGAGACGGCTCTGCGCAGCGATCCGATCAGGCACCATGGATTGCGCCCCTCCGCCGCCTGGTTCTGGCGCGAGGCGATCAGGATCCCGCGCTGCGGATCCGATAGCGGCGTGTGGTCGAGGTATTGGCTGACGTAGTACTCATTCATCCGCACCGCCCCGTAGGGTGCCAGCGCGAGATCCTGCGCGTACGTGAGATCCAGCTCCTGCGCTTCGGGTGAGGCGTTCGTCAGGCTGACATGCCAGAACCAGACGGGGGCCTGCGCGGCGAGTACCAGTGAAATCTCGTACTCGATGCCCTGCCAGGTGCCGCGGCCGGCGAGACTCCCGGCCGCGGGCGTGGCAAATCGCGTCGGGCTCGCGGTGCCGAGCAGCGGCGTCCAGTCGGGGCTGGCGCCACGGCGCCGCAGGTAGATATTGGCGGGCCCGCACTCGACCTCGCTGCCGACGAACAGGTTCACCGTCGTCCCGCCACAGTCGAGGCGGCGTATCGCGCCGCTTTGCGTCATCTCGGCCCTGAGGCCGCCACCGCCGGTGATGATTTTCGCTGAGGTGCTCACGCTGGCTATCGTATCCGCATCCCGGGGTGGGGCGGCATCCGTTGCAAGGGTGCAACAGCGATGCGCTGCGGCCGCTCCCGGCTTAAACTGGCGGGCATGAACAGCATCCCAAAACCTTCGCAAGAGCCGCGCCCGGCATTTGGATCCGTACTGGCGCCGACGATGACCCTGGCGCGCTACCAGAATGGAGCATGGGGGCGCTTCGAGACCCGGCCCTGCGCGCCGCTGGAGCTGCACCCGGCCGCGCACGTGCTGCACTACTCGAGCACCTGCTTCGAGGGCTTCAAGGCCTATCGTTGGGCCGACGGCAGTGTCAACGTGTTCCGGATGGACCGGCACATCGAGCGCATGCGCCAGAGCGCCCGCGCGCTCGTGCTGCCGGAGCCCGATCCGCGGCAACTCGAGGAGATGATCCGCACCGCCATCGACCGCAACCGCGACGTCGTCCCCGAGGCGCCGGGAGCGCTCTACATGCGGCCGATCCTCTTCGGCACCACGCCCAACATCGGTGCCGCCGGCGCCGCGGCCACCGAAGCGAGTCTCATCGTGCTCGCGAGTCCGGTCTGGGACTACTTCGCCGGAGCCACGGGCATGAAGGCGCTGCGCATCTACATCGAGGACGTCAACGCGCGCACGGCCACGCAGACGGGCAGAGTGAAGACGGGCGGCAACTACGCCGCGGCCCTCGGGCCGACCCTCGAGGCGCGGCGCAAATACAACGTCGATCAGGTGTTGTTCTGTCCCGGCGGCTCGGTGCAGGAAACGGGCGCTTCCAACTTCCTGCTGCTTCGTGACGGACAGGTGCTCACGCGCGGTCTCGACTCGACTTTCCTCCACGGCGTGACCCGCGACTCGGTGCTCACTCTGGCGCGGGAGGAGGGCTACCGCGTCGAGGAGCGGCTCTTCGATGTCGCCGAGATGCTGGAATGGGTCCGCAATGGCGAGGCCGTGCTCTCCGGCACGGCGGCGGTGCTCGCCGGCGTGGGCACGCTCATCCACCACGGCCAGGAGGTCAAGGTCGGCAACGGTGACGTCGGACCGCACACGCGCAAGCTTCGCGAGCGGCTCGTGTCCATCCAGCGCGGCGAGTCCCGCGACACGCACGGCTGGACGCAGAGGGTGTGACAGAAGCCGGCGGCAGCGGGAGCGTCCCTTTCTACGGCCCGCAGGAGGTTCGGGCCAGGCTCGACTGCGAGGGCTGCATCGAGGCGGTCCGTGCCGCCATGATCGACTTCAGCGCCGATGGCAAGCCGCAGCCATTGCGCAGCATCTTCGAGATCGCTCCCGGCAAGCTCTTCGGCCTGATGCCGGGCGCGCTCGCCGCGCCGCACGGGTTCGGCGCCAAGGTGCTGTCCGTGTTCGCCGATCCGGCGCAGTTGGGCCGTTCCGCGCATCGTGGCATCGTGGTGCTCTTCGATCGCGGGAGCGGCAGGGTCGTGTGTATCGCCGATGCGGGCGAGGTGACGGAGATTCGCACGGCGGCGGTGTCGGCCGTCGCAACCGACGCGCTGGCTCGTGAGGATGCGCGGATCCTGACCCTGTTTGGCTGTGGGGCGCAGGCCGCCTCCCACATTCGCGCGCTCGTGCGTGTGCGCCGGCTGCGGGAGATCCTGGTCTGGGGGCGCTCCGTGGAGCGCGCCGCGGCATTCGCGAAAGAAATGCAGTGCGAAGTCGGGATTCCCGTGCGGGCGGTCGCCGAGGGTCGTGAGGCCGCTTCCGCCGCCGACATCATCTGCACCGTGACGAGCTCGCGCACTCCGGTTCTGCTGGGTGAGTGGGTGCGGCCGGGAGCGCACGTCAATGCCGTGGGTTCCAGCCACGCCGGACCCGTGGAGATCGATCACGCGCTGGTCCGTGCGAGCCGCTACATCGTGGACAGCCGCCGGTCGGCATTGGCTGCCGCTGCGGAGTTCCTGCTGGCCAAGGAGGCGGGCCTCATCGATGACAGTCACATCGTCGCCGAAATCGGCGAGGTGCTGCTCGGACGCATCCCCGGACGCAGGTCGCTCGAGGAGATCACCGTCTACAAATCCCTCGGGCACATCGTGCAGGATCTGGCCGCGGTGAGTTATCTGCACGCCCGGGCGGGCTCTGGCAACCGGATGCGCGATGTCATGCCGGGCGAAGACGGTCTCATTCCGGCAGCGGAATGAATTCCTGCTCGTCCCCCGGTACTTTGGGAAACCGGCCTTCGCGCCAATCGCGCTTGGCCTGCTCGATCCTCGCCTGCGAGCTCGAGACGAAGTTCCAGAAGATGTGCCGGTCCCCGTCGATCGGCGCGCCGCCGATGAGGGCCACTCGTGCGTCGCTGACGGCCCGCAGGGTTGCCGCGGCGCCGGGTGTGAACACCAGCATGCGGCCAGGCTCGGCCCGCTCGTTGCCGCATTCGACCGTGCCGGTGACGATGTAAGCGGCGCGCTCCTCGTGCTCATCGGGAAGCGGCAACTCGCTGCCCGCCGGCATCGCCGCATCGACGTAGAAGAGGGGCGAGAAGGTCCTGACCGGCGAGGTCTCGCCATAGGCGCTGCCGGCCAGGATGCGGACTCGAACGCCGGCGATGATCGCGGCAGGAAGATCACGCGCCGGGTGGTGGTGGAAGTCGGGCTCGGTCTCCTCGTGGCTGCGCGGCAGTGCAACCCAGAGCTGCAGCCCATCGAGGCGCGAGCCCGTCCGACGGGGCTCCGCTCCCGTGCGCTCGGAATGGGCGATTCCGCGGCCCGCCGTCATCCAGTTGACATCGCCGGGCCGAATGGGCTGATGCGAGCCCAGGCTGTCCCGATGGACGATCTCGCCCTCGAATAGATAGGTCACCGTGGCGAGCCCGATGTGCGGATGAGGCCGCACATCGATGCCCCGCCCGGGCGGGAAAGCCGCCGGTCCCATGTGATCGAAGAAGATGAAGGGGCCGATCAGCTTGCGCACCGCCGAGGGGAGCACGCGGCCGACCGTGAAGCCGCCGAGATCGCGCGCGCGGGCGTCGACCACGGCGGCAAGCTGTGGAGCTCCGGGGCAGGGCGCCGACGCCGGCTCGATATCGGGGAGTACGCTCATACGGGCATCCTACGCCGCGGGGTGAGTGAGAACTACCGCATCGGCGAGATGCATCGGCGAGATCCAGCGCGATTGCGCCACGGTCGAGCCCGCGGATTAGAATTTGCCGACAACCATCGCAGAGAGGCCACGAGATGATGAGAGGCACGACGACCCGGCGGGCGTTCATCGGCGCTGCCGCCGCCGCGGGCTGCATGGCGGCGGCGGCCGGATTTTCCGCACCGGCGCGGGGCCGGCGGTTCTTCGCGCGTCACAACCTGCCCGTCGGTCTGCAGCTCTATACGCTAGGGGATGCGCCATACCAGGACCTCGACGGGACGTTGCGCACTCTGGCGCGGATCGGTTACCGCACCGTCGAGACCGTCGGCTTGATGAAGCGTCCGGCCCAGGAGCTGCGCGCAGCGCTGGACCGCGCTGGGTTGCGGTGCCCCAGCGCACACGTGCCGCTGCAGGCGGACGGCAGCGGTGGCCCGTCCCTGGCGGGAGACGTCGGCCGGCTCGCAGCCGACATGCATCGGGTGGGAGTCGAGTACGTGGTCGTGCCGATCTTCGCGATTCCGCAGCGCATCGGACAGGCGCGCAAAGGTGAGGACGGCGTTCACTTTCTCAGCCGCGCGGGCAGCGAGATGACGGCCGATGACTGGCGGCGCATGGCTGCGCAGCTCAACGGGAAGGGCGCCGCCTTGAAGCGCGAGGGCCTCAAGCTGGCCTACCACAATCACAACGTCGAGTTCACGAAGCGAGGTCCAGGTACCGCCTACGACCTGCTGCTCGCAAACACGGAGCCGGATGTCGTCTGGTTCGAAATGGATGTCGGCTGGGTCGCTGCCGCGGGGGTCGATCCGATCCCGCTGCTGCGCGCGCACAGGCACCGCTTTCGGCTGATGCACGTCAAGGACCTCAAGGCGAGCACCGTACCCAACAATGGATTCAGGATGGATCCGGCTGACGTCGGATCCGGCGTTCTCGACTGGAAGAGCATTCTGTCGGCCGGATACGAGGCGGGGGTGAGGAAGTACTACGTCGAGCAGGAGCCGCCGTTCGCCGGACCTCGGATGGATGCGGCGCGGGCGGACTACGAGTACCTGGCCAGGCTGGCCTGACAAAGAGAGTCTGCGCCTCGAGCACGGCGGCGGGTGAGCCTTTTTTCGGCGCGTTTGCGCTTCTACACCTGAGACTCGGCGTACGTCGGGCTCCGCAGCGGCCCGGCATCGACACTCGCCGGGTAAAGGCGGAGAATGGCGCGCGGCCGCAATAAAAGGCGATAAAAGGCGATGTCCCATTCGCTACAAGGGGAGACAGCCGACATGAACATGCGCAGCCGGACGTGGGCAATCCTGACTTCCATGGTTTTCGCCGCGGCTCTCGCGCTGGCGGCGCCGCCGGCTCGGGCCGACGTCAGTGTTGGGCAAAAGACGTCGATGAGTCTCGGCGGACTCAACATCGACATCGACTCGGTGGAGCGCACGAGCGTCGACAAACAACGCAGTGACTCGGCGGTGCACTGCCACGGTTTCCTGGCGCTCTTCTGCCACGATGTCGAGGGCGGCAGCATCGTGCGCCTCGACAAGCAGGTCGAGTGGCAACTGCAGCCGAAAAAGAAGCTCTACAGCGAGCGTCCATTCCCGACGGCCGAGCAGCGGGCCGAGGCGCAGCAGCAACTCGAAGCGGCGATGGAAGAGATGAAGAAATGCCCGATGCCGCAATCGCAGAATGCCTCGCAGACGGCCCCCGATACCAGCCACTGTCAGTTGAGCTCGCCGGAGCTCAATGTCAACGGCACCGACGAGCACGCCACGATCCTCGGCCACGATGCGCGCAAGACCAGCGTGGTGCTGTCGCAGACTTGCACGGACACGCAGACCGGCGATGTGTGCCAGATCGACTACGGCTTCGAGATCTGGCTCACGGCGGACGAGATCGCGGGCCGCGATGAGCGCAGCGCGTTCGTGAAGAAGTATCTGCAGGCTCAGGGCCTCGATCCGAACAACCCGCAGCTGCAGCACACCGTGCAGCAGTTCATGGCGCCGTATGCGGACGCTCTCAAGCAATTGCGGGGCAAGGCGGCGGACCTCAAGGGCTACCCGCTGCGTACGGTCTTCTACATGGCGTTCGGCGGACCGCACTGCGGCAAGGCAAAGGAGGCGGCCCAGCAACAGCAGGCGAGCAGCGGCAGCCGCTTCAGCATGCACAGCCTCGCGACCAATGCGCTCGCCGGCGGGCTGTCGGGTCTGTTCCACCATGGCGCTTCCGCCATCAACACCGGGTCCCTGGGTGGCGCCGCGGCGTCGGGCGCGGCAAACGAGGCCGCGGAGCCTGCGGCCAGCGCCGCAGCCAACTCCGTGACCGCGCAATCTTCGCCGGAAGCTGCAACGGCACCCGCGGCTGCGCCGGCGCCCGGATCTCTGGTGCGCGTTGTGTCGCTTACAACTGAAACGACGTCGATCGACACATCCAGCATCCCGTCCGATCAATTCGAGATCCCGGCCGACTGGAAGCTCGAGCCGCAGAAACAAGTGGCGAACAGCGCTCCCAAGTGTCCGACCGCCGGGCACTGAGGATGTCGCGCGACGCGCACCGGCACGCGTCACGCGTAGGGTAGTTCTTCCTGCACGGCCGTCCGTCCGACGGCCGTGCATTACCGTTTCACGAGAGATCTTTGCTCGCGCATGACATCCGGCGCGCGCCATACCGCGGCGGGCGTAAAACCGGTAGGCTTTGTCGACTGACTCCTACTGAAGCGAGCACCAGATGCCGTCCCGGAGATTGTCTGCAGGCCTTTCGTTCATTCCGCTCGCGGCGCTGATCCTCGCTGCAATTCCGGCCGCTGACGCGGCCCCACCGGCGTCGCGCAGCCCCCGGCCCCCCATCGCACCCTCCGGCATCAGGCTCACGCCGACAGCCGCGGCGGGTGCGGCTTTCGTGCGGCTCAATCCCGGGCTGCGTGACTTTCCGCACTATGTCGCCGGTCAAGCGGTTACGACGACCACCAGCCCGGACGGCAACACGCTGCTCATCCTGACGAGCGGCTACAACCAGCTGCGCAATCGGGCGGCCAAAGTCATCGCGGCCGATTCCGAGGAGTACGTCTTCGTCTACGATGTCGGCCACCACCCACCCGGTCGTCCCCAGGTTCTGCGGGTGCCGAATACCTATATGGGCATCGCATTCGCGCCGGACGGCAGGCACTTCTATGTTTCAGGAGGTGTGGACGACGACGTCCATGTCTTCGAGAGAAAGCGTGGGGCGTGGTCCGAAGACACTGCCGCGCTCATCAGGCTGGGGCACCCTGCAGGCAAGGGGCTCAAGACTCCACCGGAAGTCGCGGGCCTCGCCGTATCGGCCGACGGCAGCCGGCTGGTGGCGGCGAACTTCTACGACGACTCCCTCTCCGTCGTGCCGCTTGCCGGTGGCCTCCCCGCCGGAGCTGCGCTCGAGGTCTCTCTCCAGCCCGGCGAGGGGCGTGCCGGCGGCACGTATCCCTATTGGGTCACGATCAAGGGAAACCGCACGGCCTACGTATCCAGCATGCGCGACCGGGAGATCGATGTCGTCGATCTCGAGAGCCCCAAACCGGCCGTCGTGGCGCGCATCCCGGTGCAAGGCAATCCCAACCGCATGGTGCTCAACCATGCCGGCTCGCGCCTGTACGTGGCCAGTGACAACGCCGATGTCGTCTCGGTCATCGATACCGCCGCTGACCGCGTATTGAATGTGACTCGCACCATTGCCCCGCCCTCCCTGATGGCGCCCGGCGCCTACTTCCATGGCGTGGCTCCCAACAGCCTGGCACTGTCTCCCGATGAGAGCCGACTCTACGTCACCAATGGCGGAGAGAATGCCGTTGCGATCCTCACGCTTGGAGCAGGTGCGCCGCGCGTTGCCGGCCTGATCCCGACCGGGTATTGGCCGAACTCCGTGAGTGTGAGCGCCGATGGAAAGACGCTCTACATCGTGAACGGTAAGAGTGTCCCGGGCCCCAATGCCGGATGGTGCGCGGACAACGACTACGACGCGGCACGGCACGTGCATTGCAGCGGGTCCAACCGGTACATTCTGCAGCTGTCCAAGGCGGGCTTCCTCACCCTGCCTGCTCCCTCCACCCACGATCTGGCGGAGCTGACCCGCACCGTTGCCGCCAACGATCACTTGTACGTAACGGAAGATGCAGAAGATCAGCGGGTGATGAGTGCGCTGCATCATCGCATCAGACACATCATCTACATCGTTCGCGAGAACCGCACTTATGACCAGCTCCTCGGCGATCTGCGCGTCGGCAATGGTGATCCGCGCCTGGCCGAGTTCGGCCGTGCGATCACTCCCAATGCCCACGCACTCGCTCTGAGCTTCGTGACGCTCGATAACTTCTACGATGCGGGCGAGGTGAGCGGCAACGGCTGGCCCTGGAGCACCTCGGCGATGGAGTCGGACAACGGCGCGAAGGACATGCCGGTGTACTACGCCCAACGCGGCCTTTCGTACGATGTGGAAGGGACCAATCGCGATGTGGATGTGGCCATCGGCTCTCTCGCGGAAAGGAAAAAGGAGGAGCCGGGATATCCGAACGATCCTGACCTCCTGCCCGGGACTGCCGATGTGGCGGCGCCGGATGGTCCCGAGGGCGGGTATCAGCAGGGCTACCTCTGGGATGCGGCCATGCGGGCAGGACTCGCGGTACGCAACTACGGCTTCATGCTGGACCTCAAGCCCTATGACAATCCGATTCATTCGCCGCCGTTGCTCCCGCTGCCCTTTACCAGCCGCACCCGGATCGCGTTTCCGGCGAACCGTCAGCTGGCGCCGGTCACGGACCCCTATTTCCGCGGCTTCGACACGAGATTTCCGGATTACTTCCGGGAGGCCGAATGGAAGCGGGAGTTCGACCGGTACGTCGCCAACGGGAATCTGCCCGCATTGAGCCTCGTGCGGTTGATGCGTGATCATCTCGGCGATTTCACGAAGTCGATCGACGGACTCACCACCCCCGAGGCGCAGGTCGCGGACAACGACTTTGCCGTCGGCCGCCTGGTCGAGGCGGTAGCGCACAGCCCGTATGCCGATTCCACGCTCATCATCATCATCGAGGACGATGCGCAGGACGGAGCTGATCATGTCGATGCCCATAGGAGCGTCTGCTTCTTCGCCGGTCCTTATCTCAAGCGCCACGCCGTCGTGAGCGAGAGGTATTCGACGGTGAATGTGCTTGCAACGATCGAGGACATTCTGGGTCTGGGGCATCTGTCGATCTACGATGCCTATCAACGGCCGATGGCCGCCGTATTCGACCTGCAGCACAAGGACTGGGATTACCGGGCGATCGAGCCGGCCCCCTTTGCCGCAGCATTCACCGGCGGCCAGCAGCCACCCGATCCGGCGGCGTTTCGCTTCAAGCGCAGTCCCGCCTACTGGGCCCGGGTGACGCGAGGCATGCAGTGGGGAAAGGAGGACGAGAACCCTGCGCCGCTCATCGAGCGCATCTATTGGGAAGGCCTGCATCCCGGGGTGCCTTACCCGAGCGTGCGCTCGGGGAAGGACCTCAGCCAGGGCCGGGCCGCGCTCCTGGGCACCCCTGCAGGCCTTTAAACGCTTGCGGCCTCGGCCGAATCTAAAGGGTTACATGGTATCGGCAGCACAAAGCGACTCGATCGAATGGGAACCCGCCCTGGTACAGCGTGCGTGCGGCGGTGACATGCGCGCTTTCGAGCGCTTGTACCGCCAGCACATCGGCAGCGTCCACGGGCTATGCCTGCGGCTGACACGCGATCGGGCGGCTGCGGAGGACTGTGCACAGGAGGCGTTCTTCAACGCCTGGCGGGCGCTCAAGCGCTTCGAGACCCGGAGCAGCTTTGGGACCTGGTTGCACCGCATTGCGGTCAACGTCGTCCTGAGCCGCCGCCGCAAGGCTGCAGGGCATGCCGAATTGTCGCTGTCACCGGCCGACCCTGGGGAGGAGCCCACGGAGCCCCCCGGCGAATGGACTCTGGATACGCCGGTCGAGGTGCGCGAGATCGAGGATGCGGTCGGTGCCCTGCCGGAGGGCGCACGAGACGCCCTCGTGATCTGCGGAATTTACGGGTACTCGCATGGCGAAGCGGCGCAAATGCTGGGCGTCGCCGAAGGCACCTGCAAGGCCCAATTGCACCGGGCGCGCGCGCTTCTGCGGGCCCGGCTCCAGCCGGAGAGTCATCCATGAACGACCGAGCGCCTTCCAAAGTCAGGCGCCTGAGCGAGCTGCCGCGAGATATTCCGCCGCCGCATGACGGCTGGACGGCACTCGAGGCGAGGCTGCGTGAGAGCGGGATGCCGCAGGCGGATGGCGGCGCGGAGCAGCGCGGGGGTACGGAGCCGGCACGGCGCTGGCGTCCGCGCGTCATGCAGATTGCAACGCTCGCCGCCGTCTTCGCCGCGGTCGTGGTGGGAATCTCCATCGACCGGTGGATTCTCTCATCGGGCCATCCGACTTCACCGATTGCTTCGGCTCCGGGCGGCGGCAGCGCGGACCGGGGCATTCCCGTCTCTTACGTCACCGATCCGCGGTATCAGCGCGAGCGGGCGGAGCTTCTGCACACCCTGGACGCCCGGCTCGCGAAGCTTCCGCCCCCCACCCGGAAAAAGGTCCTGCAGAGCCTGGCCGCCATCCACCAATCGATGCGCGACATCCAGCAGGCGCTCGGCCGCGAGCCCGGCAACGCGCTGCTGCAGGAGCTGCTGATCGATACCTATCAGAACGAGATGCAAGTGCTGTCGACCGTGCAACAAGCGAGCAGCGGCAGCGGAGAGACCTGAACATGAGCACATCCCTTATTCGTATGGCAATTCTGGGCACGTCGCTCGTCCTCGCGGGCGCGGCGGCGCACGCGGGCGACTTTCAGCGGCAGGTCCCGGCAGATCCGCGCGGCGAGGTTGACGTCAGCAACGTCGCCGGCAGCATCAGGATCACCGGCTGGGACCAGTCCTCGGTATCCGTCACGGCCGATGTGCCGGGTGACGGGCAGCGAGTGCAGGTGAAGGGCGGACACGGACGCACCATCGTATGCGTCACCTACAACGACTCGAACGACTGCAATGGACCCGGCGGTTTCAGCGAAAGAGGATCTGTTCGCCTGGAGGTTCACGTGCCGCGCGACAGCGAGCTCGACGTGTCGGCGGTGAGCGCCGACATCAAGTCTGACGGCGTCGCAGGCAGTCAACATCTGCACAGCGTGAGCGGCGATATCGATGCGGATCTCGGCTCGGGAGACGACGAGGTGAACTCCGTGAGCGGAACGATCAGTCTGCGCGGCAGTGGCCGGGACGGGACGCTGCACGTCGGCAACGTGAGCGGCGATGTGACCGTCACCAATGCCGCCGGCGAGCTCGAGGCGAGGACCGTCAACGGGACATTGCGCGCCGAGCTGGCGTCCGCCCGCCACGCGCGACTCAACACCACCTCGGGGGACATCGACCTGAAGGCCCGGCTGGAGGGCAGCGGATCGATCGAGACCGAGACGGTGAGCGGCAATGCGAAGCTCGACGTGTCGGCACCCGCAGGCTATTCGTACGAGGCGATATCATTCAGCGGGGGCATACACGACTGCTTCGGGCAGCAGGCCGACGAGAGCCGGTATGGCCCCGGGAGCCGCCTCAACGGCACCCGAGGCGGAGGCGGCGGCCATGTGCGGATGCAGAGTCTGAGCGGCGACATATCCCTCTGCGATCGCTGAGAATCAGGCTGACGGCTGCGCGATCGCGGATCAGCGCATGGGCTTCACGAACTTCACGGTCATCCGGTCGGATTCTCCGATCGCCTGCATCTTCGCGTGCTCGTCAGAGGGGCCGGCCAGGTCGGGCGGCAGGTGATGCACGTTGACGGTCTCCGCATCCCTGGGGTTCGCATTTACCTCTGACACCCCACCGAGCTGAAAGCCGGTCTTCAGGCCGAGCTCGATGAGATAGTCCTCCGGGATCCGATGCAGCGTGCGGGAGGCCTCGAGCGCATCCGCATAGGGCCGCGCCCGGTGCTCGGTGATTCCGAGCACACCGCCCGGCTTCAACACCTCGAACGCCGCGCGAAACACGGCCGCGAGCGTGGCCGGGTCGTTGTTGAGCCAGTCATGGGCGTTGCGGAAAGTCAGGACCATGTCGGCCGAGTCCGGGGCACCCAACTTCACCTCGGCAGGCGGTGCAAAGGGAATCATCCTGACGTTGCCGTACACGGCGGGAGCGGACTTGAGCTTGCTCTGGAACGCCGCGGCCATCCGGGCCATTCTGCCGCGCGCCGGCGGGGCTGCCTCGATGAGATGCCCCTGATCGTGCAGCACCGGCGCGAGTATCTCCGTGAACCAGCCGCCGCCCGGGTCGAGCTCGATGACCGTGATGTCCGGCCGCAGGCCGAAGAATTCCAGGGTCTCAGCCGGATGGCGGTAGCGATCGCGCGCCTTGTTGGCGGCCGAGCGCCACGAGCCGTCGATGGCATGTTGAAGAGACGCGTCGGCGGCGCCCGCCGGTGCCGGCAGCACGGGCACGGCGCAAAGGGCAACCAACGCGACCAGCAGTCGGGGCTCGGGCATTCTCATGGGGCGCTCTGCAGCTTGCGGGGAGGATCCCCCCGCCGCATATGATCCGCTGACGCACCAGTTGCCGCAAGCGCCCCTCGGGCGCGGGCGTTCAGCGGGGCGCCGGCCCGGACCCTGCGAGCAGGGCCCGGGCAGGCGCGTCCGGCAGGATCAATCCGGGACTTTGATCTTGTTATGGACCTCGCGGACTCCCTTGACCTTCATCGCATCCTGTTCGGCCCTGTCCTTCTCCGCCGATGACGAGGCGACGCCGCGCAGCGTCACGATCCCGTTCACGGTGGCGACGTGGATTTCACGTGCCTTGGTGTCATGATCCGCTGCGAGCTCCGCTTTCACCTTGGTGGTGATGTATGAATCCTTTACGGGTTGGTTGCTGCCATTGTCAGCCCAGGCAACGGCGCTGGTCAGCGATAAGGCTGCGAGCGCCACGAGATACTTGCGCATAAAGACTCCTCAAGGGGAAGGCTCAGCTCATAAC
>Ga0134126_10007322_pt1 | contig 13854 bp, 9 predicted proteins | sample KB31752_FD_96881 | JGI IMG/M metagenome (GOLD analysis project Ga0134126, IMG submission 96881) | Terrestrial soil microbial communities with excess Nitrogen fertilizer from Kellogg Biological Station, Michigan, USA - KB3-175-2 | ecosystem: Environmental > Terrestrial > Soil > Unclassified ...
CAAAAGGCGCGAGGGACGGCCGGTCTTGCAAGAGCAGAATGCTGCAGTGCGGCGGGCTGGCGGCGTCGCACACCAACGAGGCGTCGCTGACAACGAACGATGCTGCGGCACCGGCTGGCCTGTTGCGGCGATGGATTGGTCGGCGTTGGAATCATGAAATCGCTGACCGAACGCGGCGTGCGTCAAAGAGACATCTAAGACCTGTGGTTTGGTGCGGTAGTATGGCCTAAAATGTGGGCAACGAGCCCCCTTGGGAGCTTGAACGTGGCGAGATCATCGATGTCCTCGACAAAGGAGGATCAACTATGGAGCAGAGAAACGTAGATCGTAGAAGCTTTCTCAATAACCTCGGCGTGACGGTCGGCGCTGCCGCCGCAGCAACTGCGATGCCGGCCATTACTCCCGCGTCGGCGCAGACTCCGGCGGCGCCGAAAGGAAAAATTCCGGATACGCCTCTCAAGTTCGGTCACATGACCTTCTTGACGGGCCCCGGAGCGGTACTCGGCGAGCCTTCACTCAAAGGCCATATGCTGGCGGCCGAGGAAATCAACGCACAAGGCGGCATTCTCGGCAAGCGCAAGATCGAGACGATCACCGCTGACGAGGCAGCCGGCACAGACGCAAACGTGAAAGAGCTTCGCCGTATGAAGCTCTCCGAAAAGATCGACATGTTTACCGGCGTCATATCGAGCGGCAACACGCCGGCGCTCGGCCCGGTCGCCGAGGAGCTTGCCGTGCTGACGATTTTTGTCGACGGCTGCACCGACTTTCTGTGGGACAAGGCCGTGCCGAATCCGAAATACGCGTTCCGCATCACCAACATCCAGTCAGCGGACGGTGTCACGTGCGCAGTGGCAGCGGCGCAGACCTGGCCTGAAGCAAAGCGGATCGCGCACATTCACCCGGACTACAGCTATGGCCGCAATGCCTTCGACCACTTTAACATCGCGTTCGGCAAGCTTGTGCCGGGCACGCAGGTCGTCTCGGAAGGCTGGCCGAAGCTTGGCACCACCGATTTCACCGCTCACATCACCAAGGCGATGTCGTCAAATCCAGACTTGATCGTTTCGTCGGTCTGGGGCGGCGACTACGTTGCAATGTACAAGCAGGCCTTGCGTTACGGCATGTTCAACAGCGCGAAGTTTGCAAGCACCATCGCTTTTGGTGTTGCGCCGCATGCAATCGGCAAGGACCACCCGGAAGGCGTGATCGCGGGCGTGCACGCGAACTATTACTTCACCTTCCCGCCGGGAAATCGTTGGCCGGCCAATAAGAGGTTCGTCGAAAAGTACTATAAGCGCTGGAACGAGTATCCGAACTTCCAATCGGATGGCGCGTATCACACGCTCTATATGTACAAGACGGCAGTCGAGAAGGCGAACAAGCTTACAGGCGGCTGGCCGGAGGAAGAGGCGATCATCAGCCAGCTTGAAGGCATGTATTTCGAGACGGCGGCAGGTGATCTGTATATCCGTCCGGAAAATCACCAGGGCTACAAGGACGCGGTGACGGGCTTCAGCAAGATCGTGCCCGAATACCCGTTCCCGATCCTGGATCCGAATCGGATGATCACCATTCCGATCCGCAACATCACGGCGCCTCCCAACTGGCCGAAGCCGGGCAACGGTCACAACGATCCGACGGCCACTTTTAATTGGATCAAGGAGACTTGGCCGCAGGTCGCTTGAATGGCGCAATCGAGATGGCCATGCCTTTTTCTCGAAGGCATGGCCGTGCTCGGGTCTTGATCGAGCGGCCGGCAACGCGAACCCGACATCCACGTTGTGCGGCCGCAGCGAGATCCTGCAGGCACTGCGGCGATCTCGGTGGAGCGGAAAATGTCTCTGCACGCAGTTTCGCCCCGGGCGCGAATAGGCGGCTTGGTGCTGGGGCTGACATGTGCGGTCATTATTGCGCCGCCATCGGTACGGGCCGACCACGAGGTATCTTTTTTTCCCTCGTTCTACCCGCATGAAATCCGCATCGAGCCCCTAGATCCGGAGGGAGCGACACGCGAGTTCCTTAACAAGACTGATCCGCTACACGTTTACGTGGGCACCGCACCTCACGTTTCCGGCCAGATTCGCGAGCATCTCAAGTCGGTCGAGTCGCTCAAGTCGCTGATCACCGTCAGCGTCAATCCGCAGTCATCGCGGCTTCAAGGCCGCGAGGCGCGCTGCCACGCCATCGGACAGGCGGCCGCGGCGCTGGCCGCGTCACCTGACGTCGTGGTTTCTCCCTATCCCATCACGCCCTATCACGCCGATTATTTCGGCCATGCAGATCGGGTGTCTCCGGGCAAGGCCACGCGCACGCCAACAGATGGGGTCGCGCCGACATTCCGCGCCGGCGCCGATCCGTCCCTGTTCTCGCCGCAGGTCCGCGTTCAGGCAACCGACTGGGATATGAGTCTCGATGAGACTTCGGTAAGCGCATTGCTGATCGACGCAGGCGTCGGCTTCAATGGCTGGCCAGCGCCACCCTGGACCAAAGAAGGGTGGTTCCAGGCCTACCAGCTGCTTCGTCCGGCGATCAGCCAAGCGAGCGACCGAGAAAAGGCCGATGAGCTTTATGCGCGCCGCACTCATAACGAGTTCAGGGATCGCACCGAGCAGTTCAACCTCGAGCGCGAGTTACTGGCAGCCTTGATCGGCAGTTGCGAGCGCGCCGTGGTCGGCTATCGGCTGCGGCGGGAATTCTACACTGACGACTTTTCCGACGGCATTGAAAACTTCGCCGTGGATTCGCAGTCTGGTTTGAATTCGGCCGTCTTCCTGAGAACGGTCAAGCTCAAGGATTTCCTCTGGAATGGGTCGCTGCGAATTGGTATCGATCCGCGCCCGATCGCAGCCTGGAATCCAATCGCCGGCTTCACCGATGCGACCGGGCGTCTGGTGTGGTCGGCCGTCGGCGACAACGCCTTCCTGCCAATTCCCTATAATAGCCGATGGGTCCAGAACCGCGCCGAAATCCGCGCCGCGGACGACTCCGAGATCAAGCGGTCGGTTCGCATTCCCAACGATGCGCTGATGCCGCAATTCATGACCGGGAGACTTGGCCCGGTCGGGTCGGGCCATGGCGCGATGGCCAAAGTGCTGTATCGCCTTTCGGCCTCGAATTTCAGCGACGGTTCCGTGATGGAGGCGGCCGACTTACTTTATCCGTATGCGCTGGCCTTCCGCTGGGGCGCGGGCGGGCAGAATGCGGCGACCCACGATCCGGAAATCGCCGCGGCGACGCTGCTGATACGCGAGCGGTTGCGCGGCGTGAAGCCCCTCCCGACGGAGGAAACCTCGCGGTCGATCGCTGATCAGACCTTCACCTACCGCAGCCCGATTATCGAGGTTTTTCTCGACAACCTGACTTTCGACGAACAGGAGAATGCCCTGATCGCTCCGCCCTGGAGTTCGGTGCCCTGGCACGTGCTTGCATTGATGGAGGCGGCAGTCGAGCGCGGCATCGCGGCCTTCTCGCGCGGCGAAGCTGAACGGCTTCACCTGCCGTGGCTCGATCTCGTCCGCGATCCAGAGCAACTGAAAATGTTCCGCGCGCTGATCAAGGAATTTGCGCAAACCGGATACCGGCCGGCAGCGCTCGAATTGCTGGTCGGCCCGGAGACGGCGAAGGCCCGTTGGCAGCTTCTCGACCAGTTCGTTGAAGCCAACGGTCATTTGCTGGTGACCAACGGACCCTACCGGCTAAAGGCCTGGTCGCCCGACGCGTTCGTTTTCGAGGTTGTGCGGGAATTCACCTATCCCGTCGGTCTCGGCACGTTCAACGGCTTTGCCTATCCAGCGCGCGCGCTCATCAGCGCAACAGAGCGCGCGGGCGATCTCGTGCTGGTCAGCGCCGACGCCGAATTCGCCGTCAAGCAGCAGCGCGACCATCCCCTCGTCCGCGCGCCGCTGCGGCCCGACACGCTGCGCGGCACACTGCTGCCTATTCGACCGGAATCGCATTACGTCGTCATCGGCCGGGACGGCCGGGTAGCCGCCACCGGAAACCTGGTGCGGCAACCGGACAATCGGTTTGCGGCATCTCCGCCGACCACCCTTCAGTCCGGCGTCTATACGTTGTTCGCGGCGATCTTTCTCGATGGGAATACGATCAATCCAGCAATCGGACGCATCGAACTGCTGAATAGCGAGACAATTGGCAAGGCCGGGCGAGCCGGGATCGCAAAGGACGCGGAGGGAGAACCGTGACGATCTTCGTCATCCAGATTCTCAACTCGTTTTTTTACGCGGCAGTCCTGTTCCTTATCGCTGCCGGCTTAAGTCTGATCTACGGCGTCATGCGCATCGTGAACCTGGCGCATGGGGCGCTCTACGCGCTGGGCGCCTATGTGTCTGCCTGGATTGTCGGCAGCGCGATCGGCCACGCGCTGGAAGGAAATCTCGGCCTGGCCGGAGTGCTTCTCCTCCTTCCGCTCGGCGCTATTGCTGTCGCGGCCGTCGGCGCGCTGATCGAGCCTACCCTGCTCCGCCCGCTCTATCGACGATCGGAAGAATATCACCTGCTGGTCACGTTCGGCCTGCTCATGATCCTCGAAGACGTCATGAAGCTCCTGTTCGGCCGCACGCCATTATCAGCCGGCGCGATCATGGATCGGATGGGCAGTATCCCCGTTGGTCGTCTGATGTATCCCACCTACAACCTGTTCGTCGTCGCAGTCGGGATTGCCGCCGCCATCGGACTGTGGGCGTTTATCTACCGCACCAAGTTCGGCGTTATTTTGCGCGCTACCTCGCAGGACCGACGCATGGCTGCGGCGCTCGGAATCAATGTCAGTCGCGTCTATGTCCAGGCCTTCGCCATCGGCTGCTTCTTGGCCGGCCTTGGCGGCGCGGTGGTGGTACCGGCGCAGGCGGCGGTCCTTGGCCTGGGTATCGAGGTCCTTATTCTAGCCTTCGTGGTTGTCGTGATTGGCGGGCTCGGGAGCCTGCAAGGAGCGCTTGTCGGCGCGTTGATCGTCGCCTTCGTGCGGACCGCCGGCATTCAGTTCTTCCCAGAGATTGAACTCGCGGTTCTCTACCTCATCGCGGCCGCGGTCCTGCTCGTCCGTCCCACCGGTCTGTTTGGAAGGGCATGACGATGGTGATGGCAGTACCCGCTGGCACCTCGATTTGGCGGATCACCATCGGCTCCGCAATCGTGCTCGTGATCCTGGCGATCCTGCCGCAGCTCGTCGATCCCTATCAGACGGTGCTACTGACCTACGGTCTGATCATGGCCATTGCCGCACTCGGCTTCAATCTGCTGCTTGGCTACACGGGCCTTTTGTCATTCGGCCATTCCGCCTATTTCGGCGCCGGTGCCTATTTGGTGGCCTTCATCATGCGAGATTTCGGCGCGCACTCCATGGAGCTGTGCATCGTCGGCGGGATGCTTGGCACGCTGATCATTGCTGCGATTTTGGGATTCGTCTGCGTGCGGCACACCCGCATTTTCTTCGGCATCCTGACGCTTGCGTTGTCGCAGGTCCTCTGGAGCCTTGCCTTCAAATTCTTCTGGGTCACAGGCGGCACCGACGGCATTCGGGTACCCCATGCCAATCTCACGCTGCTTGGCGGCCTGGTCGACTTCAAGGGAGCAGGCTCGTTCCAGCGCTTCATCTATGCCTATTATTACTATGTGCTTGCGCTGTTTGCAGTCTCCACGATCATTCTATGGGTGATCACGCATTCGCCGTTCGGCAAGGCGTTGCAGGCGATCCGTGACAACGAAACGCGCGCGCGGTTCGTTGGCATCTCGGTACGGCGCTATCGTTGGATCGCTTTCATGATTTCCGGGACCTTCACGGGACTCGCCGGAATTCTGTGGGTCCCGCTCAACGGTCTCACCACGCCCGACATTCTCTATTGGCCATTCTCCGGCGAGATCGTGTTCATGACAGTGCTGGGCGGATTTCGCTCCTTCACCGGTCCGATCGTCGGCGCGATGGCGTTCAACTACCTGAAGACCTACGCGATCGCCAGCACCGAATATTGGCAGCTTCTGCTTGGCGTCGTGCTCGTCATTCTAGTCATGGCGCTGCCCGCCGGCATCGTCGGAACGACCGCGCGGCTCGCTGCAAAGCTCGGGAGATCGACGAAATGACTCTCCTGGAGACGGTCAACCTGAAGAAATATTTCGGCGACACGCGCGCTGTCGACGATGTCAACCTGACCATTGCGGAAGGCGAGTTCATTTCCGTGGTCGGCCCCAACGGAGCCGGGAAGACTTCCCTCTGCAACGTCATCAGCGCCCACCTCACTCCTGACTCCGGAAAAATCATCTTCAGGGGTCGCGACATGACCCAATCATCCGTAATCGAGCGAGTGCAAGCCGGCATCGCGCGCAGCTTCCAGCTTGTTAACCTGTTCGACGATCTAACAAGCTTCGACAACGTTGCCCTGGCGATCTTTTCGCGCGATCGCAAGATCCGGAACATGGCGGCGCTCGCTGACCGCGACCGCGAAGTGGTTATTGAAGCTGACACGGTTCTCGATCAGTTCGGACTCGCCAGCAAGCGCAACGAGCCTGCGCGGGGTCTCGCGCAGGGCGAACGCAAACTGCTTGATGTGGCGCTCGCTTACGCGCTGCGGCCAAAGCTCTTGTTTCTCGATGAGCCGACCAGCGGGGTGAGCACTCGCGAGAAGGACCAGATCATGGACATCATCGCCTCGGTCGTACGCGGCGAAGGCATCACCGCCGCAATCATCGAGCACGATATGGACGTCGTCTTTAAGTATTCCAGCCGAATTGTGGTGATGCACCAGGGGGCGATCCTGGCCCAGGGCACGCCGGACGCCATCAGAAACAATGACGACGTTGCGATGATCCTTCTCGGCTCTTCCGGGCCGGACGCATTTTTACGAAAGGAATGATCGTGCTCGAGGTGAAGTCGATCCACACCTACCGCGGCCCCGCTCACATCCTCAACGGCGTTTCGCTGCGCGTGGACAAGCAGGAGGTCGTGTGCCTGGTTGGCCGCAACGGCGCGGGCAAGACCACGACGATCGAGAGCATTATGGGCTTCCTACCACTGCAGGCAGGGCAGATCGTCTTTGCCGATGAGGACTTGACCAACTTTGCCCCGCATGAACGCGCCAAGCGCGGAATCGGCTATTCGCCGGAGGATTGCGGCGTCTTCCCGGAACTATCCGTCGACAACAATTTGATGATCAGCCGCTGGCTCGGCGATGAAGTGTCACGCCGGCGGGACGGGGTTGTACGTCCAGACCCACAGACGCAGGCTTTCGGAATCTTTCCCGAAGTTCAGGATCTGCTGCAACGCCAAGGCATGTATCTGAGCGGCGGTCAGCGCAAGATGGTCGCGATCGCGCGCGCGATGATGTTGTCACCGTCCCTCCTCCTGCTCGACGAGGCATTCGAGGGGCTGGCGCCGGTCGTGGTCAATCGGTTCACGGAAGCCGTCATGAAGATCAAGGCGCTGGGCGTGTCCATCCTAATGGCCGAATCACATCTCGCCGCCGCGTCCCGCATCGGCGATCGGCTCTATGTGATTGATCGCGGCGAGATCATTTTCCACGGTTCGCCAAAAGAAGCGCGCACCAATGAGAAGGTGATGAAGGCGTTGCGCGGGTGAAACGCGCGTCTGAGCAAGCGCCCGCACGATGCGGGCTACGGTTTTTGCCGGAACTGCATCATGAACCGCTACGTGACGTTTGGAATTCTATTGTCGGCTCTAGCTGTAATCGGACCGGCGCGAAGCGGTCACGAATTGCCAGTTTATCCATCTTACTATCCGCATGAGATCGAGATCAGGACCGTCGCTCCCGAGGCCGCGGAGAGCCTGCTGCAGCAGTCAGGGATCCACGCCTTTCTCGGAAGCGAGTTCCACCTTTCCGGCTCCGCACCGGATCCGATCGCCGCCGTGGAGTCACTCGGCTCGCTGGTGACGGTCCGGATCAACCCACGATCGCCATATGCTAAGGCGGATGCGAGCGCCTGCGCGGTCGCGGGTGCCGTTGCCCGAAAGATCAGCTCGAACAATCCGGATGTGATCCTGCATCCCTATCCGATCACGCCGTTGCACGGCGATTATTTGTACCATGTCGATCTCGCCGAAGCGGCGAAGCGACGCCTGCTCTCCGACACGGAGGCTTGGCCAGCAATCTATGATCTGAAGCTGAGGGCAGCCGACGATTCCGCGAAACGCCTGCTCGGCGCCGAGAAATCGGCGCCGGAATCGGATTGGGACGTTGAAATCAGGGAAACCATTTTGCCGGAACTCGTTGCCTCGGCAATGACAGTGATCAACGGCTGGCTGGTCCCGCCGGTGGCGAGGAGCGGATGGTACCAGGCCTATCTCGTTCTACACGACGCGATCGATGACAGGACAAAAGAACGCGTGGAAGCCGACCTGCAACGGATTCAGTCCGGCGATTTCAAGGATCCTGTCGATCCCATTAATCTGGAGCGGGCGGTCGTGACAGCCCTAGTCGGCGACTGCCGTCAAGTCGTCGTCGGCTACACGCTCAAGCGCGAATATTTCAATAGCGAATTCTCGGCCGGGATCGAGAACATCGCTTTCGATTCCCTTACAGGCCTCAACGCAGCAATCTTCCTCCGAACGGTCAAGCTGAAGGACTTTCCCTGGAACGGCTGGCTCCGCGTCGGAATCGATGCGCGGCCGACATCGGCCTGGAATCCGATCACGGGCTTTTCGGACAAATTCGGACGACTGATGTGGTCCGCGGTCGCAGACCCGGCTCTATTGCCGTCGCCCTATGACCAGGCCTGGATGGCCAATCGGATCTCGGAAATCCAGGCCGCCCCACCGAGATAAGGAATTACGGCGATGCCCTGCAACGTAGCTTTTCGCACATGTCTCGTCGGCACGGTGCTCGCTTGGGCAACCAGGGCGACGATCATCGGAGCCGGCGCCGCGGCGCTCACATTCGACTTCCACATCGAACGTGGGCGGGTGGCAGAGAACATGTCAGTCATCCGAGTCAAGCAGGGAGACGTCGTCAGGCTTCGATGGAGCACGGATCGATCAATCATCTTGCATCTGCACGGTTATGACATTGAAAGAACGATCGCGCCCGGTGCGATCGGCGTGATGGAATTCACCGCGCACGCCACCGGACGGTTTCCGGTAGAAGTCCATGCGTCGCCCGAGGCCGGCGGCCACTCTCACGGGGAAGCTCCACTTGTTCGCATCGAGGTCTACCCGTAGGAAGATTCGTCAGCAGCACGCGATAGCGGCTCGATGCTGGATGTTCGCGGCCTTGGCCGTAGTCATGAGCATCACACAAGCCGGCGCGCACGGTTTCGGCCAGCGTTATGATCTCCCCTTGCCGTTATCGCTTTATCTCTTCGGCGGCGCGGCTGTGGTCGTGGTCTCCTTCGTGGTCGTAGGTCTGTTTGTACGCCGCACGCCGCCGGCACGCACCCTTTCGCGGGTTGATCTGTTTGACTACCCGCTTGGAAAAGTCGTCGCGGCATTGGGTGCCCCGCTCAAGTTGATCGCTCTCGCCCTGTTTGCCGCGATGCTGGTGGCGGGTTTCTTCGGCGATCAAAATCCTTACCGCAATCTTGCGCCCACCCTCGTCTGGATCATCGCCTGGGTCGGCCTCGCCTATGTTTCTGCTTTCGTCGGAAATATCTGGCCGCTCATCAATCCATGGCGGACTGTCTTCGACGGGGTGGAGACGGCGTACAGGCGCATTTGTGGCCGCAATCTTGCGCTCGATATACCGTATCCTCACGCACTCGGTGTCTGGCCCGCGGTGCTTTTGCTGCTGGCCTTCTCCTGGACCGAGCTCGTTTATCCGACGCCTGCGGTGCCGTCACACATTGCTTCCTTCGCACTTGGCTATTCAGTATTGACCTGGACCGGCATGTTTCTGTTCGGCAGCGAGACCTGGCTGCGGCACGGCGAGCTCTTCACCGTCGTATTCGGCACCTTCGCATGCTTCGCACCAACCGAGATACGCACCGCCCCACCGAAACCACAGTTTCTGCTGCGGCGATTTGGAGCGGGCTTGACCCATCGCAAGCAGGTCTCGCCATCGATGATGGCGTTGGTTCTGCTGCTCTTGTCGAGCGTTCTTTACGACGGCCTGATTGCGACTCCCGAATGGTCGGCCGCGGAATCCGCGATCATCATGCGTTTATCTGATGTCGTCGAGCTCGGCCCGATGGCACTACGAAGCATCGGCTTGGTTGGGTTCTGGCTCCTGTTCCTGTCCGCCTATCGGATGGTAAGCATCATCATGAGCGCGGCGACGGAGTGGAAACTTTCGCCGCGGCTGATCGCCCAGAGCTTCGCCCTCACGCTGATCCCGATCGCACTCGGCTATCACCTTGCGCATTACCTCGTATACTTTCTGGTCCAGGGGCAATACATTGTTCCGCTGCTCTCCGATCCCTTCGGCTACGGCTGGGACCTGTTCGGGACCGCGAGTTACCGCCCGAACATTGCAATCGTGGGCGCCCGCTTCGCCTGGTACACGGCGGTCGTGGCCGTTCTTCTCGGACACATCGCGGCGGTCTATCTCGCGCATGCACAGGCGATGCACACATTTGACGCACGCAAGCTCGCGCTAGTCTCGCAGATCCCGCTCACCGCACTCATGGTGGTCTACACCTTCGTTAGCCTGTCGATCCTGGCCGAGCCGATCGTCGAGCGCAGCAGGCCATCTGCGCAACCATCGGCCGTGGCGGAGAATATGATTGCGATCCCCGCGGACGCGGTACTGCCCGATCAGGACCGCGGGCGGCTCCAGGCGATCGGGCCCGGCAAATTTGCCAGAACGAAACTGGTCTATCGTCTGCTCGGCTCTGCGTTCCACGACGGGACGAGGATGACAACCGCCGATCTGCTCTACCCCTACATCTTTGCATATGGTTGGGGTGTTCGTGGCGATGGCCGCGAGACGCACTACGATCAATCAATCGATACCGCGACCGCGCCGATACGTCGCCAGCTTGCCGGACTACGGGTCGTGGGCAGCGAAACCGCATCCAGATCCATCAGGGTCGGCGACGTCGATTTCCTCCGCGAAGTGTTCACGATCGAGGTCTATACGACCAGCGCACCGGCAAGCCCGGAGCGGGGGGCGGTGCCGGCGCCGCCCTGGAGTACGCTGCCTTGGCATCTCCTCGTCCTGATGGAAGAAGCTGTCGGCCGAAACTGGGCGGCATTTTCGCAAACGGAAGCTGTTCGCCGCGGCATCGAATGGCTGGACCTCGTCCGCTCGCAAGCACTGAATGCGCAGTTCGCGACCTTGACCGAGACCTTCGAGCGTGAAGGCTACCGGCCCGAAACGTTGCGCCCCCTCGTCAGCGTTGACGAGGCACGCAGGCGGTGGGCAGCACTCTCGGCGTTCTACAAGGCCAATGGCCATTTTCTGGTGACCAACGGGCCCTATCAGCTCAAGAGCTGGTCGCATGACGGCGTCGTGCTCTCTGCGTTCAGGGATTTGAGTTACCCGCTGGGCGTGGGCTCCTATGACGCCTACGCGATCCCGCGTCGCGGCTTCATCACTGCGGTGGACTTGACGGGTGCTAGGGTCCGATTGTCAGGCGACATCGAAATGATCGATAAATTTCAGCGCAGGTATCGCCTTAAGCGCGTATCGCTCTCATCGATACCGCCGGATGTGCTGAAACGAACGTCGCCGGAATGCCGTTTCATGGTCATCGACGATCAAAAGCGTGTCGTGCTCGCCGGTGCCGCCCCTCTTGGCGAAAGCTCCTCGTTCCAATTCGATTTCAAGAACCGTTTGCCGGTCGGCCGTTACACGATGTTCGCAGCCATTGCGCTCAACGGCAATGTCATGAACGCCGATATTCGCCAGATACCGATCGTCGTTTCGCCCGATGCAAAAGGCCAAGAGTCGCTACCAGGGTCCTCCTCCAAGTGAGTGCAATGGGCACATCTGCGGTGATGATTTTTCTCTTCAGCGCTCGGAGCAAACCCGGCTAACTCCTGATGGCACAGCTTGTCATCCGACGACTGAAAGACAAGCCGGCATTTGGGACACCTGACCTTCCCTTCGTCCCTTGAGCGGCAATCTCTGAGCGCGCGCTAGCCGGGACGAATGCTCCAGTTGACGAAAGCGCAGCGGCGCAGCGTCAGGGACGATGCTTCAATCTGTTTGTGGCATTTGAAGTTTGAGGCGACAACAACGCTAGTGGCACGAAGACGCGTTGTCCTCGCCCGACGCGCTGGCAGAGATGCCGCACCAGCGATTCAAATAGTTGCTCTGCCGATATCGCTATTAGGCCCCATCGGCACGCACCGTTGGACCTTTGATGCAGGTGTTGCCCGCGGCTATGCAAAGCGAAGTCGCCTTTGCGCAAAGCAACTCCGTCTGAGATGAGGGATACGGGACCAACCGGAAAAGACAGGTACATCCATCCGGGCGGCAGGGAGATATAGGCTATGCGCGGGAGGCTCTCTGAGCAGCAACAGATCTCCAGCTGTTTCAATCGCAGACGTATCAGCCGCGCCTTGAACTCTCCGGCGCCGGTTATTGTGAAGTGGACCCGTGCATCGCCAAACCCGCTACCAATCACGGTCTGCGCAAACTACCGCGCTACGGCTGTTCTATGCGCGGCTGCACGTTTGCGGTAAAATGCCGCAAATGCAGCGTGCTTGCGCAGGGTCTTAGGTGTTGCATCGGCACGAGGTCCGATCGACATTCATCTGCGGCCGCCGAGGCACTCGCTGCAGAATGTCGTCCGCGCCTGCTTAATCCGGAACCGAGGGAGCGGGCGAGGCGTATTCCCGGCGAAAGGCGCACACGCGCTCTATGGTTGACCGGGAGCAAGAACCATGAGGAGGAAACATCTAAAGCAGCGAGCGGGGTCATGAGCCAAGACATCAATACTTGGCTGCGTGCTCTTGGCCTCGGGCAATATGGTGATGTCTTCGCCGCCAGTGATGTCGATGTGAGGGCACTCCCGCATCTTACGGAGACGGATCTTCGCGAACTGGGGGTATCGCTCGGACACCGCAAGATCATCCTGGCGGCGGTGGCCGAGTCTTTCGGGGACGCGGCTAGCGCTAACCATCTTCATTCGAACGATCAACCGTTGCCGCGCGCTCCCCCGGAGCGGCCGCCGGAGCGACGCCTGCTAAGCGTCCTGTTCTGCGACCTGGTTGGTTCCACGGAGCTCTCTCGGCGGCTCGATCCCGAGGATCTGCGCGAGGTGCTTCGCAGCTATCAGGATCGGGTCGCCGGCGCGGTCATCCGTTATGGCGGCTACGTCGCCCGATTCATGGGCGACGGCGTCATGGCGTATTTTGGATGGCCATGCGCCTACGAGGATCACGCCGAACGCGCGGTCCGAGCCGGGTTCGAGGCCCTGGGCGCGGTGCAACTGCTGAAGCCCAAGGATATCGAGCTCCAGGCCCGGGCCGGCGTAGCCACAGGGCTCGTCGTTGTCGGGGACCTCGTTGGAGGCTCTGTGCGCGAGGAAGGTGCGGTGGCAGGTGAGACGCCCAATCTCGCAGCCAGGCTCCAGGCGAGTGCGCAGCCGAGTCAACTCGTCATAGCGGAGGCGACCAGGCGACTGATCGCCGACGCCTTCGTCGTCGAGGACCTCGGTGAGAAGCCCCTTAAGGGATTCGGGACGGGCATCCACGTGTATCTCGTCAAGTCCGAGCGAGAGGTCGAAAGCCGCTTCCATGCGGCGCATGCCGGTGAGCTGTCGCCATTCGTGGGTCGCGTGCACGAGGTCGCGCTGCTCGTTGAAAGGTGGGAGCTTGCGCGCGCAGGAGAGGGACAGGCAATTCTGCTCTCGGGGGATGCCGGCATCGGCAAATCCCGGTTGGTACAGGCCCTCACAGAAAAGCTAGGGGCGACGCCGCATGTCGTCCTGCGGTTTCAATGC
>Ga0134126_10007323_pt1 | contig 13854 bp, 13 predicted proteins | sample KB31752_FD_96881 | JGI IMG/M metagenome (GOLD analysis project Ga0134126, IMG submission 96881) | Terrestrial soil microbial communities with excess Nitrogen fertilizer from Kellogg Biological Station, Michigan, USA - KB3-175-2 | ecosystem: Environmental > Terrestrial > Soil > Unclassified ...
GATGGGAGTGTTCTTCTTCAAGCTGCCGGCAGGATTGAACTTGTATTATGCGTTGAGCAACGTGATCATGATCGGTCAAACGTGGATCATGAACCGCACCGAACTCGGCCGCGAGATGCGCGAGATGGCGGCCAAGAGGGCGAGGAAGAAAGGCAGCTCTTAGCTATTAGCTCTTAGCCTTTAGCTCAACCCACGAAGCGTTGAGACTTGGCTAAAAGCTAAGAGCTAAAAGCTAAAGGCTCTATGGATAAAATTCAGGCAGCAAACCAACTGAACACGTTCCTTGGTCCCGTTGTGAAGCACGCGGGGTTCAAGCTCAAATATCGGATCACCGTTGATCCGCCGATCGGCGATGACCGCGATTGGGAGCGGCCGGAAATTCTCGTCGAATTCGCCGGGCCCGATGCTCAGCTTCTGCTGGAGCGTGGCGGCGAATTGTTGCGGGCGATGGAACTTCTTGCAATGGAAATGCTCCACCTGCAGGGTGACGAGCACGAAAAGATCAGCTTCGACTGCATGGGACATCGCAAGGCACGACTGGAAGAGCTGCGGCTCTCGGCTCGTGTGGCTGCGGACAAGGTCCGCCAGAGCGGTTCCCCTTATACCTTCGCGCCAATGTCTTCTCGCGAGCGCCGCATTTTGCATTTGGCTTTGCGGGATGAGCACGATCTCCACACTGAGAGCACCGGCGAAGGCCTTCGCCGGTCGGTGGTCTTGTATCCCAAGGATTACGCCCCGCCGCGTCCACGCGCCAGACGATAGTCCGGTACCCTCGGTTCATTGCCCTTAGAAGTTTTGACAAATATGGCTGACCGGCTAGATTGGCTTGCCGCCCGGTTATTGCGGGGAGTCGGCGTCACGGGGAAATGAGCGAAATTCTACCTGTCTCGTCTGAGTGGTTGTGTTCTTGCCATCGGGTGAACCAGTGTTCTTTGTCAAAGTCCCGCGAACGACAAAGTAGGCTTCGTCCTGCGGCTTTTTGCCCGGCCCACGATCAAAAGCCCCTTCAAACCTGTAAGTCACGCCGTGCACAGTCTCGGTAGTGAAACTCACCTGCTTACCATTCGAAGTTCCTGACTTGATGAATTGATCGAGGAAGGCCCCTTTGTCGTTGTCGGAATCTCCATAACGGGAGATAAAGCCGCTCACATTACCCTTGTCTTCGAGGGTGATCTGGATGAACTCGCCCTCTTTCACGAACGAGTACATGCCGGAATAGTCCGGAATGGCAACGGTTGGGGGCTGAGTTGGCGTTTGTGCACAAGTCAACGAGGCGCAGCAGCAAATCAAGAAGACCACAAGGATGAAAGGCAACCGCATAGGACGAGAGTACAACATTCTGAATTGGATAGAGCGGTCCTTCCGATGAAGCTGGCTCTTGTCCTCTTCACCACATTCCTGTGCCGGCCTCGTTAGATCCGCACATCCGCAGCCGGTCCGTCCGGTCATATGTTTGTGAAATATATCCATCCCCGCTTGTTTCCTGTGTAAAACGAGCTTCTTTCCTTGACAAATCCGTAGTAGCTGCTTACAGTTCGGTCAACTGCTTTCGTAGAAATTTGTCTTCCACAAGGTGCCAAGTATGAAGAATGTTTATGAGGTTCTGAGGCAGAAGGAACTGGAGCTTGCGCGTCTGGAAAAAGAGGTTGAAGCGCTGCGAGTTGCCGCTCCGCTGCTTTCCGATGAGAAGGAGACTGCCAGTGACACAGCGATGGTCAAGCCGACGCTGACCGCTGCAGCACCCGTCGCCCAACAGCCGATTCGCATTCCGCAGCCGGCCGTAAATCAGGAGCCCACCGCGCGCGCCGCAGGCTGGGAAGACAGCGCCAAGCGCTGGCCGTAAACTGATTTCCATTCATTTTCTCCGCCCCGGGTTCCAGCCCGGGGCGTTCTGTTTTTGCGATAATGTGGACGCCCGTGGAGGTGCCGCATGGCTGTCCGTTCTTCTATCGCACTCCTGGTTTTAGGCGCCGCCACTCTGTGCCCGGCCCAGTCTCCTGCCGCGAGCGACTACTCCTTCACGATCTCCGGAACGCAAACCTGGACAGACACAGGTGTCGATCTCGAGGCCGGGGACGTCGTCTCGCTAACAGCGGAGGCGAAAACCGGTTCAGAGTGCGATCCCAAGGGAAGTTCGGCAACACAGAGCAGCGACAACCTGCCACTAGCGTCAGCAGCCAGCGGAGCATTGATCGCGAAGACAACAGACCAGGGCAGCCCTACGCTCGTCGGTACCAGCGGCGAGGTTCGCTCTCCTGAAGGCGGGCGTTTGTTTCTGGGTGTGAACGAGACTTCAGCTACCAATTGTGTTTTCACAGTCAAAGCATCCGTTGCGCACGCGCAAAATGTGGCGGCCTCAACCGGCGTCCAGACCGGCATGCGCGACAAGCTCTCCTCTGCCGCGCAAGTGTTCATGAAAGCTCAATTCGGCGGAAAAGAGAGTCAAAGTGAGTCGAACAGTGCGGTTGGAGGAAACGCAGCCGTGCCCGGCAATGCGGCGCCGAGTACCACGGGCGGCCTGAAACTTCCTTCGGTCATCCTCGATACCGATCTGCGCAAGAACATTGATAGCGTCCCCCGCCGTGTGCATGATGCCAAAGGCAACATGGGTGACATGATCAATTTCGTCGTGGTCGGCAGTCAGGACAAAGTGCAGTCGGCGCTTTCCGGCGCCGACTGGCACGTGGCCGACTTGGACAGCAAAGAAGCCGGGCTCAAGGCCATCATGAACACCTATCAGAAAAAGGACTATCTCGAGATGCCGATGAGCCACCTCTATCTATGGGACCGGATGCAGGACTTCGGCTACGAACAGGCGCAGGCGTTTTCGGTTGTGGCAACGCGGCACCACTTCCGTATCTGGAAGGCGCCTTTTACCTACAACAACGAGACTGTGTGGGTCGGTGCGGCCACGCACGACACCGGTTTTGAGAAAGACATTCGCACCGGCAAGCTCACGCATAAGATCGATCCCAATGTGGATGACGAGCGGGAAAATCTCGCAAGCGGCCTGCAGAAATCAGGCAAGACTAAGAGCATGACTTACTATCTGCCACCTAATCCCGTGCAGGATGCAAAGAACGCGAGCGGCGGCAGTTACCACTCGGATGGGCGGCTTCTCGTCGTGTTTTTGAATTGACCAAGATCTAAATCATATTTAGCGCAGAGCTCGCAGGGTCCGCTGAGAAACCCAGCCTCGATATTTTGTTTTCTATTTTCTCTGCGAACTCTGCGTACTCGGTGTTGAAATGCGTTGCACTCACGAATTTAACTTCCATTCAAAACCCGTTTCATTCTGTCTTCACACGCGATCCGTAAGCTGCGCATTGAGATCACAAACCCTGGAGGACTCAATGCACAGTCTCTTGCGGGCCGGTGTGAAGAATGCTGGAGTAGCTGCAGCGCTTTTCTCTACCGTGCTCAACCCGATCGCTCCCCTGACCGCGAGCGCAGAAAACCCCAGTTCCAAACCCGTCTCCCCGATTCAGCATGTGATCGTAATCGTCGGCGAGAACCGCTCGTTTGACCACCTGTTCGCCACCTACGTTCCCAAAGAGGGCGAATCCGTAAACAACCTCCTGTCGGAAGGAATCGTGAATGCAGACGGTACTCCCGGAGCTAACTATTCGAAGGCCTTGCAGTTCCGCGCCAACATCACCGGCGCGACCACGTTTCAACTGAGCCCGACAATGGGAAAGGTTCCTTATGTCAAGTTGCCGGCACCGCTAAATGGCGGGCCAACTGATCCCTGCAGCAGCAATGGTGTTTGCACACTTGCCGATGCCAAGTCATCGGAAGACGGGCTGCCCGAGAATCCACCCACGTACTACGAATCAATGCTGCAAGGTGGCACAGGGCTGACCGGAAAAGTCCCCGACACCCGGATTAGCGGAGTGCACCACGCCCCACCGTATACGACCCTTGCGCCGGGCCCGTTTCAACTTACAAACTTGAGCACTTTCCCATATATTTCCTACGCTGCAAGCCCGGTTCACCGCTTTTATCAAATGTGGCAGCAGGAAGACTGCAGTGCAACTCATGCCACCGCGAAGAACCCGAGCGGTTGCTTGGCTGACCTCTTCACGTGGACGGAAGTGACCGTCGGCTCGAACAACAACGGAAAGGCACAGCCCGCCAACTTCAGCACTGAATATGCACCCGATAAGGTGACCACGGGTGAGGGCGCAACCGCGATGGGCTTTTACAACATGCAACGCGGGGATGCGCCATACACCAAGTTCCTGGCGGATCACTACGCCATGAGCGACAACTATCACCAGCCGGGAATGGGCGGCACGGGCTTGGACGAAATCCTCCTATTCTTTGGCGACGCTATCTGGTTTAAGGACCAGAACGGCAATACGGTTCCTCCGAATCCGAATGATGCTAACCAGGGCATGACGTTCCAGGGTGGCCCGGTCAATGAAATCGAAAATCCAAATCCTGCGCCTGGAACCAACAACTGGTGGATACAGGATGGCTACGGCGGTTTCGGCAACAATGATTCTTCTACTGGCGTTTATGGCGGCGGCAGCTACAGCAACTGCTCCGATCCCTCTCAACCCGGCGTGGGTCCCATCCTGAGCTATCTGGAGTCGGTCCACATCAAGCCCAACTGCGATCCGGGTCACTACTACCTGCTCAACAACTACAACCCAGGCTACTTTGGCGACGGCACGAACGCGTACACCGACACCAACCCACACAACACGCCTTTCACGATCCCTCCAACTTCGCAGCGGAGCATCGCGGATGTTCTGTTGGAGCACAACGTCTCCTGGAAGAGCTATAACGACCAGTGGGATGCCTACTTAAACGACAAGTACCAGCAGAACTTTGGCACAGTCGGCGCGCTCAGTGATCAGTACTGCAACATCTGCAACGGCTTCCAATATCAGACGCAGATCATGACCAACGACGCAGTCCGTACCAGCCATATTTTCGACACCGATCAGCTTTACCAGGACATCCAGAGCGGCAATTTGCCGGCGGTGTCATTCGTGAAGCCCAGCGGCTGGGTGGACGGACACCCGGCTTCTTCGAAGTGGGATCTGTACGAAGGATTTGTCAAAAAGATCGTCGACATGGTGCAATCGAGGCCGGCTCTTTGGGCCAGCACCGCAATCTTCGTAACCGCGGATGAAGGCGGGGGGTACTACGACTCTGGATATGTCCAGCCGCTCGATTTCTTCGGCGACGGCACGCGCATTCCCCTGATTGTGGTTTCGCCTTGGACCAAGCCCGGGCACATTTCCCATCGCTATTCCGACCACGTCTCGATTCTGAAATTCATCGAGCACAACTGGGGTCTGCCGACCATCTCAGGGCGGAGCCGCGACAACGATCCCAACCCAATTAGCACTGCTGAGAACGCCTACGTCCCGACGAACAGCCCGGCACTTGACGACCTGTTCGATCTGTTCAATTTCTCGCAAAAGAAATAGCGGTTTGTAGAGGGGCGGGCGTCTCGTCCGTGTAGTCAACCACTTGCTGTACCCAAGGCGGCAGCCGTCAACCAGCGGCTCCGCCTTTTTATTGTGCTATCCCTATCTACAGGCGTTATTTCGCGGTTACTTCCGAATCGCGCGCTAATCCCGCCGCATCCTTTATCCTATAGATGTAGATATGGCCAGCCGACAGTCGAAGCCTGCAACTTCAAGCACAACAGCATTAGCCGAAAACGGAAATGGCGAGCGCGAACGTGTGTTCGATGCCTTCCGCCAGTGGGGATACCTGGAGGCCGACCTCGATCCGCTCGGGTTCCTCCAACCGGTGCCCCATCCCGACCTGCAGATCGAAGGTGAATACGCGGAAGAGGCGCGCCGGGTTTATTGCGGTACCATCGGCGCCGAGTTTATGCACATCCCCGATCCCGCGTGCCGGCGCTGGATTCAAGACCAGTTGGAGGGTTCGCCGGCCCCTGTCGACCAGCAACGCGCTTTGGACCTCCTGACGCGAGGAGAACTTTTTGAACTGGTGCTACAGCACAGATACCTGGGTACCAAACGATTCTCGCTGGAGGGTGTGACAGCGCTCCTCCCGTTGGTGGATGAAATTCTGAATGGAGCCGGCAAGCACGGTGCGGTGGAATTGGTGTTTGGCATGAGTCATCGTGGACGATTGAATGCAATCGTCCACGTGGCCAAGCGCCAGCCGGAAGAAGTTTTCGCTGGTTTCGAAGATGTCGATCCTCGGAGCGTTCTTGGCGGCGGAGACGTCAAGTACCACATGGGTGCGACCGGCGAGTACGTTACGCGCGACGGAGCGAAAATTCACATTCACCTGGTTTCGAATCCCAGCCACCTTGAGGCCGTTGATCCGGTTACGGTGGGCCGTACTCGCGCCAAACAGGATCGCACTGGCGAAGGGGGAAGTGAAAAATTCTTGCCCTTGCTCGTGCATGGTGACGGGGCATTCGCGGGACAAGGTGTGTTTGCCGAAACCCTGAACCTGGCCGACATTCCCGCGTATAGCGTGGGTGGCACGCTGCATGTAATCGTTAATAACCTGATTGGATTTACGACGGTATCGCAGGAGTTGCACTCGTCCCGCTTTGCGGCCCAGTTGGCTCGGCGGCAGAGTATTCCAATCTTCCACGTGAATGCGGAAGACGTAGATGCTGTCGTTCGTGTGGGGCGGATCGCGCTCGAGTACCGCTACAAGTTCCGCGGCGATGTCGTCATCGACATGATTGGTTACCGCCGTCACGGCCACAGTGAGGTCGATGATCCCACTATCACGCAGCCGCTGCTTTACAAAGCCATCCAGGAACATCCGCGGCTCTGGGAGATCTATGCAGAGGATATCGGCGTCGAGGACGCAAAAGCGAAAGCGGATGCCATCAAAGCCGAATTTGAGGCTGCGCAGAAGCACGCAGGACACATCCGCAAGAAGCCGCTTATGCGCGATTTGCCGCGCTACTGGGACAGATACGTCGGCGGGCGTTACAAGTCGCAGTACGACGTTGAAACAGCGGTAGCACCCGAAGAGATCGCGTTATTAACGCAACAGCTCACGACCTATCCGCCTGACTTCCATATTCATCCCAAGGTCAAGAAGCTTCTTGAACAGCGCGCGGAGATGGGTCACGGCAAACGTGCGCTCGATTACGGAATGGCCGAAGCGCTGGCGTTTGCGAGCCTGGTGAAAGCTGGAACTCCGGTGCGGTTGAGCGGCCAGGATTGCCGGCGTGGCACGTTCAATCAGCGCCATTCGGTGTTGCTCGATATCGAGACGGAGCAGGAATACGTCCCGCTCGAGCACATTTCCGAAGGCCAGGCGCACTGCCGGATTTACAACTCAACATTGTCCGAAGCCGGCGTGCTTGGTTTCGAGTACGGCTACAGCCGAGACTTTCCCGAAACGCTCGTCCTGTGGGAAGCGCAATTCGGAGATTTTGCAAATGTCGCGCAGGCGATCGTAGACCAATTTGTTGTGGCCGGCGAGGCGAAGTGGAATCTCTTGTCCGGTCTCGTCATGCTCTTACCACACGGCTACGAAGGCCAGGGGCCGGAGCACTCCAGCGCGCGCATCGAGCGCTTCCTGCAACTTGCGGCTATGGACAATTTCCAGATCTGCCAGCCTTCCACAGCGGCGCAGTATTTTCATTTGCTGCGCAGGCAGGCACTGCGCTCCTGGCGCAAGCCGCTGGTGGTGTTCACACCGAAAAGCATGCTGCGGCACCCCGACGCGTCTTCTCCGATTGCGGAGTTGTCGACATCATCGTTTCAACGAGTTCGGCACGACCCAGACGTCACGGATGCGCGACGCATTCTTCTGTGCAGCGGCAAAATTGGGCACGAGTTGCGCACCGAGCGCAAGAAAAAGCAGATCACGGATATCGCGATTACGTTTCTCGACCAGATGTATCCGTTCCCTGAAGCGGAACTCGTCGCCGAGTTACAACGGCATGCGAACGCCCGAGACATCGTATGGGTGCAGGAAGAGCCGGCGAACATGGGTGCGCTGAACTACATGCTTCCGCGATTGCGGCACATCGCTGGAGACCGGCCCGTGCTCTCGGTGAAGCGCTCTGCGAGTCCCAGTCCGGCCACTGGATCTGCGAAGGCGCACGATGTTGAGCAGAAGGCATTGCTCGCTCTAGCATTAACCACCAATGGCCATTGAGACGCAGATCAGACTCGATGGGCCGCCGGCCATCTCCGCGCCGAATCGCCGCAGATACTGGAGAATCTTTGCGCTCACCTACCTTTCGTTTCTGATCATGATCGCAGTCGTGGTCGGGACCGTCGGTTACTCGCTTCGCGAACACGTAAAGCACGCATTGCGGGGCGAGATTACGCGCAACCTGACCCAAAAAGCGCAAATGCTAGCGAACCGCATCAATGCTGACCACGCGCACGGAATTGACGTGATCACTTCGCAAGAGGGTCAAGCCGCGGGCGCACGCGCCACAGTGATCGATACCAATGGCAACGCTATTGCGGATTCGGAAGTCCCGGTTTCTTCTCTGCGAACTGAAGGACGAGAACCTGAGTTTACTGCGGCGTTAAAAGGCTCGACAGGAGTCGAGATACGCAGCCTCAATGGAGTGCAGGTGCTCTTTGTCGCCGTGCCGGTCTCGGGTGGCGCGGTGAGGCTCGCCTATCCATTGGCTGACGTTGAGACTGGCGCATCCGAAGTGACTGAGAGACTCTTAATTGGGTGCTTGATCGCAGCTTTGGCAGGCGCGGGCCTCGCCTTGCTCATTTCACGGATAGTACTTTCAAATTAGTTCCACATCTGATACGCAGCCTCCCGAGTACTTGTTGGTGCCCAGCCGCGCGAGTAAGATTCAGTGTTCCTATTTTGCCTACCCGGAAAGCTCCCTTGTAACTCCCCGTGTCCTCATTCGCAGGAGCGACGGTTAGGTATTCGATGGAGGATGGAATGTCTTTACGATCCGGCAAACTGCTGCTTATTGCGCTTTGTATATCTTGTGCCGTCCTTTTCATGACCTCGGCAGCGTCAGCGCAAGATGATTCGACTCCCAAATACGACATATTTTTAGGTTATCAATGGGTGCATCCGGGAATCACCATAACCATTCCGGGGCCCACTCCAACAAATCCGTTGACGCAAAAAGTTCCTGATATGGCCCAAGGCGGAGGGGCAAGCATTACATACAATTTCAGGCGCTACCTCGGGCTGGAAGGCGACGTCGGGGTAAGTGTGGGCTCGAACAATAGCCTCACCACCGTATCGGCCGGCCCCCGAATTATGTTTCGCATGCAGGACGCCGCGCTGTTTCTCCATGGAATGGTCGGCCTCAATCGGCTGAACGTGAATGGGCTTACCGCAAGTGACCGGGCGGGTGGCATCCTGGGCGGCGGGTTCGACTTGAACCTCTTCCGCTCACTCTCGTGGCGCGTGTTTGAAGCCGACTGGATGCCGACGTGGCACCATTACGTTCAATCTGGGACGTTGCCCGCCCAGACCCCTTTCATGAATGCCGTGCGTCTGCGCACGGGTGTGGTGTTCAATTTTGGAGGCGGCGAGGCTCAACCGGTAAGCGCGACAGCGGCGGTTCAGCCCAGTGAAGCCATGGTTGGCGAACCGCTCACGGCAACGGCGACAGCAAGCAACTTCAATCCGAAGCATGAGCTGACCTATGAGTGGTCCAGCACCTGCGGCAAGATCAGCGGCAATGGCACCACTGCCAGCATCGATACGCACGACACTCCTGGTGGAAATTGCACCGCCACCGTGAAGGTCACCGATCCGAAAGCAAGAAAAAATAATTTGGCGACGGCTTCGAGCAACTTCACCGTGAAGGAACCGCCGAAGAATCCGCCGACCATGGCGTGCACGGCATCGCCCACCAGCGTACAGGCTGGAACCAGCGTGACTGTGAGTTGCACGTGCAGCAGTCCCGATAATGTTTCGGTTACGGTCAGCAATTACTCGGCTACCGGTGGATCAATCACCGGCAGTGGCAACACAGCAACCTTGAATACAACTGGCGCCAGTCCTGGCAAAATTACGGTGAACGCCAGCTGCAGCGATCAGCGTGGGCTGAACACACCCGCAACGACAGAAGTGGCTGTTGAGAATCCTCCTCCTCCGCCACCGCCGCAGGTTTCGCCGGAGGTGAAGGCGCTGGAAGCACGGCTTGCACTGCACAGCGTCTACTTCCCGACCGCGCAACCGACGAAAGCGAATCCGAGCGGAGGCCTGGTGAAGAGCCAGCAGGCTACGCTGACCACCTTGGCAGCAGACTTCAAGAAGTATCTGGAGTCGAAGCCGGACGCCAAGCTAGTTCTCGAAGGCCACGCCGATGTGCGAGGTGCGGCTGACTACAATCAAGCGTTGTCCGAGCGCCGCGTTGACCGCACCAAGAGCTTCCTCATCGAACAGGGAGTTCCGGCCGGCAACATCGAGACGAAGGCGTTTGGAGCACAACAGCAACTGACCGCCGATCAGGTGAAAGCCTCCGTCGATCAGAACCCAGAACTGACGCCGGGCGAGAAGGCGCGAATCCTTAAGAATGAGAGGACGATCATCCTGGCCAGCAACCGCCGTGTTGACGTGACCCTCAGCACCACGGGACAAGAATCAGTTCGCCAGTTCCCGTTCAACGCTGCGGATTCACTGACGCTGATTGGCGGCCGCGAGAAGGCTGTTGGTACGAAGGCAATCATGAAGAAGAAGCCGCCAATGAAGAAAAAGCGGTAAGTTCGTGCTTTGCAGGACTGAGAAGCCGGAGCGCAAGCTCCGGCTTTTGTATGAAACAAGCCCTAGCGTTTCTTCACCTTTAGCAGGTCGGATATTCTGTCGTACTTCTTTTTGGGAATGATATGCCGAGTCACAAGGTCCTCCGGAGTATCGTATGGTCTTCCAGCAGTAATCCGGTCCGCGTCTGCAGGAGTGATGCCCGGCAGAGTCAGCAGCTGTTCCCTCGTCGCAGTATTTACGTCTAAGGTTTTGTACTGACTCCAGCCCTCATGCACTCCAGAAGCAATGGCTTTCGCATCTCGCTTCAGTTCCGCGGTAGCGTGAGCGGTCTTCTCTTTGAGATCTTGCGGATTCTGGTGCGTGCAAGCGACGCAGAACACCAGCGTGAACAGAAGCAGCGAAGCACGCTGGAACATACCAACACTCATTAGCGAATTCCTCGACATTTGGATGTAGAAAGTCGGGAACGAGCACGAGACGTGAGTAGCTCGACTGAGCACGTGCGGTCAATTTGGCGTGGGAACGAACAAACGGCTTCGCTATCAAGTCATCTAAGCCAGTTAGAGCGGGGATCGTGGCAAGGCTTTAGCTCACTGCTACTGTCATTTGTGCCTGCCCATCGCTCTTCGGTGGTCAGGCTGCGAGATTGACTGGCAACAGGAAACTTGCAGCCTCTCCTATTTACGAAACCGATAAATTTGCTCGTCGGGTTGCGATTAGTTCGTCAATTCAGTTCTGGTCCGATCGTCCGTGGCCAGGAGGTCAGCATGATCCAGTTCGTATGCGATAACTGTTCAGCAGTCAAACAGCCCGATGAGGTCTGGATTGCAGGCCAAGCAGCAGAGGTTGTGGGCGCAGTGTCGGCGAGACGCGAAGTCACCATTCAGTCGCATGGAACCGCACAACAGCGTTACACCCACTCTCGGTTCATTTCTGCTCGATTCAGTGCAAAGACGACTAGATGACGCGCCTATTTGCTCCCGAAGCTCCCGTCCAACAAGTCGTCCTCGACCAAACCGCGCCTTCGGACGTAGTTCTACAGCGGGTCGTTCCGCAGCCGAGAACCTCAATCACCAAGACGCGCAAACGGACATCTAAACGGGTCGCCTAGTAAACTTTCGAGCTACGATCAACCAAGCATTTATCGTCACGGCAACGACGTTCACATAGCTCTGCGTCCGCTGCAGTTGCTTCAACAACGATTTGGCACAATAGCAGCGCTCTTCCCGTCAGGCCGCTTGCCGGGCTGCTTCGATAGCCTCAACGTCGATCTTCTTCATGGTCATCATCGCATCGAAGGCCCGCTTGGCTTCATTGCCGCCGGCGGCTAGAGCATCGGTGAGGGCGCGCGGGGTGATCTGCCAGGAGAGGCCCCATCGGTCCTTGCACCAACCGCATGCGCTTTCCGCACCGCCATTGCCAATGATCGCGTTCCAGTAGCGGTCGGTCTCTTCCTGGTTGTCGGTCGCGATCTGGAAGGAAAAGGCCTCGGTGTGCCTGAAGGCCGGGCCGCCGTTAAGGCCGAGGCAAGGAATGCCGACAACCGTGAACTCAACCGTCAGCACATCGCCTTCCTTGCCACTCGGATAGTCACCAGGAGCTTTGTGAACCGCGGTCACTTTACTGTCTGGGAAAGTAGCGGCGTAGAAGCGTGCCGCATCAAGTGCGTCCTTGTCGAACCAGAGGCAAATCGTGTTTTTTGGCTTCATGTTCTCTACCGTATAAAGTTCTAGCGGATTTTGGTCCGGATAACAGCTTCAGGTTTCAGGTTTTAGGCGATCTATGCGTTACACGTCCGCTACGGCCAGCGCTTTCTCAGAAATTTCGGCTCACTTTCGGCACGCTCAGGTTCCATCTTTGGCGGATCCATCGGCTGGGCAGACTCCTCAGTCAGCAACGGAGCGACGATGCGCAACGCTTCCAATTCTCGGTTGATTTGAGCGAGAGCAGCTTCCTTCTCGCGCAGGACTTCATTGATGTCTCTCATAATTGGCTCAAGTAGTGTTTCGCAAATATTAGTCGGACTGGGCATCGACGCGAAATACAGGAAACTTCGTAGGGTCACTGGGTTTGAAGCAGCTTGGCCGGCACTCGTGAAGCATGTAGCCAGCCGGACGAGATTACGGAAGTGATAATCTTGAGAAGCCGCGGAGGGATGCGTGAGCGGTTGAAACGGGTGGTCTTGAAAACCACTGTACGGGAAACCGTACCGGGGGTTCGAATCCCTCTCCCTCCGCCAGGAAAAGCTTTTAACTTTTAGCTGTTAGCTTCTAGCCATCCGACAGCTTCAATCTTCCGGATTAGGCCCTAGGAATTGAGGGGCTAGATGCCAACGCTCAAGCTGACAACCAACAACCAACAACCAACACCAACAACCACAAGCCAAACCTCAATGCCGCCTAAAACAAAACCAGCAGCTGCATCCACCTTCCGCATCGGCTACGGATGGGACTCGCACGAGTTCAAGGCCGGAGTTCCGCTGAAGATCGGCGGCATTGCGCTCGATCATCCGAAGGGCCTTGGCGGACATTCCGACGGCGATGTTCTGCTACATGCGATCACCGACGCGCTACTGGGCGCCGTAGCTGCACCGGATATCGGAACGCTGTTCTCGCCTTCCGATCCGCAGTGGAAGGGCGCCGACTCTGCAGTGTTTCTCGAGGAAGCGCTACGACGAATGAAAGATGCAGGCTATGAGATTGCCAATGTTGATTCCACATTGATCCTCGCACAGCCGAAAATCGGCCCGCATGCCGAACGAATTCGCCAGCACCTTTCCAAGTTGCTAGGGATCGACAGCGGGCAAATCGGGATCAAGGCTAAGACGCCTGAAGGGATGGGAACCGATAATGCTGCCATTGCGCACGCTGCGGTCCTGCTGCAAAAGTCGTCATCGGGTAAACATCGTTCTCAGAAAAAAAGAGACCGATAACCTTTGTAAATAATCCATTCTGCTAACGTCAGTTTTTTCTGATCGTCTAATTCCCATCGCTTGGGTTTCGTGGAACCAGCGTCCCTAGGTTCACGTATTAAAGCGAGGTAGACGCGCGGGAAGACCTGCGCTTGTCGCCACCAAAGAAGAGAAGGGGAAGGGACTGGCTCACGCACGGTTTGGCGGCCAGGTGAGCACAGTCCCTGCGCGGAACGAGTGCGTCTTTATGGGCGAACTCGCCTGCAAAC
>Ga0134126_10007324_pt1 | contig 13854 bp, 11 predicted proteins | sample KB31752_FD_96881 | JGI IMG/M metagenome (GOLD analysis project Ga0134126, IMG submission 96881) | Terrestrial soil microbial communities with excess Nitrogen fertilizer from Kellogg Biological Station, Michigan, USA - KB3-175-2 | ecosystem: Environmental > Terrestrial > Soil > Unclassified ...
TCAAAAAGTAGTTCGATGCCGGCGCCGTTTTGCTAGCGCAGGCCCGCCAGTTGCGATCTCAATTTTTTGGTCGCGCGAAACAGTGTGTTCTTGGCGGTTTCTTCGGTGGTGTTCAACATCTCTCCGATGGTGCGCAGGCGGAGACCCTGGTAATGTTTCAGCTCGAAGACCATGCGCTCGCGAGGCGTGAGCTTCGAGAGCGCCTCCTGGATGCGGGCGCCGAGCACCTTGCGATCCAGTTCCTTGGCGGGGTTGGAGAATGAGCGATCGTCGGAGACCGAGGAGAGCACGTCGATCTCATCGCCGGAGTGATCGAGGATAACGGCCTGGTCTTCACGGCGCGTTTTGCGGCGGCGGAGCTGGTCCAGGCAAAGATTGGTGACGATGCGGTAGATCCAGGTGTAGAAGGAGCACTCGAAGCGGAAGTTGCCGATGTAGCGGAACGCTTTGAGGAAGGCTTCCTGGTAGATATCTTCGGCGTCGTGCTCGCTGCCGGTGAGGTGGAGCGCGAGCCGAAGCACCTGCTGTTCATACTGGCGGACGAGGGCGTCGAAGGCGGCGCGGTTGCCTGCCTGGGCCTGGCGGATCAGCTCCGTTTCCGGCGTGCGAGACTCGGCGCGGCTCTGTCCGCTGTTGGTATTTTCGATTGCCCGGCTCGAACCCAATCCTTTACCCGTCCTTGGGCTGGATTGTACCGCTCCGGCGCGCATCCATGGCGCGGCGGAGTTGGGGAAGGGGTAGGTGACCGCGTCAGTCGCCATCTGCTCTCCGATCCGGGGGAGGAAATCCTGCTGCTGCATTCAATGGACGGAGCGCAGGGCGGATTGTGAGCCGGTTGAGGGGCGGGATGAGGCGGTACTTTGGTGGGAGGCTGGAGCTGACAGCTAACGGCGGCAGGCGCGACCGCTGGGTCGTAAGCCACTGCGGACGCGGCGTGGTCATCCAAAACGTGAGTAGGTGTTTGGGGGCTCCATGCCAAAACCGGGGTTTCGTTCGCTTTCGACGCTGGCGGTGTGTTGTGTGGCCGGGTGGCTTTGCGGCTGCGGTTCTCATCCGTCACCGAAGATGCAACCGGGCAATCCGCCGAGTTCAGCGGGGAATTCGCACATGGTGGTGGCGGATTCGGAGAACTTCAGGGTGCTGATCTACGACGCGCCGTTCACCACCGGAGCGAGTGCGAGCGTGGTGCTGGGGCAGCCGGACTTTAGCACTCGGAACGAGCCAAATATCCCTACGGCAAGCCAATTTGGATACCCCGTGGACGTAGCCGTGGATGGGAGCGGAGACATCTGGGTGGCGGATAGCATGGGCTCACGGGTGGTCGAGTTCAAGCCGCCCTTCACCAACGGCATGGTTCCGAGCCTGGTGATATCCGGTGGATACCCCTCCGCCCTGGCGTTTGACCGCAAGGGCAACCTCTGGGTGGCGGACGTCGGCAATGTGGCGGAATTCACACCGCCCTTCACCAGCGGCATGCAGGCGTCTGTGGTAATCGGCGCATACACAAGCTGCGATCCGGGACCTTACCACCTGTACATTCCACCCTCAGCGAGCGCGAACACGTTCTGCGGCCCTTCCGGTATCGCATTCGACGCCACGGGAGATCTGTGGGTAAGCGACTTTTACGACTTGAGGGTGCTTGAGTTTGTGCCGCCTTTCACCACGGGAATGAACGCCAGCCTGGAGTTGGGCCAGCCGGCCGCCACCGCGTTTACCTCCAACTCGTCGCAGCCGCTTTCGGCTACTTCCCTGTGCGGGGCCGAAGGCCTGGCCTGGGACTCCAGCGGCAATCTGTGGGTCGCCGACGCCATATGCAACCGGGTGCTCGAATACGCTCCGCCGTTCTCCAACGGCATGGCCGCGAGCCTGGTGCTTGGCCAGCCTGATTTCACCCACGGAGCCAATGAATTGCCTCTCCCGCCGCCGGAACCGAATACCTTGACCGGGCCCTCCAACCTCTGGTTCGACCGGAATGGCGATCTCATGATTTCCGACGGCGGCACCCACAGTCGCGTGGTGATTTTCACTCCGCCCTTCAGCACCGGCATGGACGCCAGTGCAGTGATCGGGCAGCCGAACATGACCACGGTCGGCGACACATGCGAAGGCTCTTCCGGAACCGCCGGCAATAGCCTTTGCTTCCCAGACGGCGGCGTGACCTACTAGGGCGATTCCACGACCTCGCGGTTTCTGCGCGGGTTCTGGCGCGCCTGTGGAGAATAACCGTCCCAGGGAACCACTACACTGGGACCAATGACTGGCAATCTGTTTGAGAGTGGCGGGGCGGGGCGCGAAGCCGGCTCGGCGGAGTGGGTGACGGCGCACTGCGATGGCGGATCGCGGGGCAATCCCGGGCCGGCGGGCTTTGGCGCGGTGATCGAGGACGGGCGCGGCCAGGTGCTGGCGCGGCTGAGCGAGTTTCTGGGTGTTCAGACCAATAATTATGCGGAGTACTCGGGTCTTGTTGCGGTGCTGAAGTGGGCGCTCGAGCATGGCCACAGGCGGGTGAAACTGGTGTCGGATTCCGAGTTGATGGTCAAGCAAATGAAGGGGCAGTACAAGGTGGCTTCGCCCGGGCTGAAGCCGCTCTGGGAAGAGGCTCGCGCGCTCACGCGGAAGCTCGAGGGGTTTCAGATCAGCCATACGATGCGCGGCGGGAACAAGGAAGCCGACAAGCTGGCGAATGACGCCATGGACCGCGGGATGGGGAAGAAGCCGGGAGTAAGCGGAGCTAGCGGTGTTAGCGGAGTTAGGGCCGACGCCTACGCTAAGCCGCCCCGAGCCCCGCAGCCTGCCCAGAACCAGCCAAAGCAGCAGCGCCAGGTCCTTGAAGGCTACGTGAAGGACGGCGTCGTCCACCTGCTCGGCGGCGAATTGCCGGACGGGATTTTTGTCAAAGTGGTGAGGGAGTGAGTCGCAGTTCACAGTTCTGAGTTCATAGTTCACAGTTGTCCCTCACCCACGGGTTACTGTGAACTACGAACTGCGAACTACGAACTGTTCAGCTACTTCTTTGCGGTTTCGAAGCGCTTGGCAACTTCGTTCCAGTTGACGACGTTCCACCACGCGGCGAGATAGTCGGGGCGCTTGTTCTGGTACTTGAGGTAGTAGGCGTGCTCCCAAACGTCGTTGCCCAGGATGGGGTAAAGGCCCTGGGAGAGCGGCGAGTCCTGGTTGGGCGTGGTGATGACGGCGAGTTTGCCACCCTTGAAGACGAGCCAGCCCCAGCCGGAGCCGAACTGCTTCGCGGTGGTTTCGTTGAAGGTCTTCTTGAAGCTTTCGAAGTCGCCAAAGTCGGCCTTGATCTGGTCGGCGAGGGCGCCGGTGGGCTGGCTGCCGTTCTTGCCGGCGGGGCCCATGATGGCCCAGAACATGGAGTGGTTGGAGTGGCCGCCGGCGTTGTTACGCAGTGCGGTCCGGACGTCTTCGGGGATTGCGTTCAGGTCGCGCAGCAGGTCATCTGCCGATTTCGATGCCAGCTCGGGGTGCTTTTCAATCGCGGCGTTGGCGTTGTTGACGTACGCCTGGTGATGCTTGTCGTGGTGGAGCTTCATGGTTTCGGCATCGATGTACGGCTCAAGCGCGGCGTAATCATAGGGAAGGGGTGGAACTTCGTATGCCATCGTGGGGAATCTCCTCCTTAAAAATTGTATCGGGTGAGGGTGAGGCTGCGCGGACGCGCAGCAAAAGAGGATCACGGCTTCGCTTGGTGGATGCGGCAGAGGAGGGCGAGGATTCTTGAAGTGCCTGCATTGCAACAAACCGGGCGCGAACCCAGACGAAGTCCCGGCTACTGGACGACCGCGGTGACATTTATTTTGGCCTGCGCCTGCCCGCAGGTGGCGGTAATGGTGAGGGGGTAGGTGCCGGGCGGCGTGGCATTTCCGCCTGAACCGCCCGTTCCCCCGGAGGAAGCGCCACCGCTGCCGCATGCGGAGAGGAAGGCGAGAGGCGCGGCCAGCGCCAGTGCCAGGAAGAGGATCCGCAATCCTGCGCAACCGGTGATTGCGCCCCGGCGAGATGCGAGGAGCAGGAACGGCGCGCCGAGGAGGCACAGGAACAGGGAGGAGGCGGAATGGCTGACTAGCATTGCGCTCGCGGCTCGCGTCTGAACACTCAAGTTGATCTTGCTTTGAGCGGAGCCTGAGGCGATGGAAGACGGGTTGAACGCGCCGGTCGCTCCCTCGGGAAGCCCGGAAACGGAAAACGTCACGGTTGATGGGAAGGTGGATCCGAGGATGGGATTCACTTCCAGAGTGAAGGTTCCAGAACCGCCCCGGGGGATGTTGACACCGGAGGGCGAACCGCCCGCCATTGACATGCTGAAAGACCACTGGAATACGTAGGTGGCCTCAGTGACGCCGCTGCCCCCGGCGTTTGCCGCCACCGCGACGGCTTTGAGCACGGTGTTCTGGCTAAGCTGGAGCGGGCGGGTGTAGAGGTCCGACTGCTGGCTGGGCGTGGAGCCGTCGGTGGTGTAGTAAATGGCGGCGCCTGAATCCGCATCGCTGATGGTGACCGTCTGGGCGGTGGTGTAATTTCCGGCGGACAGGCTGAATTGGGGGGCCTTGGTGGCGCGATCGAATGCCGATGCCGGGTGGAACGACCAGACATCGTCCATGAGGGCGTCCTTGTAACTGTAGGGAATGCCGGCCGACCCAAAGAAGCTGTCGCCACCGAACAGGCGCAGGTTCCCGGCCAGATCGCGCCAGGCGGACGATCCGTTGCGGCTGCCGGGTGTGTTGGAGGCGCCGGGTGAGCCCATCTCTCCTCTCACGATTGAGGTCCAGCACCAAGTGCCCCAGGAGGAGTATTGGGTGACATTGAGCTCGGCGCAGGGCTGCAGGTCTGCGCCGCTCATCCATGTCCACTGGCCCGTGGCGGGATCGAATTGCCAGAGATCGTTGAGCCAGGTGGTGCCGGGCGTGCCTGCGGAGTTGCCGGTGCTGTCTGGTCCCAGGCCGCCATAGAGCCAGAGTGTGCCGTCGAGGGCCGTCCAGGCGGCGGCGCCGGTGCGGGTACCGGGTGTATTGCTGGGCGCGGCAATGCCCAGGGTTCCGTAGATTCCTTTACTGGCGCACTCGCCGCTGAAGCAATTGGGATCGGTTGTGCCGCTGACCCATGTCCATAGGTTCGTGGATGGATCGTACTCCCAGAGGTCGTTGGGCTGACCGAGGCCCGAGAAAAGCCATAAGTGTCCGCTTGCGTCGGTCCAAGTTGTGGCCTCCAGGCGCGCCCCGGGGCTGTTCGATGGCGACGCAAGCCCTATCGTGCCGTAGGAGGCGGGGTGGAGAACCGAACCGTCGGTCGTCCCGCTGCGCGCACCCAGGTCCACATGCCGGTGGCGATGTTGTAGGACCAGAGGTCGTCCGAATCTCCGCTATTGCCCTTATCGTCCTCGGCCCTCCCTCCATACACCCAGAGACGTCCGTCGGCGGTACTCCAGGTCTCTGGCTGAGTGATGCTACCCGGCGTATTCGCTTTGGCCGGAACGCCTTTGCTGCCGTAGACCGCGGCAAAGGGCACACCGTCGATGAACTCGGTGCTGCCGCTCATCTGAGCCCACTCGTTTTTCAGCGGGTCATATTTCCAGAGGGCGTTCAGGGGTCCCAGGACTTGGTGCGCATCCAGACCCATTCCGCCGATGAGCCACAGGTTTCCGTCACTGCCGGTGAATCCTGAAGCGAACCGCAAGGGGGGCGGAGTGTTTGCGGGATCAGGCACGCCGAGGGTGCCATAGGTGGGCCAGCAGTCCTGGAGATCATTGGTGCACTGTCCGTAATATGGCCCGTTGACCCAGGTCCACTGCCCCGATGCGGTGTCGTACTTCCAAAGGTCATTGACCGGGCCGTCATCGCCGAAGAGCCAGAAGTTCCCCTGATCATCGGTCCAGGAAACATAATCAGTTCGGCCGCCCGGGGTGTTTTGGACGCCGGGTACGCCCTTTGTGCCGTAGAAGGCGGAAGGACCGGCACCCGTTGCCGGAAACGATCCGAACCCGCCGGTCCAGGTCCATTGATCGACCGGGCTGGTCTGGCCCCAGGCCGGGCCGAAGACTGAGGCCAGGGCGAGCAGGGCAAGGGAAGAGCGGAAGGCACCGCGGATTCGACGTGTGCACGGCATGGCGGGCCTCCGGTCAGTGCGGTCGCGGCCTGGAGGAGTCGCGGACGTAAGAGGATTCAGAGACGGAAGAATGCAGCGGAAGTGTAACACGGGGGCGAACCGGCCTGAAACCCGGCCTGGAACCCGACCTGGAACCGGGCCTCGAACGGGCCGAAAGCAGCCCCTCGGATCGGGCGAACCTGGCACGAACGGGCGCAGGGCGGAGCGCGTTGCGTTCGATTTCGCGGCGACCGATTAGTATCGGGGTGCAGCTTGCAGCGCAGATTGAGCAGAAGGGGGCCTTCCGCCCGGACATGAACGGGAATCATCTTTATCGCTGGTTGGAACAGGATGGCGAGGCTTTTGGCGCGCCGGGGCTGGAGCCGCGCTGGACTTCGGCTGTAAAGGACGCGGTGGGCACGGCGTATTCGGCGTCGAGCCGGCTGTGGTTCACCTGTTCGCACGGGATTGTGAACGAGGTGTATCACCCGACGATCGATCATCCGCAGATTCGTGACATGGAGTTCCTCATCACGGATGGCGAGACGTTCGTGCACGAGGAGAAGCGCGACCTGGTGTCGGAATTCGAGTACATCCACTGCGAGACGCTCGGGGTGCGCTACACGAATCGCGATCCGCAGGGGCGCTACTCGCTGGTGAAGGAGATTATCTGCGATCCGCACCATTGCGTGCTGCTGACGCATGTGCGCCTTGAGGGCGATGCGGAGCTCATCGATCGGCTGAAGATGTTTGCCCTGCTGGCGCCTCACCTTGGTGGCGGCGGCGCGGGGAACTCGGCGCGCGCGGTGGATGTGGCGGGCTACAAAGTATTGGCGGCCTGGAAGGATCCATTCAACCTCGCCATGGGCGCGACCTGCGGATTCAGCCGCGTGAGCTGCGGATTCGTGGGCACCAGTGACGGCTGGCGCGATCTGAAGCAAAATTTTCGCATGGACTGGGAGTTCGGTTCGGCGACCAATGGGAACCTGGCGCTGCTGGGAGAGCTGAACCTGGAGTGCGCACGCAATTGCGGCAGAGCCGAGGGGGCGCGCGAGTTCACGGTTACGGTCGGGATTGGCGACACGCTGCACACCGCTCTGCAGACGGCGGTCAGCGCGCTGGTGTTGCCCTTCGAGCAGCATCGTGAGCGGTTTATTGCGCAGTGGCAGCGGGCGGCGAATCCCGAATGGCTGGCGGAGAAGGCGCGGGACGGCGGCATGCTGATGCGGGCCAGCCACAACGTTCTGCTGGCGCACGAGGACAAAACGTATTCAGGGGCGTTTGTGGCGTCGGCGTCGATTCCGTGGGGAAATGCGAAGGGCGACGACGACCTCGGCGGGTATCACCTGGTGTGGACGCGCGACATGGTGCAGACCGCGACGGCGATGCTGGCCTGCGGAAGGACGGAGACGGCGCGGAGAGCGCTTGTGTACCTGGCGTGTACCCAGCAGCCGGATGGAGGATTTGCGCAGAACTTCTGGGTGGACGGAGAGCCTTACTGGAGCGGCGTGCAGCTTGACGAGGTAGCGTTTCCCATCATTCTGGCCTGGCGCCTGTGGAAGGCGAACGGCCTGGGCGAGATGGATATCTTTTCGTTCGTGGAGCGCGCGGCCGGGTTCCTGGTGCGAAAGGCGCCGATCACGCACCAGGAGCGATGGGAGGAGAACCCGGGCTATTCGCCGTCAACGCTGGCGGCGGTGATCTCGGCGCTGATTTGCGCGGCAGAAATCGTGCGGGCGCGCAACGCGATTGAGTTGGCGGATTTTCTGGAGGAGTTTGCCGACTGGATCGAAGGGCACCTGGAAGACTGGACCGTCACCAACGACGGCGTGCTGCTGCCCGGGGTGAAGCGGCATTACATGCGCATCCGGCCGCCGGAAACGGGCGAGGCTTACCACTGCGAGAGTTGTGGAAGCGAGACGATCCGGATTGCGAACAGGCCGCCGGGAACTCGATACGAGTTTGAAGCGCGGGAGATCATCGATGGCGGATTTCTCGAGCTGGTGCGGTACGGCGTGCGGCGGTCTGACGATCCGCTGATGGTGGATTCGCTCAAGGTTGTGGATGCGGTGTTGAAGCGCGATCTGCCGCAGGGCCCGGCGTGGATGCGCTACAACTGGGACGGCTACGGAGACACGGCGGATGGCGGGCCATTTGAAGGCTGGGGACAAGGGCGTCCCTGGCCGCTGATGATCGGCGAGCGGGCCCACTACGAACTGGCGGCCGGAAAAGACATCGCGAATCTGATTTGTACCTACGAACGATTCGCCACGCCGGGGCAGATGTTGCCCGAGCAGGTGTGGGATGACGGAGATATCCCGGAGCAGGAATTGTATGCGGGCAAGCCGGCAGGATCGGCGACGCCGCTGGTGTGGGCGCATGCGGAGTATCTGAAGCTGCTGCGCTCGGCGAAGGACGGCAAGGTGTTCGACCGCGTCGATCCCGTGTACGAGCGTTATTGCACCGAGGCGGGACGGAAGAAGATTCGGCGCGGCATTGAAATTTATAGCCTGCGGCGGCCGGTGCAGAGAGTCAACGCGGGGAATACGCTTCGCATCCTAGACGGGGACCGGTTCGAATTGGTTTGGACCATGGACGGCTGGAAGACCACCCGGACTGCGCAGAGTCACGCGCTGGGCAGCGCAGGATTCGCCACCGACGTGGACGCAGGGCCGGAGCCCGGGCAGATATCATTAACATTGCACTGGCCGGAGTCTCAGCGCTGGCTTGGATACAATGTAGAGGTTGAGATCGTATCCAGGTAAATGCATTTACTTACCCTATCCGCGTGAATGCGAAAGGACGATGGAATGACCACGAGCCCTGCGAGCCTCTCCCTCGATCAACTGTCGATTGACACTTTGCGACTGCTCGCCGTGGATGCGGTGCAGAAGGCGAACAGCGGCCATCCGGGAGCTCCGCTGGGCTGCGCGCCCATCGCTTACCTGCTGTATCACAAGCTGATGAAGCACAATCCGAAGCACTTCAAGTGGTCGGACCGCGACCGGTTTGTGCTGTCGAATGGGCACGCTTCGGCGCTGCTTTACTCGACGCTGTTCCTTTCCGGCTACGACATGACGCTGGACGACCTGAAGTCGTTCCGGCAGTGGCACTCCAAGACGCCGGGGCATCCCGAGAGCGGCGAGGCCGATGGCGTGGAAGTGACCACGGGCCCGCTGGGCCAGGGCTTCGGCATGGCAGTGGGCATGGCCATGGCGGAGAAGCATCTCGCCGCCGTGTACAACAAGCCTGGGCACAACATCGTGGACCATCACACGTATGTGCTTTGCGGCGACGGCGATTTGATGGAAGGCATCTCGCACGAGGCGGGGTCGCTGGCAGGCACGCTGCAGCTCGGCAAATTGATTGTGCTGTATGACGACAATCTGATTTCGCTCGACGGGCCGACGGAGTGGAGCTTTACCGAGGATGTGCTGAAGCGCTTCGACGCGTATCACTGGCATACGTCGCGGGTAAGCGATGGCAATGACCTGGCGGGAATCGAGAAGGCGATTGAAGAGGCGAAAGCGGTCACGGATAAGCCTTCGCTGATCGCGGTGCGCACGGTGATTGGCTACGGCAGCCCCAAGGCCGGCACGAATGCCGTACACGGCGAAGCTCTGGGGGCGGCCAATGTGGCCGCGACGAAGAAGTTTTTCGGCTTCCCCGAGGACCAGAGCTTCTACGTTCCCGACGACGCGCTGAAGAACTGGCGCCAGGCCGTCGATCGCGGCAAGCAGGCTGAAGCGGAGTGGAACCAGCGCTTCGATGCGTACGCGAAGGAGTATCCGGAGCTGGCGGAGCAGTTCAAGCGCGCGGTGGTAAACAAGCGGAAAGCGGGCTGGGAGAAGTCGCTGCCTTCGTTCCCGACCGAGAAGAAGATCGCAACGCGCAACGCCGGCAACACGGTGATGAATGCGATTGCTGACGCGGTGCCGGAGCTGTTTGGCGGCGCGGCGGACCTGACCGCGTCGACCAAGACGATCTTCAAGAACAGCGCACACTTTGCGGCGGACCCGGCGGGGCGCAACGTGTTCTTCGGGGTGCGCGAGTTCGGCATGTGCGCGGCGGTGAACGGCATGGCGGCGCACGAGGGGCTGGTGCCGTACGGGTCGACGTTCTTCTGCTTCAGCGATTACTGTAAGCCTGCGATCCGGCTTGCGGCTCTGTCGCGGGCGCACTCGATTTTTGTGTTCACGCACGATTCGATTGCGCTGGGCGAAGATGGACCGACGCATCAACCGATCGAGCACCTGATGATGCTCCGCGCGGTTCCTGACCTGACGGACTATCGACCGGCGGATGCGAACGAGACGGCGGCCTGCTGGCGGCTGGCGCTGGAACGGAATGGCGCGTGTTTTTTTGCGCTGAGCCGGCAAGATTTGCCGGTGATCGATGCGAGCAAGGTGGACGTTTATGCGGGAGTGAGCAAGGGCGCTTATGTTCTGGCGGACGCGGAGAATCCGCAGGTGATCCTGATCGGCACGGGCGCAGAAGTCTGGCCGTGCATGGACGCGAAGAAGCTGCTGGAAGACAGCGGCATCCGCGCGCGCGTGGTGAGCATGCCAAGCTGGGAGATTTTCGACGAGCAGAGCGAAAGCTACAAGTCGAGCGTACTGGCGCACGGGGTGCCGAAGCTGGCGGTCGAAGCGGGTTCGCCGCTGGGCTGGTGGAAGTACGTGGGTACGGACGGCGCGATCATCGGGCTGGACAGGTTTGGCGCTTCGGCGCCGGGTCCGATTGTGCTCGAAAAGCTGGGATTCAGCGCGGCGAATGTAGCCGAGCAGGCGAAGAAGCTGGTTAAAGGCAGGCAGTAGGCATTAGGGATCAGGCATTAAGCGGGACTTCTTTTCTAATGCCTAATGCCTGCATCTCCAAGGAGCGCACGTGAAGCTCGTTATCAGCGCAGACCATGCCGGGTTTCCTTTGAAGGAAGATGTGCGCGCGTATCTGGCGAAGGCCGGGCACGAGGTAGTGGATTTGGGCGCGTTCAGCGGGAATGATCCTGACGATTATCCCGATTTTGCCGAGCTGCTGGGCAATGCGATCACGGAAGGCGTGGCGAAGCGCGGCATTCTGATCTGCGGATCGGGCGTGGGCGTGTGCGTGGCGGCGAACAAGATTCCTGGGATTCGCGCCGGCATGTGTCATGACACGTATTCGGCACACCAGGGTGTGGAGCACGATGACATGAATGTGATCGTGCTGGGCGCGCGCATCATTGGCGCAGCGCTGGCGTACGAAGTGGTGGACGCCTTTCTCAAGGCGAAGTTCCAGGCGACGGAAGAGCGTTTCAAGCGGCGGTTTGACAAGGTGATGGCGATCGAGGCGAAGTACCGCTGCGGAGATGGTTCAACGAGCAAAGCGTAGGTTTCCCCTGTCCCGGGAAGAGTGAGGCCCGGGGCACCCGCAATATCCATCCCCGGTCCCCAAAAGCTAGGGACCGGGAGCACCCGTTGCGAAAGGCGCCGATGTTCCCCTTCGACGTGATCCTTTTTGACGTGGGCGGAGTGCTGCTTACGAATGGATGGGATCATTGCGAGCGGCGCGAGGTGCTGGAGAAATTCGGGCTCGATTGCGCGGAGTTCGAGGCGCGGCACCCGGTGCCAAACGATGCCTGGGAACGCGACGCGATCACGGCGAAAGAGTACCTGGACCAGACGGTTTTCTATGAGCCGCGAGATTTCACGGCGGATGATTTTCTGGGGGCGTTATTTGCGGAGTCCGTTCCGCTGCCGAATGGCGGGTTGAGCATCCTTCAGGAACTGGCCGCATCTGGTAAGTGGATGCTGGGCTGCTTGAACAACGAGGCGCGCGAGCCGAACGACTATCGCCTCCAGAAGTACAATCTGCGCGAGGCGTTCGACGTGACGCTGAGTTCCTGTTATTTGGGCCTGCGGAAGCCGCAGCCGGCCATCTATCGGCGCGCGCTCGATATTCTGGGCGCGCCGGCGGAGCGCATTCTGTTCATTGACGACCGGCAGGAGAACGTGGCGGGCGCGCGCGCGGCGGGGATACAGGGAATCCGGTTCGACGGCGCGGAACAACTGCGGCGCGATCTGGGGACCCTGGGCGTGTATTGAGGTTGGAGAGAGAAGGGAGAGCGACATGCAACTCGGATTGATCGGCCTGGGCAAAATGGGCGGCAACATGGCGGAGCGGCTGCGTCTGGGCGGGCACCAGGTGATCGGCTTCGATTTCAATGCGGAAGCGGTGCAGAAGCTGACGGCGTCAGGCAACGTGGGTGTTTCGTCATTGGAAGATATGGCGAAAAAGTTTACCGGGCGCAAGGCGATCTGGATCATGGTGCCTCAGGGCAAGCCGGTAGACGAGACGATCGCAAAACTAGAGCCGCTGTTGAACAAGGGCGACATCCTGATCGACGGCGGCAACTCGAATTACAAAGACTCTCAGCGCCACTACAAGGAAGTGACCGCCAAGGGATTTCAGTTTGTAGACGTGGGCACGTCAGGCGGCGTGTGGGGGCTGAAAGAGGGCTACAGCATGATGATCGGCGGCGACAAGGAAGCCGTAGAGTATCTGCGGCCCATTTTCGAGACGCTGGCGCCTGGCAAGGACAAGGGCTGGGGCCATGTGGGCCCGGCCGGCGCGGGGCACTTCGTCAAGATGGTGCACAACGGGATTGAGTACGGCATGATGCAGGCCTTCGCCGAGGGATTCACCATCATGGAGAAGAAAGAAGAGATGAACCTGGACCTGGCGCAGATTGCCCAGATCTGGCGCTTTGGCAGCGTAGTGCGGAGCTGGCTGCTGGACCTGACCGCGGATGCGCTGAGCAAGAATCCGACGCTGGAAGGGTTCGAGGCGTATGTAGCGGATTCTGGCGAGGGCCGGTGGACGGTGTTTGAGGCGATCGATCTCAATGTGTCGGCGCCCGTCATTACAGAGTCTCTGATCCGGCGCATCCGGTCGCGCGAAGAAAACAACTTTACAGATCGCATGCTGGCCATCATGCGCAATGCGTTTGGCGGGCATGCGGTGAAGAAAGACTAGTCCACAGTTCACAGTTCTCAGTTCGTAGTTCACAGTTTTTCAACCAGCATCGAATGATTCACAGCCTTGTTCCTAATCCCGAAACGCGGCTAGCTACTCGCAAGCCGAAATGAGTCGGAGGGATACTGCGAATTACGAACTGTGAACTGAGAACTGATCGGAGGTCGCCATGGGAACGACAGTGCAGATGAGGGTTCATCCCGAGGATTTGAAGCAGGTTCCGGCAAGCAACGAGCGGATTCCCAATCCCGGGATCATGGTGATCTTCGGAGCTTCGGGCGACCTGACCAAGCGTAAGCTGCTGCCTTCTTTGTTTCACCTGGAGCAACAGGGCTTGCTGCCGAAGCAGTTTGCCATTGTGGGTGTGGCGCGGCGGCCGCTGGGGGATGAGTTTGCCCAGGACATGAAAGCGGGCGTGGTTGAGTTCGGAGGCATCGACGCGAGCGATCCCAAGCTCGCCGACTTCATTCAGAAGATCAGTTACTATCCGCTCAGATTCGACGACGGGCCCGGCTATGCGGGGCTGGAGGCCGAGCTGGAGCGGATCGCGAAGGAAAAAGGCATCGGCGGTGACCGGCTCTTTTACCTGGCCACCGCTCCGGAATATTTTGCTCCGATCATCGAGAACCTGGGCGCGCAAGGCATGAGCGAAGTGGACGGAGCGCGCATCGGGGTGGTGATTGAAAAGCCCTTCGGACACGATCTGGAGTCGGCGCGCGAGCTCAATGCGCAGGTGAA
>Ga0134126_10007325_pt1 | contig 13853 bp, 15 predicted proteins | sample KB31752_FD_96881 | JGI IMG/M metagenome (GOLD analysis project Ga0134126, IMG submission 96881) | Terrestrial soil microbial communities with excess Nitrogen fertilizer from Kellogg Biological Station, Michigan, USA - KB3-175-2 | ecosystem: Environmental > Terrestrial > Soil > Unclassified ...
CACCAACGTCGGCTACAACACCGGCCAGCACAACTGGAAATATGGTTATGAGTACCGCCGGACGACTGTGAATCAGTTTTACGATCTCGGCTATCGTGGACGGCTGAAGTTTGAGAACTTTGAGGATTTTCTGGGCGGAAACATTACGAACAGCGGAAGCCAGTTTGCCGGAGATTCGCAGCGTACAACACACCAGAACAATTCCGGCTTTTACATCCAGGATAACTGGCGCTTCTCACGCAGGCTGAGCCTGAATTACGGTCTGCGTTGGGACTACTTCGGAGTAATTTACGAAGACGGCAATCGCTTCAGCCTCTTCGATCCTTCTACACAGTCCCTCGTGCTCGTGGGGCAGGGAGGCGGACCGAGCCAGCTGTATCCCAAAGATCTGAACAATTTTGCTCCGCGTCTGAGCCTCGCGTACGACCTTTCCGGCAACGGCAATACGGTCGTTCGCGCTGGATGGGGCATGTACTATGACGCCTTCTCCCAGGACTTCTTCATCGGACACTTCCCGTTCAACACTTTCAATCCCGGTCCGGCTTACAACGGAATTGGGCCTTCCGCCATTACGTCAGCAGGGAATGTCGCGTCAACCATTCAGAATGGCGTTCCCATTTTTACGGGATTCGCACCAACCATCGACGCGTGGACTGTCGATCAGAACATTCGTACACCGTACATTCAGAATTACAACGTCAATCTCCAGCAGGCGTTGGGCAGTGCTGTGGCAGTGACGGTCGCCTATGTGGGATCAAAAGGCACCAAGCTGTTCCGCTTCCGGGATCTCAACCAGCATGATCCGGCAACCGGAGCGTTTCCGTTTGCAGCCTTCAACATCGTCAACCAGTTTGAATCGACCGCCAGTTCGAACTACAACAGCCTGCAGGTGACGTGGAAGCTCAACAACTGGCATCGCTTTGGATCACAGCTTGCATGGACGTATTCTCACTCGATCGATAATGCGAGTGATGGAGAAGATTACGTTCCCAACGCCGCACAGCCGGATAATAGTCTGAATCCCGGCGCCGAACGGGCCAGCTCCAACTTTGATGCCAGACATCGCCTGACCTGGATGTTTAACTATGCGCTGCCGAACTCGGGAAGGGCAAAGATGTTGACCAGCGGATGGTCAATCAACGGTCTGTTACGCATTTCGAGCGGGCAGCCGTACAACCTGAACTCATTCTCCAACTACAACAACAGCAATCAGTTTTTTGAGCGGCCGGATGTGGTTGGCGACCCCTTCGCAGGGACCGGTGGCCCCAGCAAGCTGCTCAATCTCAGCGCCTTTGCCGCCCCGTGCACATGGGATCCAGTTGCCGGCGGATGCATTCCGGGAACGCAGCATTTCGGCGACCTTGGCCGGAACGCCTTTGTGGGTCCGGATTATCACAATTTTGATTTCGCTCTGGCTAAAGACACAAAACTGAGCGAGCGGGTGACGATGCAATTGCGGGCGGATTTTTTCAACCTGTTCAACCACCCCAATTTCTCGAATCCGTTCCTGCCCAATTTCTCGGTGAATCTTGAGAACAATGGCAGCGTCACGCCTGCGGCGAGCGATACCAAATGTATCGGCGCTCCCAGTCCAACTTCGGGCTGTCGCGCCGTTGGTGTGGGCTTCCTTCCCACCAATGCGACGCCAGATGTAGCCATTGGATATCCCTTTCTTGGGGGCGGAGGTCCGCGTGATATTCAGCTCTCGCTACGATTCACGTTTTAGCGGAATAGGAAAGTTGGAAGGTGAGTCGCGAGTGATTGATGCTTAAATAGCTTTCGCTTCGGCAATTGTTTCGGTTTTCTTGCGAAAAAGAGACGGGAATCTGAGCTGGGCTTTGTGCAGGAGTTTCCTTGCCCAGTCATACTCGGTGGACAGTATGAGCAGCCCGGCGATACCGAGCAGGGTGGGAAGAATAGGCACTGGGAAAATGACCACTGCTATGCTCAAAAGGCCCCAGCCGCCAACTTCTCTTCCCCAGGTTCGACCCAGTCTCGCCATCATCAATTCAGATGTAAGAACGGGCCTTAAAGTTTCTTAGTTCTTTCTATGTAAGCTGCTGGTCGGAGCCGCTTAAATCGATAAGCCTGGAGTCATTAGTCCTTCGGAACAGGCGGAGTAGTCGCGACAAGTATGGCTTCCGGGCTGGCTTCGCGAGAAGGTCTTCACTTTCACTGATACAACGGCTGCAGATGTAGTGCTCATGGTCAAGGCGCGAACGAAACATCCTCTCGACAAGCTTTATGGGATGGCCACAGAAGGAGCAGCATCTCCGGAATGTCGGACTTCGCTCGGTCGCGACAAGACGATAAATTCCCGATCTTTGGCGCACGGCAACGCCAGCCAGAATATCGCGGCAAGTCTTCAGACAGTCGTTGCAGATTCTCGTTGAGCGCCTCGGCCTTGAATAGAGCAAATCCTGCTTATTCCTGGCTTCTCCGCAAAAGGAACAGCGTTTCATAGCCCATCATTTTATCCGCAGTTGACGTGCCCGCCCTGCTGCAGCCGTAAGCGAAATCGCAACCCCTTGAAAATAGAGTGTTTGCTTTGTCCGGCCAGCAGGTCACGCCTAAGGCTCGATTCTGCTTGACACATATTACAAATTGAAATATTGTTATTGCTATTAGTGATATGAAGCTTGGCGAGAAATTACGGTACCTGCGGCTGGTGGAAGGAAACCTGAGAGGTCTCGGCCGCGAGATGACGCAGCAGGAAGTGGTCGGCGCCATGCGCAAGGAACTGCGGCAGAAGATCAGCCAGTCATACCTTTCGCAGATTGAAAACGGCGCGCGCCCGCACCTGACCAACAAGACGCGGCTCCTGCTGTCGAACTTCTTCAAGGTCCATCCCGGATACCTGGTGGATGACCCGGATGGTTTTCATACTGAGCTGCTGTCAGACGTCAGCGCGCAGGAAGACAAGCTGGACCTTTGGCTGATCCAGGGCGCGGAGCGTTTTCGCGGTGATCCGGCGGTAAGCCGGGCGCTCTTGAACCTGGCCAAGCATGAAGATTCTCGGCGCTTGTTGATGCTGATGGACGCCATCATGGAAACGCCGCAGCTTGCAGAAAGATTATTGCAGGTGCTGCGTCCTCAGCCCGGCAGGGAACGGGCACAGATAAGCGAGGCTTAGCATGAACTGGGAACTTTTCTATTTGATCTGTTTCGTCGTTGGCTTTGCCTTTACCACGATTTCATTCCTGAGTGGGACGTTGCACCTGCATTTGCCCGGGCACGGTTTCCACCTTGGACATGGCGCGGGACATCACGGTGGAGCGCAGGGTTCTCATGGTTCCAGCTTCGGCTTCTTTAATCCAATGACCATTGCGGTATTCCTGGCATGGTTCGGCGGTACAGGATATCTGCTTGTTCACCTGCGCCACATCTTTGTACTGGCAGGCTTGGCGCTCTCGACGATTGCCGGTTTGGCTGGAGCTGGGATCGTGGTCAGCATCGCGACGAAATACTTCCTGGCCAGCGAATCCAGTCTTGATCCGATGGATTTTGACATGATCGGCGTGCTGGGCACAGTCAGCGGCACCATTCGCACTCGCGGCACCGGTGAGATCATTTTCGAGCAGGAAGGCGCGCGCAAGGCATGCGCTGCCCGCAGCGAGAGTAATGAAGAGGTGAAGCGCGGTGAAGAAGTTGTGGTGACGCGATTTGATAAAGGCGTTGCCTACGTGCGCCGCTGGAAAGATCTTGCAGAGAAAGCCGGTGTAATGCCGGCAGAAGAGGAGAGAAGTTCGTGAAATTCGGAGGGGGTTCTATGGAATGGCAAACAGTTGCGATCATTGCCGGCTTGATCGTCTTAGGCACAATGATCATGATCAGCATGCTCGCCCGGTTGTATCGCAAAGTCGGTCCCAACGAGGCGTTGCTGGTTTATGGCCGTGGTAAGACACCGAGAGTTGTGAAAGGCGCTGGGACCATCATCTGGCCGTTGATAGAGAATTGCCGGCTGCTGTCGCTCGAGCTGATGTCATTTGACGTGGCGCCGCAGCAGGACCTCTACACCAACCAGGGTGTCGCCGTTACGGTGGAAGCCGTAGCGCAGATCAAGGTGAAGTCAGACGATATTTCTATCCGCACCGGCGCAGAGCAATTCCTTTCCAAGACGCCGCCGCAGCGTGAAGGACTGATTCGCCTGGTGATGGAAGGTCATCTGCGCGGCATCATCGGCCAGCTCACGGTGGAACAGATTGTGAAAGAGCCGGAGATGGTGGGCGACCGCATGCGCGCTACCTGCGCGGGTGACATGAGCAAGATGGGTTTGGAGGTTGTCTCGTTCACCATCAAGGAAGTACGTGACAAGAACGAGTACATCGCCAACATGGGCCGGCCGGATGTAGCCCGCATTAAGCGCGATGCTGACGTGGCGGCCGCGGAAGCGGAACGTGACACGGCTATCAAAAAAGCGGAGGCGCAGCGCGCCGCTGCTATCGCTCGGGCGCAGGCTGATCAGGAGCGAGTGCTGGCGGAGACGTTGTCGCTGGCCAAGCAGTCGGAAGCGCAGCGCGATCTTGAGGTCAAGAAAGCCTCCTATCTCGAGATGGTCAAGAAGCAGCAGGCGCAAGCCGACAAGGCGTATGAGATCCAGCAGAATATCCAGCAACAGCAGGTCATCGCCGAGCAGGTGAAAGTTCAGCTGATCGAGCGCGAACAGCAGACCAAGGTGCAGGAAGCTGAAATTGCCCGCCACCAGAATGAGCTGATCGCCACCGTGCTGAAACAGGCGGAGATCGAGAAGCAGCGTGTGCTCAACCTGGCTGAGGCGGAAAAGCAGCGCCTGATCGCCGAAGCCGAAGGTCGCTCCAACGCCATCCGCATGCAGGGTGAAGCCGAAGCCGACATCATCTTCAAGAAAGGCGAGGCGGAAGCCAAGGCCATGAACATCAAGGCTGAGGCCTATCAGGAATACAACCAGGCGGCAGTGGTGGACAAACTGATCACCAGTCTGCCGGACGTGGTTCGCGCCATGGCGCAGCCACTGGCCAACGTGGACAAGATCACCGTGGTTTCCACCGGCAACGGTCATTCCGCCGGCATGAGCAAGATCACCGGTGACATGACGGAGATTGCGGCGCAGGTGCCGGCTTTGTTTGAATCGCTCAGCGGAATGCGGATCAGTGATCTGCTATCCAAAGTCCGTTTGATCGGCGACAAAGCTCCCAGAACGCTGCCGGATGGACCCGTCAATGATGAGCCTGCCGGTAAAGCGAAAGCTGCAGGCAAGTAACAGGAAATTGGTGTCCGGCGGCTGCCGCCGTCGGACACCTTCAAGCTTTGGAGCAAGCCATGAAAAAGAAGCTCTCGCTGTTCGGAATCATTCTCGGATTCATTGCAGGCGCCCTGGTTGCATTGCTTTCAGGAAGCTGGATTTTCTGGCTCTCGGTAGGCATGGCGATCGGCGTCGTGCTGGGATCGGCCGGCGCACGGGTGACACAACGCAGCGGAAGGGCCCGCGAACTGAAGGTATGAAGGCGGAGCAAGGTTACGCGCGGAATCAGGAATTTAGAGGTTTTATTTTGGAGGACTTATGGCGTTACTGGAAAGAGTCTCAACTTTAATCCGGGCCAATTTGAATGACCTCATTGACAAAGCGGAACACCCGGAAAAGATGATCAAGCAGATCATCCTTGACATGGAAAACCAGCTGCTTCAGGTGAAGACGCAAGTGGCGATTGCCATTGCGGACGAGCATCTGCTGGAAAAGAAACAGAAGGAAAATGAAGAAAAGATTGGCGACTGGACACGGAAGGCCGAACTGGCGCTGGACAAGAAGCAGGAGGACCTGGCTCGCGCCGCCATTGAGCGATCACTGCAATACAAGCAGCTGACGGAGAGCTTCACCCAGCAGGTAGCAGATCAGCACCTGCAGGTGGAAACGCTAAAGACTGCGCTGCATAAGCTCCAGGACAAACTTCAGGAAGCGCGCGGGAAGAGTGACGTGTTGATCGCTGAGGCTCGGCGCGCGCGCACGCTCGATAAAGCCGCCGATGCGCGCACTCCCGTGGATGGTCATGATGCAGGCGCAGCCTTCGATCGCATGAAGAATAAGGTGATGCGGCAGTCCGCCATTGGCCAGGCCAAAGCTGAAATGCTGGACCAGACCACCAGCGTGGACGATCGCTTTGCCCAGATGGAAAAAGAAGACGAGGTCAACCGCATTCTCAGCGAGCTGAAGTCGAAGCGCGCGTAGCTGGACTTCGCTTGCCTGGGAAGGGAAGTGGCAAGTGCAGGATAACGACTGGCATCCCGGCATAACCATGCACCGGCTTCGAGTCGGCGGCGGAATTGCCGGGTTTATCTTTACCGCCGGTTACCTGCTGATTGCTCTGTATCCCTGTGTTTCGGTCATTTCTGGCGCTTGCGGTCGGAGAGGGTCTGCTGGTCGCGGTTCTGCTTCGCATGCTGTGGCGGAACAAGGGGCACGACGAACTTTCGTTGAAATAAGCCATTCGCGAACTGAATAAGAGGAGTACGCATCTCAGAGGGTATATGAATGGGCCTTGCGATACAGGGATTGCAGTTACCATTTAAGGAGTGGCCCTCGTTCAAATGGGAGGAGCCGCTGTTCTGGTGGTTTTTGGGATTCGCCATGGTACTCGGTGGTGCGTTGGCAGTTATCCTGAATATGGTAAACAGAAAGCGCAGGCTTATGGATTTGGAATGGACCGTAGAGCCTAAAGAAAAATCGCAATGAGACTCCACCAGGTACGTGTACTGCTGTTCCTTCTTCTCTTTTCAATGTTGTTGCCGGCAAACGCAGCGCTAGCGCCATCGGCCGGCGAGCAACGCCTTTTCGATCTGCTCAACCAGGAGCGAGCAAGGGCGGGCCTTCCTCAGCTGAAGTGGGATGGTCATCTTGCCGAAGCCGCGCGTGCTCATTCCAAGCTGCTCGCAAGCCATGCCGAACTTTCCCATCAATTTCCTGGCGAACCGGATCTCGGCCAGCGAGTCGGCGCCACGGGTCTGCGTTTCAACAGTACGGCGGAAAACGTGGCCTATGCGCCGGAGGTGGAGAAATTACATGAAGGACTAATGCACTCACCACCGCACCGCGCCAATATTCTCAGCAACAAATACAATGCGGGGGCCGTTGCCATCGTGGCCCGTGGTGAGGAGCTCTATGCGACGGAGGATTTTGCGAACGCGCTGCCAGTGTATTCGGAAAGCGAATTTCGGAGCGCGATCATCAGCGCGTTCAATAAGACAAGAGCTGCCGCGCACCTTCCCCTCATGGTGGTTCGGGCGGACGACCGGCTGCATCGAGCCGCATGCAGCGGGGCTCATGATCCCAATCAGCTTATCCACCGGCTGCCCGGGGTAACTGATCTTGTGATGTTTACGTCCTCAGTCCCGGAAAATCTGCCCTCCAACATGAAAAGCGCCGCCCAAGACAAAGAACTGCGCCACATGAACATTGGGGTATGTTTCCGCCCGGGCAGTGCTAACGGATATGGGAGTTTCTGGGTTGTTGCTGCGTTCTTCCCGGTGCAATAACCAGAGCTGCACACCGATAACGTTGTCGGTGTCTAAGTTGATGTCGTCCGTCTTACAATCACATTTCGGCAGACCGCAATGAAGATCCTTTACATCTTCGCAGCCACTTTGGTGATCGTCTCTATCGGCGCTGCTTCGGGAGGGCCGTTACGCCACAAAGTCGAGCCTTCCAAAGCCGAGCAACGCATCTTTGAGTTAATCAACCAGGAGAGGGAATGGGCAGGACTCTCCAAGTTGGAGTGGAACGACGACGCAGCGCAGGCGGCGCGCGCACACTCGCAATTGCAAGCCATTCGCAATGAACTCTCCCACAAGTTCCGGTCGGAACCGGGGCTGCAGGAACGCCTGGGTGTTACGGGATTGCGGTTTACCGTTTCGGCGGAGAACATTGCTCATGCCGACTCGCCCGAGGAAACACACGCGGCCCTGATGCTGTCTCATGGGCACCGCGCGAATATCATGAACCCGCACTATAACTCTGTGGGCATTGGAGTGGTAGAGAACTCGGGCCGACTATGGGTGACAGAGGACTTTGCTTATACCACTGCTGTTTACAGTGAAGATCAGTTTCTTGAGGTCTTTGTCCAAACCTTCAATCGTGCCAGGAAGAAAAAGGGGATCCCAGCGATTGGAGCCGAGCCGGATGCATACCTGCACAATGTTGCATGCTCCACCAAAGGCAACGTGCAGAATGTAACTGACGGTCTGGCCCGAGCGTCAGAAGCAGTGTTATTTACCGCATCGGAACCGACCTGGCTTCCTGACCAGCTTAACAACCAAGTGGAAGCTCCCTATTTGACCAAAGTAAGAATCGGCGTCTGCTATCGTCCTGATCTTGTGCACGGGTACGCAAACTTCTGGGTCGCGGCTGTATTTCATCAGGGAAGATGAGAATCGTTTAACCCACCCGAAAAAATACGGACCTTCAGGCCCCGTATATTTTGCTCGGCTTGCGCGGATAGCAACTTCATCGCTGCGGGCATCCAACCACCTCTATAGCGCTCTCTCGTCACCAAAAATGGGCTGGCCGAAAATCGGAGGAAAAATGAACAAGAGGATCCTCATTGCTCTAACCTGTTTTGTGCTCCTGGCTCTTGCCGGATCGCAGGTCTTTGCCCAGAGCACCGCCGATCAGGCGGCATCTCAGGCATCGCAGTCCGCCTCACAGTCGGCCTCACAGGCATCACAGTCAACGGCAGACGCAGCCTCACAGGCGAAAGATACAGCTGGCCAGGCGGTTTCTGATACAGAAGCCAAAGCCGAGCTGCAATCCAAGCTGCAACAACTATCCAGTGAATTGAACCTCACGGACGATCAAAAAACCCAGCTGAAACCTATTCTTCAGGATGAAGTCGGCAAGTTGAAAGCTGTACGCGACGACTCCTCGCTCAGTCCTGATCAGAAGCAGGCAAAAATGAAGACGATCCATGATGGGGCAAAAACGCAGATTGACGCGATTCTGACGCCTGAGCAGCAGAAAAAGCTGCAGGCCATGAAAGAGGGCTCGGACCAGCAATAGCAAAAAAACGAACGCAGGATTGGGGAAGGCGATGAACGCTTTCCCCTTTTTTTATTCTTGTTCCAGCCCTTCCTGGAGCGACGTCAAGGTTTCATCTTCTACGTTCCAGTTCTTTAACAGTCTGATTGCGATACCGGCGCCGAACCCGGCACGAATCAAAGCGCGGAAAACGCGCGCAGCTTCCTTGTTGTTCGCGGGCTGTTTGATGCGCTTACGTTTCAGGAAGGCCCGCGCCAATTCCTCCTCGTTAACCCCTGCATAGGTGTCCTGAATCGCCTTGTCGATGACATCGGAGTGGACGCCTTTGACCTTCAGGTCGGTGATGATGCGACGACGGCCGAACTTTTCATTGTCGCGGCGGAAAGAAGAGTATGCTGCCGCGTAGCTTGAATCATTGAGATACTTCTGATCTTTCAAACGAAGTATAACCACTTCCACCAGCAACTCACCCAGTTCGCCCTCCGGCACTCGCAGGCGCAGCAGTCTTTTCAGCTCGGCGACAGATCGCATCCTCCGGCCCAATGCGCCAATGGCGTAGTCGTAAAGGCCGGCTTCATCCAGCGTCTTGGTGGGACGTTTGAAGGCCACAGGTTGTTGAGCCCGGAAACCCGCGCAATAAATTTCGATGTTTGCGGATTTCGCTCCCAAGATTACATCATTCTGCGGTATAAGAGGTGCCAGACAGGCTGCTTCCCGCGGACTGGGCCGAACCGTAGATAATGCTGCGAGCGTTGACAGCCTCCCAGGGGGTAACCAATGTTTTGCTCGCAATGTGGTACGCCCAACGCCGATGCGGCGCGATTTTGTGCGAAATGCGGCGCGGCCCTGGCAACTGCTGCAGCCGCAGCGGCCGGTCCGGCGGGACCAGGAATGCCATCCACTTCCACGACAGCCGCTCCACCGCCAAACCCGTACCAGCAACAACCACCTGTTGCCTACCCACCGCAACAGCCGGTTAGCTATGCTGATCCGCGCATGCGAGGATCCGGGCAACCGACGACGGCCTACGCGACAGTAACAGGGAAGAGCCCCGGCGTTGCCGTCCTGTTGTCGTTCCTCATTCCCGGCGTTGGCCAGTTCTATTGTGGCGACAACAAAAAGGGCGGCATCATGCTGGGAATCTATCTGGTTTGCTGGCTGCTGGTCGGCTTCGGTATTGGTGTTGTAGGCATTCTTGGTGTCGCGATCTGGTCCATGATTGACGCCTACAATATCGCCTCGGGCAAGACGCCAATTTCGAGGTAAGACGATGGCAGTTGTACAGAAACTCTCCGGCCTTCGGCCCCAGGCATATGAACATCCGAGCGATGCGGCTGCTCTGAATGTCCTCACCAAGACGGCCGGTGTCGACACGGTTGTGCGCAAGCTCTACGCCTGGGGCTTCGAGCGCTTATTACGCGTGGGCCTGACTGGCAGCTATCTTCGCGTTACCCCGGACAATTTTCCCGACCTCTATGAAATCCTCGTCATCGCCTGCGACACGCTCGATTTGCCCATGAAACCGGATCTGTACATTGGCGGCGGAGCGGAGCTCAACGCTTTCACCGCAGGCGTTGAGCGCCCGCTGATCATGGTCTATTCCGGCGCTGTTGAAGCGTTGACGAGAGAAGAGCTTTTGTTCATGATTGCGCACGAAGTCGGACACATCAAAAGCGCCCACGTTCTTTACTACCAGATCGCCGAGTTTCTTCCGGTCATCGGGGAAATTGTAGGGACGGCTACATTCGGGATCGGCGAACTGCTGAGCTCAGGCATGCAGGTGGCGTTGTTGCGCTGGAAGAGAATGTCAGAGCTCACCGCCGACCGTGCCGGTCTGCTTGCCTGTCAGGATGCTGACGTTGCCTTGCGGACTCTGATGAAACTGGCTGGTCTGCCACATAAGTATTTTGAAACCGCGAATACGGAGGATTTCATCGCCCAGGCACGCGAGTTTCAGGCCATGGATGCTGACAAGCTCTCCATGCTGGCCAAGTGGCTGAGCACCATGGGCGCGACGCATCCGTGGACGGTCATGCGGGCCCAGGAACTGCTGCAGTGGATCGATTCAAAAGGATATGAGGAGGTCTTGAAGGCCCCCCAGAGAGTTAATGTCCAACTGCCGACGGGAGTGAGCAGCTATTGCCCCCAGTGTGGGTATGCCCTTGCCGGCGCAGAGAAGTTTTGTCCGGGTTGCGGCCGCAACACGGCTGAGGCCCAGGCGGCTGCTCAATAACCTATGCTCCCGACCACAATCACTCCGTTGCGCGTTTTGTGTGTGCTCGCGAACCCGTCGGATCTGCCGCGGTTTGACGATAAGAGGCTGGGGCAGGAAATATCGAATGCTCTGCAACCCATGGTCAGCCAGGGAACTGTTGTACTTGAATGCATGGCTGAGGCAACTGAAAATGCATTGAGGCGGACTCTGTCGCAAAGTTCCTATGATGTTCTGTATCTGATTGCTCACGGGCAGGAGCGGGTGGCGGCCAACTACGCAACAATTGCGCTGCAATCATCGGAAGGGCGATGCCGGAGTTTGACGGCTGCGGCGCTGGCTGCGCTGGTGAGGGCGAGCCAAGCTACCCGTCTGGTCATCGCGCAATGTGCTGACGAAGCGGGCAAAACATTCCCGGTGTTAGCGAATGCGCTCTCGCAAAATGGAATCGCAGTGCTCACAGCGCCGCAACTCACAGGTCGCGCGGTTCGTGCCTTTATCAGCAAATTATTCGCAGCTTTGAATTCGGAGGCGCCAGCTGATTCCATAATCAAGGAGCTGCAGCTTGCATTAGAAAGCGAAATCCCGAACGCCAAAGCAATTCAGATGTTCGGCGCTGCCGGCAACCAGCCTCTTTTCTCACGGCCAGAATCTCGAGCGGCAGCCGCGGCGTCTGCGGAATCACGGCTGTCAGTGCCCGCAGCGCTACCTCTACAAAATATTGCTCCACCTATAGAGCCGGCATGGCATCAGCTTCTGCGCTGTAAGCGGGATGCGGGACGATTCGATGTTTTTCTTTGCCACAATTCCGCCGATAAGCCCGCAGTAAAACGAGTCGCGCAGCATCTGAAGGAAGCAGGTATTTTGCCATGGCTTGATGAATGGGAGTTGCCTCCAGGACAGGCCTGGCAGCCGCTCCTTGAAAAGCAGATTGGCAACATCAAATCAGCGGCAGTATTTGTTGGCTCCGCCGGGATGGGACCATGGCAGCAGCAGGAACTCTACGGTTTGCTGAACGAATTCGCCAATCGCCGGCTGCCAGTCATCCCGGTCCTTTTGCCTGACGCTCCGTCCAAACCCGAGCTGCCGATATTCCTGCGGGCCATGACGTGGGTCGACTTTCGGTCGCCGGATCCCGATCCGCAAAAGATGCTGGTTTGGGGCATTACGGGTGAGCGCCCGGAAGATTCCTAATACGGAATCCTCAAATACAAAAAGGAGATTCTTGCGAATCTCCTTTTTTTCGACTGAGTAGCTTTGGTCTAAATCCTTCCTGCACTGAAGCCTGCCTGCTCCATCTGCTCGCGCGCTGCGTCGGAGGTAGAGTGAATGCCTTGGACCTTGAGCTTGAAGTCGTCGGGATTGCTGGCGTTTTCAAGCGCTGTTTCGTAGCTGACCAGGCCCTGCGAATACAGATCGTAGAGTGACTGATCGAACGTCTGCATTCCGTATTGCGAGGTTCCGGAGGCAATAGCTTCATGGATCAAACGCGTTTTTTCCGGAACCATGATGCATTCGCGGACGAACGCAGTGGAAATCAGAACTTCGCAGGCGGGTACGCGGCCGGCGCCGTCGGCGCGCTTCACGAGGCGCTGGCTGACGACTGCGCGCAACGTAGCTCCCAGCTGCATTCGGACCTGTTTCTGCTCCGGCGGAGGAAAGACCGCGATGATGCGATTGATGGTTTCCACCGCGTCAAGAGTGTGCAGGGTGGAGAAAACGAGGTGACCGGTTTCTGCCGCGTGCAGCGCGGTTGAAATGGTTTCCAGATCGCGCATTTCGCCGACCAGGATTACATCCGGATCCTGACGCAGGCTGGCGCGGAGCGCCGAGGCGAACGACGGCGTATCGACTTCTACTTCGCGCTGGTTGACGAATCCTTTCTTGTCGCGGTGCAGAAATTCGATTGGGTCTTCAATAGTAATAATGTGTTCCGGCCGGCTGGAGTTAATGCGGTCCAGCATGGCGGCTAGCGTGGTTGATTTACCGGAACCCGTGACACCGGTAACCAGGCATAATCCGCGGGCCTCTTCGCAAACGTGCTCGATGACCTTGGGAAGATAAAGCTCTTCAAGCGCGCGGATTTTTGTGGGAATCACGCGCAGCACCAGTCCGACGTTGCCGCGCTGCTGGAAGACGTTCACACGGAAGCGTCCCAGCCCGGCAACGCCGTACGCCATATCGAGTTCAGCAGCCTCTTTGAACTTCTGCTTCTGCCGGTTGGACATCATGCTAAAGGCCATGTTCAACATGTCCTCGGCCGAAATGCGTGGCTGGTCGGTCAGGGGCACAAGTTCACCGTCCACACGGACGTGGGGATAGTTGCCGACCTTCAAATGTAAGTCGGACGCCTTGCGCTCCATGGCAATGCGAAGCAAATCATCAATATGCATAGTGAAGTCTTACCTCTAAAAGCCTGGGCTACAGGAATGCGATTAAAACTTGGCGGGAAAATACCATGCAGCCATTCGCAAAGCAATCAGGGTTCGTCCTGAACAGTATCTTTGGGTGCTATACCCGAAAACTTTGCAAAAAATCGCATCGGCAACAACACCTTTGCCATCAAGAGTGTAGGGCCATCAGCGCATGACTACAATGTTACCGATGACACAGAACGTCAATTGGCCTCGCGTGGTG
>Ga0134126_10007326_pt1 | contig 13851 bp, 13 predicted proteins | sample KB31752_FD_96881 | JGI IMG/M metagenome (GOLD analysis project Ga0134126, IMG submission 96881) | Terrestrial soil microbial communities with excess Nitrogen fertilizer from Kellogg Biological Station, Michigan, USA - KB3-175-2 | ecosystem: Environmental > Terrestrial > Soil > Unclassified ...
CAAAATTAAAGCGGAGTTAAATTTCTTAATTCTGCTACCGCTGTTCCGGCTTCGACGGCTGCGTGGACGAGCATCGCCTTAAATGGCTGTAAACCATTGAAAATAAAGTGCTTGGAGGGAGAGATAATCTAATCCAGAGCGAATAGTCGCTTGAAAGCTCGTAAAAAGCTTTTACCAAAAGAACTTCATGAGTCCTGCCGCAGGCAAATCTGCGACCACAAACTTCTTCTCACGTCCCACATTTTTCATCAACGCTTCAGCTGCCACATATCCGCTGCGGACCGCGCCCTCCATGGTGGCGGGCCAGCCGGTTGCCGTCCAATCGCCAGCCAGGAAAATTCGTGGCCACTGTGTTTTTGTCGCCGGGCGGTACTTGTCCAGCCCTGGAAGAATTGCATAGGTCGCGTAAATTTCTTTGATTACCGTGGCTTTCACCAGCTTCGCTTCCCGTACTGCGGGAAAAAATTCAGCCAGCTCCCGCGTAGCCAGATCCAGAATCTCTTCTCGCGATTTGTGCACCAATGATTTTGACGCGCTTACGACCAATTCCACATAACTGCCTTGACCAGCGTTTTCCCGGCCTTCACGAAATTTTGATTTGTGAAACATCCATTGGATCGTGCGGTCCAGCAGTACAGCATGCGGCAGCGGCGTGATCTCGCGGTCGAACCAAAGGTGGATTCCCGTAATAGAGGATGGCTCAAATTGCGCGAGCTGTTGCTTGATTGGCTTAGCTGATTCGTCCGACAGCAAAAGGCTTGCGACGTTTTGAAACGGCGCCGCCAGCACAACAAAATCAAACTGCTGCTCGCCTGAGCCGGTCAATACGCCCACCCGGTCTTGCTTCGGTCCGATAGCGGTCACCGATGACCGCAGCAGCACCTCGCCGCCTCTCGCGCGTATATATTCAATTGCATTTCCGTACAAATCCGACAGTGGAATACTTGGGAGCCCCATCCTGCCGGCCGCAGCAGACTTCATGAATGACTCGCGAAAGACCTGCGTTGCATAGCGCACGGACATGCGATCCAGATGTTCGTTCAGAGCGCTGACCAACACGGTCTTCCAGAACCGCTCAATTGCCTGTTCCGTCTGTTTGTGGCGGCGCAACCACGAAAGAAAATCTTCTGATGAATCCTCCGGCAGGCCGCGGCTCATCACCGCCATCGCTCGGGCTATCGCGATCTTGTCAGCAGCGCCCAGCATTTTTGCGCCGAGAAACGCTGGAACGTTATGCATCGGCGCGGGCAAGAATGAAGGCGCCATTCTGCTCGTACGACCGCCCGGTTCGATGAACGTCAACTCGTTAAACCACAGGATCGCCCCGTTCACTCCCAGGCGATCATAGAAGTCAATCAGGTTGGTGCAGCAGCCAAGCAGCACATGCTGGCAGTTATCCACCACCTCGCAGGTGCCCGGATGTTCGTAAGAAGACGCCCGGCCTCCGACATAAGGCCGCCGCTCGAAGACAGTGACTCGCAGTCCTGTGTCCGCCAGAGCGCAGCCCGCTGCCAAGCCGGCGAGTCCACCGCCGACGATTGCGACGCTATATTGTCGGTTATTGGCCGTCATACAATGCGGAGTAGAAATCCGCGCGATAATACTTTCAACTTTTCCCACAGCGTCAGCCGGACTCGCTCCGTGAGGACGTCGTAATTGCGGTCCGTGATCTTCTGCAGTAGGCGGCTGTAAATTTCCACCAGGACCCACAGCGCGGCCCGGCTGTCTTCATCGATCAGTTCCATCAACCACTTTGCCGACTCGTAATATTTCCGCGCGCGTTCAGCTTCATATTCCAGCGCCGGCCGCAACTGCTGCACTTGTGTTGGATCCTGTAGTACGCTGGAAGCAAAATTTGCCGCCGTAATGTTGCTGCGTACCAGATCTTCCGCGGGAATATAAATCCGTCCCATCGAAGCGTCTTCTTTAATATCGCGGATGATATTGGTCAACTGGAATGCCAGCCCGCAGTCTTCGGCCAGAAATTCCGCTTTGGTGTCCTGATAGCCAAAAATCCTGATACATACCAACCCGACCACCGAGGCCACGTAATAACAATACTGCTTCAGGTCTTCAAAGGTATTACAGAGGATGGCCGGCGACTCTGCTGATGCGGGCGGAATATCCAGGTCAAGGCTGGTGCCGTAGACTAATTTTTCAAAAAGCTCAGCCGGAATCTTGAATTTTCTTTGCGCGTCGCCCAGTGCCATCAGCACCGGATCGTCCGTTGCCTTGCCGGTAAAGACAGCTTTGGCGGCCTCCAGCCATTCGTCCAATTTCTGCCGCTTTAATTGTTGGTCGACTCCGGGCTCGTCAGAAATATCATCGGCGTGGCGCATGAATGCGTACACCGCGCTCAGCGCGTTGCGCTTTTCCGATGGCAGTACCATGAAGCCATAATAGAAATTCTTGGCCGCGCGCCGTGATATGCCGCGGCAGACTGCATAGGCATGGCTGAGCTGTTCGCTCACAGCAGCTTGCCCACGGCCGCGCGCAGCACCAGCAACAATTTGCGTGATTTAGAAATTTCGGGCCGCAACCGCAACACGTCAAAGCCCTGGCGCTCAATGGCATTCAGGATCTCCTGCCCGCCCCGGCTGAACAACTCCAGATCAATTGCCAGTTCGCGATTGACCATGTTTACCAGCGGCAGCCCGCGGGCAAACCAATCACGCGCGCGCTCGACCTCAAATTTCATCATGGACACAAATTGCGGCGTTGCGCGCCGTTGCGCAACATCTTCACCGGTTACGCCAAAGCGGCGCAAGTCTTCCAGCGGAAGATAAATGCGGCCTTTGCCATAATCGACAAAAACATCTTGCCAGAAATTTGCCAGTTGCAGCGCGGTGCAGGTGTAGTCGGAAAGTTGCTGTCTCTCGGCATCGCTGTAGCCGCACAGATAAAGCACAAGATGCCCGACGGGGTTTGCCGAATAATGGCAGTAAGCAAGAATATCGTCAAATGTCTCAAAACGCGTAACAGTCTGGTCCTGCCGGAAAGCGACCAGCAAATCAGAAAATTCATGCTGTGGGATGTTGAATTGCTTCACTGTTTCTGCCAGAGCAACGAACACCGGATGTTTTGGAGATCCCGCATAGCAGGCGTTTAACTCAGCTTCCCACTGGTTCAACAGTTCCAGTGACTGCTGCGGATCACCCACCTCGTCGCCCAGATCGTCAGAGATACGGCAGTAGGCATACACATTGTAGAAGTGCTGGCGCAGGCGGCGAGGCAGGAACCATGTTGCGACAGAAAAATTTTCGTAATGCGATTTCGCCAGCCGCTCGCAATAGGCGCGCGCTTCCTCCGGGGACGGCGCTGTGGCCGGAATACGATAGGATTCCGGCAGCGCGTTCCATCCCAGCGGCATGGACGAAGTGCTTGTGCGCATTACTGACATGTCAGTGGCCGGGAATGATGGCCGTTTTTATCTGGCTCCCGCGGTCCAGCATTTGTTGCAGAACTTGCTTCAATTTGGAAAGGGGCGCCTCACCGGTAACGTAGTCGGTGCTCTTCACGTTCTTTTCCGCAATCAATGAAAATGCCTTGCGGACGGTCTGTGGTGTGTGGTGGAAGGTGGCTTTCAACGTTATTTCAGAATAGTGCAGCCGGTTGGTGTCCAGTTCGACTTTCGTGCCACTGGCGCATCCGCCAAAGAAATTTACCACTCCGCCGCGACGGACCATTTCCACCGCCCACTGCCACGTTTGCGGCCGGCCCACGGCTTCAATCACAATATCTGACCCACGGCCTTCAGTAAGGCCGATCACGCGATCAATGGGATCATGGCCTTTTCCTATCTGGACCACTTCATCCGCCCCAAATCTTTTTGCAGATGCAACCTGCTCAGCCCGCTTCACCACGGCAATAACTTTACATCCGGTCAGCTTGGCCACCTGCACCAGCATCAATCCCAGCGGGCCCGCGCCGATAACAGTGACTGTATCGCCAATGTCTGCACCAGTTTCCTGCAACCCGCGCAAGGCGCAGGCCAGCGGCTCAGTCATGGCCGCCGATTCAAAACTCAGGTCATCCGGCAGCGCCAGCATGTTGGTTTCAACAATGCGGCGAGGAATCTTGATGTATTCGGCATAAGCGCCGTTATTGAATAAAAGATCCTCGCAGATGTTTTCCTGGTGCTTCAGGCAATAGAAGCACGCGCCGCACGGCGCCGAGTTCAGCGCAACAACTTTCATGCCGCGGCGAAAGTCCCGCACGCCCGGCCCGACTTCTTCAATCACACCTGAAAGTTCATGGCCAAACAACGCCGGCGGAACAATCATGCGCGCGTGATAGCCGCGCTGATATACCTTAAGGTCAGTTCCGCAGGTAAGCGCCACGTTCACCTTCACCAACACCTCGCCGGGTTCAAGCGTGGGAATGGGCACCTTCTCAATCTTGATGTCCTCTTTGCCATAGAGGACTGCGGCTGTCATTTGTCCTTTCAAATATGTTTCTCCCATTCCAACCCGGGTTGGATAACGATCTTCATTGATTCCGGCGACGGATGCGAAGCAAGCTGGATCGCTTCTACTGATTCCTCAAGCGGAAAGCGGTGTGAAATCAACCGCGCAAAATTAATTTCTCCGCTGAACACCAGGCGCACGTTCTCTTCCTGCAAATCGACTGACGCACTATACGACCCCATCAGGGTCTTTTCATCCATGCAGACGGCCGCTGGATCGATTGCCACTTCGCTACGTTGCGTCTGCGCAAACAGCATGATTCTTCCACCGGGCCGCGTCGCATCCATGGCCGGTTTGATCAAACTGTTTCCCGCCGTCGCCAGTATCACAGCATCTGCTCCGCGTCCGCCGGTAAGTTCCCTGACCCGTATGGCCGGATCTTCCGATCCTGCATTCACGTTGTGCTTTAACCCGAAGCTCTCACTTATTTTAAGGCGTTGGGGATACAAATCGGAAGTTACCACGGTCGCACCCGTCCGTTTGGCCAATGCCGCCAAAATGATCCCGATTGGCCCCTGGCCGATAACCAGCACCGTTTCATCGCTTTGCAGATGCAACGATTCAATCGCTTTCAGGCACGTATTTACGGGCTCTATAAATGACGCCTGTTCGTAGGAAACCTGGTCGGGAATTTTCACCACGCCTTTACGTACGATCCAGTCCATCACGCGGATGTACTCGGCAAAACCACCACCGCTGGGCTCAAACCCCGCCGTAGCGCCGACCTGTTTATAAACAGGGCATTGCGCGAAGACCTTTTTCCGACAGTAATAGCACTCGCGACAGGGTATGTGATGAAACACCATCACGCGGTCCCCAATGGCGAAGTCTTTTACTCCTTCTCCCATCGCAACCACCTGGCCAGTCATTTCGTGGCCAAAAATGCGAGGAGCGGAATGCGAGCCTGTCAGAATTTTCTTGAGATCGGTCCCGCAAATGCCGCAGGTGTGTACACGTACCAGCAGCTCTCCCGTGCCGATTTCCGGTACCGGAACCGTCTCCAGACGGACATCATCCTTACCGCGATAGACAGCAGCTTGCATCGTCCTTGTAGGAGCGATTTTGCCTTCCGCAGATTCGGATTTTATTGCCGTGTGCATGATCTAACGTTTTACTTCCGAGAACTCTGCTCTATCCAGTGTAACAATTTCTTTCAATTGCAATCCGCTGGCAAGGTCCTTGTGTAGCCTATCGGACAGAGCCGAAATCGCCCGCCTGCTGTTCCGAGCCAGCGCCACAACCACTGGCCATTGCCATGGCCGCACAGCAGCCCACAAGGCGAATTTGCCGCTCTGAAATTCTCCCGCAGCATTTAGGAATTTTCCCATCGGCGGCATGGTGAAATCAGCTTCGTCTGAAATAGCTTTCACACAATGAAGCCCGATTTGCTCCTCCTGCGCCACTTTGGCGACACCGGCAGCTTCCATATCCACCACCAACCCGTGAAAGCGATTTACCAGTTCCCGCTTTGCTTCGATTCCCGCAATTCCTGGGGCACTCACAAGCACGCCGCCGCTTACATGCTTGCCATCGGCGGCGCAGCGATACTCCGCGCCGTCAGCAGCATCTACGACCACATTCGGTGTAAAAACGCTGCCGACTTTCAGACTGCGTATCAGCGCGCCAGCCAGTCCAACTGAGATCAGCAGCGCCGGTCTATGCTGATCCATAACCGCCCGTGCAGCCAGTTCGGCATTCTTACAACCAATTCCGCATACCACCGCGACGACGCTATCGCGCTCGAAGCAAGTAAATTTTCTTTCGCCTGATGGAAGCGTACCGCGCTGCCATCCGCACACCAGTGGTGCGATCTCCCGTTCCATGGCCGCGATGATCGCGATCTTGCTCATGCGTTCACCGTAGCTACCTGCACTGCTGTTTCAACATATCCATGTGCCTGAAACCAATCAACGGCGCGGCGCAGCGCATCTTCAACCGGCAAAATCTTGTACCCAAGTTCGCGCTCGGCCTTTGTTGAAGAAGCAAACATTTTTTTGCGGCCCATCTTCACTGCATCAATGGTGGCTCGTGGCTCTTTGCCCAGGATTGTCCCGGTAAAGAATTGGTCGAACACGGCAAATCCCATGGCGACCGCGTGCGGGACTTTCATGGTTGGCGCTGCCAGACCGGTAAGCGCAGACAGCTTGTCAAGAATCTGTTTCAATGTCAGATTTTCGCCGCCCAGAATGTAGCGCTCACCGGGGCGCGCTTTTTCCATCGCCAGCAAGTGTCCGCGCGCAACTTCCTTTACGTCGGCTAGATTCAGGCCTGTATCAACGTAAGCGGGAAACTTCCGCTTCAAGAAATCCACTACGATCCTTCCTGTCGGCGTGGGCTTAATGTCATACTCACCGATAGGAGTTGTGGGATTCACCACCACCACATTCGCGCCGTTGTTGCCGGCTTCCAGCGCGATCTGCTCGGCCATGAACTTTGACCGCTTGTAATGGCCCACCATGTCTTTGATCGAAACGGGCGAATCTTCCCCTGCAATATAGCCTTCGCGGGTAAACCCCATGGTGGCCACTGAACTGGTGTAGATCACGCGCCGCGCGCCGCTTTCCTGTGCCGCCTGGATGATCGCCCTTGTGCCTTCAACGTTGGAACGATACATTTGGTCCGGGTCGCGCACCCAAAGGCGATAATCCGCGGCGACGTGAAATACAAACTCACAGCCCGCCATGGCCTTCTTAAGCGACTCCGGATTGCGTAGATCGCCTGTGACTGTGTCCGCGGGTAAATCAGCAATATTGTCCAGACGGCTTGTTGGACGTACGAGCAACCGCAGGTCAGCGCCTTGCGCAGCCATCGCTCGTGCCACATGGCTGCCAACAAATCCCGTTGCTCCTGTGATGAAGGCTTTCATAAGTTTCTTCAGATTGGAATTATGTGCTCCAAGACCCAGGCACCTAAATCTTCTTCGCTCATTTCTCCTGCAGCTGCTGCAAAAAAAGTATCACCGGCTTCCAAAGGATCCACTTTTAAACGCAGTCCATTAAGATTAAGGAATATATTCAAAGCGACAAAAGCTACGCGTTTATTGCCGTCGGAGAATGGGTGATTCCGCAAAATCCCGATCGCATAGCTCACACCCAGCCGCCAAATGTCTTCAACGCCTTTATAGGCAGACAGGTTTTTCGGTCGAGCAAGAGCGGAATCGAGAAGACCTTCATCTCTGATGCCTTCCAGCCCACCATACTCAGCCAAAACCAGAGCATGCGCCTGCAGTAAGGCCGCTTTCTTGATCCAGACTGGCTCACTCACTTTGCCAGCACGCGAAGTGTCTCGCGATATTCGGCCATCACGTCACGCGCGATCGCAAGCTGACGTTCTACTTCTAAATCACTTGCGGTGAGCAAGTAGCCATCTGGAGTTTCCAAGGCAAAGACAGTGTCACCCTCATTCACGTGAAGGCGTTCGAGCATTTCTTTTGGCAATGCAATACCAACAGAACCTTCAATTGAAGTCAGCTTAAGGACCGCCATCCTGTCTCCTTGAATCTGCACAATCTATTCCAACGTTTCCGCCTGAATTCCGATGTTCTTTTCTCCCGCCGTTTTTTTCTCCCAGTATTTGCGGACCCAGGCTTCAAAGCTTTTTCCTGCGGCGGTATCGCGCCCGCTGAAGGCCAGTGCAGCGATCTCTGAATATGGAATGGATATCTTCTGGTCAGCGTCTTTAGGAAACAGCCGCACTGCGGAATCAGCCAGTGTCTTGCCCGTACGTCGGTCGAAGATGTACCCCTCAACCTTGCTGCCGTCTTTACGCGTAATGGTCACGTCGCCGCGGTAATCAAAGGCTTTTTCCAGCGCTTGACGGACCTCTTCTTCACCCGCTAGTTCCGGCACCCAGCCTTCCAGCTTTTCGTGTTTGAATCCCGGCGCGACTTCGAGCGAGTCAGCGGCCTTAATGGCATTGTTCTCCATTGATTCGGTCATGCGCTGGTCTCCTCAAGCTGGCTGGAGGATTCCTCAATCTGCACCAGCGGGTTGTAGCTGTGCACGGGCCGCACGTGCTCATTCAGTAGCTTCAGCGCGTGCTCGTCTTTATGACGAGTGAACAGCGTTGCCTTCGCCGTGGCCAGCAAGCCGCCTAGCGAGCTGAAGGTATCATTCACCGCCGACGCCTCATAACCGCTGTGCACCATGCAGTTCGCGCATTTCGGATTTCCTGATTCCGTTCCGTACTCATGCCATGCTGTGCTGTCCATCAATTCCTGGAACGTATCGGCATAGCCATCCTGGAGCAGATAGCACGGCTTCTGCCAGCCGAAGATGTTGTACGTGGGCATACCCCACGGGGTGCAGGCATATTGGCGCTCGCCCATTAGGAATTCCAAAAAAAGCGGCGACTGATTGAATTGCCAGCTCTTCTTGCGGTTCGACAGGATGGCGCGAAATAGTTTGCGCGTGCGCGCGCGTCCCAGGAAATGCTTCTGGTCCGGCGCTTTGTCATAGGAATATCCGGGCGAGAGCATCATGCCTTCTACGCCCAGTTCCATCATCTGATCAAAATGTTCGCGGACGCTGTTGGGATCGGCGCCATCGAACAAAGTGGTGTTCGTCGTTACACGGAAGCCACGACGTAGCGCTTCTTTCATGCCTTCGATCGCTTGGTCATACCCGCCTTCGCGGCACACCGAAAAATCATGGTGCTCGCGTTCGCCATCCACGTGAACAGAGAACGTCAGGTACTTGCTCGGCTTGAACAGATCTAGCTTTTCCTTAAGCAGCAGCGCATTTGTACAGAGATAGATATATTTCTGGCGTGCCACCAGCCCTTCCACGATCTCGCCGATCTGTGAGTGCATCAGCGGCTCGCCGCCGGGAATACTCACCATGGGCGCGCCACACTCGTCCACCGCGCGGAAGCACTGTTCCGGCGTGAGTTCCTTCTTCAGGATGTGCGCCGGATACTGGATCTTGCCGCAGCCCGCGCACGCCAGGTTACAGCGAAACAGCGGCTCCAGCATCAGCACCAGCGGATAGCGTTTGCGTCTGGCCAGCTTTTGTTTGACAACATAGCTCGCCACTGTCCACATCTGTGAAATCGGTACCGGCAAATCGTTCTCCTAAATTCAGCTTCTAGCTACTAGCCTCTAGCGGTTAGCTTCTGTTTTTCCTGATCCGCGTTTAGCTGCGTTATCCGCAGTAAAGTTGCTTTTCCGATCACCCGATGTCCCGATCACCAGATCATCCGATCCTTCTACCCTCTCGCGTACCCCACGCTTCCCTCTTCATACAACGCTGAAAAATCACGCGCGTATGTCGAGAGCGCGATCAACGGGAAGTAATCGCGATACAAGTGGTACGCCAGATAGAACACTCGCGGGAAGCCTGTGCCCGTGTACTGGTCTTCGTCCCAGTGTCCATCGGGCCGCTGCGTTTCCAGCAGGTAAAGGATGCCGCGCTGCACGGATTCACTGCGTGTATCGCCTGCCGCCAGCAATCCCATGATGGCCCAGGCGGTTTGCGAAGGCGTGCTGGAACCAATGCCGCGCGTCGTGGGATCGTCATACGACCCGCAAGTCTCGCCCCAGCCGCCGTCAGAGTTCTGCACCATGCGCAGCCATTCTGCACCCTGCTGCACGTAAGGCTCATGATGGTCCACGCCCATGGCCTGCAAGCCGCGCAGAACCAGCATAGTCCCATAAAGGTAGTTCACGCCCCAGCGGCCAAACCATGAGCCATCCGGCTCCTGCTCCCTCAAGATAAACTTGATCGCCTTCTTAACGCGTTTATCGTCCCCGGTTGCGCCGTACGCTGCCAGCATCTCCAGCACACGGCCGGTTATGTCCGCGGTAGGTGGATCGAGCATGGCATTATGGTCGGCAAAGGGAATGTTCTGGAACACCATGCGCGTGTTGTCTTTGTCAAAGGAAGCCCAGCCGCCACTCTTGCACTGCATGGCAAAAATCCAGTCGATGGCGCGCTGGCTGACTTCATGCTGGTAGCGTTCCCGCGGATTCTCCACTTTATCCAGGCCCAGCAGCACCATAGCTGAATCGTCGACGTCAGGATAGAACTCATTATTGAATTCAAAGTACCAGCCGCCCGGCACGACATTCGGGACTTTCACGGCCCAATCACCCTTGGTGCGGACTTCCTTGCTTAAAATCCAGTCCGCTGCTTTCAGCATTCGCGGATCGTTTTTTGACACGCCGCTTTCGCCCAAAGCAAACATCGCCAGGGCCGTGTCCCACACCGGGGACATGCACGGCTGCATGCGGAATGTCGGTTCCGAGTGATCTGCAATGCCGGGTTCGTCGATGCCAAGTTTCTCAAACTCGCTCAGCGCGCGGATCACCTGCGGATCGTCCGTCGAGTAGCCAAGGCAGCGCAGCGCCACAATAGAATTCAGAATGCCGGGATAAATAGCGCCCAGCCCGTCCGATTTCTCAAAGCGATCCAGCATCCAGCGCTCGGCTTTCTTGAGCGCCAGATAGCGTAGAGGGCGGATATGAAACCGTTCGCAGAAATGGACCACGCGGTTCAGCACCAGGAAGAAGTTTCTCCACGAAATTTTCTCGGTGGTCCACTTCAGGTGCAGGTGCTTGCCGTGACGCCCGCCCACAAACAGCTCGTCAATTCCCATCTCCGCCGAGATCTTCTTGAACGGCTTTTTGGCGTAGGCAATCGATAGCGGCACCAAAATGGCTCGCGACCATGATGAAATCTCATAAAGGTTGAACCAGAACCAGTTGGGAAAGAGAACGATCTCCGGTGGAACTGCGGGAACGGCTTCCCAGTCATACTGGCCCAGGAAACACAGGTAAATCTTGGTAAAGGTATTGCACTCGGTAGCGCCGCCCATTTCCAGAATTTTGGTGCGCGCCCGCTCCAACACTGGATGGTCCGGTTTATAGCCCATCAGCTTCAGCGCAAAATAAGCCTTAACTGACGCACTTATGTTGGAAGGCCCGCCAGTATAAATAGGCCAGCCGCCGTCGGCATTCTGGTGGCGAATAATCTCCGGCACCGCGCGCCGCATCCGGCTTGCATTGCCGGTGCCCAGCAAAGTATGGATGGCAATGTAGTCCGATTCGAGAGTAGTGTCGGCTTCGAGTTCGCCGCACCAGTAGCCGTCTTGATGCTGCTGCGTAAAGAGATAATCGCGTGCCTTCTCAATACCAGAGGACACGCGTTCCAGCATGTCGTCAATTTTTCCAAAAAGCATGTGCGCTGCTTGCGCGCCGAATTTCTTGCTCATGGATTTACTCCGCGGCAGCGGGGGCTGCAGCAATCGCTTCCACAATCTCCGGCGGCAGGCCAAAGCGGACGTTTTCCGGCATGACCTCCACTTCGCGGATTGTGTTAAACCCTTTTTCCTTCAAAAAGTCGATGACCTGTTCCACCAGAATTTCTGGTGCTGAAGCGCCCGCCGTAAGAGCGACTGTGTTTTTGCCGGTAAGCCAATCAGGTTGTATGTCGCTCGCTTTATCAATCAAGTAGGAAGGGGTCCCCAGATTCGTGGAAACCTCCACCAGACGGTTGGAGTTTGAGCTGTTCTCAGATCCCACAACCAGCAGCAGGTCGGCCTGGTGCGCCACGTCTTTCACCGCAGTCTGGCGGTTTTGCGTGGCATAACAGATATCCTGCGCATGCGGGCCTTCGATCAACGGGAATTTCTTACGCAACGCGTCAATCACGTCCTTCGTCTCATCCAGGCTGAGCGTGGTCTGGGTGATATAGGCAATACGCGTAGGATCGGGAACTTCCAGAGCATCTACTTCAATGGCGCTGCCTACCACCTGGGTAACTTCCGGGGCTTCGCCCAGAGTCCCGATCACCTCATCATGATCATGATGGCCTATCAATATGATGCTGTAGCCGCCCCTGGCGTACTTCACTGCCTCAACGTGGACCTTGGTCACCAGAGGGCAGGTCGCATCGATTACCCGCAAGTCGCGCAGCTTGCTGGCTTCCCGAACGCTGGGAGAAACGCCGTGAGCGCTGTAAATCAGGCGCTGGCCGTCTGGGACTTCATAAACCTCATCGACAAAGATTGCGCCCTTGGCCTTCAACTCTTCTACCACGTAGCGGTTATGGACGATCTCTTTGCGCACGTAGATTGGCGGCCCAAAGGCGTCCAGCGCAATGCGGACGATATCAATGGCCCTCACAACTCCGGCACAAAAACCCCGGGGCTTAAGCAGCAACAAAGTCTTAGTTTCTGGTGTCATTGTGATCTGTTGATTATACCCTTTTAGACACTTTCCCCTGTATGTATCTTAACGAATAAAGAGGTTCCATGCTAAGGCAAGTCATTGAATTATAGATATTTAGCAGTAATCAGGGAGTATCTGGGGGTGAATGGGAAGGGGGCTTTTAAGAAGAGCAGGCACTGCTCACGCGGACTGTCTATCCATCCGGAGCGGAATCTCTCTTTGCCTCAAGAATACTGTAATTATCTTCCCGTTCCATTTATCCAAAGCAACAAAATTGATTTCCTGTTTTCTCCGTGTGAGGGTTGTTTTTCCATTTCACGAGCTCCGCCTATCCGTTGGCTTTCAGCAATTGCTCCGCGTGCTGGCGCGATGTCTCCGTCAACTTCTCGCCACTCAACATGCGCGCAATTTCTTCCGTCTGCTCGGCTGGGGTTAGCGCACGGACCAGTGTCTTTGTCCGTCCAGCAGCTTCGCGCTTCTCGATCAAATAATGATGGTCCGCAAATGACGCAATCTGCGGCAAGTGCGTGATGCACAACACCTGGTTCGCCCGGGCAAGCGACTTCAACTTCTTGCCTACGGCTTCTGCTGCGCGTCCGCCAATGCCGGTATCGATTTCGTCAAATACTAACGTCCGCTGCATTCCGCCCTTGCTCTTCTTCCCTGCTTCAATAGTGGCTTTAAGCGCCAGCATCACCCGTGAAAGCTCGCCGCCGGAAGCAATCTGTTCCACAGGCTTGAGCGGCTCGCCCGGATTTGGCGAGATCATATACGTCACGCCATCAAAGCCGGCGGGGCTCCAGTTCGCCGGCTCATCGGAGCCGGATACTTCAATCCTGAACTGCGCTTTCATTGCCAGTTGATTGATTTCCGCCTCAACCAGCTTCTGCAGCTCGCGCGCAGCGCTGTAACGGCGCTTGGAGACTATCTGCGCCGCCGCCAAATACGTTGCCGCCGCGGCCGTGAGTTGTTTCTTCAGGTCGCGCACCAGGTCTTCGCGATTTTCCAGTTCATCCAGCCTGCGGGCGACATCTTCTCCATAGGCAATTACTTCGTCGACCGTCGTGCCATATTTGCGTTTCAGCCGGTCCAGCAGCGCGAGCCGGTCTTCCACTTCAGCCAGCCGCTCGGGTGACGCATCAATTCCATCGGCGTAATCGCGGGCAGTGGCGCTCACATCTTCAATCGCCGCCTTGGCCGATTCCAACGATGCCAGCG
>Ga0134126_10007327_pt1 | contig 13848 bp, 7 predicted proteins | sample KB31752_FD_96881 | JGI IMG/M metagenome (GOLD analysis project Ga0134126, IMG submission 96881) | Terrestrial soil microbial communities with excess Nitrogen fertilizer from Kellogg Biological Station, Michigan, USA - KB3-175-2 | ecosystem: Environmental > Terrestrial > Soil > Unclassified ...
ACGAGCACGATCCTCGGGCTGCTGCTGACGCCCAGCCAGGGCTCCACGGAAGGGGGCACCGCGGTGAAGCTGTCCGGGACGGGAGTCTCGAAAGCGAGCTCCGTCCAGTTCGGCTCGGCGAAGACGACGGACATCGAAGTCGACTCGCCCAACCAGATCACCGTCACGTCGCCCGCCGGCACCGAAGGGACGGTTCCGGTGACCGTCTCCACCCCCGAAGGCACGACGCACGAAACGCCGGAAACCCAGTTCACGTATACCGCCGGCGGATAAGTCAGTTTGCTGACACGCCGTAATGGGTAACGGTTTGACAGCAAGGGACCCCTCTGGAACTCTTGCGACAGCACGGGTGGAGGGGCCGTGTCGAGACGCGGAGGAGGGATCCGTGGAGATCAGTGGTGTCCGGATTCCGATCCGGTTCTTGACATTGGGGGCGCTGCTGTGCGCCTGTATAGCGACGTTCGGCACGGCGCCGGCGGTGGCCCAGAGCTCGGGCCCGCCGGTGAAAGGCAGCGCACCCGTGATCAAAGGCAAGGCGCGCGAAGGCGGCAAGCTGAAAGCGACCGCCGGCTCCTGGGCGGGCGCCCAGCCGATCAGCCACGCCTTCACCTGGGAACGCTGCGACTCCTCCGGCGAAGAATGCGCGCCGATCCCCGGCGCGGAAACCAACGTCTACCGCGCCACGACGACCGATGTCGGACACCGGCTCGTCGCGCTCGTGAAGGTCTCCAACGGCGAAGGCTCCGCCGAAGCGCGCACCGCGCCGAGCGCGGTGATCGCCCCCGTGGCACCGAAGCACGTGGGCAAAGCGACGCTGAGCGGCCAGGCCGTCGACGGCCGCGTGCTCGACGCCGGCACGGGACACTTCAAGGGCACGCCGCCGTTCACCTACAGCTACACCTGGACGCGTTGCGCGCACCGCATCTGCACGGTCATCGCCGGCGCCGAACGGTCCACCTACCGCGTCACCACCCAGGACATCGGCGCGAAGCTGAAAGCGACGATCGTCGCCTCGAACACGGCGGGGTCCGGCTCGCAGCACACGAAGCCGACGGCGAAGGTGCTGCCCGGCTCGCCGGTGAACCTCGCCGCGCCCCACATCTCGGGGACACCGCTGATCGGACAGACGCTGACGGCGGACGAAGGCACTTGGGCCGGCACGCCGACGATCACCTACGGCTACCAGTGGTTCGCGTGCTCGCCGATCTCGGGCTGCGAAGAAATCTCCGGTGCGAACGGCCAGACGCACGAAGTCGGCGTGAGCGAACTCGGGGACAGCTTCAAGGTGAAGGTGACCGCCACCAACGCCGAGGGGTCCGCTTCGGCCGAATCGGAAGAAACGAACGCGACCGGCGGCGAAGCGCCGTCGAACACCGAAGCGCCGGCGATCTCGGGCACACCGACGGCGGGTCAGCTGCTGACCGCTTCGAGTGGCAAATGGTCGGGCACCGAACCGATCACCTACGAATACGAATGGCTCCGCTGCAACGCGGAAGGCGGCGAATGCGCGCAGGCAGCCGCGCCCTCGGTGCTGCCCGTCTACCTCGCCGCGGGCACCGACGCCGGGCACACCCTGCGCGTCAGGGTGATCGCGACGAACCTCGCGGGCAAAGGCGAAGCCGAGTCGGCGCCGACCGCGCTGATCGCCGGCGTCGCGCCGGAAAACCACATCGCGCCGCTCGTGCTCGGGCTCGACATCACGGGCCAGACGCTGACGGCTTCGGAAGGGACGTGGACGGGCACCGAACCGATCACCTACGCCTTCCGCTGGCAGCAATGCTCGAAAGGCGGGACCGAATGCGCGGACATCGGCGGCGCGAGCGAATCGAAATACACGATCGCCGACACGGACGCCGGGCACACGCTGCGCGTGGTCGTGACCGCCAAAAACATCGCCGGCACGGTCGAAAAGGAATCGGCCGTCACGGGCGAAGTGATCGGCGTCGGGCCGAAAAACACGGAAGCGCCGGCGATCTCGGGCACGCCGACGGCCGGTCAGCTGCTGACCGCTTCGAGTGGCAAATGGTCGGGCACCGAACCGATCGCCTACGAATACGAATGGCTGCGGTGCAACGCCGCGGGCTCGGAATGCGTGCAGGCGGCCGCGCCGTCGCTGCTGCCGACCTACTCGGTGGCAGGTGCCGACGTCGGCCACAAGCTGCGCGTGAAGGTGCTGGCGAAAAACATCGCCGGCAGCGGCAGCGCCGAATCCGAACCGACCGCGACGGTCGCGGGCGTGGCGCCGGAAAACAAGATCGCGCCGCTCGTGCTCGGGCTCGACATCACCGGTCAGACGCTGACGGCCTCTGAAGGGACGTGGACGGGGACGGAACCGATCACCTACTCGTACCGGTGGCAGCGGTGCAGCAAAACCGGGACGGAATGCACGAGCATCGAAGGCGAAGGCGCGACGAAATCGACCTACGTGATTCAGAACGGGGACGCGGGGCACACGCTGCGCGTCGTTGTGACGGCTAAAAACGTGGCGGGCTCCGTCGCAAAGGAATCGGCGGTCACCGGTGAAGTGCTCGGCGTCGGACCGAAAAACACCGAAGCCCCGAGCATCTCTGGCGAAGCCAAAGAAGGGCAGCTCCTGACCGCATCGAGCGGCAAATGGAGCGGGACCGAACCGATCACCTTCGAATACGAATGGCTGCGGTGCAACACCGCAGGTGCCTCCTGCGCGCAGGCCTCCGGGGCGTCGCTGCTGCCCACGTACACGGCTGTGGCTGCCGACGTCGGCAAAACGCTGCGCGTGAAGGTGCTCGCGAAAAACCTCGCGGGCACGGAAAGCGCCGAATCGGAAAAGACCGAACCGGTCAAAGGTGTGCCGCCGACGAACACGGTGCTGCCCGTGACGGTCCCGCTCGTCTCGACGACCAGCGGCTCGACGGTCACCGCGACCGAAGGGACCTGGACCGGCACGCAGCCGATCACCTATCACTGGGTGTGGAAGATCTGCACGACCGCGACGAGCTGCAAACTCGAACAGGAAGGGACCAGCAGCTCGTTCAAAGTCCCGGCGAGCTCCGGCGGCAAGAAACTCCGCGTCAACGTGATCGCGACGAACGCCGCCGGCTCGGGAGAAAAAGAAGCACTCGAACTCTCGATCCTGATCTGACGGGGCGCGCGAGGCGCGGGAGGCGCCGGGCGGCTGTGTGGGGCCGCCCGGTGCGCCGCGCCTACGAGAGCAGCGCCGCTGCGACGCGCTCGGGTGCTTCGAGCGGCGGCCAGTGCGAGACGTCGGCGAGCGCGGTGAACGGCGCCTGCGGCAGCCGCTCGCGGATGCGCTCGGCCATGTGCGCGCCGGAGATCGGGTCGAGCATCCCCCACACGAAGCGCAGCGGCACGCTCGTCGTCTCCAGGGCCGCCTTCCAGCGTTCGCCGTGGCGCTCGCGGTCGGTGATGTAGGCGATCAGCAGGTGGCCGATCCGCTCGCCTTGCTCGCGGCTCATCGCCACCCACATCTCCGCGCAGTCCCCGGCGGCGTCGTAGCCGGGCGCGAACGTCTGCCCGAGCCCCGCCACGAACAGCTCCTCGGTCACGAGCTCGGACATGCGCGGGCCCTGCTCGGGGTCGAGCAGCGCCAGCTGGATCGGCTGCGCGCGGTGCAGCTCGGGGTACAGGCCGCCGTTGAGGAGATGCACGGCGCCAAGCTCGGCGGCGAGCGTCCCCTCGGCCGCGCGAGCGAGCAGCTCCTGCGCGACCGACACGCCGTAGTCGTGGGCGACGAGCACCGTGTCGCGGACGCCCTCGGCCTGCCACAGCGCCTCGACCAGGTCCGCCTGCTCGTGCAGCGAGTAGCGGTGCTCGGGCGGCTTCTCCGAGGCGCCGAAGCCGAGGAAGTCCGGCGCCAGCAGCGTGTACCGCGCGGCGAGCTCGGGGGCGACCTTCGCCCAGTCGTGCGAGGAGCTGGGGAAGCCGTGCAGCAGCGTCATCGTGGGCCCCGCGCCGCGGCGCACGCGGAACACCGTCCGCTCCTCGCCGTCCAGCGGCAGCCGCAGCTGCTCTCCCTCCGACCACCAGGCCCTGACGTCGCCCACGGCGCCATTATCGCCCGGCGAGGCCCCGCCTCGCCGCCTCCCATAGGGTGTGTCCCGTGCGGGCCCACCACGTCATCGTCGACCGCGACTTCTCCAAGCCGCCCGAGCGCGTCTTCGACTACATGGCCGAGCACGAGAACCTCGCCGAGCTGTTCGGCGCGAAGGTGACCCGGCTGCAGGACGGCCGCGACGGCGAGCGAAACGGGGTCGGCTCGGTGCGCAAGCTGAACGTCGGGCCGGGGCCCGCGTTCGAGGAGACGGTCACCGAGTTCGAACGCCCGCGACGGATCGTCTACCGGATCACGAAGGGCAGCCCGATGCGCGGCCACGTCGGCGTGATGACGTTCGAGCCCGACGGCCGCGGCGGCACTCGCCTGCACTACGACATCCGCCTCGCCTCGCCGATCCCGGGTCTCGCCCTGATCGTGCGTGCCGCCCTCACCCGCTCGGTCGAGAAAGGCCTCGCGACCGTCGAGCGCGAGGCCTGAGCGATCTCGATAAGGTCGGCCGCGACCCCTATCGTGCGGGGCCGTGACGGCAGCGTTCACAGCGACCATCGAGCGCGACGAAGCGGTCCTGCGCTTCCCCTATGACGATCGGCTGCGCCTGCTGCTGAGGGCGATACCCGGGCGCAGCTGGGACCCGCAGGAGCGCGTCTGGCGCGTGCCGCTGGAAGCCGAGCAGGCCGACGCGCTCGGGCGGCTGCTCGAGGGCCTCGCGGCCGCGCCGGACGTGGACGCGCAGCTGGCGCGCACGATCGAGCGCCGCCGGCGTCGGCGCGGGCGGCGCGAGTGCCTCGTGGACCTCGCGCGGCCGGACGAGCGCTGGTGGCTCAGCTTCCCGACCGACGCGCCTTCCGAGTTGTTGGCGCAACTGCTCGATCACCCGGGCGCGCAGCGGCTGGATGCGATCGGGCGGGCACAGGTGCCGCTGGACGACCGCGCGGCGGCGACCGTCCGCTCGCTGCGCGACCAGGGCGTGCGCCTCACCGAGGCCGCCACGCAAGCGCTCCGCCAGCGCGAGGCCAAGCAGGCCGCGGATGTCCGCTCCCCGGTGAGCGCCGCCCCTCGCCACGACGTCGAGTTCCGGCGCGACCGCCGCGGCGAGCACTGGATCCTGATCGGCGGCCGCTGGGCTGCGCTGGCGCGCGTGCTGGGCGCGCGCGCCGGGCTGCGTCCAGTCGAGGGGCCCGCGGCGACCGTCGGGCTCGCCGCCGCCGAGCGTGACGCCGAGGCGCTCGAGGCGCTGCTCGGCCAGCTCGAGGACGCGTCGGTGGACGAGCGGGTCGGGACCTGGCTGCAGCGGGCGCGCAGCTGGCGGGGGAACATCGAGGTGCAAGGCCCGCGCGAGGCGCCGCGGCTGCTGCTCCTCGGCGACCCCGAGCGGCTGCCGCGCGCGGTTCGCGAGCGGGCGAGCGAGGGTCCGGGCGGCGTCGCCCTGCCGTTGACGCTCGAGAGCTGGCGACTGGCCAGCGCGGAGCTCGACGGTTGGGCGAGCCCGGCTGCCCGGCGCTGCGGTCGGGCGCTGGAAGCGGGGCGCCCGGCGCCGCCCGCCGTGCTCGAGCTCTCCGCTGTGCACGAGCGGGCGACGTTCGTGCTGGCGCCCGGTCACGACGCGACGCTGGCGGCGCTGTTCGCGAGCATCGAAGGCGCGTCCGCCGCTCAGCCGTCACCCGCGCGCCGACCGTTCGGAGCCCACGGCGATCACGCGGCGCTGCCGGCGCTGAGCGCCGACCCGTTCTGCGTTCCCGAGCTCGACGCCTTCCTCGAGGAACACGGCGTGTGGGTGGCCGAGGACGCGCTGGAGCTGCTCCAGCAGGCGCGCGAGGAACATGCGCGCGCTGCCGGGCTGGTCGCCCTCTCGGCGGCGCACGACTCGGCGCTCGAGGTCGCGGGCCTCGGCGGCGAGCTGAAGCCGTTCCAGCGCGCGGGCGTCGCCTACCTGCTCGAGCGCCGCCGCGCGTTCCTCGCCGACGAGCAGGGGCTGGGCAAGACGATCGAGGCGCTCGCCGCGGTGCAGGCCGCGGGGGCGTTCCCCGCCGTCGTGGTGTGCCCGGCCAATCTCAAGCTCAACTGGCAGCGGGAGGCGAGCATCTGGCTGCCGGGCCGAAGCATCGAGCGTCTCTCGGGGCTCGGCGGGGGCGAGCGCAGCTCCGGCGGCCCGCCGGCCGACGTGACGATCGTCAACTACGAGATCCTGGGCGCGCGCCTTCCCGAACTGCTGGCCGACCGCCCGCGCGCGGTCGTCGTCGACGAGGCGCACCTGTGCAAGAACCCCGCGGCCAAGCGCACGCGCGCCGCGCAGCAGCTGGCCGCGGCGGTGCCGCGCGACGGTCTTGTGCTGGCGCTGACGGGGACGCCGGTCGTCAACCGCCCCGGCGAGCTGGTCTCGCAGCTGCGGCTCCTCGGTCGCCTCGAGGAGTTCGGCTCGGGCGCCGAGTTCGGCGCCCGCTTCAAGGGGCCCGACGCCCACCAGCGGCTCCACTGGCACCTGCGGGCGCGCTGCTTCGCGCGCCGCCTGAAGGTCGACGTGCTGCCGCAGCTGCCGCCCAAGACGCGCTCGGTCGTGCCGATCGAGCTCACCAACGAGGCCGAGTACCGCCTGGCCGAGCGCGATCTGGTCGCGTGGCTGCGCAGCCAGCCGCTCGACCTGCGCGAGCTCGACGCGAAGGTCGCCGCGGCGCTGCGCGCCGAGCGTCTCGTGCGGCTGAACGCGCTGAAGCTCCTGGCGGCGCGCGGCAAGCTCGCCGGGGCGCTCGGCTGGCTCCACGACTTCCGCTCCTCGGACGAGCCGCTCGTCGTCTTCGCCCGCCACCGGGAGGTGCAGCGCGCGGTGCTGGAGCGCTTCCCGCACGCGCTGCACATCCTCGGCGAGGACAGCGCCGCCGCGCGCGACCGCGCCCTGCAGGAGTTCCAATCCGAGCCGGGCGGGGACGGCCTGATCGTGTGCTCGCTGGAGGTGGCCGGCCAGGGCCTCACGCTGACCCGCGCCTCGAACGTCGCGTTCCTCGAGCTCGACTGGACTCCCGCCCGTCACGATCAGGCCGAGGACCGCTGCCACCGGATCGGCCAGCGCGATGCCGTCAACGCCTACTACCTGCTCGCCGCCGACACGGTCGACGAGACGATCGCGAGCCTGCTGGAGCGCAAGCGGGCAGTGATCGGCGCGGTCACCGACGGGCGCGCCGAGGACGAGGAGGGCGTGATCGACGCGCTCGTGCGCGAGCTGCGCGCGGCGCCATACCGGCACCTTCGCGCGGTCGCCTAGACGCTTGATCCAGCGGCGGTGTGCCGACTGCGGCGCGGCGCGGCGAAATCAACCATCTACGGCCAGAGTTCGAGGGCGTTCATGATTTTGCCCCACGTTTCGACCGCTTCGGCTTCCGCGTTCGTCAGCTGGTATTCGAAGCGCGCCGCGGTCTTGGCGAGCCGCCGTTCGGTGCTGCCCTCGAAGCGCGCGAGCCCCGGCGGCTGCAGGCCGAGCGCAACCCAGTTGGGATAGAACACTTCGACGAACGAGACCGTGCTCGAGGGCAGCGTCTTGTAGCCGCTGGCCTTCCACGCGCGAATGTCGCCGCAGAGTTCAGGGATCGAGAGTCCATAGAGCTTGCGCAGGCTGGTCGCGTAGGTCCGGACTGCCCGGGTCGTCCCTCTGTTGCTCCAGCTGAGGCTCTTCACCGCTCGCACGTACCTGGCGATGGCGGGACGGTCCGCGACGCCCGCGCTCAGCACCATGGCGCCGATGACCTCATTCGACAGTTTCGTCGAGTCGGGGTTCTGGGGCGAGCCTTCGGCGGCGCGCGGGCAGTCGCGCGTGACTTTCTTCAGCACCCCTCTGTAAGCGGCGATCGAGGCACTGAGATTTGCATGTCCGGCAGCCACCAGGGCGTAGTTCGCGCGCACGTAGGCAGCCGTCGCCGAGCGGTCGCTGGCTTGGGCCGTGCCGGTGCCGGAGGCCGCCAGCACGGAGGCCGCGACCACAGCGAACACCCACCTCCTCGTCATGCGCAAGAGCCTACGCGATCACCCCGTTCTCGCACGCAGGGTGCTTGACATCGAGGGCGCTGGGGTCCGCCACCGGCCAAGGCCGATGCGTCCGGCTGCAACCGCCCGGGCGGGTATTGTGCGGCTGGCTCGCGTGTCGCCGTGCCCATGCCGGCGGCCGCCGCCGCGAACGCTCTTTCGTGCCCCGGACCGTGTTCAGAAACCCGATGATGCGCATCTCCACGCCCGCTCTCGGCGCCCTCGCGTGCGGCGTCGCCCTGATCGCGTGCGGCAGCGCCTCCTCGGCGGACGTTTCCGCCCCGCCGCCGCCGGCCGTCGCCACGGCCGCGGTCAACAACCCGGTCGCCGTCTCCCCCCAGCCCGGCACCCCCGACGCCTCGCCGAGCACCCAGATCAGCTTCCTCGGCGGCCCGGGCACGACCGTCTCGGGCGTCGTGGTCAAGGGCTCTCGCAGCGGCTCGCACAGCGGGGTGCTGCGCGCCTACTCGACCGGCACGGGGGAGAGCTTCATCCCGAGCAAGCCCTTCCAGGCCGGCGAGAAGGTCACGGTCAGCGCCCAGGTGAGCGGCGGCTCGGCGACCGGCAGGGCCACCACGAGCTTCACGGTCGCCCACCAGTACACGCCCAGTCGGAAAGCGTTCCCGAACAACCCGGGGAACGCCTCCGAAGTCCAGCACTACCGCTCCGCAACGTCGCTGACGCCCTCCTCGGTGCGTATCTACACGCACGCGAAGCCCGGCGCCGCGCCGGGCGACCTGTTCCTGGCCCCCTACCAGGGCAAGGGCACGCCGGGTCCGATGATCACCGACCAGGAAGGCAACCTGATCTGGTTCAAAGCGGTTCCGAACGGCGAGTCGGCGACGAACTTCCAGGTCGTCCGGTTCGGCGGCCAGCCCGCGCTGGTCTGGTGGCAGGGGCACATCCTCGAAGTCGGCTTCGGGCAGGGCGAATACGTGATCGCCAACTCGAGCTATCAGCAGATCGCGCACGTGCGCGCGGGCAACGGCTACCACGCCGACCTGCACGAGATCCGTATCGAGCCCGACGGCACCGCCTGGATCGACGCCTTCGACCCGGTCCGCATGAACCTCTCCTCCCGGCACGGGCCCTCGAACGGCGTCATCACCGACTCGGTGGTCCAGCAGGTGGACGTCAAGACGGGGCTCGTGATGTGGGAGTGGCACGCGCTCGGGAACATCCCGATCTCCGAATCGCTGAACCCGATCCCGAAGCCGCCCAAGATCTGGGACTACATCCACATCAACTCGATCAGACCGGGAACGTCGGGGGACGTGCTGCTGTCCGCGCGCAACTCGTGGACGGTCTACGACGTCGACATCCACAACGGGGCGATCAACTGGCGCCTCGGCGGGCCCCACTCGAACTTCAAGCAGGGCTCGGGCACGCACTTCTACTGGCAGCACGACGCCGAGTGGCAGCCCGGCGGGCTGATCTCCATCTTCGACAACGGCTCGACGCCGCCGAAGGAGAAGCAGTCCCGCGGCCTGCTGCTCGAAGCCAACGTCGGCGCGCACACCGTCACGCTCAAGCGCGCCTTCACGAACCCATCGCGCACGCTGCTCGCACCGGCGCAGGGCAACACGCTCGCGCTGCCCGGCGGCAACTGGCTGATGGGCTACGGGAACCTTCCCAACTTCACCGAGTACGACGCCTCCGGCCACGTGCTGCTCGACGGCACGCTCGGCAAGAACGTCCAGGACTTCCGCACCTACCTCGCCCCGTGGAGCGGGCACCCCCGCGGCGCGCCCTCGCTGGCCGTCGCCAAGGGCTCGGGCTCGCTCACCGCCTACGCGAGCTGGAACGGGGCGACGGAAGTCGCGAGCTGGCGGGTGCTGGCGGGCCCGTCGACGAGTGCGCTGGCCGCGCTCGCGACCGCTCCCAGGCACGGGTTCGAGACCGCGGTCAAGGTCTCCGGCGCGGGGCCCTACGTGCAAGTGCAGGCACTTGACGCACAGGGCAGCGTGATCGGGACCTCCGCGGCGGTCAAAGCCTGATTCTCCGCGCGCTGCTCCTGCTCGCGTCCTCGGCCGTGCTGGTGCTCGGGCCCGCGGGCCGGATCAGCCGCTCCTCGCACGCTGCGACGCCGGTGGAGGCCGAGCGGGCGAGCACCGAGCCGCAGGGCGCCGCACCGGTGCGGGCCGGGAGCGGGCGCGCCTCGTGCGCCCCGGCGACGCTCGACCGCTCCGCGCTGCTCGGCGGCGCGGTCACGGTCTCGCCGGTGCCCGGGAGCCGCGACGCCTCCTCGCTGACCCAGATCAGCTTCCTGGGCGTCCCGGCGGCCGAGCTCTCGGGTGTGACGGTGCGGGGGTCGCGCACCGGCGCGCACACGGGGCGGCTTGAGCCCTACTCGCAGGGCGACGGCGCCAGCTTCGTGCCATCGCACCCGTTCGGGGCGGGCGAGACGGTCAACGTTCGCGCGACGGTGAACAGCGGCGCGGAGCCCGTCCCGGTGGCATACAGCTTCCAGGTCGCCGTGCCCGACACATTCGGAGAAGCCGGGGGCAGCACCCCGCCGCCGCCGAAGCCGAGCGAATACCAGCGCTTCCGCTCACGCCCGGACCTGCGCCCGCCCGTGGTCACCGTGACCGCCCGCTCGGCGCAGGCCAGCCCTGGCGAGCTGCTGCTCGGCCCCTACTCCGGGCCCGGGCAGTACGGCCCGATGATCCTGGACGAACAGGGCCGGCTCGTGTGGTTCCAGCCGCTCTCGCCGCCCGGCGCGCGCGCCGCCGACCTGCGCGTTCAGAGCTGGCGCGGACAGCAGGTGCTGACGTGGTGGCAGGACCCGCTCGTCACCCCCGGCAACCGCCGCGCCGGGATCGCGATCGACGACAGCGCCTATCACCGGATCGCCGTGGTGCGGGCGGGCAACGGCTACCAGGCGGACCTGCACGAGTTCCGGATCACGCCGCAGGGCACGGCGCTGATGACCGTCTACGACGGGATCGAATGCGATCTGCACGCGGTCGGCGGTCCGAGGCGGGGCGCCGTCGCCGACACGCTGATCCAGGAACTGGACCTCGCGACCGGCCTCGTCCGCTTCGAGTGGCACAGCCTCGATCACGTGCCGCTGAGCGACGCCTACGTCTCGCCGCTGCCCGGGAGCCTGAAGGAACCCTTCGACTTCTTCCACATCAACTCCATCGACGCCATGCAGGACAGGTCGCTGCTGATCGACGCCCGCAACACCTGGGCCGCCTACGACGTCGACCGTCGCACGGGCCAGGTGCGCTGGCGCCTCGGCGGCCGGCGCAGCAGCTTCGCGATGGGCGCCGGCACCGGCATCGCCTATCAGCACGACGCCCGCGAGCAGCCGAACGGCAACATCACGTTCTTCGACAACGGCGCCACGCCCAAGGCACATCCGCAGTCGCGCGCGATCGAACTCGCCCTGGACACGCGCAAGATGACGGCGACCCTCGTCCGCCGCGAGGAGCACCGACCCGCCCTCGTCGCCGGCAGCCAGGGCAACACGCAGGCGCTGCCCGGCGGGGACTGGATGGTCGGCTGGGGCGAGTCGCCCTGGATGACCGAATACGGGCCCGGCGGGCAGGTGCTCTTCGACGCGCACCTGCCGGAGCACTGGGAGTCCTACCGCGTGTTCCGCCAGGCCTGGAGCGGGCGCCCGGCGGTCCCGCCCGTTTTCGCGCTCGTGCGCTCGGGCTCGCGCGCGACCGTCTACGCGAGCTGGAACGGCGCCACCGTCGTCGCCGGCTGGCGCGTCCTGGCCGGGCCCGCGGCGAACGCGCTGAGCCCTGTCGGCGGCGCGCCAGGCGCGGGCTTCGAGACGGCGATCGCGCTGCCGGCGGCGCCGGCGCGCTTCGTGCAGGTGCAGGCGCTCGACGCTACGGGTGCTGTGCTCGGCGCTTCCGCCGTGACGAAGGGCTGAGACCGGGCTTCTCGCGCGGCGGCGGCCCGCCCTGGCCGAGGTTCAGGTTGCCGATCGAGCTTTCCACGCGCTGGCGCCGGCGCGAGGCCGCCTTCGCCGCGGCGCCGCGGGCGGTCGAGAAGTAGTCGGCGAAGCCGCGGCCGTGGGCGGCCTCCAAGCGCGCGGGCAGCGGCCGGCGCATCTCGTCGTTGAAGGCACGGTGCATCTGTTCGCGCATTTCCTGCTCGATCGAGCTTTCCCCGGCGGCGTTGTGCAGCTCCATCCGCCCGCTCCCCGTGGAGTAGTCGTAGAGCTCGACTTCCTGGCCTTCGGTCACCGGCGCGATGCCTTCTTCGGGCCAGTGGGAGTACGTGGCGTACTTGCCCTGCTGGGTGCGCATCGCGACGACATGCAGCGGCGCGCCGGCGGCGTACTCCTCGACGGCGAACTCCGTGACGGTCTCGTCTGTGGCGTGGAGCACGTATTCGCGTCCGGGAGCCGACGGGTCGGCGAGGATCGCGGCGAGGTCGAGGCGGTCGGCGATGTGCGAGTAGTGGGAGTCGCTGCGCCAGGCGTTGCCGCCGCTCCCGATCGTCAGCAGCAGCGGCGCGAGGTCGACGCTCGAGCTCAGCTGGGGACGCACCGCCTGCGGCGCCGCGGTCAGCTTGCCCCTCGGGTCCTTGACGATCAGCGGTACGCGGATCGCCTCCTCGTAGGCGCCCCCGCCCTTGCCGCGGAGCCCGTGCGAGGCGGCGTACTCACCGTGGTCGGAGGTGAACACGATGACCGTGTTGGCGGCGACCTCGGGACGGCTGTGCAGCGACTGCAGGACCGTGCCGATGTGGCGGTCCACCTCGCGCTGGAGCTTCGTGTAGAGGTCCAGGAAGCTCAGCCAGACGAGCTCCGATTCGGGCCCGGAGAACGGGACCGGTCCGAACGAGGCGGCCGCGGTGTCCTGCAGCGAGCGCTGAAGCCGGGGCTTGTGGCGCCTGACCATTTCCTCGGGGGTCTCGTAGTTCGGGGGCAGTTGCGCCACCGTCCGCCGCGCGCTCGCCTCCGCGGGCACACGGTCGCTCCACACGTACCACCAGGCGATGTCGTGCGGGTTGACGAACGAGACGGTCGTGCACCACGGCTCGCCGCCGCCTTCTTCGCCGAACCATTCCTTGAAGTGGCGGGCGACCTGCGGGTCCTTGTGCCAGCCCTGGCCGGGGCCGCCGTCGGGCGAGGGGAACATGCCGCCGGCGAAGCCGTAGCGCTCGAGCGCTTCTTCGCCTGCCAGGGCGTTCCAGTGGTTGTCGCCGTGGGTGATGTGCCACTTGCCGAACCAGCGCGTGTGGTAGCCGTGATCGCGGAGCATCGTGCCCCACGTGGGGAAGCCGGGGTCGAGGGTGCTGCCCCCGGTGATCATGCAGCCCGTCTGGTGTGTGTACAGCCCCGTCAGCATCGCCGAGCGCGCGGGGCTGCAGTCGTTGGAGGCCGTGTAGTGGTGGCCGAACGAGACGGCGCCCTGGCGGATGCGCTGGACGTTGACCGGCAGCGAGGCCCCCGGGCCGCCCGCGCCGAACCACTGCGGGAAGCGCATCTGGTCCACGACGATCACGAGGATGTTGGGGCGCGCGGGCGCCGGACGGTGCGCGGTCCTGTCGGTCCGGGCCGAGGGCTGGCTCCGCTGGTCGCCGCTCGCCTCGGCCAGCGCCTTGATGCCGAGCCCGGCGCCGACGAGCGCGCCGCCGGCGACCGCGCCGCGCTTAAGGAACGTGCGCCGATCCACTCTCATATCCTGCTTCGGGTCCATGCCGTCGATGCGTGCTCTAGTCCTGGGGCCATTGCTGGCCCTTGTTCTGGGGTTCGCCGCCCTGACCGCCACCGCCGGGGCGCAATCTGCGCCCACGTGCGTCCCCACGAGCATCGA
>Ga0134126_10007328_pt1 | contig 13847 bp, 13 predicted proteins | sample KB31752_FD_96881 | JGI IMG/M metagenome (GOLD analysis project Ga0134126, IMG submission 96881) | Terrestrial soil microbial communities with excess Nitrogen fertilizer from Kellogg Biological Station, Michigan, USA - KB3-175-2 | ecosystem: Environmental > Terrestrial > Soil > Unclassified ...
TCTTGAACTCGGGGCTGAACTGCACGATTCCGTCGTCTTTGGGGAATACAGTCGACCACCAGATGACGGCGACATCTTTGCCGGTGTTGATCACGGTATGCACTTCCCCGGGGGTCTCGACGAATGCACTTCCGGCGCTTAGCTCAGCAGACGCGCACTGATCCGGTCCAACGACGTGCTGTTCCGTAAGCGTGCCGCGAGCGAGAATCACGTAGCTGGTTGCCTTGTGGAAATGCCAAGGGATGGTATCGCCGGGTTTCATGGTGAATGCTTCGATTTGCATGGTGGCTGGAATGGGGTACCCGGGGCCGAAGCTGCCAAAATCGTAACTGGCAACTGTTCCCAGGGTGAAAGAGATGGTCGCCAGTGCGACGGCGCTAGCCGCCAGCACGATTACCAGGACTGCGGTCAGAACCAATGAGAGTTTTCGTTTGCGCGACATAGGCGTTTGCTCCTGGGATCGAATTTGGTAGTCCGCTTGAGGCGGCGCGGAACCGAGCACGAGACGAAGTCCGCAGGCACCAAACAACTTTGCTAAAATCCACAACTAGCGGCCGGGCTGCGGGGGCTGTACCGATCTCGCCTGTCACGGCCAAAGTAGCAAGCCTGGGTTGACGGTGTAACGAAACAACGCCGAAAGATCTCCGAAAGAAATCAGAAGCAGTCGTCCTTTTTGGAACCTTGTGGAAACCGGCGCCTCCATTTATCACTTTGGCGAATTCACGCTCGACCTGGCACGTGGCGCGGTGCTGAAGGGTGCGGCGGAGATCAAGCTTCGCCCCAAAGTTTATGAAGCGCTGAAGTATCTGGTAGAAAATCCCGGCCGTCTGATAGGGAAACAAGAACTGATCCAGGCGGTATGGCCCGACAGCTTCGTGACCGATGATTCCCTGGTGCAATGCACGGTGGAATTGCGCCGGGCCCTCGGCGATCGCGACCAACAATTGCTGAAGACTGTTCCTCGCAGGGGATATGTATTCGCCGCCGAGGTCACGCGCTTGCTGCCGCCAGCACAGCCTGCGATCGAAACGGCGGTGGCTGAGAACCGAGAATCCCCTGTTCCCAAGCTGAATCGGAAGTTGATTGACCTGCCCACGCCGCGCACCTCGCTGATTGGCCGTGAAAACGAGACGCGCAAAGCCGCGGAACTGCTGCTCAAACCGGATGTGCGCCTATTGAGCCTGACCGGAGCCGGAGGAGCAGGTAAGACCCGTTTGGCTATCGCTGCCGCGTCGGCGATCGCGACAAAGTTTCCCGGCGGCGTTCAATTTGTCGGTCTAGCCTCGATTTCGCGTCCGGACTTGGTTGCAACCGCGATCGTAAAATCTCTCGACTTGCAGCAGGCACCCAACCGCACGGTGGTAGAAGCTATCCGTGAACATCTCCAGCACTCGGGGCCATTCTTGCTGGTGCTCGATAACTTCGAGCAGGTGCTCGAGGCAGCGACACTAGTTTCGGAGCTTCTGGTGGCTTCCCCAAGCCTGAAAATCTTAGTAACCAGCCGATCTTGCTTGCGTATTTACGGAGAGCAGGAGTTGCCGGTGGCGCCGCTGGAGCAGGATTCGGCGATGCAGTTATTCGTACAACGGGCGACGGCCGTCCGCCCGAACTTCGGCATGACCGCGGAAAATGCGTCTGCAATTCGCGAAATCTGTTCGCGGCTCGACGGGCTGCCATTGGCGATCGAATTGGCAGCGGCTCGAACCAAGCTGCTGTCGCCCAGCGCGATCCTTGATCGCCTGCAGAGCCGGCTGGGTTTGCTGACGGGAGGTGCGCTGGATCTTCCAGAACGGCAGCAAACCCTCCGCAATACGATTGATTGGAGTCACGAGTTACTGACGGAGGCGGAGCAAACGTTGTTTCGCCGCTTTGCGGTTTTCGTCGGTGGCGGCACGCTCGAAGCGGCAGAAGCGGTCTGCAATACCGGTCGCGATCTTGGCCTCGATCTTTTCGACGGCTTGTCTTCGCTGGTGGACAAGAACTTGATTCAACGGGTGGACGGGCCGCAGGCGGAATCGCGCTTCACGATGTTGGAAACCATCCGCGAATATGCCCTGGAGCGGCTGGCTGCAAGCAGGGAAGAGTACGCGACCAGGCGCGCTCATGCTGCCTATTGTCTTGTGCTTGCCGAGGAAGGCAATCCGGAACTGACTCCGGCGGAACGCTCTGGTTGGCTAGCGCGCTGCGACCTCGAGATCGACAATTACCGGTCCGCGCTCGATTGGCTCTTGCAGGCGCGCGAGGTGGATTGGACTCTGCGGCTGGCTATGGCTCTGTTTCGGTTCTGGGACATGCGGGAACACCTCGCCGAAGGGCGCACCCGGTTGGAAAACATCCTGGAACTCACAAATGTGGGGCACCAAAAGGAACGCGCCAAGATATGCATCTTTCTCGGCGCTTTGTCCACCGCCCAAGGTGACTTCGCCGCCGCTGAGTCTTTCTTGCAGCAGAGTCTCACGCTTTATGAGGCGCAAGCGGATCGTCGGGGAATCGCAGCGTCGTTGAACGCCTTGGGAGTCAGCGCCCGCGATCGCGGAGACTCCGAATCGGCGCGACAGTATCTCGAGAGAAGTCTCGTGTGCTGGCGCGCTGCCTCAGATCCCCTGTCCACAGCTCGTTGCCTGCACAATCTCGCGAATGTAGTAAAAGTTGAGGGCAATTATGCGAGAGCGCAATCACTACTTGATGAAGCCATCGTTTTCTTCGAAGCGCAGGGAGACCGCAGTGGGGCCGCATGGTCTATTAATCAGGCCGGCGACATTGCCCGCGAACGAGGAGATTTCATATCTGCGCGTGACTTTTATGAGCGAGCATTGAAGGCCTTTCGCGCGGCCGGTGATCGTTGGGGCGCGGCTCGCTCGCTGGCCGATCTCGGATCCATCCATTGCGAACAGCGCAACTTCGACGCCGCCGAGACAGCTTATCGGGGCGCTCTGGAACTGTCCTCCGAACTCGAACATCGCCGCGGAATGGCGCGGGTACTGGAAGGGACAGCATGCCTGGCCGCAGCTCGAGGCCAAGCGAAGCGCGCGCTCACACTGGCTGGCGCCGCAGAGCACATGCGGCGATTGATTGGCGCACCCTTACCGCAAGCAGAGCAGTCAAAAATTGACGCCAATCTCTCCTCGGCTTGGAAATCAATTGACGAGAAAGACGGTAAGGCCGCCTGGGCAGAGGGCTCTGCTATGAGCCTCGAGAGCGCTGTCCTTTTTTCTCTACGAGAGCCGTCCTCGGCTATTGCAGGTTCACCGGATCGATGAGCCGTCGCACGGCAGAAACTCGATCTGCCGGAATTCCGACCCGACGGGCGTGCTCTCGTATCGTGCTCTCGTCCGGCGCCAGGTACACGCAGTAGACCTTGTCTTCCGTTACATAGCTGTGGAGCCACTGGATCTGCGGGCCCATTCCTCGCAGGGTTTCGAGAGAACGCATCGAGAGTTCGCGAAGTTCGGTGTCGGAGAGCTTGCCCGCGCCAGCCACTTCCCGTTCAATAACAAATTGCGGCATGGGCCAAAGTTTAGCACGTCGGGAGAAACGCTCTCCCTACGGGCTACTGTAGTCAAGCGCGAGACAAAGTGAGGGGTTCGCTCAAACGACCACTTTTATTCCCTGGTTCCCCGTGCGCACAACGCTGGCTCAGCTTTGCGGCGGCCTGCAATTGCATTCGCGTACAGCAACTTCTTTTCCTCCGGAAGGAACCCGAGCGATCCCCTCATGGCCAGCTGCACTTGCTTGAGATCCCACTGGGCTTTCATGATGCCAGAGGCACTATGGCGGTTCTCGCCTAGCAGCAGATGCCCTACTTCATGCGCCATGAGACATCCCATTATCGCGGACAAGGCATATTCATCTTTGTCGAGGACAGCAAGGCGCAATGCTGATCCGTAATACACGCTCGCGAATACTGGCGCGACCGCAAATCCGAAAATGCTGTCCTGAAAATAATCATTGAGTGGCTGCTTCAGTATACGTAACCGTATCTGTCCCGGTGCCGGCTCCTCGTAGCAATCTGATTTCTCCAACAAAACCTGCTGAATTGGGCAATCAGTCCAACTGATACTGACTCCCACTCGCGAGAAGATTCTCTGGGTTTCCTTCTCCGCCTGGCCCAGGAATGTCGGGGTGGCGGCGGAATAGTTGTAAACGAGAATCGAAAGGACGGGCTCTTCAGATACCGTCTGCGCCACGAGCGGTGTCCCAACACTGATCACAAGCAATCCGAAGAAGCCAGCGATTAAGTCTTGCCTGATTCTCACGTCGTTCTCCAGCGCGCTGGGCTGGCGCGCAGGGACGACCTTGAGCGGGATAAGCGACTACCTCAAGACATCACATATTGAATGTGTATGGAATGAATGTTGAAGTGTAAGTTATTGTTTTTAGGACATTAATGAGTACAGATAACCGCTCTGAAGGTTGGAGAGTCTACATAACGATAGCGATTCTGGTGCTAGACTTCCCTCCACTGAGGTAGATCGACGTGGGAAACGCAGTTGACATCTCAGGCCCGATCCGTTTCGGCGTGTTTGAGGCGGATCTTCGAGCCGGAGAGCTACGCAAGAGCGGAGTCAAAGTTAAACTTTCTGGGCAGCCCTTTCAGGTGCTCAGTATCTTGCTCTCGCGCCCCGGTGAAGTGGTGAGCCGCGAAGAGATTCAGAGGGCGCTTTGGCCCGACACGTTTGTCGATGCCGAGCGGAATCTGAATACTGCGGTCAACAAGATTCGTGAAGTCCTTGGTGACTCCGCCGAGAGCCCCAGGTTTGTGGAAACCTTGCCCCGGAGAGGCTATCGCTTCATAGCTCCGGTGAACGGTACGCGAAGCCCGGAAAGCACACAACTCCGCGTTTTATCGCCCCCACCGGCAAAATCACAGGTTCGCTGGGCAGTTCTGGCCTACACTTCCGGCGCAATAGCCATCGTGCTTCTTGTTGCTCTGGTGGCCACCTTGCATCGACGAGCGGGACGGTCGGGTGCTCCCCATGAGCGAACGCTTACGCGTCTCACCTTCGAGCCCGGCCTACAGATTGGCGCAACCTGGTCGCCCGATGGCCGCTATCTCGCGTACAGCTCGAATCGCGGTGGGAAGTTCGATATTTGGGTGCAGCAAGTAAGCGGCGGTGACCCGATCCAGATAACCCACGCTCCCGGACAGAATTGGCAGCCCGATTGGTCGCCCGACGGAAATTCGATCGTATATCGCTCCGAAGAAGGCGAGGGCGGGTTGTTCGTAGTCCCTGCGCTTGGCGCCGTGGGACGTGAGCGGCGCATCTCGGATTTCGGTTACGCCCCGCACTGGTCTACGGACGGAAGCCAAATCCTCTTTCAGGCGACCAATTTTGCCTCTACTAACAGTTTTTTTATAGTCGGTCTCGATTCCTACCCGCCCAAGCCAATTCTGGCAAAGTTTTTCGCTGAACATCCCGTTACCGCAATGTCAGCCGCCTGGCACCCGGACGGGAAGCGTGTTTCGGTTTTGATTTGGAACGCTACGCCGCTTCCAACCATCTGGACCATGTCGCCCGACGGTGCCGGGGCAATCAAGTCGGAAATTGATCCGCGTGTGGTGCAGCAAATGAGACAAGCGTCCGCCAACTCCGATTTGAGCCATGAAATACAGGACTTCAAGTTTGCCTGGGGAAGAACCGGAAACACCCTTTATTTCGAGCGTTCCCTCGGAGGCTCGAAAAATCTTTGGAGACTTTTGGTAAATCCTGCCACCTTGCGAGTGACCGGAATTGAGCGCCTCACAACTGGGGCAGGTTACGATACCGAACCGTCGGTGTCCCCGGATGGAAGTAAGATCGCTTTCACAAGTGAATCTCGACACGAGCGCGCCTGGATTTTTCCTTTTGATCCCGTCACCGGACGACTGTCCGCGAACGGAACCCCTGCGACTCCCCCTGGATTCGAGGTAATGGCTCACACCATAACGGCCGATGGCTCGCGCCTCGCATTTCGTGCGGAGCGCGCTGGAAAGCTCGAATTGTGGACGAAGTCTCTGACCAATGGCGCCGAGGCTCCCATTTCGGACGATGCTTATGATCGAGTGTTACCCGTGTGGGCACCCGATGGCAAACACCTGGCTTATTTGCGTGGGGAACATGAATCTGACCAGAGTCAGATCGCCATGTGGTCAATTGATACTCGCACTGAATCGCTCCTTACACCGTTAGAGCGTACATTGCGACTCCCGTACGACTGGACCGCAGACGGCTCTCAATTGCTCGTTTCCCAGGGAGAACCGGAAGGCCATCCTTTGGAGATTTGGTCTGTCCCTGTATCCTCGACCGGAGGGTCCCAGGCGAAGAAAATTACGGGTAATCCGGCCTTCGATCTTTATCAGCCACACCTTTCTCCCAACAGAACGTGGATCGTTTTTGAAGCCGTGAAAGAGCAGATATCGCGATCGTGGCTTTATGTCATGCCTGCACAGGGGGGAACCTGGATACCTATCAACGAACACGCACACTGGGACGACAAGCCACGTTGGGCGCCGGATGGTCGCGCTATTTACTACGTATCCGAGTCGAACGGCTTCGTCAACGTTTGGGGAACCCGTTTCGATCCGGCAAGCGGAAAAGTTGTGGGACAGCCATTCCAGATCTCAAAATTCGCAAATCCCGACCGCATGATTCCTTCTTATATGCCACCGCTCGAGCTATCGATCTGCAAGAATCGGCTCGTTGTGAACCTGGAGGAAGCTTCCGGCGGAATCTGGTTGCTCGACGAGACCAGGCATTGAAACAAACGGTCTGCGTGGATCTCAAACCCTACCTGCTTCATGAGCTCGTGTCCTTTTATGCGTTCGCCGGAAAAGTAATTCCCCAGAACGTCTGCGACTTATCGTTGTCCTCGACAAACTCGATTCCGTACGTATGTTTCCCCTGCATGGCGTTGACTTGGGCCACAATGCGGGCGGTCAGGCGAGCCCCACGCTTGTTCTGGACGAGTATGGTCGTTCCCACCAGTAGTTCGCGCGTGACCTGCACGGCTGCGCCATGGCGGTTCAAGTTCGTTGCGTTCGCCGTCAGCGTGAAGAGTGCTTTGGCGCGGTCCTCGGCCGTGAGACCGACGGGTGCATTAAGCGCGATACGGCTGCTTCTGCGTTTTAAAGCAAGATTGCGATTAAGCGCTGCAGTCGCCATTGGGGACTTCCGAATCATCCTCTCCCGGCCCTTCGAAGGCCTGTGAAAGCCTAGAATGCGCCCTCTGGGGGCCGCAACGCACCTCAGTCACCCGCACCCGGTTACCTCGTAAGTTGCTGTTCTATCTGATTTTGCAACTGATTCCCAAATCCGGAACGGGACGTTCGTGCAATAACAAAGGGCTCCGTTGCCGGAGCCCTTCTCCCAGGGGAAGCGCACTACAACCCGCTACTGCGGAGGTGCGGTGCTCGATCCCGTACCAGTTCCGGTGCCGCTGCCGGTGCCAGTTCCAGTTCCGCTGGTGCCGGTGCTGCTGCCCGTGCTGGAACCCGTGCCCGTTGAGCTGCCTGTGCCGCTCATGCCGGAATTGCCGCTGTTGCCCATGTTGTCCTTGGTCTTGATTTTGCACGTCTCAGAATCCATCTTCACATCGGTCACGTTGAACGTGCCTTTAGACATGCTTTCTGTACCTGACGAAGTCGCGGTTGCAGAAGAGTTGGCGCCGCCGTTCTCCCACATGCCCTTCACGGTAATTTCGTGACCGACGTGTGCGGAAACATCTTGCCCCGTTAGGCTAACTGGGCCTTTCTTGGTCTCGAGAACATATTGGCTGCCCTGTGACTCGACGCAGCCCTTCAACTTCTTTTCGCTCTTCGTGGAATTCGTGTTGGCGGTATTGCCGTTTTGCTCAGTGTTGGATGGCCCCATGTCCGGTGGCTGTCCCGCAGTTCCTGGTTGAGCGGTGCCCGGCTGTTGTCCAGGCTGTTGCATGCTCGGCGAAGATCCTTGTGTGCCCTGGGATCCAGGACCCGCACCGGCTCCTGCTTGAGCGGCGGCCGCGGTCACATAGACAGCGAACGCCACGATGAGTGAAAGCGCTAACTTCCTCATATTTGAACTCTCCTGCTCTCAGATTTCGAACCATCAATGGTCGGAGACTACGCGACCGTTCGGTGATCTGACGCCGGGGCTACTGGCGGAGGTTGCAGGAATGCGGGACGTTTCTTCTGCAAAAGAAAGTGTATGGCAGCTAAGAGTTCTTCTCTGGATCCAGCTTTGTCACAGCACGCATCAACCAACTTTAGAGCGCGATCCGAAACCGATGTGCTTCCCGAAAACAGGATCACAGGAACGTTTGGATAAAGGGCTTTCAACGCAAACGCGACTGCCTCGCCGTTCATGCCGGGCATTTCGTAGTCGGTGACGACGAGATCGACATGATGACTTGCAGCAACCCTTAATCCCATTTCGCCTGATGAAGCCGTCAATACTCGATATCCGAGCCGTTCGAACATGGCGCAGTACATCTCCAGCCCGACCTGAAAATCGTCAATCCACAGCAACGTCGCTTTCGTCTTCGTAGATGGGCGCGCAGTTCGTACGCGTGGCGCACGCGTCCAGAGCACCGGCTTCACATCCCGGTGGATGATGGAGATTCTTGCAACTTTCGGCATATTGGCACGGTACCCGTCGGGTCTTGTGCGAAACAATGCGGCGAACGCTGTAAGTTGCCTACGGGCAAACCTGTAGATGCTGAGTTTTACCTGAAGAACGATTTTCTGAACGCAAGTCGTTGAATCAATTAGCGCTGCTGATCTACTCTGGGCTAGGATGCTCGCCTTAGAGGCCATTCCGGACTGGGTTCTTGGCGCATTTTTTCCTCAGCCTGTGAGAGAGTCTGAATCAGTGTCTTCAAATCCTCGGCATGCTCTTCTTCCTTCGCGAGGATTTCTTCCATCACGCGCCGGCTCGTCGGATCATTGTCGCCCAAGTAGCGAATGATCTCGCTGTACGACTCAATCGCAATTCGCTCCGCGACCAGATCTTCGCGAATCATGTCGGAAAGGTTCTTGCCCTCGACATACTCACTGTGGCTGCGCTTCGCCAGAGTCTCAGGATTGAAATCAGGATCGCCGCCGAGTTGCGTTATGCGTTCCGCAATCATGTCCGCGTGGTCCTGCTCTTCTTTGGCATGTTCGAGAAACTCGTCTGCGACAGCTTGCGCATGTATCCCGGTGGCCGCGTAGTGATGCCGCTTGTAACGCAGCACACAGACCAGTTCCGTCGCGAGCGCTTCGTTCAGCACCTTGATCACGGTTTCCCGATTGCCGCGATAGGCTTCTGTGACCGCGCCGTTCTCGATGTGTCGGCGCGCGCGCTGACGGATGGCTTCGATGTCCGCCGTGAATGAACCCTGCCGTTCAGAAGTGCTCATGAGTCCCCCTCAAAGTAATAGATGGTCGTTTGATGTTTCTTGTGCACGAAACGAACGCTGCGGTGGAAGAACAACAACCAGGTGCAGTGGAAAAAACTCACAATCTACCCATGAGCAGAAGGATGATCAGGATCAGCACGATCAATCCCAGTCCTCCGCTAGGGTAGTAGCCCCAGCCCGTGCTATAGGGCCATGTGGGAAGGGCACCGATCAAAAGCAATACCACAACGATCAGGAGGATCAGTCCCATGCGTTACCTCTCCTCGAACAGGATGTGCGCTGGCATTGCCACGCACGCGAGCGTCTGCCGCTCACCAACTCACGTTAGTGGATACCTGCTGCTCCCGTTAATCGGGTGAACTCTGTAACCAAAGGTGAATCATTCGGTAGCGGAGGGGGACAGGTTTCGGTTTCAAAGTTTCGAAGTTTCGAGTGTTCTTGCTTGAAACTGGAAACTTGAAACTCGAAACTGCTTTCGCGAGCTACACATCAAACACCCTGTACACCGCGCTCGGATTCCGCCGTTGCAGCAACGTAATCGCGACGTTGTGCACGGGCACTCCGCCGGGAGTCTTTCCATCGCAGCATCCGTTGTGTGCATGGCCGTGGACCACAAGATCGGCGCCGTGGCGATCCACGACTTCCGCCAGGCGCGACGTGCCCAGAAATGGAAAAATCTCCTGCGCTTCGCCTTGAATGGTCGCCGCAATGGGAGAGTAGTGAAGGACGATGACGCGTTTCTGCGTGCGCAATTGCGACATAGCGCGCTCCAGTTTCAAGGCCTCGTCAATGCTGGCGCGGACGAACGTCTTGATTTCAGGTTCGCCGAAGGCAGTGAGCACACCTCGGCCGAAGCCGCCGACGAATCCTTTCGTCCCTGCAAAACCCACCCCATCGCGTTCATATGCGCTGCCGTCCAGAACTTTGATACCTTCCTGCGTCATCATCCGCATGAGTTCGTTCTGGCGGTCGCTCTCGAAATCATGGTTCCCAAGCACCGCGATGACGGGCAGCCTTAGCCGCACCAGCACATTCAGCAGTGGCTCCATCTCATCCGGCCGGCCAAAGTTGGTGAGGTCCCCCGCCAGCACGAACACGTCGGCTTCGTCCCGCACCCTGTTCAGTTGATCGTGAAGGGCACTGAATCGCGCGGGCGTGAAGTGCAGGTCAGCAGTTGCCGCGACTCTCATCGTGAATACCTATCTGACGTCTGAATCCCTCTGTGGCGTTCCTTTGTGCAACCCTGTGTCCTCTGTGGCGGCTTTTCGAACGCGTCAGCACCTACCAAAGTCGGCTCTAAGCTGCCGAGCGCCGCTTCTGCAGGGCTCGCTCCCTGTACTCACGCTCAATATCTGGTAATCCCCAATCCTTCATGTCGATCGAGAACATATTGTCGTCCACCAGACTTCCGCGAAACTGCGCATCGGGATTGGGATGCTGAATTTCATGCATATAGCGTGATAGAAGGTCCTGCCACAGAGCGGGAGGTACATAATCCGTCTGAGCGGGATAAACGTAACGGAACAGGATCAATGCCCAGAGCACCATCTCCCAATGCTCGCCGGCCAAATCCAGCACACGACTCCAATCCAGATGGCCCCGAGTTCTATAAATAATGTGTGCTATGTCAGCCCCATCGAACCGTTCCCGCCGAACCACGAACAACTTCGACGCAAGAAGGTCCTCGACGGAGATGATTCGCGACGGAACTCCCGCGACCACGGCGGGGAGCGTTCGTCGCATCCACGTGTCGTCCACGAGGATGACGGCATTGCTCATCCCGGAGATCAGGTCCACGAAGTAGTCTCCACGGTGCGCCTTCGAAAGCCACACGGGATCAGGAGTCTCGCAGCGGAAGCCGAGTTGCCCCAGATAATCCAGCGCCGCCGGTATGTCCTCGCCCTTCATAAACAGGTCAAGGTCTTTCGTGATCCGCGATATCCCCGTGTACTTCTGTAACGCGAACGCTCCCGCGACTGCGTAGGGAAGGCCATGCTCATTCATCGCCTGAAGCACTTCGTGATACAGGCTGGCCGCCTCGGGCGGAAGCGGCACCTCGATCGCGCTCGTGACCGACGAACTCTCTGGCGTCTTGGAGGCTTCTCCGGCCATGAGCGGCTTGGATGTGCGTTTCGTTCCAACCGGTTGCAGAGAGTTCTCACGCCCGGAGGTTTGTTCGGCAACGTACCGCGGTTTGCCTGCTCCGCGTCCTCTACCCGCGCATCCCGGCGGCGCCTGCAAACACAACGCAACTCTGGATTTGCGCATCTTTCAAGCGCACTTCAAATGACCCGTCATGGCTTCACTTCCTGAATCTCTACATGAGACAGTTCCAGCCGGTTCGCACGAGTTAGCTGGCCGCATTTCCGAACTTGGCGAGTGGTTTCATAATCTGAATCTGCACGGGGTGCCGACGGCGCCGCACCATTTCCTCGGCGATTTTCCCAATATCAAGTGGCGCCAGATCGCGCATGCCATCCCCGAGGACCTCACCGGAGCCACAGTTCTCGATGTGGGCTGCAACGGTGGCTTCTATTCAATAGAAATGAAGAAACGCGGAGCCAAGCGCGTACTCGGCATCGACGTGGATGATCGCTATCTGAAACAGGCCCGCTTCGCCGCAGAGACTCTGGGGTTTGAGATCGAGCTGCAGAAGTGCTCAGTCTACGAAACCGATTGCATCCCCGGCCAGTTCGACTACGTCTTCTTTATGGGCGTGTTTTATCACCTGCGCTACCCGCTGTTCGCCTTAGACAACCTATTAAAGAAGGTGGGGGACACGCTTGTGTTCCAGACGATGGTCCGCGGCTCGGGCGAAGTGCAGGACTGGGAGGACGATTATCCATTCTGGAATACCCAGATTTTCGAGCAGCGCAATTTTCCGGCGATGTACTTCATCGAGAAGAGCTACTCGCACGATCCCACCAACTGGTGGATACCCAACCGCGCCGCGGTCGAATCGATGCTCAGGAGTTCCGGCCTTGAGATCGCCAATCACCCCGAGCCCGAGACCTGGATTTGCCGCCCAACGGCCGTCAAGCACGAGGGGCGCTACATCGTCGAGCGCGAACTCGACGGCACACTCTAGCAGCATGCACACGACACACAATTCGGGAGACGCACGGAATGATTGAAGCGGTGATGCTGTGGAATGAGCCCAATAACCTTTCTCATTGGGATTTCAAAGTCGACCCCGACTGGAAGATGTTCGCGGCCATGGTGAACGCTGCTGCGAAGGAAGTTCGCCGCGTGAATCCGGATTTAGCAATTGTGCTGGGCGGGCTCTCACCCATCGATCCCAGGTTCGTAGAACTCCTCGGAAGCTATGGCGTTCTCGACCTCATTGATGTTGTCGCGATCCACGGCTTTCCGCTGGATTGGAACCACTGGAGCATTCACGACTGGCCGCAGAAGGTCGATGAAATCCGCGCCGTAACGAAAAAGCCTGTGTGGGTTTCCGAAGTGGGCGTCTCATCTTTCGGAGCCGAAGAAGTGCAAGTCTTCGGACTGCAGCGCACTGCCGAGCTGCTGATGCCGATCGTCGATCGCGTGCACTGGTACAGCCTCTATGACCTTCCGGCGACTTGGACCGCGACCACGCGTCATAAGGAAGCGGAGGGGAGCGCCTACTATCGTCATTACTACATGGGCCTGCTTCGTGAAGACGGCACTCCGAAACTTGCATTGAAGCATTTTCCTCCTGGCCTGGGTATGTGCCAGTGGTTTCACTTCGAAGATCACCGTCTTGATTCGTCGGTGGAGTGGTTGCGTAAACTCGGGGTGAATTACCTGCGCACAGGATTAAGCTGGGCCGATTCGTTTCGCCCCAATGCAGAAGCCTGGTTCGATCGGCAGATGCAAGCGCTCGACGAATTCACAACCACACTCACTCTTTGTTTCACGCCGGAACACCTGGGCATGGTTCCGCACTACACCAGTCCGCCAAAAAATCCCACAGATTTCGCGGACTTCGCCCGATACATCGTGTCGCGATACGCACCGCAACAACTCAATTCGGCGGAGCCGACGGTAGCAGCACAAGCGCCAGAAAGCGTCATTCGCGCAGCGTAGTCGATTGCTGCGCGACAGCCACAACGGCGCGCCTTTCTCGCGCATGCACGCCAGCTTTCGAATCAGGGTTGGAAGTTCGCTTCAGAAGACATCTCACCCCAAGTGACATACATCCAAAGTTCGCTGGGAATGTTCCTGTGATGCCGCGTTTGTGGTGCAACTCGCAAGCACGATGCAAACAGAAACTTGCTGACCAAAGTTAATGATTTCATTAGGAGCGAGCGTTAAGTGATGGCGAAACGGGTTCTTATTACAGGCGGCGCGGGTTTCGTCGGTTCCCATACTGCGGATGCACTGCTGAAAGCTGGACACGAAGTCCGCATCTTCGACAATCTCACCCCGCAGGTTCATCACGGTAAGGAACCTTACATACCGGATGGGGCCGAGTTCGTCTTCGGAGATGTACGCGATCCCTCGAA
>Ga0134126_10007329_pt1 | contig 13847 bp, 9 predicted proteins | sample KB31752_FD_96881 | JGI IMG/M metagenome (GOLD analysis project Ga0134126, IMG submission 96881) | Terrestrial soil microbial communities with excess Nitrogen fertilizer from Kellogg Biological Station, Michigan, USA - KB3-175-2 | ecosystem: Environmental > Terrestrial > Soil > Unclassified ...
GCCGCCGACTCGTCCGATTCCACCGCCGGGCCAAAGGCGAAGCCGCGCAGCGGTTCTACGAGCGCGTCCGCGGTCGGCCGCAGCGCTTGGGCAAGGGTCGCAGTGAGCGGCGAGGGCTGGCCGGTCGCGACCGCGATGTCCCATGCGTGCACGGCGGCGTCCAGGGCGGCCGCAGCGACCGCCGAGGGTGCGGGCAGTTTGAAGGGCGGCAGCGGGACAGGCACCTCTGCGTCGTCGGGCTCGATCGCTGCGAACGCATTCGCCGCAGCGCTCAGCGCGGAGTCCAGGAGTACGGACGGGTCTGCGCTGATTGCACCGGAGGGAGCGAACGGATCGCCATCGGGCCCTGGGCCGCCGGTGAGCTTCGCGGCGTACGCCAACTGGTCTCCCGCAGCGTGCTGGAGGACTTGCGTCACGTTCCATTGTTCGCAGGGAGTCGGCAGGCTCCATCCGCTCACCGGCACGCCCGCAACCACGGTCCGCAACGCCTGATGTGACTCGTCCAGCAGTGTCCACGTGCTCTGCGTCATGCAGGGACCCTAGCTCCTGCCGCCAGTCAGCGGCGCGGCGCGGCGCGGCTGCGGCGGCGCGACGGGCGGACCGCCGGTGCCTAAATCAGCAGCCTGGTTGGATATCCGAAGCCCGATGCTGGGCGGCCCGCCCCGGCATCTGCCGAGACGGGCCGCCGCGCCGCGCCTAGCCGGCGTTCTGGGCGATGTTCTGGTAGATCCACTGGAAGACCACGTCGGCGCGGGCCGTGGTCTCCAGCTGGTCGTGCGGGCAGCTCGGGCCGGTGCTTTCGACTGAGACCAGCACCCCGGTCTTCGTGCCGGCCGGGATGAAGTACGGCATACCCGAGTCATACAGGCACGAGCTGGTGTCCGGCGACGGAGAGACCCCGTGCACGCCGATGGTGTCCGCGTCCACCTCGCCGACCGCCACCTCGCCGGTGTTGAGCACCGTACCGGGCGTCGCGTTCACGTCCGAGGTCGCGCCCCACCCGGCCATCGTCAGCTGCTCGCCAACGTGCGGCGCGATCGGGGAGACCGCCAGCGGGGCGATGTCCCGGATCGGCGCGTCCAGCTTGACCAGCGCGATGTCGTTGACCGGCGACTGCCACACGTTGACGACGTTGCGCGTCTCGCCCGGGTTGGCAGACAGATCCACCGTGCCCACGGTCACCGTCGTCGCATACTGCGGCGGGCCGCTGACCCGCACCCGGTTGACGTCGTGGAAGCAGTGGCCGGCCGTGAGCACGAAGTTCGGCGCGACCAGCGCACCGGAGCAGGCGCTGTTGTAGAAGGTGCCGTCCGGCCTGGGAATGTGGGTCATCGTGAACTTGGCGGCGAACGGATACTGACCCGGGGTAGCGGGGGTTCCGTCGGCGATGGCGTGCGCCGGGGTGACAGCCATGAGTACTGCGCTAGCGCTGCCCGCCGCGAGCGCGGTCAGTCGGATCGCTAGTTTTCTACGCATGTGATGGTGCTCCCTTGGCTTTGAGCGTCCCCGGAACATCCGGGGCCGAACTGTGGCGGCGAGCAGTTGCCGGGCCGTACGCCGCCGTCCGTGGTAAGGACGGTACGAGCTCTGTCACAGTTCCAAGGCCGGCCGCAGCCGCGCCTACGCTGCTCAGTCGAGTCGCGCCATCATAGGCAGCGCACGGTGAGTACGTTCGCCCGTCTTCGAAGGGGAAGTTGTGGCTCAAGACGCTGGCTGGTCACCGCAGGACGCGGACGTCGAGCGGCCAAGTCCTGCGCGCATGTACGACTATTTCCTCGGGGGCAGCCACAACTTCGCCCCCGACCGGGAACTGGCCGAGCGGTACATGCAGGTGCTGCCGGACATGCCGGAGATCGCGCGGGCCAACCGGAAGTTTCTGGTCCGGGCGGTACGCGCGCTTACCGCAGCCGGCATCGATCAGTATCTCGACCTGGGATCCGGCCTGCCGACGCAAGGCTGCACCCATGAGACCGCGCGGAAGATCAACCCGAGCGCACGGGTGGTGTACGTGGATGTCGACCCGGTGACCGTCGAGTTCGGACGATCACTGCTGGATACGACCAGCGGAGTCGAGATCCTGCACGCGGATCTGCGCGCGCCGCAGGCCGTGCTTGACAGCGCCGAAGTGGCGCGCTGCCTGGACCTGAGTCGCCCGCTCGGGGTGCTGATGGTCGCGATGCTGCACTTCGTGCCGGACACCGACGACCCGGCGGCCCTGGTGGCCGCGTACCGCGACGCGAGCGCGCCTGGCTCTCACCTGGTGGTCTCGCACGCCACCAGCGACTACCACCCGGAGACCATGCGCGAGGCAGCGAGCGTCTACAACAGCGGCGCGACGCACGGGATGAACTTCCGTTCCCGCGCGCAGATCGGTGCGCTGCTGAGCGGCTACGAACTGCTTGAGCCGGGCCTTGTCGACGTAATCCGCTGGCGGCCCGATGACGATCACGACCCACTCGGCGGCGACGTGAGCCGTTACAACTTGCTGGCCGCCGTAGGCCAGAAGCCTTCGGTGGTCTTGGCGACCTAGTCGCATTACCAGGTCAGCGCCGTTGGCCTAGCACTCGATGACGTTGACCGCGAGGCCGCCGCGCGCGGTCTCCTTGTACTTGACCTTCATGTCGGCGCCGGTCTCCTTCATGGTCTTGATGACCTTGTCCAGCGAGACGTGATGGCGGCCGTCGCCGCGCAGTGCCATGCGCGCGGCGGTGACGGCCTTGACCGCGGCCATGCCATTGCGCTCGATGCACGGGATCTGCACCAGGCCGCCGACCGGGTCGCAGGTGAGGCCCAGGTTGTGCTCCATGCCGATCTCGGCAGCGTTCTCGACCTGCTCGGGGCTCGCGCCCAGCACCTCGGCGAGGCCGCCGGCGGCCATCGAACAGGCCGAGCCGACCTCGCCCTGGCAGCCGACCTCAGCGCCGGAGATGCTCGCGTTTTCCTTGTAGAGCATGCCGATCGCGCCGGCCGCGAGCAGAAATCTGATGATGCCTTCGTCGTCCGCGCCAGGGATGAATGTCGTGTAGTAGAGCAGGACCGCGGGGATGATGCCGGCCGCTCCGTTCGTCGGCGCCGTCACCACGCGCCCGCCTGCCGCGTTTTCCTCGTTGACCGCCATCGCGTAGAGCGTTACCCACTCCATCGCGTTCGCCGGGGTCGTGCCCTCTGCCCTTAGCGCCCTCGCCGCGATGGCTGCCCTACGGCGCACCTTGAGACCGCCCGGCAGAATGCCCTCGCGCGTCATGCCACGTTCTACGCACTCGCGCATCACTCGCCAGATCTCCAGCAGCCCGGTGCGGATTTGCTCCTCGCTGCGCCAGGCCAGTTCGTTCTCCAGCATCAGCGCGGAGATCGACAAGCCGGTCTCGTGGGTGAGCCGCAGCAGTTCTTCCCCGGTGCGGAAGGGGTGCCGCAGGACCGTGTCGTCCGGGACGATCCGGTCGGCTCCGATCTTGTCCTCATCGACGACGAAGCCGCCGCCCACCGAGTAGTACGTCTTCTCCAGCAGTGGAAGTCCAGCTGCGTCGTACGCGCAGAGCGTCATGCCGTTCGCGTGGTAGGGGAGCGCGCGCCTGCGGTGCAGGATCAGTTGCTCCTGCTCGTCGAACGCGATCTCGTGGGCCGCGCCGAGTTCGTGACCCAGCAACCGCAGCCTGCCGCTCTGCCTGATCCGCGCGACGTCCACGTCAGCCTGCCCCAGGTCCACCGTGCGCGGTGAGTTGCCTTCGAGGCCAAGCAGCACTGCTCGCGGCGTGCCGTGCCCGTGGCCGGTCGCGCCGAGTGAACCGAATAGTTCCGCGCGGACGGTCGCGGCTTGGGCGAGCAGCCCCTCGGACTTGAGCCGGCGCGCGAACATGCGCGCGGCCCGCATCGGTCCGACCGTGTGTGAACTCGACGGCCCGATGCCGATCGAGAACAGGTCGAACACGCTGATCGCCATTGATCACTCCCTGGTTGAGACGTCGTTCAGGGTAACTCGGCGGCGGGCGCCTGACCCAAAGGCGCAGACGGCGAGCGCTCGGCGATGAAGCGCCTTCCTCAAACTGGTCGCCGGGACAGGGAAGGATAGGAGCCGTGCCCCGGTTCGCATGAGGGCATGAGCATGGCACGAGCCGCACGGGCACGGGCGGCGGGCGCGAGCAGTGGAGCAGTGGAGGCGTGGATGGTTGAGCAGCGGCACGAGCCGACGCGGACGGGGATGCGGCGCGCGCTGCACCGCGCCGACCAGGGTGTCGCCCTGGATCAGGCCGAGGCCGGGGTGCTGCTACAGGCCCGCGGCGAGGACCTCAAGGCTCTTTCGTCCATCGCTGGGCGTCTGCGTGATGCGGGGTTGGCGGAGGCCGGGCGTCCAGGCGTCATCACGTACTCGCGCAAGGTCTTCATACCGCTCACCCGGCTGTGCCGCGATCGCTGCGGTTACTGCACCTTCGTCACGGTCCCCGGCAAGCTGCGGCGTGAAGGCCATGGCATGTACCTATCGCCGGACGAAGTACTGGATATTGCCCGTAAGGGCGCAGCGCTCGGCTGTAAGGAAGCGCTGTTCACGTTAGGCGACCGGCCCGAGGACCGTTGGCCGGAAGCGCGCGAGTGGCTCGACGCCCACGGCTACGACGACACGCTCGCCTACGTACGCGCGATGGCTGTGCGCGTGCTGGAGGAAACAGGGCTGCTGCCACATCTCAACCCCGGCGTGCTGAGCTGGACGGACTTCCAGCGCCTCAAGCCGGTCGCGCCGTCGATGGGCATGATGCTGGAGACGACCGCGACCCGCCTGTGGTCCGAGCCCGGCGGCCCGCACTACGGCTCGCCGGACAAGGAACCGGCGGTTCGCCTGCGGGTGCTTGAGGACGCTGGGCGATCGAACGTCCCGTTCACGACCGGGTTGCTGATCGGGATCGGCGAGACGTACGCGGAAAGGGCAGACGCGCTGTTCGCGATCCGCCGCGTCCAACGCCAGTACCAGGGCATTCAAGAGATCATCATCCAGAACTTCCGCGCGAAGCCTGATACGGCGATGCGGCGGACCGCTGACGCCGATCTGGATGAGCTGGCGGCGGCGATCGCCGTTGCCCGGTTGATTCTCGGCCCGGCCGCGCGCATCCAGGCCCCGCCGAACCTGGTCGGCGAACAATACGCTCAGATGATTGACGCGGGCATCGACGACTGGGGTGGCGTCTCCCCGCTGACGCCGGATCACGTCAATCCGGAGCGTCCGTGGCCGCACATCGAGGAGCTGGCCGCGCGGACGGCTGACCTGGGATTCACCCTCCGCGAGCGACTAACGATCTATCCGGAGTTCGTCAAGCGCGGCGAGCCCTGGCTCGATCCGCGTCTCGTGCCGCACGTGCGCGCGCTCGTCGATCCGGCGACCGGACTCGCCGACGAGGACGCGATCGTGGAGGGGCGCGCATGGCAGGAGCCCGAGGCGGTTCTCAGCGCGTCCGGCCGTACCGATCTTCATACCGCGATTGACGCGGAAGGGCGCACCGACGACCGGCGTGGCGACTTCGATGCGGTGTACGGGGACTGGGAGGAACTGCGGGAGTCGGAATCGGTACGGCGCGGCAGTGGAAATCACAACGGCGCGCAGAAGGGGCGAGCCGATGGCCCGGGCGCGCCGATTCGGCTTGATAGTGAGGTGCGCGCGGCGTTGTCGGTCGCGGCTGACGACCCGACGCGGCTGACAGACGCTCAGGCGCTCGCCCTGTTCAGCACAGCCGCGCACGCCACGCCGGATCATGCCGCCGCGCTCGACGAACTGTGCCGGATCGCGGATGACGTGCGGCGGGCGACAGTGGGGGAGGAGGTGACGTTCCTCGTTACAAGGAACATCAACTTCACCAACGTTTGCTACACCGGCTGCCGGTTTTGCGCCTTCGCTCAGCGTCGCACCGATGCCGATGCGTACACGCTCTCCCTCGACCAGGTCGCCGACCGCGCGCAGCAAGCGTGGGAGGTGGGCGCGACCGAGGTGTGTATGCAGGGCGGCATCCATCCCGACCTGCCCGGTACCGCATACTTCGACATCGCGCGCGCGGTGAAGGAACGCGTTCCAGGCATGCATGTACACGCCTTCTCGCCGATGGAGGTCGCGAACGGAGTTTCCCGTACGGGGATGTCGATCCGGGACTGGCTAACCGCGGCGCGCGAATCCGGGCTCGACACTATTCCGGGTACTGCGGCCGAGATCCTGGATGACGAGGTGCGCTGGGTCCTGACCAAGGGCAAGCTGCCGGCCGCGGCCTGGGTGGAAATCGTCGAGACCGCGCACAGCGTCGGCCTGCGCTCCTCCTCCACGATGATGTACGGCCACGTCGACGAGCCGCGGCACTGGGTCGGCCACCTGCGCCTGCTCGCCGACATGCAGCGCCGAAACCTCGACCGCGGCCACGCCGGCTTCACCGAGTTCGTGACGCTGCCGTTCGTGCACACCAACGCGCCGGTGTACCTGGCCGGCATCGCCCGCCCCGGCCCGACCATGGCCGAGAACCGGGCTGTGACCGCGATGGCCCGGCTGCTGCTGCACCCGCTGATCCCCAACATCCAGACCAGCTGGGTCAAGCTCGGCCCGGACGGCGCGGCCGAGATGCTGCGCAGCGGCGCCAACGACCTCGGCGGCACGCTCATGGAGGAGACCATCTCGCGGATGGCCGGCTCGTCCTACGGCAGCTATAAGTCAGTACACGAAATCAAGGCGATTGCCGCCGCGGCCGGGCGGCCGACCCGGCAGCGCGGCACAACCTACGGCGACGTGTCCGAGGAGCGGGTCGCGACCGGCGAACGATTCGACGGCCATCTTCCGCAACTGCTGCCGGTCTTGGAAAACTGAGCGCATGACCTTCTCCATAGTCGCCCGCAGCGCAGACGGCCGGCACTTCGGCGTCGCGGTGGCCTCCAAGTTCCTCGCCGTCGGCGCCATGGTCCCGGCCGCCGCGGTCTCCCGCGAAGGCCGGCCGGGCGGCGCCCTGGCCACCCAGGCCCTGGCGAACCTGCGCTACCGGGACGAAGGGCTGCGGCTGCTGGCGGAGGGCCGCAGCGCGAAAGCGACCGTCGAGGAACTGACCAGCGCGGACGAGCTGGCCTCCGAGCGCCAGCTCGGCGTCGTGGACGCGGATGGCCAGGCGGCGACGTACACCGGCCCCGGCTGCCTGCCCTGGGCCGGCGGCGCGACCGGGTACGGCTACGCGATCCAGGGCAACATCCTGGCCGGCTCGCGCGTGGTGGCGCTGATGGAGGAGGCGTGGCTGGCCTCCGATCAGCGCGGACCGCTGGCCCGCAGGCTGCTCGCGGCGCTGACGGCCGGGGACAAGGTCGGCGGCGACAGCCGGGGCAAGCAGAGCGCGGCGCTGTACGTGGTCGCGGCTGGCGAGGGGTACGACGGCAGCGACGTGCTGGTCGACCTGCGTGTCGACGACCACGAGGAGCCGGTGGCCGAGCTGGCCCGGCTGCTTGACGTGCACGAGCTGCTGTTCGGCAAGCCCGACCCCGAGACGCTGCTCCCTCTCGAGGGCGAGCTCGCCGGGGAGGTCTCCAGGCTGCTGTCCGAGCGGGGCTTCACCGGCGAGCTGGGCAAGGCGCTGGGCAGCTGGGGCGGCCGGGAGAACCTGGAGATGCGCCTGGTGGAGGGCAAAATCGACCCGGTCGTGCTGGACTACCTGCGTAACGGTCCGGCTGGCGGGTAGCCGAGTAAAGCAGAGTCCTGTGTCCGTATGCAACGGACACAGGACATCAGAAGCTGTGCGCTGCCAGGGTAGGCCGCTGGGACTGACGTGACCCGGCGGATGCGGTGTCCGATTGAACCGGACACCGCAGGTCCGGCTTGGTTTGCTTGGCCTCGTTGCGTTACGCGCTCGCCGCCCGCGCGCCGTCTGATGACTGCGCCTCGGCCCGCTTGAGCTCCTCCTCGATCGGGTCGGGCACGCTCGCGTTCTCCGACACCGGTGCCACCTCGGGCAGCGCCGGGATCTCGGGCGATTCGATCTGCTCCGGCTTGACCGGGGCGGTCAGCTCGGCCGCCTCCTCGTCCGCGTCGATCGCGCGGTTGCGGCTCCGGTTCCCGGCCCGCGCCTCGGCGGCGCGCTCAGCGTGCGGCAGCGACGAGTGCTCGAGGAAGCGCAGCAGTTCCACCGGGAACGGCAGGATCACCGTGGACGACTTCTCCGAGGCGACCTCGACCATCGTCTGCAACAGGCGCAGCTGCAGTGCCGCCGGGCTGTCTGACATCACGTCGGCCGCCTGCGCCAGCTTCTTGGAGGCCTGGAGCTCGCCGTCGGCGGTGATGATGCGGGCGCGCCGCTCCCGGTCCGCCTCCGCCTGCCTGGCCATCGTGCGCTTCATCGACTCGGGCAGCGCGACGTCCTTGATCTCCACCCGGTCGATGTGGATGCCCCAGCCCACCGCCGGCGAGTCCAACATCAGCGCCAGGCCCTGGTTCAGCGGCTCCCGGTTGGTCAGCAGGTCGTCCAGCTCGGACTTGCCGATGATCGACCGCAGCGAGGTCTGCGCGACCTGCCCGATCGCGAACTGGTAGTCCTGCACCTCGACCAGGGCCCGCACGGGGTCGACCACGCGGAAGTACACGACCGCGTCGACGCGCACCGTCACGTTGTCGCGCGTGATGCCCTCCTGCGCGGGCACCGGCATCGTCACGATCTGCGTGTTGACCCGCACCAGCTTGTCGGAGAAGGGCACCAGCATGGCGATTCCGGCCTCTCGCGGCCGACCGAGCACCTTCCCCCAGCGGAACACCACGCCCCGCTCGAACTGCCGCACGACTCGGAACCGCGGACGACCGAACAGCGCCGCCACGGCTACTACGGCGATCGCTATCTCGACACCCACCGTGCGTCACCCCAATCCAGGATGATCAATTGAATTGTTCTTTTTCGTACCCCGTCGACGTCACGCCGTAGCCCATCGTAAGCCTGCGTATCCGTCTACGTACACGGCCCTGCGGCACCGATGGGTTCAGAGTGATCGACCGCCCGGTGGTGTGCGCCGCCCCGAAATGCGGTCATGTCCGGGCCACCGCTGTCGGTACGATCGTGCAGAGCAGCGCACCTCCGCGCCGCGCCGGAAGTAGACGAAGCAGAGCAGACGAACAAGGAGACCACGGTGTCCGAGATCCGGGTGACCATCGACCGCCAAGCCGAACGGGCCGAGCGGACGGTCACTACGGGCACGACCGTCGGCGACCTTTTCGCCGCGGAGTTCGGCGGCGACCGCTCCAACATCGCCGCGCGCCTGCACGCGGCGGGTTCCGCGCACGGCGTGCTGATCGACCTGGCCAGGCCGCTCGCCGACGGCGACGTGATCGCCCCGGTCGCGATCGACTCCGAGGACGGGCGCGCGATCCTGCGGCACTCCACCGCGCACGTGATGGCGCAGGCGGTGCAGGAGGTCTTCCCCGAGGCCAAGCTCGGCATCGGCCCGCCGATCAAGGACGGGTTCTACTACGACTTCCAGGTCGAGCGGCCCTTCACCCCGGAGGACCTCAAGACCATCGAGCAGCGCATGCAGGCGATCGTCAAGCAAGGCCAGCGCTTCTCCCGCCGCGCCGTCTCCGACGACGACGCGCGCGCCGAGTTGGCCGCCGAGCCGTTCAAGCTGGAGCTGATCGGCCTGAAGGGCTCCGCCGCGAACGCCGCCGACGGCGCCTCGGCCGAGGTCGGCGCGGGTGAGCTGACCATCTACGACAACCTCGACCCCAAATCCGGCGAGCTGTGCTGGAAGGACCTGTGCCGCGGTCCGCACCTGCCGACCACCCGTAACATCCCCGCGTTCAAGCTGATGCGCTCGGCCGCCGCGTACTGGCGCGGCAGCGAGAAGAACCCGCAGCTTCAGCGGATCTACGGCACCGCGTGGGAATCGAGGGACGCCCTCAAGGCGCACCTGGAATTCCTCGCCGAGGCGGAGAAGCGCGACCACCGCAAGCTCGGCACCGAGCTTGACCTGTTCTCCATCCCGGACCAGATCGGCTCTGGCCTCGCGGTGTTCCACCCCAAGGGCGGCACCGTGCGCATGGCGATGGAGGAGTACTCCCGCCGCCGGCACGAGGAGGCGGGGTACGAGTTCGTATACACCCCGCACACCACCAAGGGCACCCTCTACGAGACCTCTGGCCACCTGGACTGGTACGCCGACGGCATGTACCCGCCCATGGAGCTGGACGAGGGCGTCAAGTACTACATGAAGCCGATGAACTGCCCGATGCACAACCTGATCTTCGACGCGCGCGGCCGCTCTTACCGCGAGCTGCCGCTGCGGCTGTTCGAGTTCGGGACGGTGTACCGGTACGAGAAGTCCGGCGTGGTGCACGGCCTGACCAGGGCCCGCGGCTTCACCCAGGACGACGCGCACATCTACTGCACCGTGGAGCAGATGCCAGGTGAGCTGGACAGCCTGCTCACCTTCGTGCTGAACCTGCTGCGCGACTACGGCCTGAACGACTTCTACCTGGAGCTGTCCACCCGCGACCCGGAGAAGTCCATCGGTACCGACGAGGCCTGGGCCGAGGCCACCGAGGCGCTGCGCCAGGCCGCGCTCAAGCAGGAACTCGAGCTGGTCGACGACCCGGGTGGCGCGGCGTTCTACGGACCGAAGATCTCGGTGCAGGCCAGGGACGCGATCGGGCGCACCTGGCAGCTCTCGACCATCCAGGTCGACTTCAACCAGCCCGAGCGCTTCGGCCTCGAGTACACCGGCGCGGACGGCGCCCGCCACCAGCCGGTGATGATCCACCGCGCGCTGTTCGGCTCGATCGAGCGGTTCTTCGCGATCCTGCTGGAGCACTACGCGGGCGCGTTCCCGGCCTGGCTGGCTCCGGTGCAGGTGACCGGAATCCCGATCACCGACACGCACGTGGCGTACCTCGACGAGATCGCCGCCAAGCTGCGCGCTCAGGGCATCCGCGTCGAGGTGGACGCGTCGGACGACCGCATGCAGAAGAAGATCCGCAACGCGCAGAAGGCCAAGGTGCCCTACATGCTGCTGGCCGGAGACGAGGACGCGGCAAAGGGCGCGGTCTCGTTCCGTTACCGCAGCGGTGAGCAGAAGAACGGCGTGCCGGTCGACGAGGCCGTCGCCGAGATCGTCGCGGCGGTGCGCGAACGGCGCTGACCCGCCGACGCTCGCTCCCGTGCGGGCTCTCGCAGGCCGGTCACCAACCAGGCACGGTCGTGACCGGCCCCGAGGCTCACCCAATATGCTGGCCGCTATGGATGCGCGGATGCAGACCGAGCGGCAGGCAGGTGTTCAGGACGGCGCCGACGGCACCGGTTCCGGCTCCGGTCAGCCTGACGGTCCCGGCGTGCCCGACGATGTCGAGCGGCTGTGGATGCCGCACCGCATGGCGTACATCAAAGGTGAGAACAAGCCGGAAAGCACCGAGGCCGGCGACGGCTGCCCGTTCTGCCGGGTGCCCACGCTCAGCGACGAGCAGGGGCTTATTGTCGAGCGCGGAAAACTCGTCTACGCGGTCCTCAACCTCTATCCGTACAGCCCCGGTCACCTGCTCATCTGCCCATACCGGCACATCGCCGACTACACCGAGCTGTCCTTGGACGAGACCGCCGAACTTGCCGCGTTCACCAAGCAGGGCATGACCGCGCTGCGTGCCGCCTCGAATCCGCACGGCTTCAACCTGGGCATGAATCAGGGCACCGTCGCCGGGGCGGGCATCGCCGCGCACCTGCACCAGCACATCGTGCCGCGCTGGGGCGGGGACGCGAACTTCATGCCGGTGATCGGCCGTACCAGGGTTCTGCCGCAACTGCTCGCCGACACCCGCGATCTGCTAGCGCGGCATTGGTCCGCGGACACCGACGCCTCTTAAGATCATTTGTATGCACGCCACCCTCGCGCTGCCGACCGGCCGGCTCATCGTCGGCGATCCGAGCGCGCTGTTCGGTGACGCCAAACCGCTCGACCTCACGCTGCCGCCGGGCGAATATCAGGTATCCGCAAACGCGTCTGGGCTCGAACTGCGCGTCGCTGAGGACGAACCGGTGCGGTGGGAGACGGCGGCGCCTGGATTCGACGCACCGTCAGGTTACCTATGCCTGCTCGACGAATCCGCGCTCACCGAGTTCACCGACCTCGGCGACGAGCCGGTCGACGAGTACGAACTGCTCACCGAGCGGCTGCGCGAACACCCCGGCGAACCGGTCGAGTACTCCGGGCTGGTCGTCTTCCCGATCCGTGCCGACCGGGTACTGGCCCTGCGGGCCGGGTGCGACCGGACTGGCCGGTGCACCCGGATCACCGCGCAGTTCTGACGATCAGGACGCCGACTCGGCCAGGATCTTCGCCGCGACCTGAGGCGGCATGGCCTCGTGCCGTAGGTATTCGCGCGTGAACACGCCGGTGCCGTGCGAGAGGGAGCGCAGCTCCACCGGGTAACGCGACAGCTCGGTCTCCGGCACCTCCGCGCGCACCAGCGTGCGTCCAGACGAGTCGGGTTCGGTGCCAAGCACCCGGCCGCGCCGTCCCGACAGGTCACCCATCACCGCGCCGAGGAATTCGTCCGCTACCCGGATCTCCACCGCGTCGACCGGTTCCAGCAGCGCGCCGGTGATCTTCGCCGCCGCGTCCTTGAGCGCCAGCGCCCCGGCCGTCTGGAACGCCATGTCGGAGGAGTCCACCGAGTGCGCCTTGCCGTCGAACAGCGTCACGCGCACGTCGACCAGCGGGTATCCGGCGAAAACGCCCCGCTCAAGCTGCGTGCGCACGCCCTTCTCCACCGACGGGATGAACTGCCGCGGGACCGCGCCGCCGACCACCTTGTCCACGAACTCGAAGCCCCCGCCGTTCGGCAGCGGCTCGACTTGGATGTCGCAGATCGCGTACTGACCGTGCCCGCCGGACTGCTTGACGTGCCGCCCGTGCCCGGATGCGTTACCCGTGAACGTCTCCCGCAGCGAGATGCGGTAAGGCACCGTGTCCACGGCCACGCTGTACCGCGTCGCCAACCGGTCAAGGACCACGTCGCGGTGCGCCTCGCCCATGCACCACAGCACCAGCTGATGCGTCTCCGGGTTGATCTCCAGGCGCAGCGTCGGGTCCTCGGCCACCAGCCGGCCCAGCGCCTGCCCAAGCTTGTCCTCGTCCGACTTCGCCTTCGCCAGCACCGCCACCGGCAACAGCGGATCGGGCATCACCCACGGCTCCATCAGCGCCGGGTCGTCCTTCGCCGAGAGCGTGTCGCCGGTTTCGGCGTGTGCCAGCTTCGCGACCGCCACGATGTCGCCGGCCACCGCCTGCTGGATCGTGCGCTGCACCTTGCCCAGCGGGCAGGAGAGCGCGCCGACCTTCTCGTCCACGTCGTGATCCGGGTGACCGCGCTCGGCCCGGCCGTGCCCCGACACGTGCACGGGCTGCTCCGGGTGCAGCGTCCCGGAGAACACCCGCACCAGCGAGATCCGCCCGACGTATGGGTCCGAGGTCGTCTTGACCACCTCGGCCACCAGCGGCCCGTTCGGATCGCACTCCAGTGGCGACTTCGGCCCGCCGCTCGGCGTGGTGACCGCCGGGATCAAGTGCTCGCCGGGGGCCGGGAACGCCTTCGTCATCAGCTCAAGCAGCTCGATCGCGCCGACCCGGATAGCGCCGTCGTCCGCGCCTTCGTGCGGCACCGTGCCCAAGGGCAGCACCGGGTAGAAGTGGCCGCGCGCCACCGCGGTTTCCAGGTCATCGATCAGTACCTTGACGTCGATCTGCTCGCCGCCGAGGTAACGGTCCATCAGAGATTCGTCCTCGCTCTCCGCGATGATCCCCTCGATCAGCGCGTTACGCGGCTCCTCGATCAGCTCCAGGTGCTCCGGATCGGGCTCGTTCTCCACCCGCTGCCC
>Ga0134126_10007330_pt1 | contig 13847 bp, 9 predicted proteins | sample KB31752_FD_96881 | JGI IMG/M metagenome (GOLD analysis project Ga0134126, IMG submission 96881) | Terrestrial soil microbial communities with excess Nitrogen fertilizer from Kellogg Biological Station, Michigan, USA - KB3-175-2 | ecosystem: Environmental > Terrestrial > Soil > Unclassified ...
CTGGAGAGGATATTCCTTTGTAATTGCGTCTACAGCTCCATTGAAGATGTAATACTGCGCGTTCTCAGCCATGAGGTTTTCCGCACTGAATTGCTGCAGCCCGGACTTTCCTTTTGGAGCTGTAGTGTAGATCTCACCTTGCATAAGGTAGTACTCGTGATCGGCGTGCGGCAGACCACCGGATGGTTCGACGAGGATTAGCCCGTACATGCCATTGGCGATGTGCTGGGCGATCATGGGACTGCCGCAGTGATATACAAAGAGTCCCGGAGTCGTCGCCTGGAAGGTAAAGGTCTTCGATTGGCCGGGCGGAACTTGTGTGAGGGCAGCTCCTCCGCCCCTTCCGATGGTTGCGTGAAAGTCGAGCGAGTGGACCATTGTGCTGTCTTTTGGGTTTACAAGCGTTACTTCGATCGTGTCGCCCTGCCGCGCGCGTATGAAGGGCGCCGGCACTTTCCCGTTGAAGGTCCAATAACGGTAGGTAGTGCCGCTCGCTGGATCTAATGCGCCGACGAGTTCTTTTGAGGTAAGAGCAACCTTCACCAGTGCAGGCGCGCGATCGCCAATCGGAGGCGGCAGGTCAGATGGGTCGCGTACGATGTCGGCGGCTTTGATTGTCTGCTTTGCGTTGTCCGAGTGCATGGACTGGGCTTGAGCCCATGCACTCGAAGCTGGCCCCAGGAACAACAAAATTCCGAATGCCAATATTCTGATTGACAGGCTTTCATAATTGTTGGTATCCATGACGTGCCTCTGTCTGGCTGAAGCGCGCCTCCCGCTTTTCTCAGCCAACTAATGGTTGGCTCCAGTGGCACCTCACCTCAATCAAACAGCCGTACCATTCAGAAAACATCTGTCACCCTCAAGTACCTTTTGTGGGACGAAATGGATCATTTCTCTTACTGCGTCTTATCCCCACGGTCATCAAACTCGCCGTAGATGTAATTGGGTAAGTTGCTCCGTTCGCAAACCGACGATGGAAACAGCGCCGAGGTGTTGTCTGTATCTATGGAAGATCTTTCGGATCGCGAGGATCCGCTGGCGAAGCATAGTGTCTCTAAGAACATTGCACGCAATCTTCAAGCATTGGAGGATCCCTTCATCCTGTAACATGCGCCGCGGTTCGAGAAGATCGAGATCGGCTTCGCCGCACCAGATCACCTTGAACCCCTTTTGCTCCAGCAACTGCTTCCATTCGCTCAAACATAGCGGCTGCACTCCGACGTGAATCTCCTTTGACATCTCTGCCTCGATCTCCTGGCACGCGGTCTTCGAGATCCCATCGGGACGGAAACACAGCTCATGAATCCCGTACCGCCCGCCCGGAGCGAGGAGGCGCCGGGCTTCGGAGAGAATGCGTCCCTTCTGTTCAGGAGTTTGCATGCTCAGCATTGCCTCTCCGTACACTACGCTCGCACACGCATCGGGAAGTCCTGAGTGTTCTGCCTGCGCGCCGACAATCTGCGCAGTTTTCCTTGGCAAAAGCAATTGGAGGTGCGAGGCTGCTGCTGGCTCCCGCTCCACTCCCCAATATTGAAGCGGTTTCCTGCGTAGAACCATTCGCGCCGTGACGCCCATTCCCGGAGCGAATTCAACTACCCGGTCTTCGGAAGAGAGCGAGAGGGCGTCGATCATTCTTCGCGTGAGTGCCAATCCGCCCGGCCGCAGTACTCGTTTGCCTGCCCGCGCCAACACCCAATGCCCTTGCATCTTCTCGAGGCGCTGTCCAGCGCCGGGCAATTGAGCGCGGACCTCGAACTCATTGCACCGATCGTCACATGCATCAATGATTCTCGCCATAGTCTCCCCCTTAATTCGTCAAAAACTGTCTGATCGTGAGGCGCAGCGACACACCTTCAAGTTGGCTCCAGGTGAATGGGCCAGGCAATGGTACGTCTGTAATTGGACTTGTTACGAATCGAACTCGCGAGGAAGAAGCGAACAGGCCTGTGGATTCAGTGGACACTACGCGCGACGAGTGCTTCAAAGGTGCAGATTCAACACCAGAAACGGAGGGACCCGGCTCTAATTAGCAACTGGCACGGTATCCCCATCGCTTACGATGTTATAAACCTACTATTGGATCAAGATGCTTAGGGCGGCAAGACTGAATGTAGTCTGATCGCTTGACTTCATCAGGTGAGAGAATGATTCCCTTTGGTGCTGAACATCGGGCCGTACATTATCCCCAGGATCGCCGCTTCCGAATCTGGATCAAGCCATCCATTGCAATCGGGACAGCTGCGGTGATTGCATCGCTTGTAGCCGCAGCATGGATCGAACTTGCCATTGCCGGGCTGCCCTGGATTCCGCCTGTTCCGGTTGTGTATCCCAATAACTTTGCCGGTCCGCATGGGTTCCCGCTCTGGGTGCGCTACTGCCATTTCTTCAACTTTCTCTTCGTTACGCTGCTGATCCGTAGCGGTCTTTCCATCCTGGTGGACCATCCGCGACTCTATTTCAACGACGACTGCACGCCTGGGAGCGAGTGGATTCGATTCACGCCGATCAAGGTTCCACGCGACCGGATCTGGACAGCCAAGGACGACGCTCGCTATTTGTCGCCAATGGTTGCGACGCCTGGATACCGGCACACGATCGGAATAGCGCGTGTCTGGCACTTTATCAATGTGCATGGGTTCATTCTTTGCGGCGTGTATTTTGTTTCGATGCTCTTCACCAGTAACCAGTGGAAACGGCTCGTTCCGACCTCTCACACGGTCGTCCTACAGGCGTGGAATACATGGGTCCACTACGCAACATTTCATCTGCCGCAGGAACCAAACGGTTTCTATGGATACAATGCGCTCCAGCAGATCGCTTATTTTACGGTGGTCTTCATCTTCGGACCGCTGGCCATTCTGACCGGGATCGCTATGTCGCCTGCGGTGGTGAATCACTTTTCATGGTATGCGCGCATCTTTGGCGGACGACAGTCAGCACGATCCATCCACTTTCTCACTATGCTCAGTTTTCTTGCATTTCTCGTTGTGCACATCACGCTGGTAGTGATGACTGGCTTCGCGCGGAACATGAATCACATCGTCCTGGGAACGGATGACAATGGGCATCTGGGCATGTGGCTAGGATTTGTGGGAATCGGCGTCGTCATTCTCTGCTGGATCGGCGCACATTATCTCTCGTGGTTTAAGCCGCGCGCTTTGCAGCACGCGCTGAAAGTTGTGACCTACCCGATGCAACTGATTACGCTGAACCGCCTGACGCCGCAGCAAATGTATTCAGAGAAGGATATTTCGCCGTACTTCTGGCCGAATGGAAAGGTGCCGGTGCGCGAGGATTGGAAACACCTCGTTGAAAGCGAGTTCCGGGACTTCAAGCTCAAGGTCGGCGGGCTCGTCGAAAACCCCGTAGAGCTATCGCTGGCTGATTTGCGCAAACTTGGAGAAACAGAGCATATCTCCATGCATCATTGCATCCAGGGTTGGAGCGGGATTGCGAAGTGGGGCGGCATCCCAATGAAAAGTTTGATCGAACTCGTGCGCCCAAAACCGGAAGCACACACCGTGGCTTTCTATTCGTTCGGAGAAGCGCTTTACGGCGGCCCTTACTATGACACGCAAAGCCTTGATAACGTGCTGAAACCGAAACGCCTGCTTGCATCGGAGATGAATGGCCAGCCGCTTCCCGCGGTCTATGGCGCGCCTCTGCGACTGCGCGTCGAGAACCAGCTTGGTTACAAGATGGTGAAGTGGATCGAGCACATCGAGTTCGTCGAGTCCGAGAAGAAGCTGGGCAAAGGAGAAGGTGGAAAGAACGAAGACGACGAGTACTTCGATTTGTTACCGAATATTTGACGAAGAGCGCGAAGATAGACTGGAAGGGAAAATGCTCTCGATAATTTGGCACCTAGCCATAGGTGATTTGTACCGACAATGGACACAGACGTCATCCTGCGTTCGGTTGCGAAAGTATCGATAATGCATAGTGTTCTCCGTTACGCATCACCGGAAATGGATAAGGAACCGACGTAAGAGATGAAACTTCGACTTCGGCTTGTCGAAGTCGAGGCGAGAGGATAAAGGCCATGCGCGGGCTGGAGAATCCCGTGCTAATGCTTTCGAATCTTCCGGTGCTGGAAAGGGAAATAAAGATGACACATCAGATTGTGACGTTAGCTCGCGATTGTTCCGCCGCCGAGATTCCAAGCGGCTCTATTCACACTTTGGCTGCAGGAACGCCTGTCGTTATTACGCAGCAGCTCGGGGGCAGCTACACGGTGACCACCGGCTACGGGCAGCTTATGCGCATTGATGCGAAAGATGCCGATGCCCTGGGTTTTGCAGCGGCTCAGGCAGAGAGCCCAACAGAATTCAGCGAGCAATTGGTATGGGATCAGCTAAAGACAGTCTACGACCCTGAAATCCCGGTCAATATCGTCGATCTTGGACTCGTATATTCCTGCGAAATCACCGGCGACGACGGCGCTCGCGACATCCAGATCGCCATGACCCTGACCGCTCCCGGATGCGGAATGAGCCAGGTGCTTAAGTCGGACGTCGAACGCAAACTCTCCGGCCTTCCGACTGTCAGGCAGGTCCAAGTGGACATCGTGTTCGATCCGCCCTGGACGATGCAGCGCATGTCACAGGCGAGCCGTCTGCAATTGGGTTTGGATTACTGAATCTTGTGTCTCGCAGCATCTTCACTCATTGGTAATAGCCCACTTAGGAGTGGAGAATAGAGATCGAAGGCGAAGGGTGATGCGATGATTCAGGCTGAAATGGGTGGAGCGGCGAGAGTAGATCCAGGAGTCGGCGTGCAGAGGCCCGGCTTTATGATCCGCGATTTCGTGCTTGCTTCCAATCGTGGCGTAGAGGTCCGAATCTCGAGCTTCCGCGGCCATTCCAACTTGGCCGTGGTGTTTCCCGGACACTCAGACGCGATGCGGGTCTTCCTCGAAGCTGTGGAACGGCACGGCAGTGAATTTGCGATGCAGGAGACAACAGTAGTCGCTGTCGTTGCTCACGGGCCGGACGAGCAGGGAATCCCGTTGGCAACCAACTCGCCAATCCTTGTTCTCTGCGATAAGACGAATGCCGTGTATCGGCTCTCTGGCGCAACCGATAAAAATGGCCGCCCAGTTCCGCTCGTTTATCTGACCGATCGCTACGGAGAGATCATTGCGACGTATATTGCGCCGATTCACTCGATACCTCCGAGCGTCGAGGAGATTTTGCGCAGGCTCGAATTCACGAATCACCAATGCCCTGAGTGCGAACCGCCGGAGTGGCCGCGATATCGGAACGAGTTCTGATTGCATTACCAGAGGGGCCACTGAGTACGCTCAACACCATTTAGAGAACAGACGTTCTATTTCGGGCGCATGCGGGCGAAGCAGAGAAATACAGCAGAGGAGAAACGATGCGTTATCCGAACAGCAATCGTACAGAAGGCCGAAACGACGTACGCTCCAGTGTTGCGCGGCATCGCTGGGGTGTCATTCTCGCGGGCGGCGATGGAACACGCCTTCAGCCTCTTACACGGCTGGCATGCGGTGACAATCGCCCCAAGCAGTTCTGCCCTCTGCTGGGCGGAAAGACACTGCTGGCCCATACACGAGAGAGAATTGCCACGGCAATCGATCCGGATAGGTTGCTTTTCGTCCTCACGAGAAAACATGAGCCGTTTTACAAGGAAGCACTGCAGAGCGTTCCCGGATTCCAGAAGATTGTTCAGCCGCATAATCGGGGTACTCTTCCCGCGATCCTCTGGAGTCTCTTACATATCTTTCATACCGAATCACGCGCGCTGGTAGCCTTCTTCCCCTCAGACCACTATTTCAACAATGAAGACGCTTTTATTTCCACCATCGAACGGACGTTCGATTTCGCCAACGAAAAACGCGATTCGGTGATTCTTCTCGGTGCTGCCGCCGAGCGTGCGGAATCGGAGTACGGATGGATTGAGCCTGACTCCGCCAGGCTGACTGGATTGGACCACGAGTTTGCTTCGGTGCATCGCTTTTGGGAGAAGCCGCCGCTTGAAACCGCGAGGGTGCTGTTGGCTCAGGGCTGTCTTTGGAACACATTCGTGATGATCGGCAGCGTCGCGGCATTCCTCAAAATGATCCGGCGCAGTGAGCCTGCTCTCTTTGAAACATTCAAGGCGGCTCTGCGCAGCGACGTGCCGCAGTTTGAGGAATTCTATGCCGGTCTTGAACCATCCGACTTTTCCCGCAAGGTGCTCACTCCAGGCACAGAGACACTTCTCGTTGCCAGTTGCGGTGATGCAGGCTGGAGCGATCTGGGCGAGCCGCGCAGGTTTATCGCCGCCTTGACTGAGAATGGCGGCGAAAACCCCTGGGCAGCGACGGACATCTGCAACAAGTGCGGACTCACACGCGAACAGATCGTCACATTGTCCGGTCAGAAAAAGAGCAGCACTTCAGTCCAGGAGTCCGTCGTACTGACTTCTAGTTCGTGAGTGAGTGAGTGAGTGAAGTTCGAACGGTTCGATCTGGGCAATACACTGTTTGGGGCATTCATAATCCATGGCTCATCATGTCCGAGCTATTGCGCCGGGCAATTGCGAGTTCTCGCATGGTTCCGGAAAAACAGCTATTTTCCGACAGACATCACTCAAAAGTCCCCGTGCGCTCGATAACAGGAACTCACGCCAGCCGCAACTTCAATACCGCAGTCGAAACCAGCTGACGAGGCCGGTGTGATTGATGTCAGCGCTTGATGCCCCACAGCGTTTGCGGCGTTGGGGAGGGTGAGGACTCGGATCCGGATAACGGGGCAACACGGCGAATCCGAATTTGAAAAATCCCCGGGCCACGCACGATGTATTCCCATGCGAGTTGGTTCGGGCGCATGGCATCCATTTGTCCGTGCAGTGGAACCGGATCGTGATCATTAATCAGAACAAATGACTCTCCGAGGTCGAGCGCGTCGAATTTCGCAAATACCAGCGGATGGCGCTGGAAGCGTTCTACGTGGCGCAGGTCTAATTCTTCATCGTGTTTTTCCATTGCGGAAGATTGCTCCATAACGTTGAATGATCTCCTACAGTGACAGTAGGCGCTCTACGCGCGAACCGCCGTGACAAAAGTCACAGGGGCCCGTCGAAGGAAGAAATCGAAATCAACCTTCGCAATCTATAAAAAATCACGTTTTTGTGAACCCGCCGGAGTTATCGAAACAAGTTCGTTCTGGCGAGATCGATGATTTCGTCTCCTCGGCCGCTCAGTATTGCCCGGATGAGATACAGGTTGAATTCGAGAATCTGGTTGACCTTCAGCGAGGGTGGCATGGCCAGTTCCTGCCGATTCACTGCAACATCCACGAGAGCAGGTCCATCGTACGCAAGCGCTTCTTCGAGCGCGGGTTGAATTTGTTCAGGATCATCTACGTGCAGGCCGAGCACGCCGGCGCCTTTGGCGATCCCGGCAAGATCGGGGTTCACCAAATCTGTTCCATGATTGAGAAACCCAGTGGCCTTCATTTCAAGTTCGACAAAGCCGAGAGAACCGTTGTTGAAAACTACAATTTTGACGGGAAGATTCAGTTGCCGGAGCGAAAGTAGGTCGCCCATGAGCATGGAGAATCCTCCGTCTCCAGAGAGGGCAATGACCTGACGACGCGGGTGCGAGATTTGCGCACCAATGGCCTGGGGAAGAGCATTGGCCATGGACCCGTGATTGAACGAGCTCAACAGCCGCCTGCGGCCGTTCATTGTGAGGTAGCGCGCAGCCCAGATGACCGGCGTCCCGACATCGATGGTAAAGATCGCATCATCGTTTGCAATTTCATCCAGGACCTTGGCAAGGTACTGTGGATGAATGGGCCGCTGGCCGGGCTTGCCCGTTGCCAGGTCGTCGAGCCCTTTGCGCGCCTCACGATAATGACTGAGGCAAATGTCGAGATAGCTGCGGTCTGTCTTTCGCGTGATGCGCGGCAGCAAGGCAGGCAGGGTCTCGGCGATGCCACCAGCCAGGCCAAGATCCAGATGGCAGCGTCTGCCTAATTGCTCTTCGCGGATATCGATCTGCAGGATGCGCGCATTCTTCGGATAAAACTGCTGGTAAGGGAAATCGGTACCCAGCATCAGCAGCGCATCACAATTCATCATCGCGTGGTAGCCCGAGGAAAAGCCAAGCAGGCCCGTCATGCCTACATCGAAAGGGTTGTCGTACTCGATGAACTCCTTGCCGCGCATTGCGTGGACAATCGGAGCCTGTAGCTTCTCCGCCAACGCTATCAGACTTTCATGTGCGCCAATGCAGCCGGCTCCGGCGAGGATCGTTACGCGACCAGCCTGATTCAATTCAGCGGCCATTCGGTCGAGTTCCTCGGGGCGAGGAACGATATGCGGTTGGGCGAAGGTGAAGTTCACACGTCGGTCGTCATACTCAGCATCGAGCAAAGCGACATCGCCAGGCAGGACAACCACAGCTACTCCGCGCTTCGACAGGGCTGTTTGAATGGCGATTTCTAATGTCCGCGGCATTTGCGATGGGTTGGAAACAAGCTCGCAGTATTGGCTACACTCTTTGAACAGAAGCTCGGGATGCGTCTCCTGAAAATATCCGCTTCCGATCTCCTGCGAAGGGATGTGCGCCGCGATAGCCAGAACCGGCACGCGGCTGCGGTGGGCATCGTAGAGGCCGTTGATGAGATGCAGGTTTCCCGGGCCGCAGCTTCCTGCGCAGACCGCCAGCTTTCCGGTCAGTGCTGCTTCAGCTCCGGCAGCAAAAGCGGCCGTTTCCTCATGCCGAACGCCAACCCACTCGATTCCGTTGCGACGTCGGACAGAATCGGTAATGCCGTTGAGAGAATCGCCAGCGACACCGTAAATTCTTTCTACCCCTGCCGCTGCGAGCACTTCGACAAATAGTTCCGCAACTCTCTTAGCCATTTTGTTAAACCTCCACACAACCAGCAGAACGTGAATTGAGGAGCATTCAGTCCAATTTCAGTAAGGCTCAGTTTGGCAGACGCAGTCCAGCGACCGAGCCCAATTTTTCACGCTGTTCTCCATTCCAGCTTCACTCTATTCGTTTTCTATGACAGGGACCAAAGTCACAACACGAAACGAGGTATCGGTTCGTCGTCACGCCGGAGCAGATGATTATCATCCTTAATGAACTCGACAGAGGATCTACACGCGGTTTGTGGCGGATAAGCAGACTGAACGCGAAATCGCCGAGCAGCTCAATGGCGCCGGCATTCTCAGGGCACGCTCTGAGTCACGTCACAAGTTGTTAATTCGCCTCGGGGTCAACGCGCAATACTGGCGCGATATTAAGGACAACGACATCCCAATATTTGAGGGAAGGCAGAAGGAGTTCGATATAATTTCCATTTGCGTTTGATCCGCGAGTATAGTGAAGCCCTTGAAATCGCCCACCGTCAACCTCTGGAGAGGCCCAGCCAGCCGAGAGGACTTCCTCCGGTAAATATATGCGCACGCAGATTTGGTGCAGCAACGGCGCGTCAGGACGGTCGACTTGCACGTCCCGCCAATGATCGCTGCTCGTACCCAGCAGATTGATCAGATGCACGATGACGCGGTCGCCCTTTCGACGGCCGATATACCACACTGTGTCTGGCTTTCCGTCGGAGCTCGACGGCTGCTTGAGTAATTCGACTGAAAGTTTCAGAGGGCGTACGTTGTCGCGAAGGATATTTTCATACGCGGTAAGAAAGTCGTAGTAATGACGCAAAGCAACGTGAAGCGCGGGAGACACGTGAAGCGTCGTGTCATTGGGGAAGTATTCGCTGGAGAGCATCCGCGTACCATCGCCCAACTCGATGTGAGACGCGCCTGCGGCGAACATGGTGGCGTCTGCAAGCAACACGCTGGGCATGTTGAATTGCGCGGCGCCAGCCGGTGCGGCAAATTTCCCATCTGGGCGATGTATATAGGCGGCGAGCACCATGCCTGCATCCGGTTTGACTCCGTGCACTCGGTCGGCGGCGGTGAGAATGCTGTCGTAGGTTTCGTTCTGGTCCCACAGTTCCGAGTAAACGAAGTCGGCTTTCGACAATGCAATCTGTTCCTCGCCCAGCGTGCCCACGGTGTTTAAAACCACGCGCTTGTGAAGGGTTTCACTGGCGCGATCGACGAACGAGGGAAATGCGGAGACAAAATTCACATAGGAACGGTCATATGAGTACGCTCCGTGCGCGCCAAACGTGTCAATGTGCCAGCCGTCGAATGGGTAGACATCGAAGAGCTGTGCCATCCGGCCGAATAAGTAGTTCTGCCACGCCGTGCAGTCCGGATTCATGAAGATGAGGCGAGAGGTTTCCCAAGCTCCGTTGTTGGGAAGATTAAATGACTTGGCGTTTTTTAGCGTACGCGGCCCATTCGCCGTGTTCCATGTGGCCCACTGCAGCCGCACTCCGGAGCCATCGGCAAATGCATCGGCATAGGAGCTATAGGCACTGTTGTAGGCCATCGCCATCATGTTGTGCTTGTGTGCGGCCGCTATGAACTGATCGATTACGTCGCGCTCAACGTCCCGGCCGGCGATATCCAGCCAATGACCATCAGGATGCGCGACCGTTCCGGCGAGTGGCTGCTCGTGACGATCCTGGAAGTCGTAAAACTGCAGGCCATCGATGTGGAAGTCGTTCAACTCGGATATCCAGTCGCTCGGGCGCGCTCCTTCAGTGTGGTTGTAATCGGCCAGATAGCCGTAACGGGGAAAGCGATTCCACTCCGACGAGACATCGACCGCGGTCTCGGATTTTGCCAATTCCCGACCCGAGGCATCAGTCACGCGCACGTCCACGAAATAGCCGGTGAAATCGCGGCGGGGCGGCTGCCAGAGCACGTCGATGGAGGACTCAGTGGATCCGGAGAAACATATCGGCTTGAGAAGAGCCGGCCCCACCGGCTCGCCAAGGTGAAAGAAAGAGACCCGCAATGTGCCAGCCGGCGGAACAGCGCAGTCTGGCCGTTGCAGCACAATGTGGATCGTGACGGGCTCTCCGGGCGCGTAGCGCGCTTTATCGGTGGAGACATTCAGAATCTGGAATTGACTGACCGGGGCCGCGGGCACCTGGATGCGAAGAGAAAGGAAAATGAGTAAGAAAATGGGCCCGTGCCAGAGTTTCATTGGGCCAGCTTACCGGCAGACGTCCGAGGAAAGAATGGGGCTTGTCTGAGGTTTTTCTGAGATTACCGATTTAATGCAAACTCTCGATCAGAGTGATGTTACTGCTGGCTTCCGCGGTCGTGGCATAGGCAAGCCATCGGCCATCGGGCGAGACGCTAAGCCCAGCCAGCGGAGTAGGATCGGCTGCGAGCTTGTGAACGATTGTGGAGTTGCCCAGGGAAGAAAAGGCGGTGAATTTAATCTCGCCTGGAGAGTCGGCCGCATCGAGGTAATAGATTCCCTGCGAAGTCAGCGTCCAGTATCCCTGAAATCCATTCGATGGCCCATGAAGCACCTGTTCTTCGGTGCCACCTGCGGCGGGAATTCGCCAGAGCCCGGACTGGGCGTTCTTGGTGTAGTAGACCCACTTCCCATCCGGTGATGGCTGGGCAATCATGCCGCCATTGGTGGTGATCTGGCGAGCTGCGCCGCCCGCGCCCGGCAGAGCCCAAATCTGCCAGCTCCCGCTGCGATTGGTCCCGAAGTAGATCCACTTTCCATCCGGCGACCAGCTGGGAACAATATCGTTATATTGACCGTTGGTCAGGGGATTGGGCGTGCCGCCGTCCGGAGAAATGACAAAGATGTGAGCACGGCCATCGGGACGGGAATCAAAGGCGATCTGACGCCCGTCAGGCGACCAGCGCGGGCTGCCCGTAAGAGCGCCGCCGAACGAGGTGAGCTGAGCAGGGTCTCCCCCATCTGCAGAGCAAATCCAGATTTCCTGGGTTCCGGAGCGCCATGACTGGAACGCGATCCGCGTGCCATCCGGGGAATACTGTGGTGAGGAATCCTGTTCGTTGGAGCTGAGAATCTGCCCGGCGTCATTGCCTTTGACTGCCGCCTTCAGGCCCACGCGAACAATATCCCATTTGCCGGTTCCGTGTGTGTAAGCCAGGAAATTTCCTTGGCGCGAAATGGCAGGACTGTAGGCATTGTCGCCGCCGGCGTCGAGATGCGTCAGCGCGCCTCCAACGGCGGGAACCTGCCACAGCGAGAAGCTTCCGTCGCGGTTTGAAGAGAAGACGATATTGCGACTGTCCGCCGTCCAGGCCAGTCCCAGAATCAACCGCCCATCCGTCGTCAGCCTTCTCGGCTCGCCGCCGGTGGCATTCATCACATAGACGTCGCGAACGGCGCTTTCCGCCCCGCGGACGAAGGCGATCCTCCTGCCATCTGGCGAGACCTTTGGCATCCAGTCGCCGTCCCACGACGAAGGCGGCGTAGTCAGGCGCTCAACCTCCAGCGTATCGAGTGCAATCGTGAAGAGAGAGGAGGGTTGTTGCTGCGACGCCCGGTCGGGAAAAATGATGTGTTTGCCGTCGGCTGTCCAGGCCACTCCTGCGTACTCCCACGAAGTCGAATCCTGGAGCACATGGAGCCGCCGCTCCGGGCCGCCGATCGCCGGGACAATATATATATCGTTTTGCTCGCCTGCCCGGCGGATGAAGGCGATGTACCGCCCGTCCGGTGACCATGCCGGGTCCACATCGTCGCCGCTGTCGGAGGTCAGGCGCAGCGGACTGGCTGTGCCTAGAATCTTCACGTAGATCTGCTTGTTATCGCCCTTATCCCCATTCCAGACAAAGGCGATCTGGTTGCCGTCAGGAGAAAAGGCTGCTTGCCCTTCCGAACCGGGATAACTGGTGAATGGCACCGTTCGATAGTGAGAAATCCAGGCCGGTTCAGCGGAAAGAGGCCAGAAATACCAGGCTGCAAATGCAGCCACGCAGGCCAGCGCGAATGCTGCTGTGAGAAATATCCCAAGCCGCCGTCTGGGTCTCACTTCCACTTGCGTTCCGTCTGCCGGATATGTGGAACTTGAAGCGACAGCACGGGATTCGGCTTGCTCTGTTTGGGGCACACTAGGTAGCTCTGCTACAGGCAACTCCGCGCGTATCGTCTTTCGAGCAGCTTCTGCAGGGAAGGGGTCGAACTTCACCGGAGCGATCAGCCGGTAACCGGTCTTGGGGATGGTCTGAATGATCCGAGGGGAGCGAGCGTCATCGGTGAGGGCACGCCGGATCTCTGATATCGCCCGGGTAAGAACGTCATCCCCGACGAATACCCCCGACCAGACGGTCTGGAGGAGGCGTTCCTTGGCGACCAGTTCGCCGGGGTTCAACGCCAGCAGGACCAGAACCTGCATGACCTTCGGCTCAAGATGAAAGCTTATCTGACCCTTATGGATAAGATTGATCTGTGGCTGGACATGCCATTCGCCAATGAGAAAATCGCCCTGCAATCATGCTCCATTGTGAAGGTTAGATTATAGCAAGGCGCAGAATCGCTGGAGCAGGAGTGCGTAAGCTCCTGTAAACAAAAATATTAGAGGCTCGGAAGTTCTTAAGCAAAATCTCACCATTCCTGCGGGACTTACCCTGCGCAGGCGAATAGCGTACTTCAAAAAGCAATTGTCGTCGTGGAGAAGCTGTTTGCTCCCCGAACGAATATGGAGGCGCAAAGCAAAAATGAAGAGGCGAATTATGGATTCGATGCGGAGGCAATTAAGGGCCAGGGGGCACGTCCTGCTCTTGCCTTTACTGTTCCTCGGTCTGGCGGCAGGTCTTCTCGGCGGGCGAGCCCAGGCGCAGGCCCTGAGCGGCATCACCGGGACGGTTACCGACTCGAGTGGCGCGGTCGTACCCGGAGCCAAGGTCACGCTGACCGATGAGGCCACCGGTGCAGTGGCGCACGCGGTAGCGACGAGCGTGGGCAC
>Ga0134126_10007331_pt1 | contig 13846 bp, 12 predicted proteins | sample KB31752_FD_96881 | JGI IMG/M metagenome (GOLD analysis project Ga0134126, IMG submission 96881) | Terrestrial soil microbial communities with excess Nitrogen fertilizer from Kellogg Biological Station, Michigan, USA - KB3-175-2 | ecosystem: Environmental > Terrestrial > Soil > Unclassified ...
ATCGGCATGGCGGCATGCCTGGAGCCGTCAGGCGGCAACGCCACCTTCGAGGCGCTGCTCAATCCGGCGATCACGACGTCGACCTTCATGGATTCCTGCCGCATCAATATCGACGGCCTCGGCGCGATCACCGCCACCATGCACACCACCTCGTCGGGCCAGGGCCACGAGACGCTGGTCGGCACCGTGGCCGGCGAGGTACTGCAGGTCGATCCCGACACGATCCGCGTGACGCGGCCGGATTCGCTCAACTCGCTGCCAAGCGGCACGCCGGTCGGCAGCCGGATGGCGATCATGCTCGGCGGCGCCGCCTTCCACGCGGCGCAAAAGCTGAAAACCAAGTTGACCGCCATTGCCGCGCACGATCTCGGCATCCCCCTTGGACGCGCGGTCTATGAGCACGGTGAGGTATTCGACCGCAACGCGCCCGACAAGCGGCGCACCTGGGCCGATCTTATCGCCATCGCGCACCGCAATTATCATCGTATGCCGGAAGGCTTCGAACCGGGGCTGGCGGCCGAGCACGTCTATCAGGTGCCGACCGGCGGCACGTTGCCGACCAAAGACGGGCGCGTTCAGATGTATCCGTGCTTCTCGTTCGAATTTCATCTGCTGTTGCTGTCGATCGATCCCGACCTCGGCCGACCGGAGATCGTGCGTTATCGGCTCGGCCACGATTGCGGCACGCAAATCAATCCGAAGATCGTTCGCGGCATGACCATGGGCGGCATCGCGCACGGTATCGGCGCGGCGCTCTACGAAGAGTTCGCCTATAACGACGAGGGTCAGCTGATCGCGCAGACCTTCATGGACTATCTGCTGCCGTCCTCGCATGAAGTGCCGGCGGTCGATATCGTCGATCACGAGACCCCCTCGCCCCACACCGTGCTCGGCCAAAAAGGCTCCGGCGAGAGCGGCTATCTCGGCGCGCCGGCCGCGGTCGCCAACGCCATCAACGATGCGATCCGCCCGCTCGGTATTTCCATCAACACGCTGCCGATCAAAATATCAAAGCTCGGCGACCTGATCGCCGATGCCCAAGAAATGGCGAAAGCCAAAAAAGGAAACTGAATGATCGTCGATGCCCATGCCCACTTGGTGCCGGCCGAGCTGTTGGCGGCAATTCGCAAGGATGCGGCGAAGTTTCCCAGCGTGCGGCAGATCGAAGACGCCTACGGCCTGGCTTTGGCCTTTGCCGGCGGCAAGCCGACGCGGCCGGTTTCCAAGCCGCTGTCGGATATTCCGGCGCGACTCGCCTGGCTCGCCAAGAACAGCATCGACAAGCAGGTGGTCGGCGGCTGGGTCGATATGTTCGGCTATGAGCTGCCGGGCGCGGAGAGCGAGGCCTGGAGCCGGCTCGCCAATGAGGCGATGCTAGCCGCCGCCAAGGCCGAGCCGCATTTTGTGCCGCTGGCCACCGTGCCGCTCGGCGACGGCGCGCGCGCCGCGGTGGTGCTCAAGGACGCGATCAAGGCGGGTTTTGCCGGCGCCATGATCGGCACGCTGCCGCGCGGCGTCGGCTCGACGCTCGATGCCGCTAATCTCGATCCATTCTGGCGGGCGACCGACGAGACCGGTGCCTTCATCCACATCCATCCGAGCTTCGATGCCGGCGACGTGCGCGTAAACGACTTCAACCTCGCCAATGGCGTCGGCCGCATCACCGACGCCGTGGTGACGATGGCGCGGCTGATCGCGGCGGGGCATATCGCGAAATACAAGAACACCAAATTTTTCGTGCCGATGGGCGCGGCCGCCCTGCCCTTCGTGCTCGGGCGGCTTAAACGCAATCACACGATCACGCCCGGCCTCGGCGACCCGGTCGAGGCACTGAGTTCGATCTATACCGACACTATTCTGCACGATGCGCGGGTGCTGAAATTCGTCGTCGAGATGATGGGAACGGAAAAGCTGATGATGGGCTCCGATAATCCGTTCCCGATCGGAGACATGGAACCGATGAAGGTCGTCGCGGATGCCGGACTGAATGCGGCGCAGACCGCGTCGATCAATGGCGGTTTGGCGACGCGGTTGTTTCGATTGCAATAAACAAAGTTAAATGTGGAGGATCAAATGACGAAATTATCCTTGGCATTGCGTTCCACCGTCCGGGCACTGGCCGCGCTGGCTTGCATCGCGCTGACGCCCTTGCCCGCCGTGGCGCAAGGAACGGGAAATGCGCCGTCGAAAATCACCATCGTGGTATTCGGCTTTCCCTCGCTCGGCGCCTTCATGCCGCCGGTGATCAAGGCGAAGAAGCTCGATACCGCGCATGGGCTCGATATCGACTTCGTCGAGCGGCCGCCGGATGCCTATACCGCGCAATTCAACTCCGGCGAGTTCAAGGTCGGCGGCAGCGCCGCGTTGTTGACCGTCGGGCTGGCTGACGCGCGCGGCGTCAAGGTGAAATATCTGTTCAATCTGTTCGACTACTGGGGCGCCGTCGTCACCTCGCGGCCCGAGATCAAGACGCTCAAGGACATCGAAGGCAAACAGCTCGCCGCCGCTTCGTCGACCACTAATTTCGTGATGTCGGAATTCTTCGCCAAGCGGCAGGGCGTGGATATTTCGAAAATTCAGGTCATTAACACGGCCCCGCCCGGCCTCGTCGGCTATGCGTTGGCGGACCGCGCCGACGCCATCCAGCTTTGGGAGCCGGCCTACACGCTGCTAAAGGCGAAAAAGCCGGATATCCGCGTCCTCGACTCTAGCATGAGCAAGACTTGGAAGGCTTTCGCTTCCGGCGAGCGCATCCCCTATCTCGGCGTCGCCGCACATGACGACTGGATCGCGGCCAATCAGGCGCTGATCCCGAAGCTGTACGCGACGTACAAGGACGCCGGCGAGTTCATCGCGAAAAATCCGGAGGAAGCGGCAGCCCTGATCGCGCCAAAATCGACGCCCCAGGATCGCGCCGCGCTGGTGTCGCTGATCAAGGCCAATGACCGGCTCGGCATGAGCGTGGTGCCGGCCGGCGAGGTCGCCAAGCAGATCGATGCGGTCTACAAGGCCGGCATCGACGTCGGCTATTTCAAGGCGCTGCCGTCGAACGACACGATCTACAACAAGCCGATGAAATGACCAATTCGCGCACTATGCGCGTTCTGCAAGCTGCTGCCGGCGTGCTGGTGCTGGCGGCCGGCTGGCAGATTCTGTCGATGGTGTTTCCGCATTATTTGTTTCCGCCGGTGCCGGAAATCGTCTTGCGCACCATCGAGATATTAATTACCGGCTCGCTGCTGGCTGATGTGCTGCTCACGGCCATGCGGATTTTCGGCGGGCTGCTCGGGGCCTTTATCCTCGGCGGCCTACTCGCCATAGCGATCGGACAATCGAAGACTGCCGAAAATTTTATCGCGCCGGTATTGACGTTCTTCCAAGGCATTCCGGCGCTGTCCTGGGTGGTATTCGCGATCATCTGGTTCCACGGTATCGAATTCCGGGTGCTGTTCATCATGGTGATGACGACCCTGCCGGCCTTCACGTTTCAGATTCTCGATGCCTTCCGCTCGATGTCGAAAGATCTGTTCGAGATGACCATGGCGTTTAGGCCGTCGCGCTGGACGCTTTTCCGATTCCTGATCGTGCCGACCATCGTGCCCGGCATCCTGACGGCATGGAAAGTGAATTTGGGCAATGCCGCACGTGTGGTCGTGGTGGCCGAGTTGGTCGGCGCCACCGGCGGCGTCGGCTATCAATTGCTACGGCAGCAGCAGCTGTTCGATATGGCCGGCGCCATGGCCTGGACGCTGCAACTCGTTCTGTTCGTGCTGATCGTGCAGCAGACCATCGCGGCGATCGAGAACCGGGTGCTGCGCTATCGGCCGGTATCCGAGCGGGCGATGTGATCGCATGGCCCCCGAAACGTGGGAACCGATTTTCGGAAAAATGTCATGCGCAAAATGATTCCCGATCCGGTCATCTGCTTCAAGGACGTGACGAAAATTTTCCGCCGGGCGGACGGACGGGGCGATTTCGTCGCTGTGGACAAACTATCGTTCGAGATCGCCAAGGGCGAGATCGTCGCGGTGCTGGGCAAGACCGGCTGCGGCAAGTCGACCATGTTCAACATCGTCGCGGGGCTGATCGAGCCGAGTTCGGGCGAGGCGCGGGTGATCGGCCATGAGCCGTTCCGCGAGTTCGAATTCTTTCGCGGCAAAATCGGCATCGTGTTCCAGAACGACCGCCTGATGCCGTGGCGCTCCGCGCTCGACAATGTGCGGCTCGGCCTGCAGATTCTCGACCGCGATCCCAAGCAGGCGGAAGACACCGCCCGCGGCTGGCTGGCGCGGCTCGGCTTGTCCGGCCACGAGCACGATTACCCGCATGCGCTGTCGGGCGGCATGCGCCAGCGCGTGTCGATCGCGCGCGCCTTTGCGGTCGATCCCGAAATCCTGCTGTGCGACGAGCCGTTCTCTTCGCTCGATGAGATGACTGCGCGCGACCTGCGCGCCGAGTTCGTCCGGCTGGTGCGCCAGAGCAACAAGACCGCGGTGTTCATTACCCATCAGATCAGCGAGGCGATGGAGATCGGCGACCGCGTATTGGTGTTCCACCGTCCGGCGCGCATCGCCTATGATACGTGGCTTCACGCCGTCACCAGCGATACGGAGCGGCGCAAGGCGCACGAAGACATCATGCGTGTGCTGGCGGCGGAGCCGGCATCCGGCGTAGCGGCCAAATAGCGCTTTCTGCCATCTCGTGCGCGCGTTAATCTGTCGCCCCGATGCCGCACCACGGGAGGGGGTCATGCTCAATAACGCCGCCTTAGATATCGCGATTGGGCTTATGCTGATGTACCTCGTGCTTAGCCTGATCGGCACGATCGTCAATGAATACATTTCGACCGCGGTAAGTTTGCGCGCCTCGACGCTGAAGAGCGCGATCGAAAACATTCTGGACAATCCGAGATTGCGGCAGGATTTTTATAATCACGGCGTCATCGACGGCACTACGCAGGCAAAAGGCGATCACCCCTCGTATCTTTCCGGCCAGACGTTCGCCATGGCCATTGTCGGAAGCATCGACGCGGCGAATGCGGCGCCAAGTTTCGACGACGTAAAGACAGCTGTGGAACAACTGCCGGAGTGCAATATCCGCGACATTCTAATTGCCCAATTGACCAAAGCGAATGGCGATCTCAACGCCTTTCGCAACGGAATCGCGACCTATTTCGACTCGGCCATGGATCGCGTCAGCGGGATTTATAAGCGCTATCTTAAATTGATTTCGCTCTGCGTCGGCGCGGTCATCGTGCTCGCGCTCAATGCGGACTCGATTAATGTAGGTGCCGCATTGTGGAGCGATTCATCGTTGCGCGCCCAGATGGTCGAAAGCGCCAATGATTTCATGAAGGACAATATGAGGCCCGCGACGCCGGCGCCCGCCGGCAATGCGACGATGACCGGCGATACGGCGGCTGCTTTCGCCGATAGGCTCAACACCCTGGATGCCACGATCAGGCCGCTGCCGGTCGGCTGGAAGTCGAGCGACCTTGTTAATCCGTCGTCCTGGGCCGGCCTATGGCACTGGGTCATGAAGCTTTTCGGGCTCGCGATCACTGCCTTGGCAATTTCGCTCGGCGCCCCGTTTTGGTTCGACCTGCTTTCGAAGTTCATGAACATTCGCGGGGCCGGCGAAAAGCCGCAAAGCACGACTTCATCGTGAACCATGGCGCAACAAGGGCTCGATATCATCGACGGCTCGCCAGAAGAATTCGCGGCCGTGTGATCAAAAAAGAAACACCGCCATGGGCGACGGTGATCGAACAAGCCGGGACCAACTAGGGCAACTGGACCGGCGGCATCGCGTTGCGGCGCTTTGCCAACTTTTCCGCAGCGGCAAATAGTTGTGGAAACGTCACGATAGCCATCAGCTTGATACTTTACACATCAAAATAGCTATTTAAAACGTTATAACTCATAGTCTGAATATGGCTGAGATGACATGATCACCGCCGGACAATTGCGGGCCGCGCGGGCGTTGCTCGACATCGATCAGCGCGAACTGGCGAGACGCAGCGGACTGTCGCTACCGACCATCCAACGGATGGAAGCATCCAACGGTGTGGTGCGCGGTAACGTCGAGTCACTGATGAAGCTGGTCGATGCGCTCACGGCCGGCGGTATCGAATTAATCGGCGAAGCCTCGGCCAGCGGCAGCGGCGGCCGCGGAGTACGGCTCAAATGACGGCAGCCTACGCACTTTATGGCGTGGCCGCGCTGATCGTCCTGGCCCCGGTCGCGATTGCGCTAAGCACCTCGCCGCACGGCACCGCCGTGATCTATGGCGCGAGCCTGATCATCACGCTGACACTGGGCATGATCGCGCTGCTGTGCCTGTTCGGCCGGGCACAAACGCCGGGCATCATATTGCCGCTCGGCCTGCCCTGGCTGGGCGCGCATTTCCGCATCGACGCGCTGGCCGCATTCTTTTTGGCGGTGGTCAATTTGGGCGGCGCGGCGGCCAGCCTGTTCGCGCTGGGCTATGGCCGCCACGAGCATTCCCCGCAACGCGTGCTGCCGTTTTATCCCGCCTATCTCGCCGCCATGAACCTGGTCGTCATGGCCGACGATGCATTTTCGTTTTTGGTGTCGTGGGAATTCATGTCGCTCACCTCCTGGGCGCTGGTAATCGCGCATCATCGCGTCGGCGAGAACATGCGCGCCGGTTACATCTACCTGCTAATGGCGAGCTTCGGCACGCTGACGCTGTTGCTCGCTTTCGGTCTGCTGGCGGGCGCCGATGGCAACTATGCTTTCGACGCCATACGCGAGTCGCATCCATCGGCGGCGCTGTCGGCGCTGGTGCTTATCCTCGCTCTCGTTGGCGCCGGCTCAAAAGCTGGCGTGGTGCCGTTGCACGCCTGGTTGCCGCTCGCGCATCCGGCCGCGCCGAGCCACGTCTCCGCGCTGATGAGCGGCGTGATGACCAAGGTCGCGGTCTACGGCTTCGTGCGCATCGTGTTCGATCTGCTCGGCCCGCCGGACTGGTGGTGGAGCATGGTGGTGCTCGCGGTCGGCGGCATCACCGCAGTGATGGGCGTGCTTTACGCCTTGATGCAGCACGATCTCAAACGTCTGCTCGCCTACCACACGGTGGAAAATATCGGGATTATTTTTATAGGACTCGGTCTCGCGCTCGCGTTCAAGGCGCACGGCATGGCGCTCGCCGCCGCACTCGCGCTGACCGCCGCGTTGCTTCATGTATTCAATCATTCGGTGTTCAAAAGTCTGCTGTTCTTTGGCGCCGGCGCGGTGCTTAACGCTACCGGCGAACGCGATATGGAGCACCTCGGTGGCCTGATCCACCGCATGCCGCAGACCGCTTTCGTGTTCCTGGTCGGTTGCGTGGCGATTTCGGCGCTGCCGCCGCTCAATGGCTTCGTGTCCGAATGGCTGACGTTCCAAGCGATCCTGATCAGCCCGCAATTACCGGCATGGGGCCTGAAGCTTCTGGTGCCTGCCGTCGGCGCGCTGCTGGCGCTGTCGGCGGCGCTGGCCGCGGCCTGCTTCGTCAAGGCCTTCGGTGTGAGTTTTCTCGGACGCGCCCGCACCCCGGCCGCGGCGCAAGCGCACGAGACCGACAGCAACTCGCTCGCGGCCATGTATTTCCTCGCCGCGCTTTGCCTGGTGGCCGGAATCCTGCCCGGCATTTTCATCGATGCACTGGCGCCGGTAACGAATACTCTGGTCGGCGTCAGCATGCCGCAACAGGCCGACCTGGAGTGGCTCACCATCGTACCAATCGCCGAAAGCCGCAGCTCCTATAACGGCCTGCTGGTTTTCATCTTCGTAGTCTTGTCCGGTTCGATTGCAGCCTTCGCCATTCACCGCATAGCCTCCGACAAGCTGCGCCGCGCGCCCGCCTGGGATTGCGGCTATCCAGATCCAAGCCCGGCGGCGCAATACACCGCATCGAGTTTCGCGCAACCGATCCGCCGCGTTTATGGGACCAGCGTTTTCCATGCGCGCGAGATCGGCGAAATGCCGCCGCCGGGCTCGCTGGCGTCGGCGCGGCTGACCGTCGAGTTGCACGACCTGATCTGGGACGCGGCCTACGCGCCAGTGGCAAAGGGCATCGAATACGCTGCCGAAAAGCTCAATTACCTGCAATTCCTTACCATCCGCCGCTATCTCACGCTGGTGTTCGCGGCCTTGGTGTTGCTCCTACTGGTGCTCGCGATATGGCAATGATCCGCGACCTCGCGTTGCAAGGCGCGCAAATGCTGGCGGTGGTCGTGCTCGCGCCGCTGCTTACCGGCCTTGTGCGCAAGATGAAGGCGCGGCTGCTGCGCCGGCAAGGCCCGCCGCTCATCCAGCCCTACCGCGATCTGATCCGGCTGATACGCAAGGAGGTAGTGCTGGCGGAGGGCGCGTCCTGGCTGTTCCGCGTCATTCCCTACATCATCTTTGCCGGAACCTGGGTGGCGGCCTCGCTGGTACCGACCTTCGGCAGCGGCTTGCTGTTTTCCTGGTCGGCCGATCTGATCGCCATCATCGCCTTGCTCGGCAGCGCACGCTTTTTCCTGGCGCTGGCCGGCCTCGATGTCGGTACCAGCTTCGGCGGCATCGGCTCAAGCCGCGAGGTGATGATCGCTTCGCTGGCCGAGCCGGCGATGCTGATGATTGTGTTCACGCTGGCGCTGATTGCCGGCTCGACGCAGCTTTCGACCATGGCCGCCTACATGGCAACCGGCGAAGAAGGTTTAAGAGTCTCGCTCGGGCTGGCACTGCTCGCGCTGATCATGGTGGCGATTGCCGAAAACGCGCGTATCCCGATCGACAATCCGGCCACCCATCTCGAACTCACCATGGTGCACGAGGCCATGGTCCTGGAATACTCCGGACGCCACCTCGCGCTGATCGATCTGACGTCCGAACTCAAGCTCTTGCTCTATATCTCGGTGATCGGCTGCCTGTTTGCGCCCTGGGGCATTGCCGGGCCTGACGCCAATCCGCGCGCCATCGCCATTGGCTTTGTTGCCTATCTGGCAAAACTCGCGGTAGGCGGCTTGCTGTTGGCCGCGTTCGAAACCGCGATCGCCAAAATGCGGGTATTCCGGGTGCCGGCATTCCTCGGCGCGGCGCTGATGCTGGGTCTGCTCGGCACGCTGCTGCTGTTCGTATCCGGGAGCCTGTGATGCGCGGCAATCTCGCCTTCGACATAGCGCACATGCTGGCCGGTACGCTGGTGCTGGTGAGCTTCATGCAGCTTTACCAGGACCGGCTCTACGCGCTGCTCAATATCTACGCGCTGCATGCCCTGGTGCTGGCGGCGTCGGTTGCCTGGCAGGCCTTCATCCAGGATGCGCCACATCTCTACCTGACGGCGATGATCGCGCTGGTGTTCAAGGCCATCATCATCCCGGTGGCACTGCACCGGATCATCGTGAAGCTCGGTATCCACCGCGAGATTGAGACTGTGGTCGGCGTCGGCCCCGCCATGCTGCTCGGCATGGGGTTGGTCGCGCTCGCCATGGTGGTGATGCTGCGGGTGACCGCGGAGGCCGATCCGCTGGCGCGCGAGGATCTCGCCTTTGCGCTTTCGGTGGTGCTGCTCGGCCTGCTGATGATGGTGACGCGGCGCAACGCTGTAAGCCAGGTGATCGGTTTCATGTCGCTGGAAAACGGCCTGGTGCTGGCCGCGACCGGCGCCAAGGGCATGCCGCTGGTGGTGGAGATTTCGGTCGCCTTCTCGGTGCTGATCGCCTTCATTGTCATCGGCATCTTCCTGTTCCGCATTCGCGAGCGCTTCGACACCGTCGACGTGCAGGCACTCGATCGCTTCCGCGGAGAGCGGCGATGATTGATGCGCTCACCGGCGTTCTGCTGATCCCGGCCGTAGCGGCCGCCCTGCTCGCCGCGCTGCCCGGCTATCGGCTGACCGCCCGGCTCAATGTGCTGGCGGCGTTTCTGAGTTTTGCGACCGCTGTGTCCTTGTTTATCGTTGAGCCGCAGTCGGGTCCTTATCTGCTGGTCGACGATCTCAACAAGGTTTTCATCGTGCTCACGACCTTCGTCGGCTTCACCACAGCCATGTTCAGCGCGAGCTATATCGGCCACGAGATCGAGATCGGCCGGCTGACGCCAACTTTCGTGCGTTTCTATCACGCCATGTATCAGACACTGATGTTCGCCCTGAGCCTGGCGCTGGTCGCCAACAATATCGGCCTGATGTGGGTGGCAATCGAGATCGCGACGCTCACCACCGTTTTGATGGTCGGTATTTATCGCACACACGAGGCGCTGGAAGCGGCCTGGAAATATTTCATTCTCGGCAGCGTCGGCATCGCGCTGGCGCTATTCGGCACCATCTTGGTCTACATGGCGGCGCGTCCGGTTATCGGGGAAGGTTTGTACGCCATGGTTTGGACCGTGCTGGTGACCAAGGCGGCCAAGTTCGATCCTGCCCTGCTCAACGTCGCCTTCGTCTTTCTGCTGCTCGGCTACGGCACGAAAGTTGGCCTCGCCCCGCTGCATGCCTGGCTGCCCGACGCGCATGCGGAAGGCCCGACGCCGATTTCGGCGGTGCTGTCCGGGCTGCTCCTGAACGTGGCGCTCTATGCGCTGCTACGTTTCAAGATACTGCTGGCGCTCAATCCAGCGGCGATCGCGCCCGGCCCGTTGATGGTGACCATGGGGCTGATCTCGTGCGTCTTCGCCGCCTTCATGTTGTACCGGCGCCGCGACATCAAACGCATGTTCGCCTATTCGTCCATCGAGCATATGGGCATCATCGTGTTTGCTTTCGGCATGGGCGGGCCGCTCGCCAATTTCGCAGGCCTTCTGCACATGACCATGCATTCACTGACCAAGTCGGCGATCTTCTACGCGGTCGGCCACATCTCGCAGGTCAAGGGCACGCAGAAGATCGCTGACATGAGCGGACTGACCGTGACCAATCCGGTGCTGGGCTGGGGCCTGGTGCTCGGCGTGATCGCCATCGCAGGCCTGCCGCCGCTGGGCATTTTCATGAGTGAATTTCTGGTGGTGAGCTCAACCTTCGCGCGCGAACCGTGGCTGGTGATCATCTTGGTGTTCGGAATCCTGGTCGGCCTGGGTGGCTTGTTCCTGCGGCTCAATACGATCGCCTTCGGCGAGCCGCGTGGGCCGACCGCGCCAGCGCAAGCGTCGTACGTGCCGATGTTTGCCCATCTCGCCATCGTGTTCACGGCAGGTGTCTATCTGCCGCCGGCGCTGGTCGCCGGCTTCGAGAACGTCGCTCGGTTGTTAGGTTAGCGTTATGAGCCCGCTCGACAACATTCCATACCTTGAGAAGGTCAAAGCGCACCGGCCGTGGCCGCGCGCGATTGTCGGTGACGATGGCTGGCGGCAGGCGATCGAATATCTTGCGACCGGCCGCTGCACGCTGCTCGGGCTGTGGGGCGACACCGTCAACGTGCACATGGCGCTGCTCGGCGAGCGTTTCGACGGGATCATCGTGCTCAGTTACGCCTGCACGAATGGACACTATCCAAGCGTCGGCGCGCGCCATCCGCCTGCGATCCGGCTCGAACGTGCGATCCGCGATCTGTTCGGGCTGGACGCCGTGGGCGCGCCCGACACGCGCACCTGGCTCGATCGCGGGTTTTGGGATGTCCGACATCCGCTTGGCAAGAGCGGGCCTGCGCAGAAGCCCGCGCCCTATATCTTTCTGCCGGCGGAAGGCGAAGGCCTGCACCAAATTCCGGTCGGGCCGGTGCATGCCAGTATCATCGAGCCCGGGCATTTCCGCTTCACCGCCAACGGCGAGCATGTGGTGCGGCTCGAGCAGCGGCTCGGCTACGTGCACAAGGGTATCGAGTCGTTGATGGTCGGCGCGACGCTCGACGACGCCGCGAAGCTCGCCGGGCGCACCTCCGGCGACAGCACGGTCGCCTACGCTTATGCCTTCGCGCTGGCCGCCGAGACCGCGCTGCGGATCGAGGCGCCGCCGCGCGCCGTTTATCTGCGCGCGCTGATGGCCGAGCTCGAACGGCTGGCCAATCATTTCGGCGACATCGGCGCCATCTGCAACGATGCTTCGTTCGCCATCATGCATGCGCAGACCAGCATCCTGCGTGAGCGTACGCTGCGCGCGGCCGATGCCGGCTTCGGCCACCGGCTGATGATGGACGTCACCGTGCCCGGCGGCGTCGCCCGCGACATCGCGGCGGACGGCATTGCGGAAATCAAGGCTTTGCTCGCGGAAGCGCGGCACGTATTCCCGCGCCTGGTCGAGCTCTACGACAATACGGCCTCGCTGCAGGATCGCACCGTCACCACCGGCATCGTCAAACCGGACTACGTGCGCCAGTGGGGCGCCGGCGGTTACGTCGGCCGCGCCTCGGGACGCAGTTTCGACGCGCGGCGTCATATCGGCTATGCGCCTTACGACAGGTTAGACTTCGAGGTGCCGGTGCGCGAGGACGGCGACGTCAACGCACGGGTCTGGATCCGCATTCGCGAGGTCGAGCAGAGCCTCAAGCTGATCGATCAGATGCTCGCCGGGCTGCCGGCGGGGGACCTCCGCACCGCCGTGAAACCTAGCGGCGAAATCTGCGAAGGCCTCGGCATCACCGAAGCGTTCCGTGGCGACGTGCTGGTCTGGCTGCGCCTGGGCGGCAACGGCCGCGTCGAGCGCTGCCATTTGCGCGACGCGTCGTGGTTTCAGTGGCCGCTGCTCGAGACTGCGATCGAGGGCAACATCGTGGCCGATTTCCCGATCTGTAACAAATCATTCAACTGTTCTTATTCGGGACACGACCTCTGATGCGCAAGACGCTGTTCGAAAGTCTGACCCACGGCGTGCTCACCGAGCCGGCGCCTGCACCTGATGAAGCCGGGCTTGCCGAGTTGGCGCAAAGCCTGAACCGCGCCGCACGCGCGCGCCTCGGCCGCTCGCTCTCCATTCGGCAGGTCGACGCCGGCTCCTGCAACGGCTGCGAGCTGGAAATCCACGCGCTGAGCAATGCGTTCTACGATCTCGAGCGCCTTGGCCTGCGCTTCGTCGCATCACCGCGCCACGCAGATGTTCTGATGGTCACGGGACCTGTGACCAAGAACATGCGCGAGGCCCTCCTGCGCACTTACAACGCCACCCCGGATCCGAAGTGGGTGATCGCCGTCGGCGTCTGCGCCGTCGACGGCGGCCTGTTCGCCGGCAGCTATGCGGTGGCCGGAGGTGTCCAAGATGTCGTGCCTGTCGATCTGCACATTCGCGGCTGCCCACCCTCACCAACCGAGCTTTTAAAAGGCTTAATCGCGCTGCTGCGGCAGACGAGCGCGAAAACCAGCGCTCGCTAAGGCGCCATATTTGCCCATTACTGCCCCACTCAACCCCAAGTCGGGGCTTGCATTTCGTACAGCGAAAGCCCGATGATTTATCCTACACGGAGCATCCTGGGGAAAAGGATGCAATTTACAAAAGCTGCCGAGAACCAAGAAAAGCTTGTTTGGCCGCTGCGCCGGCCGGGAGGGAAAGAGTGGCTTCGGTCAATATTCGCCAGGTGCGGAAAGCTTTCGGCACGACCAGCGTCATCCATGGTGTCGATGTATCGATAGGCGACGGCGAATTCGTCGTACTGGTCGGCCCCTCCGGTTGCGGCAAGTCGACGCTGCTACGCATGATCGCAGGGCTCGAGAACATCACCGCCGGTGAAATCAGCATAGGCAATCGCGTCGTCAACAATTTGCCGCCGAAAGAGCGGGACGTCGCGATGGTATTCCAGAACTATGCGCTTTATCCGCACATGACGGTCGCCGCCAACATGGCCTTCTCGATGAAGCTGCGCGGCGCGCCCCAACATGAGATCGACGAGCGCGTCAATCGCGCCGCGCAAATCCTCGGCCTCACGCAGCTTCTC
>Ga0134126_10007332_pt1 | contig 13845 bp, 8 predicted proteins | sample KB31752_FD_96881 | JGI IMG/M metagenome (GOLD analysis project Ga0134126, IMG submission 96881) | Terrestrial soil microbial communities with excess Nitrogen fertilizer from Kellogg Biological Station, Michigan, USA - KB3-175-2 | ecosystem: Environmental > Terrestrial > Soil > Unclassified ...
CAAATGGCGACGGTCGCCGGTACCTCGAGGATGGTGATGAAATCATTTTCAAAGGTCGCGCCAAGCGAGAAGGGTTTACCTCTATCGGTTTTGGCGAATGCCGCGCACGCATTGTTGCCGCGCGTAGATAAACCGTGGCTCCGCTTCCTTTGGGAAAGCACGGCAGATCCGATTTTAACGGGACGCGAAGAGCTGGGTTCGCCAAAGATCAATGCCGAGATTCCCGGTCCGGTGGTGCTCGACGGTACGTGGCACGCTGCGGCAAGTTGGCAGGAGTACCGTTTCTTCGATACTGCGGCGAGCGGATTCAGGGCGCTGGATTCAATGCCCCAGCTGAAGGGCCGGGACCGTCGAATGGATTCGCGGAATGCCACAGGGAGCCGGCCCTAGAAACGTGTCGGAGTATTCACGGAAATTGTCAATAACGCGCCGCGACCGACGTTGCGAAAGCGATGGGGGCGGTTGTTATCAAAATAGTAGGCGTCTCCCGGACCGAGCACGTGCACCTCAGAGTCGACGGTCAACTCAAGCTTTCCTTTCAGGACGACACCGACCTCTTCCGCATCGTATTCCAGCATCCCTGGCCCAGTCTGAGCGCCCGGCTTATAGCGCTCGACCGTGAGTTGCAATGCACGACCGTGCCGCCCCGCTGCGACTTCTCGATAGGAAATTCCCGTTCCGCGCACTCCGATCTCAGTCAATTCTTTCTTCCGATACACAACTTTCGGCGGTTGCGAATTGTCGCCGAAGAACTCGCTCAAGCTAACCCCTAGCGAATCCAGAATCGTTTTCAGTTTCGCGACGGAGACATTGTTCTTTCCTTGCTCAACAGCAGAAAGAAAGCTGAGGGCCACGCCTGTGGACCGACTCAGCGCCCGCAATGACAGTTTCCTGCGCCGCCTTAGTTGTTGGAGATGATGACCGAGGTCGACGTTTTCCATCCCGAACTCCTTTTCAGAATCCAAGAGCCTTTGCAGAGCACTGCGCGGGTCGCACTTTAACATGAAGCCAAACGCATTTAGGCATACCGACACCTTCAGTATAGCGGACCGTCAGCGATGCACGCTTGAACCGCTTCGGCGACCGATTACCACAGCCAGCAACAATTGTGCTTGACAAGTCCGGGCCCGACCTATATATAGACCGACCTATATACAGAACAGTCGTACCGACATGTAGACCTGCCAGCGAGCAGCCAATGGAGGAATGAGTGAAACGCAATCTCGCGTTGCTTGGAGCCGGAGTTCTGGTTCTGCTAGTGTCGGCGTCAACTTTACCGGGCCAGTCATACCCCACGTTCGTGGGCATTCCCACGTTCCTGGGAGCGCCCTACTTAGCAAATCTCGACGAGTTACACGCAGACTTTGCTGTTCTGGGCGTTCCCTTTGACGAAGGAACCTGGGGATGGCCAGGCGAACGTTACGGTCCCCGCGGCATGCGGATCAGTTCCCTCGAGTACAATCACGACCTCACCGAAGGTTTCTACTATATCGACGGGGATCATACGGTTCTGAAGGGTAAGCATTGGATCGATGTCGGTGACGTGCCCATTATGCCAACCGTTCCGGCCCGGACGGATGATCAGATTACGGAGATGGTTCGCAAGATCCGATCCAAAGGAGCTTTCGCAATCGTGCTGGGCGGAGATCACAGCATTACGTTCCCGATTCTTCGCGCATTTGACATCCCCGTCACGGTGATGCACTTCGATGCGCACCTCGACACCTGGAACGGGGCTCCAGGCAACCTTGACCACGCGTCATGGGTAAACCGCGCCGTGACGCTCCCGAACGTCAAGAAGATTATTCAGATTGGTCCGCGCGGCTTAGCAAATGACGAGGAGTCGATGGGGAACGCCCGCAAGGACCACACCATGATCATTACCTGCGAAGAAATTCATCGCCGGGGGGTTCAATGGGCGCTCTCGCAGATTCCAGCAAGCGGAAACATTTACATCACGTTTGACGTGGACTCGATGGATCCCACGCTGGCACCTGGCACGGGAACGCTCGAACCGGACGGGTTCAGTTTCGCTGAAATAGATGGGCTGCTCAAAGGCGTCACCTCCAAGGGTCAGCTTGTGGGAATGGATATCGTCGAAGTGAATCCGATGCGCGATACAAGCACTCGCACTGAACAAACTGCGATCCGATTGCTAATCGACACCCTGGGTGCCGCATTTCATTGATGGGAAACCCGAAGAGTTGCTTGGCATATGAACAGCGTCTTTCGATGAGCACCAGCGAAGCTTGCAGGACGGCATTTGGGGACGCGTTATCTGCGGGAGGGAAACTGCAAATGTCGTACAAATCGCTCTCTTTGTTCGCTCTGTTGATGATGGTGACTTGCACGTCTGCTCAGACCGCCAGACAGCATGCCGATCGCATCTTTCTGAACGGCAAGATATGGACGGAAGATGATGCTCGGCCCGAGGCGGAAGCCCTGGCAGTTAGCGGCGACAAAATCCTTGCCGTTGGCTCGACTGACGAGATCAAAGCGCTCGCTTCACCGGAAACAGTGGTCGTCAATTTGGGCGGTCGCCTCGTGGTCCCCGGGTTTCAGGATACGCACATGCACTTTCCCGGGCCTTCAGTAGACGAAGTTGATTTGGACGGCGTACAGACCCTGCAGGAGTTCCAGCGCCGGCTCTCAGATTTTGCCAAAGCTCATCCCTCACTACCCTGGATAACAGGGCATGGCTGGGCCTATTCAGCTTTTCCAAATCAAACAGTCGATAAGAAATACATCGACGCGGTGATTTCGGATCGCCCCGTCTACGTGAGCGAGCGTGACGGGCACATGGGACTCGCGAATTCCAAGGCAATCCAGATCGCCGGAGTTACCCGCAATACGCCCGATCCGCCAAACGGCCACTTCATGAGAGAGCCGGACGGCGAGCCCACAGGTGAATTCAAAGAAGCGGCGCAAGGACTGATTCACCGCCATATTCCCCCGGAATCAGCCGATGAGCGCTACAAAGCATTCATTCAGCACATGAAAGAAATGGCGGCAGCAGGCCTTACCTCCGTACAAGACGCGGCTACCGGCACGGACATACTGTCTCTTCTCGAGCGGGGGGAAAAGGCAGGAGCCCTGAAAGTTCGTATTCATTTCTCGCCGCTTATTTTGCCAAAAGATGGCGGCTATCCGCGAAACCACAAGCTAGAAAGTCCTCTGACGGATGCGGACCTGGCTCGATACAGCGAGTTGCGCGACAGGTTCAAGGGGCCCCTGCTTAAGTTTCAATCGATCAAGGGGTTTCTGGATGGAACTGTTGATGCCAGGACGGCAGCAATGTTCGAGCCGTACGTAGGCGGCGGCACGGGAATCCCTTTCTGGGATCGGATGATCTGAACAAGACCGTTGCTCTCTATGATCGTGAGGGTTTTCAGGTCATGCTGCACGCAATTGGAGATAAGGCCATCGACATGGCCTTGAATGCCTATGAGTACGCGGCAAAGACAAACGGCACGTCGGGGCGGCGACACAGGATCGAGCATGCCGAGGTCCCATTGCTTTCCGATCTGCCGCGATTCAAGCACCTTGGCGTGATCGCCTCGACGCAGGCGATGTTCGCAAATCCAGACGCGACCGTACTCGACAATTTTGCTGTCCTTCTTGGTCCCGCACGAGCCTCGCATGCCGATTCCTTCAAAATTTTCGATGATGCCGGGGCTGTGCAGGCTTTCGGCAGTGATTGGCCGGTCTTTTCGTTTGTCCCCCTGCCTTCAATCTATTGCGTCGTGACGCGAATGACGCCACAAGGAACGCCGCCAGGTGGCTGGTATCCGCAGGGAGATATCTCGGTAAAGGCCGCTCTGCGGCACTTCACTCGCGACGGCGCTTACGCGACTTTCGATGAAAAGATCAGGGGCACGCTGGCGCCGGGCAAGTTGGCGGATCTTGTCGTGTTGTCTAGGGACATTCTCACGGTTCCTCCTGCAGATATCTTGAAGACCAAGGTGCTTCTGACGGTGATGGGTGGACGGGACACCTATCGGGCTCCAGATTTTCGCTAGCGCGGATGAATCGAAAGGGGACCTCGATGCGAAACCTTAGAGCGGTTGGGATCACGACCCTCATTATCTGGTTTGCGCTGTGTCTTGCGAGCTCCGGGATGTCGCAAACGGCGACTACCTCTCTGCGCGGCACTGTGACGGATGCCTCAGGAGCCGTAATAGCTGGAGCGCAGCTGGTCTTGTCGAATCCATCTACTGGGTACTCGCGATTGGTCAAGACCGACTCTCAAGGCGCGTACGAATTCGTAGAAATTCCACCTGCCACGTACGAACTAACGATTACCGCTACGGGGTTCGCTTCGTTTCGGCAAGCGAACCTTGTACTCGTGGTTGCAACTCCGGCAACTCTCAACGCGTCGCTGCGGGTGGCTAGCGCGTCGCAGAGCGTGGAGGTCACTTCGCAAGCGCCCTTAATCAATACGGTCGATTCTAGTCAGGGACATGCCTTCAACACGGTGCAGATCGAGAATTTGCCGTTTGAAGGACGTGACCCAACGGCGATCCTGAGTTTGCAGTCCGGAGTCGTGTACACCGGAAGCAATGCCGCACAGAACACAACGTTTGACAGCAGGTCGGGAGCTGTTGCTGGAGCGCGGAGCGACCAAGCGAATATCACCATCGACGGCTTTGACAACAACAATCCGCTGCAAGGACTGCCGTTTCAGGGAAGCCTCCGTTCGACCTTGGATTCGCTTCAGGAATTCCGCGTCACTACCACCGCCGGCGGCGCCGCCGACGCTGGTTATTCTTCTGGGGCACAGGTAACTCTTGTGACCAAGAGTGGAACGAATCAATTTCATGGGTCACTATACGAATACAACCGGCCAACGAACACCGTTGCCAATGATTACTTCAATAAGCTAGCCGAAACGCAGGCTGGATTGCCAAACGTGCCGGGTAGACTGCTCCGCAACACCTTTGGGGGTTCTATTGGGGGCCCAATTCTCAAGGATCGGCTTTTCTTTTTTTACACATACGAGGGACAGAGACAACGCGAAAGCGTCCAGGTGACGCGCCTGGTGCCCAGCGCCAACATGAGAAACGGCATTCTCACTTACCAGTCCGTCAGCGGACCCGTCACCTTGACACCGGCTAACCTGGCCATGATGGACCCAAATTGCAGCACTCCGTCACCCGGCTTCCCGCAGGGGACATGTCCCCTGGGACCCGGCGCGAATCCGGCTGTCGAGGATGTTCTAAAAATGTATCCGATGCCTAATGCGCTCAATGTGGGCGACGGATACAACATCGTTGGAGATTCTTTTAGCGGTCCGGCGCCGGTGAACCTGAACACCAATATTGCGAGACTTGATTACCGAATCAATGCCAACAATCAAATCTTCATTCGCGGAAATTTGCAGCAAGACCGCACAGCCACTCCCCCTCAATTCCCCGGAGACCCACCGAACACGCTGACGACCGCCAATCCGCGAGCCTTGGCGGTAGGATATACGACCCTGCTTGGGAGCAATCTAGCCAACAACCTTCGATACGAGTATCTGCGTCAGGGTCTAGCCTCCAAGGGTCTCCAAACCCAGCCGTACGTGAGTTGGGACAAAATGTCCAGCCTTCTAGGCGAGACACCAACCACAATTCAAAAAATCCCGGTTCACAATCTTGGCGACGATCTGACTTGGACCAAGAGTTCGCATACCCTGCAGTTCGGTGGTAGCGTTCTCTTTATCAGCAGCTTCAGCTCATCGAGCGCGCCGTCGTTTTCGGGGGCGGTCACGAATCCCAACGCGCTATTCCTATCAGCAATCGCAAATACCGGGATGAGCTTGGACCCGGGCGCATTTGGATTTCCGCCGGTAGATCCAAGTTACTCCTCAAACTACAACTTTGCCGCCATTACCTTGACGGGATTGATTCCGCTTGTCACTGCGACATACAACCTAAACAAGCAAGGAAACCAGCTGGCCCTACTGCCGCAAGGTTCGTTTGTAACCAGAAACTATCATTCGAACGAGGCGGAATGGTACGCGCAGGACACTTGGCGAGTGACACCTAATCTGACGCTAACATTCGGCGCGCGATACACGCTGCTGCAACCGCCTTACGAAACACACGGGAATCAGGTGGCGCCAACGATGAGTATGAATGAATTCTTCCGGCAACGCCAAGCGGCGATGAATCAGGGACTCACGTACACTCCGCTTGTCGGATTCGATTTCTCCGGCCAGGCGAATGGCAAGTCGCCGTACTGGAATTGGGATTACGGGAATATTGCGCCCCGCATCGCGTTCGCGTGGTCACCTTCCTGGAGTGACGGGTTCCTTGGGCGACTTGCCGGTGGCGTCGGGAAAACATCGATTCGTGGCGGGTACGGCATCTACTACGACCATTTTGGACAAGGAGTTGTGGATACCTTTGACACACAAGGCTCGTTCGGATTGAGCACGTCGACAATCGGCCCCCCGATCGGTGTGGTCACGATTGATCAAGCGCCCCGATTCACAGGAATTAACGACGTCCCAACTTACGCCGCTGGCGGGTGCCCAAGCCCGCCATGCCTGATCTTTGCACCACCTCCGTCAGGCGTATTGCCTTTCTCTCCGCCTTCTTCCATTTCCAACGGTGGATTTGCGATCACCTGGGGACTGGACGATCGGCTGAAGACGCCCTATTCGGAAATCGCAAGTCTTTCCATTCAGCGCCAGTTGCCCAAGAATCTCGTATTCGAGATTTCATACATCGGCCGGTTCGGCCATCGGCTCCTTCAAGAAGAAGACCTGGCCATGCCACTAGACATTAGGGATCCGAAGTCGGGCATGGACTATTTCACCGCCGCCAAGGCTCTAGACGTTGCGAAACAAAATGGGGTGCCAATCCAGAGTATCGGCGCGATCCCGTTTTGGGAAGATTTCTTTCCAGGTGCTGCGGGTCAGGCATCGACTCAACTTTACGGAGCCGGGTTCGGACCGTGCGCTCCATACAGCGGCGCGCCAATCCCTGGCGGCGCCAACGTAACAGCGACGCAAGCAATGTACAACATGTGGTCCTGCAATCCCCCGGGGAGTGATACCGTCGCGCTTTTTAACGCTGATATCCCGGTGTTTCCAACGGCCACGGGATGCTTTCCGGCATGCGCGGCGATTAATGGAAAACAGTCACAGGGCTACGCTTTCTTTGATCCACAATTCTCGTCTTTGTACGCGTGGCGCAGCATAGGCAACAGCAACTATCATGGGCTGCTGGCTAGCCTTCGGGGGCGCATGAACGGACTCGTTTTCGACTTGAACTACACGTATTCGAAGAGCATGGATTATGGATCGAATGCCGAGTACATCAACGAGTTTCAAGGCGCTGGTTTTGCGGATCAGGTCGTGAATGCTTGGGACCCGAAAGAGAATTACGGTCCGTCCGATTTTGATTTGAGACATCAAATCAATGCTAATTGGGTCTACGACCTGCCTTGGGGCGCGGGGAGACACTGGGCAATGAAAGGAGTGGCAGACGTTCTCCTAGGAGGCTGGCAAACGACCGGTCTTTTCCGATGGTCAAGTGGATTCCCATTTTCAATCCTGCCGGGCACCTTGTGGGCTACCAACTGGCAGTTAACGCAGCCAGTGGTCCCCACCGGCCGCTTGCCTAAAACCGGCAGTTACTTGGTGAATGGTCTTCCAAACGTTTTTAAGGATGGCCCAACGGCGGCCAATGACTTCCGACTTCCATTCCCCGGCGAAGCCGGTCCCAGGAACGTCCTAAGAGGGCCTGGCTTGTTCGACATTGATGCGGGTCTTTTGAAGACCTGGAGCTTGACTGAGTCAAAGAAACTAATCTTTGGATGGCAGGTCTACAACGTCACGAATACTCCGAAGTTTGACGTGGGGTCCATGTCGACGCAGAACGGGTTGTGCTACTGCGGAAATAACACGCTGACAAGTGCAGCATCGTTTGGCAACTTCACATCGACGTTGTCCAAACCAAGAGTGATGGAGTTTTCCCTCCGATTTGCGTTCTAGCAGGATTAACTGCGGTGGGCCCGGAATTGAAGTTGAATCGGGTATTTCGAATCGGAAGCCGTCGTAGAGGCAGTCACGGTCATTTGGAATCGGCGTCTTCACAGGGAGAAAGCTGGTGCATGAGTTACTCGAAAAAGAGATCGCGAAGTACGAACGCCGCACGCCGAAATCCGCAGCGTCGCAACGCCGCGCCGAGAAGCGTATTCCGCTCGGTGTAGCAAGTAACTACCGCGGCTACGAGCCTTACCCGATCTTTATTAAAGAGGGACATGGAGGCACAGTTCGCGACATCGACGGTAACGAATACATTGACCACAATCTCTGCTTCGGCGTTCTGATGGCGGGTCACAGCCATCCCGCAATTGTCAAGGCTGTAGAGAAGGCGTTTCAAATAGGGACGACTTTCGGCATGCCCCACGAAATGGAGTGGGAACTTGCCGAAGAAATCTGCGCGCGCTATCCCGTCGACATGATTCGCTTCGGCTCAAGCGGCACTGAAGTAACAATGCACGCGTGCAGATTGGCTCGCGCGGCGACCAAACGAGACAAGATCTTGAAATTTGAAGGCGGATACCACGGATTGCATGACACCGCTCTCGTCAGTGTGAAACCGAAAGCTGAAGAAGTGGGCGACGAAAGTGAGCCGAACGCCGTTCCTGGTGGCCTGGGCATCCCGCAGGGAACGCTCGACAATGTGGTTATCGCAAGCTTCAACGATCTCGAGGGCGTCGAGCGCCGATTCAGGCAGTATCCCAACCAGATTGCTGCCGTCATTCTTGAACCAATCATGATGAATGTTGGTATGTGTATGCCTCGGCCTGGTTTCTTGGAAGGTCTTCGTGAAGTCACAGCCAAGAACGGGGCACTGCTGATCTTCGATGAAGTCAAGACGGGGGCAAAGCTTGCGTGGGGCGGCGCGTGCGAATACTTCGGCGTGAGGCCGGATATTATTGCGCTGGCGAAGGCGATTGGTGGAGGCGTGCCTCTAGGAGCGTTCGGCGCCAGTCGTAGCGTCATGGACCTCATCTCAAGCCACAAGGTCTTCCACGGAGGAACTTACAACGCGAACCGAATATCGATCGCGGCAGGGCTCGCGATGTTTCGTGAAGTGCTGATACGCGAGAACTACGCGCACGTCGCGAGACTCAACAAGAAATTGTCGGATGGTTACCGGAAGATTATCGCCAAGGTGGATCTTCAGGCATATGTCGTCAGTGCCGGAGCAAACGGTGCCTTTATGCTTTACCCCGAAGAAATCCGTAATTACCGGGACTGGCTGCGAATCGATCAGGACGTGTGGCGGCAGTACTGGTTTGGAATGGCCAATCGCGGCGTGATACCTCAGCCCTTCTGGTGGGACGAGCAATGGACTATTTCCGTGCAGCACACTGATGCCGACATCGACAAGCACTTGGCAGCCTTCGAAGATGTGGCCCCCGGCCTAGCGAAGGTACAGCAAGAACGCCGTTCCGCGTTTGTGGACGCCGGACAGTAATCCCAGGTACTAGAGTGGTCAAAGTCCAATCGAGTTTGCCAAATGAGGCCGCCACGTCTGATGAAAAAGTGGCTCCGGGATTCGCGACCCTGCGTCGCACTTTGGGCCGTTGGGACCTCATTCTGCTTTTTGTCGTGGCAATCTTCAACCTGAACGTTCTTCCCTCCATTGCGGCCAACGGCGGCGTTACGATTTGGCTGTGGATCATCGCATTCGGTCTGTTTTTTTGGCCACAAGGCATTGCCGTGATCGAACTCGCCCATCGTTTTCCGGGGGAGGGCGGCGTGTACCTGTGGGCCAAAGAAGTTTTCGGTGATTGGCACGGGTTCCTTTCGGGATGGTGTTATTGGACAAACAACATGATGTACATCCCGACCGTGATGCTGTATTTCGTCGGCGTGTCCGTGTTCGTGTTGGGACCGCGATACGAGTCGCTGGCCGACAGTAAAGCGTTTGCACTTGTTGTCTCCCTCATTCTGCTGACCCTTCTGGTGATCCTGAACATCGTCGGCCTGAACGTAGGCAAGTGGATCAACAATTTCGGCGGCTTGGGCGCGGGGGGTGCGGCGCTTGTCCTCATCGGACTAGGGATATTAGTCGCGATCCGATTCGGGATAGCAATCACCGCTTCCGACTTCAGGCTACCTGCGGATCCGCGATCCATGATGAATTCCTTCGGTGTTGTCTGCTATGCGCTCGTCGGACTCGAGCTCGCGTCGGTCATGGGCGATGAGATTGAAAATCCGCGAAAGATTCTGCCCGGAGCCGTCGCCTGGGGCGGGATTTTGGCGGGTTTGCTTTATGTTGGCGCCACCCTAACGCTGCTAATGGCGCTAAATAAAGACAAGATTGGCGTGTTACAGGGAGTCCCGCAGGCCGTCGCGACCTTGGCAGAACGTGTCGGCGGGGGGTGGGTCGTGGCTCCGTTTGCGTTTCTGCTAAGTTTATCGATTGCCGGAATCGGTTCTGCCTGGCTCGGTGGCTCGGCCCGCATACCATTCGTAGCTGGCCTCGATTCCTACATGCCCGCGTGGCTCGGGAAGGTTCATCCGAAGTACGCGACCCCGTACGCCGCTCTCATAGTGCATGCCCTCGTTTCCTTCGTATTGGTTGTGCTTAACTTTGCCCTCGTCGGCTCGAGCGTGCAGGAGTCTTTTCAGCGGTTGCTGTCGCTGTCCGTAGTTCTGCAGCTGGTCCCTTTCGTTTACATGTTTTGTGCTCTTCTTAGGATTGCCTTCTTGCGGCCTTTCGTCAAAGGCCACTATAGCCGGGCCACGCTGATTCTGGCCGGTAGCAGCGGCTGCATCACGGCAATTCTAGGTATTGCGCTAGTGTTCTTCCCGGCACAACAGATTAAGTCCCTTCTCTCTTACGAAATATGGATGTTCGGCGGGACGTTCTGTTTCATTGCCATAGCGGCATTTTTCTTCTTCGTCTACGCCAGGCGTAATGCTGCGAGAGGACATGCGGCGACGCCTTCTATAGTCTGAACTTGGGGGCACTTCGGCACCAAGCAAGCGGGGGGTATTTTCTATGTCAAGCAGCGCGAAGGCTGAGGTCAGGATCTATCAGAATTATATCAACGGACAGTGGGTCGGCAGTTCGACGGGTGAGACCTTTCCTGTTTACGATCCCTCCATCGAAGATGTCATTGCAAATATAGCAGCCGCCAGTAGCGACGATGTAGATCGCGCGGTGGTAGCCGCACGTAGAGCTTTCGACGCTGGTCCCTGGCGGCAGACTACGGCGCAGGACCGCGGCCGCGTCCTCTTTAGGCTTGCCGCCAAGGTTAATGAAAACGCTTCGATGCTTGCGGAACTGGAGTCGCGCAACACCGGCAAACCGATCGTCGAAGCTGAGTACGACATCGCCGACGTCGCGACTTGTTTCGAATATTACGGAGGCCTGGCTACAAAAGTTCTCGGACAGGTGAACCCGGTTCCAACGAACGCCCTGAGTTTCACTTTGCGGGAACCGGCAGGCGTCGCGGGACAGATTATTCCCTGGAATTATCCGCTCTTGATGGCCGCTTGGAAGCTCGCTCCCGCACTCGCGGCGGGCTGCACTTGTGTCCTGAAGCCTGCGGAGCAGACGCCACTCACCGCGCTCGAATTCGCCAGTTGGCTCGAAGGAATCGGTTTGCCTCCTGGCGTAGTCAATGTAGTCAATGGCGCAGGGGAAATAACGGGTGCCGCGCTCGTTGCGCATCCAGGCGTGGACAAGATTGCTTTCACTGGCAGCGCCCCCGTCGGCAAGCTCATCATGAAGAGTGCCGCAGAAACTTTGAAGCGGGTCTCTCTCGAGCTCGGAGGTAAGTCGCCGAACATTTTCTTTGCCGACGCCGATTGGGAGGCCGCTATCGATGGCGCGCTGTTTGGCGTTTTCATCAACCAGGGTGAAGTGTGCTCCGCGGGCAGTCGTATCCTCGTCGAGCGGAGGATCTATTCGAAGTTCGTCGAAGCCATGACCGAAAAGACAAAGCGCATTAAACTCGGACCTCCGCTCGACCGCAACACCAAGATGGGACCGCTCGTCAGCAAGGATCAGTACGAACGTGTGACGTCTTATCTTGAAATCGGAAAGAAAGAAGCCAAGGTGGCCGCCGGTGGATCCAGGGCGAAACAGTTCAGCAAGGGATATTACGTCGAGCCAACCATTTTCTACGACGTAGACAACAGCGCGCGCATAGCGCGCGAGGAAATCTTCGGCCCGATCGCGTCCGTAATTCCGTTTGATGGCGAGAATAACGCGATCCAAATCGCCAACGACACACCCTACGGGCTCGCCGCAGCCGTCTGGACCAGAGACATCTACAAAGCCTTCCGCGTAGTTAAGTCCTTTCGAGCGGGGATTATCTGGGTCAACCACATGCAGCCGACATACGTCGAAGCGCCCTGGGGCGGCTACAAACAGTCAGGATTCGGCCGAGAGCTGGGCCCGTGGGGGTTGGAAGAATATCTCGAAACAAAACAGGTGTTCGTCAATTTGGACGAGACGCCGATCGGGTGGTATTAGTCATGCCCGCGATTCTGCTTCGCACTGGAATTCCTGGGCCGCGTTCACGGGCGCTGATGGCGCGACGAGAAGCGGCGATCCCGCGCGGGTTGGCCCATGCAACGCCAGTTTTTGCTGCGAAAGCGGAAGGCTCTGTAATCGAGGATGTTGACGGGAACCGCTTCCTCGACTTCGCCGGCGGGATTGGCTGCCTCAATGTGGGTCACCGCTCGCCCAGCATAATCGACGCAATTCGCAGGCAACTGGACAAGCATCTTCATCTCTGCTTCATGGTGACTCCATACGAGAGTTACGTGGCGCTGGCCGAAAGGCTGAATGAACTGGCTCCCGGAAATTTCGCCAAGAAGACACTCATCGTGAACACGGGTGCAGAAGCCGTCGAAAACGCTGTCAAGATTGCGCGTGCTTATACAAAGCGCCCTGCCATTATTTGTTTTAACGATGCCTTCCATGGTCGCACCCTGCTAACGCTGTCTCTGACAAGCAAGACTCACCCATACAAAGCCGAGTTCGGACCGTTTGTAAGCGACATTTATCGTATTCCTTACGCTTATCCGTATCGCGCCGAAAAAGGATCCAACACCAAGAGCTTCGCGCATCACTTGGAGGACGCATTCAAACGAGTTGTCGCGCCGGAGTCTGTCGCCGCGGTGATTGCGGAACCCGTGCTGGGCGAGGGCGGTTTTGTCGTGCCACCGCGGGACTACTTCCGATTACTTCATGACATTTGCCGGAAGCACGGCATTCTGTTCATCGCCGATGAAGTCCAATCGGGGTTCGCTCGCACGGGAAAGTGGTTTGCGTCGGAGCACTTCGGTCTCGAAGCAGATTTACTCGCAACGGCAAAATCTTTGGGCGGGGGCTTGCCAATCGGAGCGCTCACTGGCCGCGCCGAAATCATGGACGCGCCAGAGGTCGGCGGCCTTGGGAGCACGTTTGCCGGTAATCCTCTTTCGTGCGCGGCTGCACTGGCTGCGATAGAGACGATCGAGAGAGAGGACTTGCCGGCACGTTCCACGGCAATCGGGGAGCGCTTTCAACGGCGAGCCAGCGCATGGCAGAACAAGTGGCCGGTCGTCGGCGAGGTGCGCGGCCTCGGCGCGATGTGCGCCATCGAGATCGTCCGCGATCCGCAAACGAGGGAGCCTGCCGATACTGAAACGAAGGCGATCGCAAAATATTGCTACGAACGCGGCCTGATTACTGTCACCGCGGGTACATTCAATAACGTAATTCGCATACTCGTTCCGCTGGTCGTCACTGATGAAGAGTTGGATGAGGGACTGGACATAATCGAAGCTGCGCTGGCGGCCGTCACAGAACGAAAAGCTGCGACGTTCTCAAATGCCTA
>Ga0134126_10007333_pt1 | contig 13845 bp, 9 predicted proteins | sample KB31752_FD_96881 | JGI IMG/M metagenome (GOLD analysis project Ga0134126, IMG submission 96881) | Terrestrial soil microbial communities with excess Nitrogen fertilizer from Kellogg Biological Station, Michigan, USA - KB3-175-2 | ecosystem: Environmental > Terrestrial > Soil > Unclassified ...
GTCATGGTGTTCAGGGTTTGTCCCATGCGCGAGAGGACCCCCGTCGCCGCCAGCAGCGACAGTGGTATCGCGGTGAAAGCGATGACCGAGGCGCGCCAGTCACGCAGGAACGCATACAGGATGGCGATGATCAGGACGGCCGCGATCAGCAGCGAGCGCTCCAGCTCGCCGAGCGCTTTTTCGATGAAATTCGCCGGTCGATGCAGGCGCCCATAGAGGGTGATGCCCTGGGCTTTCAGGGTTGGCTCCAGATCCGCGAGCACGCGCTCGACGGCCTGGGTCGTCGTGAGCGTGTTGGCCCCGTACTGGCTCGCCATCGAGATCAAAACGCCCGGCCGGCCCATGATCAGGGCGTCTCCGGAGCGCAGCGCCGGCCCCTGCTGGAGGGTCGCCACGTCGCGCAGCCGGATCGATGTACTGTTGCGCACCGCCACCACGGCGTCACCGAGCTTGTCGATGTCTGGCTGGGGAATCGGAGCCTTCAGCAGCACGCGCTGCGCGGCAATGTCGATGTAACCGGCGCCGCGCAAGGGGAGCGCTGCACGCGCCGCGTCTGCAACGTCGGCCAGCGTCAGATTGAAGCTCGCGAGCTTGCGCAGGTCCGGCAGGATCTGCAGCTCGCGTACCTTGCCACCGAACACGATCGCATGCGCGACCCCGGGCACCGCCAGCAGTCGCGGCTTCACGACCCAGTCAGCCGCGTCGCGCAGCGCGTAGGCGTCGACCTTGTCGGAGACGAGGCCGATCTTCAGCAAGTCCATGGTGCTGGAAACCAGTGGGGAGAGCTTCGGCGTGCCCACGCCTTGCGGAAGCGATGAGCCGATCTCCGCCAGACGCTCGGAGATCCCCTGCCGCGCGATATGCGGATCGATACCGTCGTTGAACGTGACCGTCACCACCGACAGGCCCGGAATCGATTCCGAGCGCAGCGTCGCCAGTCCCGAGGCGCCGTTGATGGCGCTCTCGACAGGCTTGGTGACGAGCTCTTCCACCTGCTCAGGCGCGAACCCCGGCGCTTCCGTCTGCACGTCCACCTGGGTGGGCACGAAGTCCGGAAAGACATCCAGCGGTGTGTGCAACGCACCGATGGTTCCGAGCGCCAATGCCAGCAGCGTCAGCGCCGAGACGGCCCCGAAATGGCGGGTACAGAGGGAGACCAGCCAATGCATGCGTCAGTCCGGAGCCTCGGTGCTCGGGTTCGTCTGCCGGGCCAACAGCAGGCCGGCGGCCGAGGTCACCACGGGGTCCCCGGGGGAGACGCCCGAGGCGCTGAAGTACCCCTGCGGCAGAGGACGATTGGTTTCGATGGGCGTGCGCTCGAAGGTGCCCGCCTTCTTCTGCACGTAGCACCAGGCCTGACCATTGCTCACCACCACCGCCGCCGCAGGAATCAGTACTCCGGCGATACCGCCTGCGGCCGAGACGGCCAGCGCCTGCAAACGCGCCCCCTCGGCGGCCTCCGGCGCGCTCAGCAGAGCAAAGAAACTGCGCCCCGGCAGCGTCGGATCCCGCGGTGCCTCCCAAAGCTCGCTCGTCGTCCAGACCGCGCCGCCGGGGCTCGAGTCGAGGGGCGTGACGCGCAGACTCCTGGGGCGCTCGCTGACCAGCACTCCCGGTGGAAAGGTGATTCGGGCCAGTTTGATCGTGCCGTTGGCCAGATCATCCAGCAGCCTGTCGGTCGCGCCGCCGCGCTGGCGCGGAAAGTCCTGTCCCAGAGTGGCCGTCAGCTTGCGTCGTGCGAGCTCGAGGGAGGCCTGATCGGCGGCGACTTGCCGAGTGGCGCTTTCCACAGCATCCGTCCCCAGTGCGCCCGGACCGGAAGCCAATCGCTTGCCGCGCGCGAGAGCCGCCTCGCTCTGGTGCGCCGCCGCGGTCGCCGTCTGCAGATCCGCCGCGACCTGAGCAATGGTGTCGTGGCCCACGATGACACCGAAGCCTTGCGCACCGGGGGTGTAGGTGACGGCCTGAACCGCCGTAGTCGTGATTCCCAGCTTGCCCACCTCGTCCGCCGACAGCACGACTTCGTTGGGGTCCTTGTGCTCGTCGGCCTTCTCGCCGCCCGCGTCGGCCTTGCCGTCGCCTTTCCCGCTCTCCGCTGCGGCGGCAGGCTGCTCGCGCGCGCCGGCGTGCTCGTCCGCGCCGGACTTCGAGCCACCGCTGCAGGCGGCCAACAGCGCGACACACAGGATGATCAAGGATTCTTTTGCGCCCATCCGCCCCCCAACGCTTTGCACAGTCCGACCGCCGCCTGCAGCCGCGCGAGCCTGTACTGGCTCATCTGCTCCCGCGCGGCAAACAGCGAGCGCTCCGCATCCAACACCGTGAGGAAATCGCCAGAGCCCGCGCGGTAACGCGCTTGTGCGCCCGAGAGGGCCAGTTCGCTTTGCGCCACACTCTCCTGCTGCGCAGCCTGTTGCTGCTGCAGATGTGCCGTAGCGGCGAGCGCAGTCTCCACGTCCCACAGAGCCGCCAGTGTCGCGGAGCGGTATTGGGCCAGCATTTCCTGCTCTTTCGCCGCCGCCTCGTCGCGCGCCGCCCGCAGCCGCCCTCCATTGAAGATCGCCTGGGTCAGCGCCGCCCCGGCGGTGAGCGAAGGGCCCAGTCCCGCCAGGCTGATCACGGCCGCGTTCACCGCCGGATTCTGTACTCCGCCACTTCCGGTGAGCACGATGGAGGGGAAGAACGCCGCCCGCGCCTGCGCCAGATCCGCATGCGCCGCCTTCAGGCTCTCTTCGGCGGCGAACACATCCGGACGCCTGGCCAACAGCTCAGCCGGCAGTCCCGCGGAGACCACAGGAGCGTGGAGCTCCGAGAGGTGCTGCGCGGCGATCCGCAGCTTCCCCGGCATCTGGCCGGTGAGAATGGCGAGCGCGGCCAGCTCTGCATCCTGCTGCTGTTCGAGGTCTTTGATCTGGATCTCGGCGTTGGCCACCGCGGCGCGCTGCTGGGCCTCTTCAGTGGGGTTTCCAAGGCCCTCGGAGCGGCGGGCCTGGACGATATCGAGCACCTGATGCGTGTTGTCCAGAGCCTGCTTCGCCAGCTCGATCCGCTCGCGCAGCGCGACTACCTGAAAGTAGGTGTTGGCAACGCCCGTCACCGTGCTCAGCGCCACGACCGCGCGATCGGCTTCACTGGCTTTGCGGGAAGCCTCGGCCGAATCGCGCGCGCTGCGATTCTTGCCCCAGAAGTCGATCTCATAGCTGGCCGAGATCAGCGCCCCGTAGTCGGTCTCGTGAGCGCTGCCATTGCTCGAGTGCCCGGCATAGGTCGTGGAGTTGGCATCGAGATCCACCTGCGGCAGGATCGCGGCGCCTGCCGCGCGTGCGCGGGCATCGGCTTGCCGCAACCGGGCGTCCGCTGCCTGCAGGTCGAGGCTGTCGCGGTAGGCATCTGCAATCAGCGCATCGAGCTCCGCGCTGCCGAAATCCTCGAACCAGGTCTGGGTCGGAAGCGATCCGCCCGGCAACTGCGCCGTGGTCCACTGCGGGGGTGTTGGCGCAGCAGGCACCGCGGCAGTCTGAGTGACGCAGCCGGCAGCTCCTGCCAGCACGAGGACACAGGCACAGTCGATCGCAACTCGCCATGCCACGACCGCACGAGCACGCGCGATGACAGCTCGCTGCGTCACCATCCCACCAGCAGGCCCGATGGCAGCTCGCCGTGCCACCGTTACGCCCCTTCCGCCGAAACAGCTGCGACAGCCGCCGGCCTCGGTTCAGCAGGCGCGCCGAAACGGATGCGAAAGGTCGTACCGCGCCCCTCCGCGCTCTCCGTCTCGATGACCCAGCCGAGGCGTCCGCAGATGCGGCTGACCAGATACAGCCCGAGACCCAGACCGCGGCTCTGTGTCCCACGATAGCGACGCTCGAAGATGCGCGACAGGTCCTGGGGGGGAATCCCGATCCCGGTATCCCGCACGGTGAGCTGGTCGGCGGTCAGCTTCACTTCAATCGCACCGCTCTGCGTGAAATTCACGGCGTTGAGCAGCAGATTGTTGACCACGCACGCGACCATCACCGGCGCGACGGCAACGGTGACCGGCACCACCTTCACCGCGAGATCCAGAGACTTCGCAGCGGCGCCGGCGGAGATGACGTCCGCGGCCTCCCTGACTATCTGATCGAGCGCGCACTGCTGCGGGCGTCCTCCCGGCTCCCCGCGAGCCAGGAACAACAGAGCCTCGATCAGCGATTGCATCTGACCGGTCGCGCGCCGGATACGCAGGACGCGTTCCATTCCGGCGGCGGAGAGCGCCGGCTCCTCCGCCAGCAACTCCGCCGCGCTCGAGATGATCGCCAGCGGCGTGCGCAGCTCGTGGCTCGCATCCTCCGTGAACGCCTGCTCGCGCTCCAGAACGCGCTCCAGGCGATCCGTGTAGTCATCGAAAGCGGCCGCAATGATGCCCACTTCGCGATTCGCGTACCGATTCTCGAGCCGCTCGTTGCGACGAGCCGGGTCGAGGTGTGCCACGTCGTCGGCAAGCTGTGTCACCGGACGCATGACGGCGCGGGCCATGGCAAATCCGAGCACGGCAGCCAGAGACAGAGCTGCGAGTCCCACGACGATCGCCGCGCCCAGGACATCACCCTCCAGAAGCTCGACTCGTTCCGTGTCCAACAGCAGGTACAGGCGCGCAGGGCCCAGATCGTCCACGGCGACGTAGTACACTCTGTCCCGTATCACGACATCCTCGTGCACCCCCTTGGCCAGACCGGCCACCTCCGGCGGCAACGCTGCCCGATCCGCGGCATCGCGTACGACGATTCCTCGCAGCCCAGCTGCGGCAGGGGGTACAGACTGCGGCCGCGCCGCGACGTTCTGCTTGAACTCCTGCATTTCCCGCACGAGCGTGTGATTGAGCAGCTCATCCTCCAGAAGCTCGATGCACTCGTGCACCGCGGCGGCGAACGCGCCGCACAGCACGACCACCAGCACCGAAACGGCCAGGAGAAATCTCGTTCTGAGACTCCAGTCGACGCGCATGCTCGTCAGGCCAGCCGATATCCGATTCCGTGTACGGTGTGCAGCAACTTGATCTCGCCGTTGGCGTCGACTGCATTGCGAATGGTGAAAATGTGACCGCGCAAGGCAGCATCGCTCTCCGGTGCGTCGTTGCCCCAGACAGTACGCTCGATCTGCTCCCGTGTGACGACGCCCGGGGATGCTCGCATCAACTGCTCCAGAATTCGCATCGCGGTCGGTGCGAGAGACAAGATGCGCTCGGCACGACGGACGATCAGCGTGCTCAGGTCGAAGGTGAGATCGCCCACCTGCAGCACTCCCTTGGATCCGGTCGTGCGCCGCACGATCGCCTTGAGGCGAGCCAGCAACTCCAGGAGCGAGAACGGCTTGGTGAGGTAGTCGTCGGCGCCGGCGTCGAAGCCCTTGAGCTTGTCCTCCTCGGTATCGCGGGCGGTCAGCATCAGCAACGGCACGTCCTTGCGAGCGATCTCCCTGAGCCTGTGGCACAGGGTCAGGCCGTCGAGACCCGGAAGGCCGAGATCGAGGATGACCGCGTCGTAACTGTCGCTCGCGGCGAGCTGCAGGCCGTTGTTTCCGTCCCGGGCGTAGTCGACGATGTGCCCGCGGGATTCCAGGAATTCACCGACGTTCGCCGACAGGTCGAGACTGTCTTCGATCAGCAGCACGTGCATGGCGCGCAGCCTAGCATCGCACGTGTAATGAAAGCGTTAGGGCCGACGCGGCATCCGGGCGATAATCGCCCAGATGCCGGTGACTACTTGCCGATTTCCTGGTGCGGCTGGCTCGGTGGCGGCGGGCCGCCGAAGCCGGGCACCGGATGATTCTTGATGTCGTTGGCACGCGAGATGATGTAAGCCCGGATCGCCTTCGTGTCCTCAGGCTTCAGGGCCTCGGCAAAGGAGGCCATGCCGCGTTGGGCGAGAACGCCCTTCAGCACGATCTGGTCGAACCCCTCCTGGGAGTGCAGCAGCGGCGTGCGCGTCAGATCGGGAAAGTTGGCACCGCGCGTCTGCCCCTGATCGCCGTGGCAGGCGGCGCAGTACTGCTCGTAGCGCTCGCTGCCGGTCTTCACCACCGCGGCGGGAGCCGTGTTGGGCGGCGGATCGAGCGGCGGCGGCGTGTACGGTTGCGTGGGGGGCAATACGGCCTTGCCGCCAAGCGCGAACACCAACATCCTGGAGTAGTTGGGAGCGTAGTAGCCGCCGGTGGGCGCGCCCCCGACGCTGGCGGCGACGTACTGCTTGCCATCGAGCTCGTAGGTGATCGGCGGAGCCATCATCCCGGTCTGGGTGTTGGCGCTCCAGAGCTTCTCACCAGTCTTCGCATCCAGGGCTCGCAGCTCGGGCTCGCTTCCGGCCCCCTGGAACACCAGGCCGCCGGCGGTCGCGAGCGCGCCTCCCGGACCACCCCGACCCTCGGGTGTCTTCCAGACCTGCTTGCCCGTCACCGGGTCCAGCGCCTGCAGATACGAGAAGAACCCGTTCTTGTCCTGCGGATGCGAGGCGTAGTAGGTGAACTGAGCGGTGAAATCCAGGCCGAGGTTGTAGCCGACGGGGTTGGGGGTGAAGCTCGGATCGGCGACCATCGGAAAATACGCCCGCTGGGTGGGGATGTAGAGCAGCCCGGTCTCGGGACTGAATGCATTCCCCTGCCAGCCGTGCGCGCCCTGTACGCCGGGGGCGAGATTGAAGGGCTTGCCGACCGGGAAGCGCGAGGCATCGATCACTCGCGGGCGCCCGGTTTTCATGTCCACGCCGTTCGCCCAGTTGACGTCCGTGAAAGGCAGCGCGCGCAGCAGTTTCCCGGTGGCGGCATCCAACATGTAGAAGAAGCCGTTCTTGCACGGCTGCATCAGCACATGGCGCCGGCGTCCATCGACGGTGAGATCGGCGATGACCATCGGGCTCACCGCGTCGTAGTCCCAGGTGTCTGCCGGAGTGGTCTGGTAGTGCCACACGTACTCGCCGGTGGAGAGCTTCACCGCCAGGATGCTCGCCAGATACAGGTCGTCACCGCTCTTGGGATCGCGGTAGCGATCATTCCAGGGGGAGCCGTTGCCGGTACCGAAGTACACCAGGTCCGTCCGCGGATCGTAGAGAATCGCATCCCACACCGTGCCGCCGCCGCCGAGCTTCCACCACTGCCCGCTCCAGGTGCTCGCGGCCTTTTTCATCGCCGCATTCTCGAAACCGTCCTTGGGATTGCCAGGCACGGTGTAGAAGCGCCAGTCGAGCTTGCCCGTCTGCGCGTCATAAGCGCTGAGGTAACCCCGCACGCCGTACTCACCGCCGGATTCGCCGATCAGCACCTTCCCGTTGGCCACACGAGGCGCGCTGGTGATCGAATAGTGCTTGCTCCTGTCGATGGTCAGTACGGACCAGGCCTCCTTGCCCGTGCGGGCATCGATAGCCACCAGGCGACCATCGAGCGTGCCCAGGTAGATCTTGCCGTCCCAGGCGGCGATGCCGCGATTGACGATGCCGCAGCACACGTTGCGGATCCATTGTCCCGGGGTCTTGGGGTCGTATTCCCAGAGCTTTTTGCCGCTGCGGGCATCGAACGCGTACACCTTGCTCCAGGCGGTGGAGACGTACAGGACGCCGTCGATGTACAGCGGGGTGCCGTCCTGGCGCAGGTTGGTATCGTAGTCGGCGAACCAGACGAGTCCGAGCTGCTTCACGTTGCCACGGTTGATCTGCGACAGGCGGCTGAAGCGCTGCTCGTCATAGGTGCCGCCGTAGGTCATCCACTGCGAAGGCTCCGAGGCCGCGTGAGTCAACCTCGCGGCGTTCACGTTTGCCGGTGCCGTCAGAACCGAAGAGGCGCGCCCCTGCGCGCCGGTGGCCGGCGTGTCGCACCACGCGGCGCTGAACAAGGCTATGGACAGCAGGGCGCCGAACCCCGCCTGCAAACGATGAGTCACCGTGGAGTCCTCATGAAAACGGCAGGCGCGCAACGTTATTCCAGGTAGGCCCGGAATGAAAGTGTGTTGCCAGCCCGCCGGCCGCATTCCGGACACCGCCCGCCGTGGCCCTCCCCCATGCGCTACCGCGAGGGCTCTCGCAGACTCTCGATCACCCCGGACACTGCCCGCAGAATGCTGCCCTGCGCGGCGATGTCCGCAAGCAGGCCCTCCACCTTGGGTTGGATGAACTCATCGAGGTCGTTCCAGTGCAGCGGCCGTGCGGCCTCCGGCGGACCGGCCGCGGCCGTGCGTGCTGCTTCGTACAACGGCCTGGTGCCCGGAGATAACACGGCGCGCGCATCGTACGTCGCGGCCGCCTGACTCGCCCGCAGCTCGACGGCCTGAACGGCACACAGCAGAGCGAGAGCCAGATAGTGCTCCAGCACCTCCAGCTGCTCGCGCGCCAGATTCGCCGAGTTCATGGCCTGACTGTTGATGTTCTGGTTGAACTGCTCGGCGTGGGTGGGAAAGCGGTCGGCGACCGGCTGCCCGTAGTAGCCGATGAGCGGCATCATCTGGTTGCCGCCGAGCTGCAGGGACTTGAGCCCCACGTTGGCCGCGCCCGCGGTGTTGCCCACCAGGGAGGCGCTCAGGCCGTAGCTGAACTCCGGCGTCATCAGCAGAGCGATCTGCGCATCGATGTGCTTCGCGAGCAGACCGAGCAGGTAGCGCACGCTGTCCATCGCTACGGCGGTGTACTGCGCGAGGAAGTTACCGGTGTGATAGATCTCGGCCGTGTCCGGGTCGATGAGCGGATTGTCGTTGGCGCAATTGGCCTCGACCTCGATCTGGCCCGCCGCGACGCGCAGGCCGTCGATGATCGGCCCGAGAAACTGCGGCAGGCAGCGCAGGGAGTAGCGGTCCTGGATGAGCTTGCCGCTGCGATGACCCCGATCCCCGGCTGCTTCGTCACGCATGAGCTTCGAACCGGCCAGCAGCTTCGCCATCTGTGCCGCCGTCCATACCTGTCCCGCATGCGGCTTCACGGCGTGAATGAACGGCGCGAACGTCTGGCTGGTCGACAACATCGCCTGGGCATACAGAGCGTGGATACCCAGCGCGAGCGAGGTCAGGTTCTGGGCGCGTGCGATGGCATTGGCTGCCACGCCGGTGCTGACCCCCGTCCCATTGTTGAGTGCCAGGCCCTCCTTGGGTTGCAGCTCCAACGGCGCGAGACCGAGCCTGCGCAAGGCCGTGTGCGAGTCCAACACCTCGCCACCGAGATCCACGCGAAAGGCGGGATCGAGCCCCAGGATGGCGCCGGCGATGTACGAGAACGGCACCAGGTCGCCGCTGGCACCGATGGAGCCCCGCTGGAAGACGTGCGGGACGGCATTTGCGTTCAGGAAGGTCGCATAGCGCTCGATGATCTCCAAACGGATGCCGGAGGCGCCCTTGATGAGCGAATTCGCCCGCAACAGCATTGCCGCGCGGACATCGGCAGGCGCGAGGCGCGGCCCGGTCGTGGTTTTGTGTTGCCACAGCGCGAGGCGCTGCACGTCCACGAGCAGCTCCGGTCCCACGTACTGATCGGCCATGCCACCGAAGAGCGTGGTGACTCCGTAGATCTGCTCGCCTTTTTCGATCTTGCGCCGCAGGGCCTCACGGGAAGCCGTCACGCGCGCCAGCACGGCCGCATCGGCGCTGAGACGCACTTTTTCTCCACGGGATACGGCGCTGATCTCGGCGATCGTGAGCCCCGTACCGCTGATAGTCACGGTCATGTTCAAACTCCTGGTATGGCGCGGCGGACGCCGCCAGAGTAGAAGAGCACGGGCAGAAGTGCACCCCCTCCCTTGCCACGGAGCATCCCGCCGATGAACTCGCAGATCGCCTCGTTCGATCAGATCAAGAACACCGTCCTGGATCTGGCGATCCGGTTCGGGCCGAAGCTGCTGGTCGCCATCCTGATCCTCGTGGTGGGCGTGATGGTCAGCCGCTGGGTCAGCCGCTGGCTGCTGCGAGCCCTGGGACGGATCGAGCTGGAGCCTCCGGTACGATCGCTGCTGGCGCGCGTCGGCTGGGCACTCTCGTTCGCGCTGTTCCTGATCATGGCGCTGGAGAATCTGGGCGTGGAGCTGCTGCCCCTGATCGCCGGACTGGGGGTCGCGGGAGCCGGAATCGCTCTGGCCACCCAGGGAGTGCTGAGCAACGTGGTGGCCGGCCTGTCGATCATCTTCACCAAGCCGTTTCGCGTCGGAGAATACATCTCGATCGTCCACGAGGAGGGCCAGGTCCAGGCCATCACGCTGTTCAGCACCACCCTCACCCACTCGGACCGCTCGCGCATCGTGATTCCCAATCGCAAGATCGTCGGGGAGATCCTGCACAACTTCGGCAACCTCCGGCAGGTCGATGTCAGCGTCGGTGTCGCGTACGACACGGACATCAACCGCGCGCTCGCCGCGATCGGTGAAGTGCTGCGAGCCAACTCGCGCGTGCTGCAGGACCCTGCTCCGGTCGTCCAGACGATCCTTCTCGGGGAGTCCTCCGTGAGCATCGGCGTGCGTCCATGGGTACACGTCCAGGACTACGGCCCGGCAACGGGCGAGATCACGCGGGCGGTTCTGGAAGCCCTGCGCGAGCGCGGGATCGTCATGCCCTTTCCACAGCGCGAAGTGCGTCTCATCCCCACCGCCGCCTGAGGAGGCGCCACCCCGCACAGGGGCGCTGCGGGACGTTCGTCCAAGATCGTGCCCTTGGACGAACGGCCGCCAGCCGCACCTCAGCCCAGCTGTCATGCAATCGTCATCGTCCGAGGGTGCAACGTTGTCGGTTCCGTCACAGCGGGGAGAACCGGACATTCCCTAGCCTGTGCACTATGTCGAGTGACGTCCGGGCACTGATCGAGCACGAGCAGATCCATTCACTCTTCCAGCCGATCCTGGACGGATCCACGGGAGAGCCGATTGGATTCGAGGCCCTTTCCAGGGGCCCCGCCGGCTCCCCCCTGCACGCCCCCGACGCATTGTTTGCCGCGGCGGCGCAAGCCGGCTGCCTGCAAGACCTCGAGCGCGCCTGCACGCGCTCGGCCATTCGCAGCTTCGCCGAGCTGGACATCCAGGGGCGGCTGTTTCTGAACCTGCTCCCCGAGACGCTGCTCGGCTGGCCGCAATTCCCGGACTGGCTCGCCGAGCGGCTGGGGATGGCGGGCGTCGATGCGCACAATGTGGTCCTGGAGTTGACCGAGCACGGTAGCGTGCAGCACGAGTCGGAGCTCGCGGCGGCCATCCGGCCCCTGCGCCGCATGGGCTGCGATATCGCCATCGACGATCTGGGCGCGGGCTCCTCGGGGCTGAAAACCTGGTCGGCGCTCCGGCCGGAATTCGTGAAGGTCGACCGCTACTTCGTCGCCGGAATCGAGGAAGACCCCGTGCGCGGGGAAATCCTTCGCTCGGTGATCGAGATGGCACGCGCCACCGGCTCCCAGGTGGTCGCCGAAGGGATCGAGATCCCGGAGCAATTGAACCTCGTGCTCGAGCTGGGTGTGGACTACGTACAGGGATTTCTCTTCGGCCAGCCGCAGAGCACACCGCGGACCTCAGGTTGCGCTTTCCCCCATCAGCGCACTCTTCCGGGAGTGTCGGCGGACTGCGCGGAGCACCTTGCGCAGGCGATCCCGGCTGTACCCTCTACGGCGCTCGTCTCGGCAGCCGTGGACACTTTCCGCCGCAACCGCGCCTGGCGCGCGCTGGCGGTCGTCGAGGGCACCCGACCGATCGGGCTGTTGCGACGCGACGAGCTGCTGATTCTGATCAGCCGGCCGCTGCATGCGGAAATCTACAACCGCAAACCCGTCACCGCGGTGATGGACGCAACGGCGGTGCAGATCGACGCGCGTGCCCGCCTCGACCAGGTGAGCCGCCTGGTCACTGCTCAGCAGGCACGGCAGCAGGAGGACTTCATCATCACGCGCGCCGGGGAGTATCTGGGCCTGGGGCGCTCGATCGACCTGTTGCGGCAGATCACGGCGCAGCAGATTCAGATGGCCAAGCAGACCAACCCGCTCACCGGCCTGCCGGGCAACCGTGAGATCCAGGCGCACCTGGGTCAGCTCGTCAACCGCCGCCGCAGCTTCATCGCCTGCCATCTGGATCTGGACCACTTCAAGGCCTTCAACGACAGCTACGGCTACCAGCAGGGCGATCAGGTGCTGCTGCACGTCGCGACGGCCATCCTCAGAAACATTCGCCCGCGGATGGATTTCGTCGGCCACATCGGCGGCGATGACTATGTGCTGCTGCTGCGCAGCCGCGATTGGTCGATCCGGCTGCTCTCGATCCTGGAGGATCTGGCGGTGACGCTGGTGAACTTCCACTCGGCCGAACACCGCCAGGCGGGTCACATCGCGGCGCACGGCCGTGACGGGGCCTTGACCCGGTTTCCGCTGCTGAGCGTGTCGATCGCCGCAGTGGAGGTCGCTGCGGCTCCCGGCACGACTCTGGATTCCGTTGCAGAGGAGCTGCGCCTGACGAAGGCCGCCGCCAAGGCACGCAGCGGCTGCAGCTGCGTCCTCTCCAAGGACGGACAGATCGTCGACCTGCTGTGCAATCCACCGCTGGAGAAGTTTCAGACTTCCGAGACGGTCATCCTGAAGACTCTGGGACGCTGAACGCGGCGTTGCCCGCGAAGCTCCGCGCGCCGCCCACGCTGGCTCCCACAACCGGCGGGGTCCCCCGCGATCCCCGCCCACTATGGATTGTGGTGCGGGTCACAAAGTCAGAAAATCCTTTCCGATTAGTAGCTTGAGAGATTATTCTCACCCCGTCTCCACCTTGACCCCGACCCGCGTGGCGCGCGACTCTAGGTGCACTATGGCTACTGATGCCCGCTCGATCGCTTCCCTGACCATCTCCTTCGGGCTGGTGGCGATTCCGGTCAAGCTGTATTCAGCCACCATCGCCTCCGAACGCATCTCCTTCAATCTGCTGCACCAGAAGGACGGCTCCCGGCTGAAGCAACAGTACGTGTGCGCGGCGGAGGGTAAGGTCGTGGACCGCTCGGAGATCGTCAAGGGATTCGAGTTCGCCAAAGACCAGTACGTGATGTTCACGCCCGCGGAGATCAAAGCACTCGAAGAGGCGGGCTCGCCCGAGATCGCCATCGAGGAGTTCGTTCCATTGGATTCCGTGGATCCGGTGTACTTCGACAAGACGTACTACCTGACACCGGACAAAGGGGGTCCGAAGCCGTACACGCTGTTGACGACCGCACTGCGTGAGGCGAAGCGGTGCGCGATCGGCCGTTGGGCCGCGCGCGGCCGCGAGCACATCGTGGTGATCCGGGCAATCGAATCGGGACTGGCCATGCATCAGCTGCACTTCCAGGCGGAGGTGCGCACCATCGGCTCGATGGGCATCGAGCCCTCGCAGGTGACGGACGCGGAGCTGAAGCTCGCCCGCCAGCTCATCGAGGCGCAGACCGCCAAGCGCTTCGAGCCGTCCTCCTATGTGGATGAGTTCCGGGGGCGCGTCGAGGCGGCCATTCAGAAGAAGGTCGAGGGCAAGGAGATCTCGCTGTCGGAAGCGCCCGCGGCCGCCCCGAGCCGCAACGTGATCGACCTGATGGAAGTGCTGCGCCAGAGCATCGAGGCCCGCGGCGCAAAAGCCACCGACGACCTGAAAGCGCGCAAGCCGCCCAAGCGAGCGGCGAAGAGCGCCACGGCGCGCAAATCCTCCAGGGGCTGAAAGGCAAGCGTCCTGGCGGAGGCCAGATGTGCGATCCTTTGCCGCGTGAAGTGCTGCAGAACTTCCAGGGCGTGACATGCATGCCTTTGGCACGAAGGATCTCGTAGGGCTGGTTGGAATCTCGCGCTCGCGTATCCGGGCGCTGATCCGCGCCGGCCACGTGCGCCCCGGCAGAGGCCGCCGCGGCGAGCTGCGCTTCTCGTTCCAGGA
>Ga0134126_10007335_pt1 | contig 13843 bp, 13 predicted proteins | sample KB31752_FD_96881 | JGI IMG/M metagenome (GOLD analysis project Ga0134126, IMG submission 96881) | Terrestrial soil microbial communities with excess Nitrogen fertilizer from Kellogg Biological Station, Michigan, USA - KB3-175-2 | ecosystem: Environmental > Terrestrial > Soil > Unclassified ...
ACACCGCGCGGCCAGAGCCGATCCACGAGAATCCGAACACCGTCCGAAGATGACGGCGATTCGTAAGCACGTTTCAGATGGATATCCGCTTCGGCAAGGGGGTGCGCCATTGTGGCCCCCAAATTCTCGGCTTACGGATGTGCGGCCTGATCCGGCGCCGTTTCGGCCTCGTCCATCGCGGTCAGGGAGATCGCCGTATGTGCATAGGCGCCGCCGGCTCGCATCTCGGCGGCGACCCAGATGGCCTCCATGATCTCCTGTCGCGTGGCGCCCTGGCGAAGCGCCGCTTTCGTGTGGCCGCGGATGCAATAGGGGCATTGCGTCACATGCGCGACAGCGACTGCTATCAATTGCTTGGTCTTGGCCGGCAGCGCCCCATCGGCGAAGACCTGCCGGCTGAATGTCTCGAATGCTCTTTCGGTCTCTGGAGCGAGAGCGCGGCGCTTCTCGGCAAGCGCCCGCGATGAAGGAGGATACGCGTCTTGAGCCATGTCGTCTCTCCTTCCCGTCCACGAAAGGGGCAAGTTCTTGCTCTAAAGATTGGGAACAAGAATTGCATTCCAAGCGTCGCGCTATAAGATATATTTGGTTTACATCTTATAGCAACCTGGGTTGCTGGCGCAACGTCAGAGCCACCGATGCAATCGGGCGGCCCCAATCGGTTTGAGTAACCCGCCTGAGTCGATCGACGGACAACCGCCCGTCGCCGGCGCATGCCCCTTGGGCCGCTACCTCCGACAGTAGAGGGCGCCGTTCCTGTTTTCTTTGCGCCACGGCAAAAGTCGGGGACGACTTTGCTGTGGAAGCGCTGGCATCACCCAAAGTCAAGGACCATGTAATAGCAATGGAACACGCGAGCGAAGTAGCAACGGTAACTTCGATTGCGTCGCGCGATGTGCTCGACGCGATGACGATGCTGCGCGATAGGCGCGAACCCTTTGCCGTGGCGACCGTGATCGAGACGCAGGGATCGGTGTCGGCGAAGACCGGCTCCAAAGCCGTTATCGGCCGTGATGGACGCGTCGCCGCCGGTTGGGTCGGCGGCGGCTGCGCCGAGGGCACGGTTTGCCATGCGGCGCTTGATAGCCTCGAGAGCGGCGCGACCTCCATCGTCGATCTCGACCTCAACGACGAGGTACTCGGTACCGGCATGCCGTGCGGCGGAACAATGCGCGTTTTCGTCGAGCCGTGCCGCCCTAAGCCACGTCTTTGGATTCTGGGCCATGGAAAGGTCGCCGAGACGCTCTGCGCGATCGGTTCGACGATTGGCTTCGAGATAGTAGTCGATGATTCCATGGTTGATCCCGCGCATTATCCACAGGCGGCGCAATTGCTCGTCGACGATTTCGACTATCGGCGTCTCGATCCGCAATCGGAAGATTGCGTCATCGTCGCGACGCAACACAAGGGCGACCACGAATCGTTGGCACGCTGCTTGCGAACGGCGGTCCGCTATATCGCGCTCATTGCTAGCCGGAAGCGCTCGAAGCTCGTGATCGATTACCTACGCGAGCAAGGCTTCGACGAGGCGGCGCTCGCACGGGTCTATGCACCGGCGGGACTCGATCTCGGCGCGCGCACGCCGGAAGAAATCGCCCTCTCCGTTCTGAGCGAAGTGGTTATGCTGCGCCACAAGGCGAGCGGCGCGCCGCGGCGCCAGGAGATGACGAATCCCGAGCCGCAATCGTGATGCCGATCCATGCTCCATCACGGTCGCATGGCTCTGCTTCCACCCCTCAGCCGTGCTAAGCGCGATCGGGCCCGGCATGAACGAAGCCTCTCGGCGCCTCAACGCCAAGCGCCCGAATCGCTTCCGCGATCTCGTCGATTGACGCAATCAGTTCGCGCTTTGCTGCGAAAAAGCGTGGAGCAACCCAACGGTTGCAATGTTCCAAGGAAATGCTGTCGGCAGGAAAACGAGCGAGCGCTTCCGCGAATTCTTCTTCGGCGTGGCCATATCCCCGCCGATGGTTCCCAGTCTAATGCGGAGAACAAAGAGAGCTTGAGCCTGCCGTAATTTTCCACACTGAGCGAAATAGGCGATAAATACACTCAGCGCTGGCATGGCACGAAGAAGCAGCGTGCCGGTCACGGCGAGCTGAAGTCGAGCAGGTGGTCATGTTGCCCGGCGGCCGGCCGACGAAAATGTTCTCGAGCATCCGCTCAATCCGGCGCGGGGATCGAGCATAGCCGACGAAACAGGTGCCGAATTCCCCTTGCCGATCACGCCCAACGGCATGTTGTCGCGGAGGATCTGGAGCTGCTTTCCGTCTTCCATGATCGTCGTCAAGGCGTTGTGCGCTGACGTTTGATCTGACCAGAACCTGGGCGCACGCTGATTATCCGTTGATCAAGATCGGCACGATGACGCTGACCTCGCGTGACGGTGACCGGGAAGGTCATGAGTGCGGCTTCGGCTGCGGCGGGACCTCAACCATTCCCGCATTCACGCAGTCGTTGCGGCTTCGACAAGTTCAGGTCGCAGATGCCGAAGATCTTTTTATCGCTGGCAACAAAGCCGCTGCCTTGGCATCGAAGTCTTGTCAAATCTGCGGGAAACTACTGGCCTCTTAACGTCTTGGCCGCAGGAAGCGTGTGACCGTGGACATCTACCCCGGAATGCCTCTTGAGAATATCAATCGCGCGCCTTTCAGCACCGATATCAGGCGCCCTAACCCACAAAAGCAATCCGCCGCGCTCCAATTGATCTTGCAGGTAATGTGCATGATGCGAGCCAATCCATTTCGCTATGATAGCCCCAATCAACCCACCACCGCCGCCAGCTGCGACGACCGCGGTTATGAGTGCCGCCAGCGTACCTCCGGAGGCGACAACAACTCCTGCCGCAGTCATTGCGCCGATATACATAAGTGCTCCGATGACCCCGCCCTCCGCATCGCCGATCGCTTCGGGCGATACGTACGCAGCTCTTGGCAATGACTGATCATCCGCGATTGTTTCGACTTTCACGAATCGATGACCGAGTTTCTCGTCAATTGCCGCAGCGCTCGCGAGAAGGCTCAAGTCCATGCGGTCGAACCCCGCACTCAGCAAATCGTCAATCGCCACTTGCAAGTCCCCAGAGCTTGCAAAAATGCCGACGACCTCGCGAACGTGCTGTGCTTCGGAAGCGACCATGTTCTTAGTAGGCGCGTCGCGCCGAGGCACGGCTTCTACCGGCGCGGCAAAGGTGGGGTTCACGGGCGATTGCAAGGGTGAGTTCTGTTCCTCCGGTAAATGACCAAGCTCAATGCGACCGCCCTCCCACTCCCATCGAGCCAATGCACGGACGAGCAAGCTATCCTTGGTCGAGGCGCGCGCGTCCTTGTTCGCCATGGGTCACCTCATTGATACCCGATGCCCATGACATAATCGCGCATCAGGGATGACTCGTACTCCGATCCCTCCAGAAGAGCGAGAAGGGCATCCCGGGCGTTGATCACCCCCAACGGTCTCAAATCCTCGCCCACGATGGGAACGTGCAAAAGCTTCCGCTCTTTCATGATCGACCACACATCTTCTAGCGAATCGCTGGGACGGCAGTAGATAACATCCCTGGTCATCACCGTCGCCGCGGGCGAGGTGCAACCACGGCCCAAGCACAGACTCATCTGGCGAACAATATCAGTTCTCGTGATGACACCCACCACGGCACCTCGGTTATCGCAGACAACAACGAGATTGATATGACGGCCATCGAGAAACTTGGCGGCCTCCGTTAGTGGGGCATTGTCGCCTATTGTCACAAGACGCTGCCGCGCGACAGGCATTATTGTCTCGACGAGTATCATGCTCTCTCTTCCTCTATCGATCGTCGTGTCCTCTAAAGGCAATGCGCAGCGTAGTGACGATACCTTCTACTGCGAGCGCAAAGGCGCAAGGTAGATCATAACCACAGTCCGGATTTTGATGTCCTCGACTACCACGCAGATCCCGAACGCATACGATGGAAGAGTACGGTTAGCAGTAGCGCTATCACCACACTCGTAAAACGGGCTGCGAAGCCAAAGGATCAACGTGCATAATCGCCTCGGACGTGCGCATCAACGAGGCGGCAAACCAGTGTCAGCGGAATCAGCGCGACCGTCGCCAATCCGTAGCATTAAACAATGTTCGATATCCTAGCTGGCGGAGTCAAGGTTTGTACTACGTCTCAGGCATGGGATGGAGAAATCGAGCGCGCAGTGGAACAATTTGGCGGTGCCTTCGACCGCTCCGCGGGACAAATTCTGGAGCGCTTTCGGCCCCAGGGGTTGACCCGCCCTTGTCGCTAACGCAAACATTATTCGACATCATCCCTATCGATTAAAGCTCGAGCAGAAGTCGCTATTTCTGCTGTCCCCGCACTATCAGAATTAACTCACATCAATGACTGCCGCACCATCCAGCCAGAAGATGGAGGCGATGAAGCGACTTCTCAAAGAAAGAATGGCTATTTGGACGCCCCGCCGGCGCTCTCGCCGCGGCGACACATGTATCGCTAGTCTTCTATCTGTCGGCAGAGCTAGGCGGTTACGTGGATCAGGATCAACCCCCCACCTCGTGCTCCATAACGCTGTGGTGGTCCTTAGCCGCATGTCGTCTTTGCCTTGCTTGACGCTGCCCTCGCTTGCTCCTCACAGTCGCCGCAATCGACGATAGGGCTGGTGGAAGACAGCCATCGACGATTTTGGTCTATCGAATGGCGAAGCCGCGGCACGCCTGACGCCGAATGTCCCAACGAGGAGCCGCAAGTCAAGCGCCGCAGCCGCTGCGGATCGCTGAGGAGGTCGTTCGCGAGCCAATGTTCACATTATTCGTCCCCGCCGGAGTCATTCACCTCCTACTCGGCGATATCGGTGACGCCCGATCCACCTTCTCTTCGCGTCACTTTGTGAGGATCACGATCATTCAGGAAGCCTGCAGCGAAGAAACGCAAGTAGCCCCACATGAAAAACGAACCATACTAAAAGTACCTGATTCCCAGACGCTTTGGTCTCGCGCGGAGTGGTCACGGTAGCCATATCATTGTCCGCCGGAATAGCTGGCCATGGGAGGCGTTCTATGCAGGTTCTTGCAGCGACAGACTTCTCCACTCGCTCCAACCGAGCCCTACGGCAGGCTGGCCTTTTGGCCCAGCCCGCCCATGCACAACTCCATGTCGTGCATGTTGTGGACGACGATCGACCAGAAGAACAAGTCGCGATGGAAAAGCGCGAAGCCGAACGAGTGCTGGCCGAACAGATGAGTTCGATGCCGGAGCTCCAGGGAGTTCAGTGTCATTCGATGGTGGTCGCGGGCGATCCCTTCGACGGAATCCTGCGCGTGGCTGCCTCGCTCAATCCAGATCTCATTGTCATGGGGACCCACCGCAAGCAACTCTTGCTCGATATTTTTGTTGGCACGACTATCGAGCGCGTGATCCGCAGGGGTACCTTCCCCGTGCTGATGGTGAACAACGAGGCACAAAGAAGATACGAAAAAGTTGTGGCGGCTATCGATATGTCGGACGCGTCGGCTAGCGCGCTCCGGACGGCTCTGACGATCGGCTTGGTTGGCGACATGGGCGCAACGCTCCTCCATGCATTCTGGCCATTGTCGACGTACACTGCTGGCTCCGACCAAGCGAGCGTCGACAGTTACGTGGAAAGCGAACGTCAGCGGTCAATGGCTGAATTGACAGCGTTCTTGGCCGCGAACGAGCTCCAGGGCGGACGATGGCTTCTCCGCGTTGAGAAGGGCGGACCAATAGAAATAATCTCGCGAGCTGTCTCGGCGATGCGGCCAGATCTACTCGTGATGGGTACACCCCATCGCTCGGCGGTACTTAGAACGCTAATCGGCAGCGTAACGGAAGAGGCTCTGCGTTCGTTGAGCGTGGATATCCTTGCAGTGCCTCCACTCCGAAAATAAGGTCAGCGCTCGTTTTCCCCTGTGCTCGGAAATGAGCTCCTGTTTTGGGACGCGTCGCGGAACACTGCGGCGCGCACCAGGATCATCAATGAGATCGGTGTCGTCACGACGCCGAAAATCACGATAAGCAGCTCATGCAGTACGGGCCGGCTTTCGAGCGCCGAGAAGTAGATCATTGACGCGATCCCTATGCATACCGTGGCCAGCGTCGTTCCGAGCGTGGGCGCATGGACTCGTTCGTAAAAGCCGCGGAGGCGGAGCAATCCAAGCGACCCGATCAGCGCGAGCGCGGCCCCGGCGAGCAGGAACGCCGCCGTGGGTATCGTCCATAAGGCGGAAACTTCCGCGCCTGGGGTCATTCGATCACCTCGCCGCGAAGCAGGAACTTGGCGAGCGCCAGCGTGCCGACAAATCCAAGCAAAGCAACGATCAAAGCCGCCTCGAAGTAAAGGGTGCTGTCTGATTTGATGCCGAATGCAAGAAGCATTAGCATCGCGTTCACAGATAGTGTGTCGAATCCGAGCACCCTGTCTTGCGCTCTCGGGCCGCGAAGGATCCGATACGCGGCGCAGGCCATCGCAAGGCCCAACAGGATTTGCGCAACGGCGATCGACCACGTGAGCAACATGCTCATTGGAATATCTCTAGCAGCCGCCGCTCATAGCGCTCCTTGATCGTGCGGACCCATTCAGCCCTGTCGACCAGATCGAGGACGTGGATGGTCAAGGCACCATTCGCCGCGTCGAAACTCACCCACAATGTCCCGGGCGTGGACGTAATGATACATGCGAGCGCCGCCAAGCCGTAAGGATCCCGCAGCTCTAGCGGGATCTCGACGAAGCCGGAATTCCGCCCTTTCCGCTCGCAGCCGATGATAATGCGGGCGACAGCGACGTTGGACCGGACGACGTCTGCGAAGACCAAGACTACGAGGCGAACCATCGTGACGAGATACCGTGGACGCGCCTTCGGCAACTCCAAGGCTGCGTACGCCCAGCCGCCAACAAGCCCCACGCCCGCGCCCAGGAGGATATTGCCCAACGACAGCGTCTCATTGAGCATTAGCCAGCCAGCAAGAAAGCTCACGCTCGCGATCGGATGCGGGAGCACCCTCATTGCACCTGCCTCTGGCTGGTCGGCAGCCTGGCTGCCGGACCGAGGACACTGCGAATATAGTCGTCTGATCTGTGCAGCGACTCCGCCGTTGCGTTCATGAAGCGCAGCACCGGTCCTGCTTGGATCGTCTGTACGGCGCACAAGAGGATGAGGACCACGACCGGCGCGGCCTCGATCAGACGCACCCGTGGCACGGTTCGATCCGGCGATGCCCAGAGCGCTTGGATGCCGGCGCGCGTCGTGGCTATCAGCGTCGCGAGTCCGGACAGGATCAGCACAACCAGGAAGATCCAGGCGCTGTCCGGGACAGCGCGCGCCTGCGCATTCAGCGCCTCAGTCAGGAGCGCGAATTTGCCGATGAAGCCGGACAGGGGTGGCAGCCCGGAGATAACGAGGGCGCAGCAGATGAAGGCGAGTCCGAGCATCCCCAGGGTGGCCGGCATCGCGACGCCCACCTCCTCCGTGTCTTCCAGCTCGTATTCTTCGCCGTAAAGCTCCCGCGTGACGGCGAGCACGTCGGCGCCCGGCTCACGGCCTCGCTCGACGAGTTCGATGAGAAGGAAGAAGGCGGCCAGACCGAGTGTCGAACTGACTAAGTAGAAAAGGGCTGCGCCTATCACTCCGACCTGCCCCATGCCGATGGCGGCGAGCACCGTACCGGAGGACACCAGCACCGAATATGCGACAAGGCGTGCCATGCTTTGCGACGCGAGGGTTCCGATCGCGCCAAACGCGATGGTCGCCATACCGCCTATCAGCAGCAATTCGCCGCCGAGATGAGCCGACGCTCCCGCTTGGCCTGCAAACAACAGCAGCCAGAGCCTGAGCACGATGTAGACGCCCACCTTCGTCAGAATCGAGAAGAGCGAGGCCACCGGAGCCGGTGCAGCGGCGTAGGTATCGGGGAGCCAAAAGCAGAGCGGCCACATGGCCGCCTTCGCCAGGAACGCGATACCCAGGATACCGGCGCCAGCCTCCAGCAGCGGGCGATCCTCTGCGCGGATCGCCGGGATGCGCGCGGCGAGGTCCGCCATGTTGAGCGTACCGGCGATACCGTAGATGAGGCCGACACCGATCAGGAACAGCAGCGAGGCCACGAGATTGACGACAATATAATGCATCCCCTTCGTCACGCGTGCCGCCCCCGAGCCGTGCAGCGCTAGGCCATAGGAGGCGCCAAGCAAAATCTCGAAGAAGACGAAAAGGTTGAAGAGATCGCCAGTGAGAAACGCCCCATTGATTCCCATTAGCTGAAACTGGAAGAGAGCATGGAAATAGATGCCCACGCGATGCCAGCGAGCGAGCGAAAATAAAACGGCGGCCAAAGCGAGGACGCTCGTCAGCAGCAGCATGACGGCGGCCAGCCGGTCCACCACCAGCACGATAGCGAACGGTGCCGGCCAGTCGCCAAGCCGGTATGCGCCCGACACGCCGGTCGAAGAAGCGTCAGCCGCGCGGAGCAATGCAATGGCGATCGCGACGAGCGCCAGCGTGGTCACGACGCTGATCGCGGCATTGACGTTGCGGCGGTGACCGCCAAGAACCAGCATGATTGCGCCGGCCAATAGCGGCAGCACGATGGGCGCAATCATCAGATGGTCGCCGAGACTGTTCATGCTTCCGGCTCCCGTCCGTCGACGTGGTCGGTGCCCGTCAAACCACGGGCCGCGAGAAGCACGACGAGGAATAGCGCCGTGGTAGCAAAGCTGATGACGATCGCGGTCAAGACGAGAGCTTGAGGCAGTGGATCGGCGACCTGGGCAGGATCACTGACCGCCCCTGCTGCCAGCACCGGCGCAGCCCGGGTCGTAAGTCGTCCCATGGCGAGGATGAAAAGGTTGACTGCATAGGAGAGCAGCGAGAGGCCGATAATTACCTGGAACGTGCGCGGTCGAAGGATCAACCAAACGCCCGACCCGGCGAGAACTCCGATGCCGAGAGCCAGGGTGATCTCCATTACTGCACCTCGGCGCTACTCGGTGTGGGCGGTGCCACAGATTCGCGACCGCTTGGTGCGCGATGGCTGCGCATTGACTGGTGCGCGATCGCGATCAGCATCAGAACGGTCGCGCCGACGACCAACGCAAACACACCAAGATCAAAGAGCAGCGCACTTGCGAGCGGAACGGAACCGATCAACGGAATCTGGACATAGGAGAATGACGAGGTCAGGAAAGGCCGGTCAAACAGCCACGCAGCGGCTCCAACACTGAATGCAAGCAACAGGCCGATGCCCATCCACCGGATCGGCAGGATGCGCAGGCGCGTCTCTACCCATATCGTGCCATGGGCGATGTACTGAACGATGAAAGCAACCGCCATGGTCACGCCAGCGACAAAGCCACCTCCGGGCAAGTCGTGCCCGCGCAGGAGCAGGAAAGCGGCTACCGCGCCGATCACGGGGAAAAGGATCGCCGTCATGAGCGCAGGTACGGCCATCACGCTCTTCACCGTGTCGCCTCTCCGGCGGTTCGGGTGAGCGTCGTCGTATATGTCCTGGCTGCGCTGCTGCTCCGGTACCGGAATGCTTTCGATGGCAGGGCGAAACCGGCGCAGCAACGCATAGATTGTGAGCGCGACGATCCCGAGCACTGTGATTTCGCCGAAGGTGTCGAATGCGCGGAAGTCCACCAGGATAACGTTCACGATGTTGGCGCCGCCACCCTGTGCATAGGCGTTCTCGACAAAGAAGCCCGCGATGTTGTCCGGCTGCGAGCGGGTCATAACGGCATAGGACAGCGCCGCTAATCCGGATCCCGCAGCGACTGCGATGGCGAAGTCGCGGGCGCGATACCATCGAATGCCACTCGCCGCCGTGCCCGCCGAGCCGAACTGGAGCCGCTTCGGCAGCCAGCGCAGCCCGAGCAGGAGCAGCACCGTCGTGACGCACTCTACGACAAGTTGGGTCAGCGCGAGATCGGGCGCAGAGAGCCAGACGAAGCTTATGCAGGTCGCGAGCCCGGCGCCGCCGAGCAGCACGAGAGCCGCAAGACGGTGAAACTTGGCCTGGTAGGCCGCAGCCAGTGCGCAGGCGATCCCGACGGCCCAGACTATGACGAAAACGGAATCGAATGCCATTCGCGCCGAGTCTTCAGTCCCGATTCCGCGTGCGTACACGGGTACGAGCCCGGCGGCGAGTGCGGCACAAGCCAGCAGCTGCAGTTGCGGCTGCAAACGTCGCGTACCAAGCAGGCTTTCCAGCCTCCTCGCGAGCCGCCAGGAGACGGTGACGAGAAAGCGCTCGAAAATGCGCCGCCCCTTGATGTGGCGGAGCAGCGGCGGCCCCTCGTTCACGCGCAGGTACGAGTGCAACAGAGCATACGTGGCCGCGCCGCCGGCAATAGCCACCAGGCTCATCAGGAGCTCGGGTGTGAATCCATGCCAGACTGCAAGGTTGTACGACGGAATGACGGAGCCGAGCACGGCGCGCACAGCAGTTTCGAGCAGGGGACCGATCGTCATCGCCGGGATGATGCCAACCACGACGCATGCCAGCACGAGCAACTCGGCCGGTAAGCGCATCAGGAACGGCGGCTCACGCGGCGTGCGAGGAAGCCCTTCCGGCGAAGGTCCAAAAAACACGTCGTGGATAAAGCGCAATGAATAAGCGACGGTGAACATGCTCGCGACGGTGACGATGTAGGGCAGCGCCTGATCCACGAGCGAGTTGTCATGGACTTCAATCGTCTCGGCGAAGAACATCTCCTTTGAAAGAAAACCGTTCAGCAATGGGACGCCGGCCATGGCCGCCGTAGCAACCGTCGCCAAGCTTGCGGTAATCGGCATGAACCGCCAAAGCCCGCTCAGGCGACGAATATCGCGCGTGCCGGTTTCGTGGTCGATGATGCCGGCCGCCATGAACAGCGACGCTTTGAATGTCGCGTGGTTCATGATGTGGAAAATGGCGGCGACTTGCCCGAGCGGCGTGTCGAGCCCGATGAGCAAGGTGATCAGCCCAAGATGGCTAATCGTGGAATAGGCAAGAAGCCCTTTCAGGTCCTGCTGGAAAACAGCGCTGAACGCGCCAAAGATGTAGGTGACGAGGCCGGCCGAGGCAACGAGCCAAAGCCACTCGCTGGTCCCTCCCAGCGCAGGCCAGAGGCGTATCAGGAGGAAAACCCCGGCTTTCACCATGGTGGCGGAGTGGAGATAAGCCGAGACCGGCGTCGGCGCCGCCATCGCGTGCGGCAGCCAGAAATGAAATGGAAATTGAGCGCTCTTCGCCAAGGCACCGATGAGAATGAGCACGAGCGCCGGGATATAGAGCGGGTGCGAGCGAATCGCGGCGCCGGATGCGAGCACCCGATCGAGGTCGTAACTGCCGACGATGTGTCCGAGTATCAGCACGCCGGCGAACAGGCAGAGTCCGCCCGCCGACGTAATGATTAGCGCCATCCGCGCGCCATCCCGCGCCTGCGCATTTTGGTGCCAATACCCGATCAGCAGGAAAGAAATGAGGCTGGTCAATTCCCAGAAGAAGACCAACTGGATCAGGTTGCCCGACAGGACGATGCCGAGCATCGCTCCCATAAAAGCGAGCACGAATGAGAAGAAGCGCGGTAGCGGATCCGCGGGGGACATGTAGTACCGCGCGTACAACACCACCAAGAACCCGATTCCAGTGATCAGTAGGGCAAACACCCAGGCGAAACCATCCATTCTCAAGTGGAACTCGAGGCCGAGTTCTGGAACCCAGGTTGCCTTGTAACGGAGCACTCCGCCGTCGGCGACGCGCGGGTACGTCGCAATGACCATGACTAGGGCAACTAGGGCGACTATTCCGGCCAAATACGCCTCTGCGTTCCGCGCATTTGCCTGGAACAGAACGGCCAGACAGCTCCCCACAAACGGAAGCACAACGATCGTGATCAGAAGTGTTTCGGGGGATACCACCATCTCTTACCTATCGCGACAGCTCCGATTTCTCGAGACGGCGAATCGCGTGTTTCTGCTGATCGGTGGTCACAGCGACGCGGCGAAATCGCCGAAAAGCCAGCTTAGCGCCGCCCACTCAGCCATCGCCTACCGCTGGAATCAGTGCATTCCAGACGATTGTCCATTTGTCTGATGTGAGCCAAAGTTTGTCGTAGCGGAGCGATAGATCGATGCCACCGGCTCGGCCGCTGCCAGTAGCAGCGGAATGCCGCTGCCGTTCAAGAGGGGGCGCAACGCCTTGCCGACATTACGGGGGAACTGGCGCAAGAGCACCTTCCGCCCCTCCGCGGCCTGGAAGCGGCTGCTCGGCCAGTAGCCGATCTCGCCCAGCACGTAACAGGATTGAGGGAAACTAAAGCTACGGAGCAGCGGCTTCATATGGAACCGGTCGAAGACGGTCACCATGGGCTCCGGTGCACCGCGAAAGGCCCGCAGGTTCTCGGGCATAGCGAAGATGGCAAGGCTACGGGCCTGGAAGCGCCAGAACTCGTCGTCGTCGATGAGATCGTCGAGCTGCTTGGCGATGGCAGCGCTCCGCCGCTTATCCACGCCGGCGCCCCGAAGCTGATAACGCGCGCTTCGCTAGCTTCCAGTTCGATGCGGTCGGCCTGCGCCTGCTGGGTGAACGGGGTGGTGCGCACGTAGATCGAAACGTACGCGTCACCTCGCGCGGCGGCGAGAGCCGAGATATCCTCGGCATTGGGATGTCAACGTAAAGCACCACCCAACCCACCTCGCGGCGGCCGCGCCCTTTGGGCCACGCTCCCGCCATAAAGAACGACGCCGGTGCTCCCCTCGTTCCATCATCACACTTGACGAACCCACCCCGTAGGTCGTGCCAGCTACAGGAAATCCCCTCCGGTCTCAGGGGAACCCCGATGCGCTGATCGGCGACCAAAACTCATGTTACGGGCATGAGACACCATCTCCCCAGCCGAGAAGACTAAGTGGAGATGCTCGGCAGGGGAACGGGCGACGACGGTTGAGGCACTCGAAGCCGCAAGGCAAGCGGGCAATGTCACAGCGCTATTGCTGTACCCGAGGCAGCTAGCCGATTGGGACAGGATCATTGAGCGCTTGCGAGACAACACGCGATAGCGCCTCGCCTTCTTGGGCTTGAAAAGCCCTAAGCCGAAGCATATCTCCTCGGCGGATTTGGCTACCTAAGCCAAACAGGAGGAGGCGACGATGACCGAAAGGTTAGAAGCCGCGCGCTCCCTGCGTGACTACGCGGCGCGTTTCCGGCGGCTAGCTAAGACCGAAACCACGCTGTCAGCGGAATACTTGCGGATCGCGGAGGACATAGAGGAGGACGCGGCGCGGATCGAAAGGTCGTTCCGCGAGAACCCGCCAAGACCGGCAAACGACGATGATGCGGTAGCGTGACGCTTCGGCTCGCCCTTCGGCTTCTGCTTCGCGACCGTCTTAAAAGCGCGCTCCGCTTCTTCTTCCGTCTCGGCGGCTTCGACCTCGCGCGCCATGTCGATGAAGCGCTTAGATTGCTCGGGGTCGTCGGGCGGCGGCTCGGGTTTGTGGGTTGTCTTTTTTATTTGCCAGTACCCTGGGCTAGTTACATAGAGATGCTCGGCAGGGTGAGAGCGACCACGGCTGAGGCTCTCGAAGATGCACGACGGTCAGACAATGCCACCAGAACCGCTATGGCGGCGAGGATCGTGCAGAGCAGCGCCAGCACTTTCAGATTGCGGCGGCGCTGCTGCGGATCGCGAGATAGCATAGGGCGCACCCGCTTCATTTGACGCGAGCACGAAGAAAGCCACAAAAGCAAGCAACATCCCGGACAATAAATGCTTCATCGCAACGCCCTTCTCTCGGCGATGGCGAACGCCATGCCGTTCAACAATACACTCAGAATTATCAACACCAGCCCCAGGGCGAGCGC
>Ga0134126_10007336_pt1 | contig 13842 bp, 11 predicted proteins | sample KB31752_FD_96881 | JGI IMG/M metagenome (GOLD analysis project Ga0134126, IMG submission 96881) | Terrestrial soil microbial communities with excess Nitrogen fertilizer from Kellogg Biological Station, Michigan, USA - KB3-175-2 | ecosystem: Environmental > Terrestrial > Soil > Unclassified ...
AGCGGTGCTGATGCATGCCTCGCCCACGCAGATGGGCTTGCTGACGGCGATGGAGATCGTGCCCTTCGTGCTGTTCTCGCTGCCGACGGGAGTGTGGCTGGACGGCGTCCGCAAGCTGCCGGTGTATGTGGTCGGCGAGCTGTCGATGGGGTTCGCCGTGGCAACGGTTCCGGTTGCATGGTGGTTCGACCGGCTGACCATGCATTGGCTCTATGTCGTCGCCTTTTTGATCGGCACCGTGAATACCAGCGCCGGCAGCGCGGCGCAAATCGTGCTGACCCAGATCGTGCCGCGCGAGCGTCTCGTGGAGGCACATGCCAAGAACTCTCTCGCCACCTCGGCGGCGGAGGTCGCCGGACCCGGCGCCGCGGGCGCGTTGATCAAATTGACCGGCGCGCCGCTTGCCCTGCTGGCGGACGCATTTCTGCTGCTGATCTCCGCATCCATTCTGCGCGGCGTGCCGGTGCGGGAAAACCCCAACGCGCATCGACCGGCGTTCTGGGCCGCCATGCGCGAGGGGCTCAATTTCGTGCGCGGCCATCGGCTGTTGGCGACCATGGCCATTTGCGTCGGCACCTGGCAGATGTGCAACCAGGCGGCCATGGTGGTGCAGATCCTGTTCGCCACGCGCCAACTCGGACTTACCGAGCGCGGCGTGGGATTGAGCTATGTCATGCTCGGCGTGGGTACCGTGCTCGCCAGCGCCAACGGACACCGCGTGGTGCGGCGTCTGGGTCCGGGGCCCACGCTGGTGCTCGGATTCGTCATCTCGGGTTCCGGGTGGCTGCTGCTGAGTGTTGCCCCCTTGAATGCCTTCGGGGTCATCGCTTACGCGATGATGCTGTTGATGTTCGGCGTCGGTGCGGTGTTCATTCTCATCAACTTTCTGTCGCTGCGCCAGTCGGTCACGCCGGGACTGATGTTGGGCCGCATGACCAGCACCATGCGTTGGCTGATTCTCATCCCCGCAGGGCCCGGCGCGCTGCTCGGCGGCTGGCTGGGGGAACACCTGGGCCTGCGCGTCGCGCTCGGATTCGCCGGCGTCACCGCGCTGATTCTGGCCCTGTTCGCCTGGCGCCGGCCCGTCATTCGCAGCATCACCATATTACCGACTCTTAAGGAAGAGGCCATTACGCCGTATTCTTCCGATTGATCAATGACTTGGCGGCGCACAGCGGCGCCGCGAATACGCCGCCGTCCTACAGACGCCGCGCGGGGGTCAACGCAGGATGGGCGCCGGGCTATTGGGAGTGGCGCCATCGCGCGCACGTCTGGGTTCCGGGCCGCTATATTCACGAGCGCCGCGGTTACCACTGGGTACCGGACCGCTGGGATCAACGAGGTCCGAAATGGCATCATGAGCGGGGTCATTGGGAGCGCTGATCTGCGCGTCGGGCTCGTTTCGGATACTCACGGGTTATTGCGGCCCGGAGTCCGCGCGTTTCTCGCCGGCTGCGACTACATCGTGCACGGCGGCGATGTGGGCGCCGCCGGCATTCTCGAGCAACTCGCCGCCATGGCTCCCTTGATCGCGGTTAAGGGTAACAATGACACGCAACCGTGGGCGGCGCGGCTGCGCGAGACCGAACCGATCAGCGTCGGCGAGCTCATAGTCTCCGGCAGCGGCGTGGAGGCCCGAACCGCGGATCTCGAAGACGGCGTTTAGGTTCCCGGGCCGTCCGCATCGCCGGCGCCGCGAGCCCAGCCGGGCGTGACGGTGCGGTAGACCAGGGCCCCGAGCGCTCCACCCAGCAGCGGCGCAACCCAGAACAACCAAAGTTGGGAGAGCGCCCAGCCCTGAACGAACAGCGCAGGGCCCGTGCTTCGTGCCGGGTTTACCGAGGTGTTGGTGACGGGGATGCTGATCAAGTGAATGAGCGTGAGTGCGAGGCCGATGGCGACGGGCGCCAATGCGGCCGGTGCCAGTTTATCGGTGGCGCCCATGATCACGAACAGAAAACCGGCGGTCATGACCACTTCGCAGACGAAGCCTGCGGCCAGGCTGTAGTGCCCCGGTGAATGGTCGCCGAAGCCGTTGGCGGCAAGTCCCCCCGCCAGAGGGTCCGTGCCGTTGCCGCCGGCGATGAACACGAGCACCCACGACGCCGCAATGGCCCCCAGCACCTGCACGATCCAATAGGGCAGCAATTCCTTCGCAGGATGGCGGCCGCCGACCACCAACCCCAGGGTGACGGCGGGGTTCAGATGGCAACCCGAGATATGTCCGATGGCGAAGGCCATGGTCAACAAGGTCAGCCCGAAGGCCAGTGCGACGCCGAGCAGGCCTATGCCTACGTGCGGAAACGCGGCGGCGAGCACGGCGCTGCCGCACCCCCCCAGAACCAACCAAAATGTGCCGATCAACTCGGCGGCGAGCTTCCTCGAGAGTGGCATGTTCAACTCCGTTATTCGATGTTTTTTGCGGGCCGAATGAATTGCAGGGAGCCGGGGATAAAAATACCAGAATCCGCGCCCCGGGGTTAAACCTATTCGAAGGCTACCCGCACTCACTCTCATGCCGCGCTGCCGGTCGCGCGACGGCGTGGCCCGCGCGGACCGTGCGGCTCGCCGGCGGGTACGCGCGCAGCAACCGATGCGGCGACAGCCATTGATGGAGCGACGATGCTTTCGATCCTGGTTTGCCACTCCTATTATCTGCGCCTCGATCAAAAGCAGGTGCTGCGCGCCAAACCCTATCCGCCGCTCGCCACGCTGCAGGTGGTGTCGCTGCTGCGCGGGGCGGGGCACCGGGTCTCCTTCTTCGATGCCATGCTGGCGGACGGGGTCGAGGAATATCAAGGATTGTTGCGGGCGGATCGCCCGCAACTGGTGCTTTTCTACGAGGACAACTATAACTTTCTGAGCAAGATGTGCCTGGGCGCGATGCGCCAGGCCGCGTGCGGCATGATCGCCGCGGCACGGCATGCCGGGGCAAGAATCATCGCCGCGGGTCCGGATGTCACCGATGCCCCGGCGCCTTATTTGCAAGCCGGGGCGGACATAGCGCTGGTCGGGGAGGGCCTTACGGCGTTGTTGGATGTTTTGCCGCGGATCGATTCGGCGCCTCTTGCCGACGTCGCCCGGCTGGCGCAGGGGCTGGCCGGCATGGCATTCCTCAGCGACGGCAGGGTGTGCATCAGCCGCGGCGCCAAGGCCACGGCGATCGCAACCGACGTCGGCCTGGCAGCCTGGGATCTGGTGGACATGGACCGCTACCGCGCGACGTGGTTGAAAGCGCACGGCTACTTCAGTCTGAACATGGCCGCCTCGCGCGGTTGTCCGTTTCGCTGCGCATGGTGCGCGAAGCCGATCTGGGGCAATCAGTATCTGCAGCGGCATGCCGCAGAGGTGGCCCGCGAGATGGCCCACCTGAAACGGACCTTCAATCCCGACCATATCTGGTTCGCGGACGACATATTCGGATTCCGCGTCGATTGGGTCGCCGAATTTGCGGCATCCCTGCAGGCGGCGGATGCGAAAATTCCATTCACCATCCAAACCCGAGCGGACTTGGTGAGCGAACGCATGGCGGCGGCATTGCGCGACGCGGGATGCAGGGAGGCGTGGATCGGCGCCGAGAGCGGCAGTCAGAGCGTGCTCGACGCCATGAACAAGGGCACCACCCTGGATGAAATTCAGCTCGCGCGCGAACGTCTCAAAGCCGTCGGCGTCCGCGTCGGGTTCTTCATTCAGCTGGGCTACATGGGCGAGCAGCTCGCCGACATTTTGGCGACGCGCGATCTGCTCGAGACGGCTCGACCGGATGAGATCGGCGTCAGCGTGTCGTATCCCCTGCCCGGAACCAAGTTTTACGATCTGGTCAAGGCGCAGCTGGGCGGCAAGACGCACTGGCAGGACAGCAACGACCTGGACATGATGTTTCAGGGCACCTATACGTCCGATTTCTATCGGGCCGTGAGAAACCTCATGCACGATCAGATAGCGCTTCAGACGGTCGACACGTCGGTGAACCTCGATGAGTATGGCCGCGCGCGAATTGCGCTTGATCGAGGTTGGAGAGAACTGAGGAGCCGGGAATTGCAGTACCGAACGCAGTCTCGCCAAATCGCAATCGCGGGCTAGCGCAGGAACGTATGGAGACTTTCGATCGTGCGATACCGAAGCCGCCGGCCTTGGAGGCCATTCTGCGCAGAATCACGGAAGGTCTCGCCGATGAGCTGGCATGTCCCTCGGATATCGCACCCGACTGGTCCGGCTTCGAATGGATCGTCGCGCGGGCGGTGGCGGCCATGCATGGCGTTTCCCCGCTGTTATCGCGCACTCTGCGCTGGCGCGGCCCTGCCGGCTGGGTGAAATTTCTCGAGGAACAAAGAGCTCACACGGCGAGACGCCATAGGCGCATTGAGGAGATGTTATTCCTCATCGATCGGAGGACGAACACAGCGGGCGTCGCGGCCGTTGCGTTGAAGGGGGCGGCGCTGCACGCATTCGGTCTGTATCAGGCCGGCGACAGGCCCATGTCGGACATCGACTTGCTGGTGCGGCCCGCCGACGCGCAGGCAACATCCCGGATGCTGGTGTCCCTGGGTTATTACGAATCCTGCGAGAGTTGGAAGGAGAGGGTGTTTACCCCGATTGACGACCACGCTTCCGGCGAGCTGGGCGAGAATTCGAGCAACAACGTGAAGATAGAATTGCATGAGCGGATCTGCGAGAGACTGCCGTTGCGCATCATGGACGTATCGGAACTCGTATTTCCTCCACGGCCGCGGCCTGGGTTGAATGCCTATCCGTCCAAGGCGTCTCTAATGGCTCATCTGCTGTTGCACGCGGCTGGGTCGATGGCATTTCAGTCACTGAGACTTCTGCACCTGCACGATATCGCGGGCCTGTCGTCGCGAATGACGGTGGAGGATTGGGATGCGGTTCTCGGGTCGAGCGAGCGGGTGGGACGGCTGTGGTGGGCGTTTCCGCCGCTGCAGTTGACGTCTCGATACTTCCCATCCAAGGTTCCGGTCCGGGTCCTCGAGGCGTTGGCGCACGATTGCCCATATGTGTTGGAATGGACTTCCCGGCGCCGGACACTGTACGACGTCTCCTTTTCTCATCTATGGGTGGACGCCTTTCCCGGCATCGAGTGGTCGCAGTCAATCCGCGAAATGCTGGCTTACGCAGCGAGCCGGGTGTCGCCCAACCCGAAACACCTCGCACTTCGCAAGCACGTCGCGAAGACCGAGGCCTGGGTGTCGCAAAGTCAGTGGCCTCACCTTTCGCAAGGCCGGCGAATCCTGCGCTGGATGACTTCGCGTCCGGCCCGCCCGCTGACCATGCACGCGGTGCGCGCGGCGCTCGCGCAGGCGCAATGCAGAACCTAGGCTCGCCACCATCCTCGTCCCCCTCCGGTTTGCTGGGCGATACGGTGTTCCGGGACTACTCGCGAAAATTGAGTCAATTCAATTCCTTCGCCGAGCCCGAGCTTCGCCGCCTGATCGCGGGCGTGGGCTTGAAACCCGGAATGCGGATACTGGATGCGGGATGCGGTACGGGGGAGGCCCTTTCATGGTTGTTCGATGAGGTCAAACCGTCGGGAAGCATCATTGGAATCGACTTGGCGGCGGCACATGTGGACGCGGCTCGCGCCCACGCTTCCCCGGGTATCGAGATTTTCCAAGCGGACATATTGACTGCAGCCCTGGCGCCCGCCAGCTTCGATTTCATCTGGTGCGTCAACACCATCAATCATCTGCATGATCCGCATCGCGGTGTAAACAGACTGGCGAGCCTGCTGCGTCCTCACGGCCGGATCGCACTGGGGCAAAGCTCGCTTCTGCCCGACATGTACTTCGCGTGGGATTCGAGGCTCGAGCGCGTGACGAACGAAGCCGTACGTCGGTACTACCGCGAACGGTATTCTTTGGGTGAACGCGACCTGGGTTCGGTGAGGGCGCTCGTCGGCATGCTGCGTGCCGCCAATTTGCAACGCGTGGCCGCACGAACGATCCTGATCGAACGCGTCTCTCCCTTGGATGCCGCCACGGAGAGCTACCTGGTCGATACCATATTCAGAGATACCTGGGGTGAACGCGTGCGGCCCTATCTATCGGGCGGCGACTATGCCGAACTCGTCCGGGTGTGCAACCCACAGCATCCGCAATTCGCGCTGCGACGCGCGGATTTCCATTTTTTGCAGAGCTTTACGCTGGTAACGGGCGAGATCTAAACCAGCTGCGCATAGAGAGCGCGGAAACGCTCTGCAGTATGGTCCGCGTCCTCACGGGTGGCCCGCTGCAGTGCCTCACGCGCAACGGACATCCGCAAATCCTCGTCCTCGAGCAGGTGACCGACTGCCTCGGCGAGGCGGGACCAGTCACCGATCGGTACCGATGTCGCGGCTGACGGCGCCCATTCGGCGACGTGACCAACCATGGTGCCGACCGTAGGCACGCCGGCGACTGCGGCTTCCAAGGCCACCAGGGGGCCAGTCTCGTGTCGCGAAGACAGCACCATGACGTCGGCTGCTTCCACGAGTGGCCGCAGTTGCCGTTGGGTAAGAAACCCGTGGAACCTGACCACGTCCGACAGTCTCAATCGGCCGCTCAGCGCCTGTATCTCGCCCTGCAAGGTATCTTCGCCGACGACATCCATCTCGAACTTCAGCCCGGATTTCATCAGCGCGGCCAGGGCGCGCAGCAGCGTTGATTGATCCTTTACGCGATTGAGGCTCGCCACGTGGATGAGCCGGGCAGGCCGGTTGTGAACGCGACGGACGGGCTCACGAGGAGGCCAGGCGGACAGGTCGACACCCAATGGAATCCGATGTGCCGCGACACGAAGATCGTTCAGCGCTTCGATGACGGGCGCACTGGCTGCCGTAACCGCAGATACGCGACGCAACACCAAGGCTTCGCGCACGCGCCCGAGTCGCGTCTGCGCCGCTCCATAGGCGATCTCGGGCAGTGAAGCCAATTCGCCGCCTGCGACGTGCACCAGGCTTGGGATGCCGAGTGCCTTGCCGGCGATGACGGCCACCAGACCGCAAGTGCCGGACCAGATTGCGTGCACCACATCGAAAGGCGACGCGCGATGCAGCTTATGAATCGCGGCGAGGGCGCGCAACCCCGTATGCGGCAATCCGATGTTGTGGATACGCGCCCCGGCCAGATCCCATTCGCCCGCCCGGGGCTCCTGACTCAAGGCAATTACGTGGACGACATCATGATGGGACAGCCGTGCAATCAGGGCCAATAGCGCGGGTATCACGCGATACTCGCCGGATCGGTCCACGCCGCCCGGTACCACGAGCGCGATGCGCATCTACCGGGCCGCCAACAAGGATCTCAAGGCCTGCACCGCTTCCTGAGGATGACGTCCCCGGCGCAGCTCGAACGATTCGAGGCGCGACACGTCCCTGCAAAAATTCCGCCATTGCGGCTGACTTGCCCCGTACCCTTGGGTATCCGCAAGATTGGACAGCAGAGCGGGTTTCGATATCGGCGTCAGAAGCGGGCGATTGCCGGCGGCTTCCGGCGAGAGGAACACAGCGCTCACGATCTTCAAAGGCGACTTGGCGAGCCGAAAACCCTCGCGCCGCAAATCCACCTCGAATTTCCTGGCGCCGCTGCGGCGCCGAATGACGGGGGATTCACGAATCGCCGCAGCTTTGCCCGACCTCCCCAGCCAGCGAAGCGAGTCGGCGCGAATATGCACGAAGTTCGAGACGCCGGTGGCCAACATCGTGCCCGGACTGATGAACGCGCTGTCCTCCGAGAGAAAGTCGAAGCCGTTCAACAGGCAATGCAATGCCACGGTGGACTTTCCCGAGCCGCTCGGGCCGATCAGAAGTACGGCGCGGCCTTGTCGGCCGACGCACGCCGCATGCAGGGATACCAATCGTTGAGCGCGAGCGGCCAGAGTAAATACGGCGAACTCGATCAATTCATAGCGGGTATGGTAGGGAAATCGCAGCATCTGTGGACTGACCACCACGAGCGCGGAGTGGACACTGGGAGATATGACGACGAAATTCGCCGGCTCTGTCGCACCGCCGAGCAGGCCGCAGCCGGATATCATCGTCATCGGCGGAGGTTCGGCACGCGGGTGCCGCCGTGCATCGGGCGTCATCCGCAGGCTCACTCGGAGTTCGTGTTCAACGAGCCGCAAGCGGTGCCGGGGGAGGCCCCCATAGGCGCAGTCCACGAGCCTCATCAATTCGGCGCTGTTGCTGTCGAACCGGAATTGGGCGCCGAGCAGCCGCATGCGTCTGGTCGCAAGGCATTCGGATCGTTCACCAAACGGATCGGACACGGGATCGGGTAACATTTGGCCGCTCTGTGGGTACTAACGATGTTAGTACCATGCCGGTACCGTTATGGTCGCAATGACCCATGCTTTTTCGTTAAACCATGAACAAAGCGAGCATGTCTGGGACGCCACCGGCGCTCCCGGGGTCGCAATTGCACGATACGCGAGACGCCTTTGACAGCGTCGCCGCCGACTATGATGGACCACGCGGCAACAACGATCAGATTCAGGAATTGCGAAGCGACATGTGGCGGTCGTTGGACGCCACGTTTCCCCGGAGCAGCCGATTGATCGACTTGGGCTGCGGCACCGGCTTGGACGCGGTACGCATGGCAAAACTGGGACACTTCGTCACCGCCGTGGATTGGTCGCCCCTCATGGTGCGGCGGACCGTTGACCGTGCTGAACGGGAGCAAGTGTCGGACCGCGTCCGATCGATTGCCATGGGCGCTCACGAGCTGCAGCGCCTGGACGAAGCCGGGCAGTACGATGGCGCCTATTCGAACCTGGGGCCGCTGAACTGCGTGCCCGATCTTGTCGATGTGTCCCGGCAATGCGCGCGGCTCATGAAGCCTGGCGCCGCCCTGGTATTCACGGTGATCGGCCGATATTGCCCATGGGAAATTGCCCACTATGTGCGACGGCGCCGATGGGCGAGGGCGACGGTTAGATTTGCCCGCCATGTCGTGCCCGTCAGCATGAACAATCACACCATCTGGACGCGCTATTACGGGCCGCGGGAATTTTACCGAGCATTCGAACAGAACTTCACGCTCGAGCATCACCGCGGACTTTGCGTGTTTTCGCCGCCGCCCTATTTGACCTGGGTTCGCGAGCATCACCCAGTCTGGCACGAGCGGCTGCGGCGCCTGGACCGGCGGGTGTCTCACTGGCCGTTTGTTCGCGGGATGGGGGATCACTTTCTGATCGTCATGAAGAGAAGATGACGACAGAGTTCCATCGCTTGCCGTTTCAGACCGGGAACACGGACCGTCTCGCCCCTTTGGACGGACTGCGCGGGCTGGCGGCGATCGCCGTCGCGCTGTTGCACGGCACCTCGATCTTCAATCTGCGCTGGGTGCCTCTCCACGCCTATCTGGCGGTGGACTTTTTCTTTCTGCTGAGTGGTTACGTCATCGCCCGGGCTTTCGATCGACGTTTGCAACAAGGGTGGGTGATCGGGTTTCTGCAACGTCGGCTGATCCGACTCTACCCATTCATCGTCATGGGTTCGCTCCTCGGGTTTTTGGAGATGATCATTCACGGTGTGTTCGAACATGCCGTGAGCCTGTCTCAGGCCGTATTGGATATGGTGAGCTCGCTCCTGGTAATTCCGACGCCGCCGCTGGTCTCGCAACACTGGCGCTCATACCCTGTCGATCCGCCGCTTTGGTCGCTGTTCTTCGAGATGGCCGCAAACGCCTTTTATGCCATCGCGGCTCCCTCTCTGCGAAACCGTCATCTATGGTTGCTCGTCGGGTTGTCGGGCCTTGCATTGGCAGGCGCCGTATTTTTGCAGAATGGCGGGGATTTTGGTTTGAGCCATTTCAAGCTGGCCGGACTGCGTGTGCTGTTTTCATTCTTTCTGGGTGTGGCGCTGTATCGCGCGCTCGGCCCGAGCCCGAAATTCCGTGCGATGCCTTTCGCCGCCACTGCGCTGATCTGTGCGGTCCTAGGGTTGGTTCTGCTCGGGCCCATGCCGCCTGGCTGGATTTACGACCTATTGGCCATTTTTGCGGTGTTTCCGGCGCTGCTGGTGCTTGCCCTGATCGCCCGGCCCGGCGGTGCCCGATCGCAAGCTGCCTGTCTGATCCTCGGCCTGGCCTCCTATCCGCTCTACGCGATTCATCTTCCGCTGTTCCTGCTCACTTATGGGACATTGTTCGACGGGTCCGGCCCGGGCGGCCGCGCTTTCGGTATGGCGGCGAGTCTGGCGGCGGTGCTGTTCCTATCGTGGCTGCTGGCGGTATTTTACGATCAGCCGATCCGCCGCCGGTTGAGCATGCTCGCGCTTCGTTCGGGTGCGGCGTCCGGCTCGCCCACAATCGCGTAATTCCCTGCGATGCGTAGCCTGATTATTTGCAATGGAGTATACGGTTGGGGTCTGAACTCCGCCGAAGACTGCGAAGCCGCCATATCGCAGTGCCATGATTGCTTGGCCGACGCCGGGCACCTGCTCATAGGATGGAATGATGTACCTGGGCGCGATCCCGCGCCGTTAGCCGAAATTCCCAGCCTTTCCCGCTTTTCCCGGTGTTCCTTTCCCGCCTTCGGCACATGGCGGTACCTCACCCGCACGCTCAACCGCCACACATACCACTTCTATCAAAAGACGTATCACGGAACATGAAGCATTTGCTCATACGGCTCTTCATCAAGGCGCTCGGCGGGAGACGAACGCAGAGTCTGCAGGCGCTCATACGCGCCTCGGCGATTCACAATCAGCGCCCTGTCGTGCGGCAACCGGAGGGCGGCAAGATCGTCGTGCTGGCGCCCCACATGGACGACGAGGTTCTGGGTTGCGGCGGAACGATCGCCAGACACGTGCAAGCGGGAGCGGATGTCCGGGTCGTCTTTCTGACGGACGGCCGCTACGGCGGCCGCTTGTACTCGGGGCTGGGGGAGGCTGAGCGGAAGCGCCGGCAGCTCGAACTCGTCGACATCAGAAAGGAGGAGGCACGCCGTGCCGGAGAGGTACTCGGAGTGAGGAACATCGCCTTTCTGGACGCCGAGGACGGCCGGTTGCGCACCGATTCTCTGGTGTCGAATCGGCTTCGAATCCTTCTCGAACGCGAACGGCCGGACGTCGTCTATTTGCCGTTCTTTCTGGAGAATCATGTGGATCACTGCGCCGCCAGCCAAGTGTTGATGGCGGCCACCGCGGACACAAGGGACAATTTCGAGTGCCGTTGCTATGAAGTCTGGACACCCCTGTTTCCGAATATCGTGGTTGAAATCGACGCGGCGATCGAATTGAAGAAACGCGCCTTGAGATGTTATGAGAGCCAGCTCGCGGACATGAACTACGTTCATACCGGCATCGGTTTGAATGCCTATCGCTCATCCGCGATCGGTTGCAAGACGGCTCTGTTCGTCGAGGCCTTTTTTGCCATGCCGCTTGCCGACTACCGGCGGCTTCACCGTGCGGTGAGCCGCTTCCTCTAGGCACCCATCGGACTCACCCGTCTGCGGCCGCAATTGCCGATATGTTCCGCGGCGGATGATGCGTCCATTCGCGAGTTCATAAATCATATCGCAATGCCGCAAGGCGCTCAGTCGGTGAGCGATGAGGAGAATGGTCCTTCCCTGCCGGCGCTGGGCGAGCATGTCGGTGATGTCGCGCTCGGCGGCGGCGTCCAGCGCGCTGGTTGCCTCGTCCATGATCAGCACCGACGCGTCACGGTACAGGGCCCGCGCAATGCCCAATCGCTGACGCTGCCCTCCGCTCAGGCGAGCGCCCCGTTCGCCCAACGGTTCGTCGTATCCATTGGGCAGGCCGGCCACACACTCCTCGAGCCGGGCCAGCCGCACCGCCGCGTGCAATCGATCACGATCGATTTGCGCGGCCGGTACCCCCAGGGCAATGTTCTCGGCCAGCGTCGAGTCGCAGAGAAAGACGCTCTGCGGCACATACGCAATGGCCGATTGCCAGGCGCCGCGGTTTGCGTCGTCGAGCATCACCCCGTCAATTTCCACACGGCCCGACTGCGGCGCCAAAAGTCCGCTCAGCAGGTCGACGAGCGTGGTCTTGCCGGATCCATTGGCGCCCACAAAGCCGACGACCGCGCCGGCGGGTATGCGCAGCGTGAGATTTGCGACGGCCGGCGTGCCATGTGCGGAATGAGAAAATGAAATTCCCTGCAGATGAATCTCCCGAAGCGGGCGGCCGAGCCAGGATTGCTCGGTTACGCCGGTCGCCGCCATGGGCCCCCGCATTCGGGCCAGCTGCAAATCTCCTGCGATGCGCTCGAATGCCGGCGCATCCGAGCGAATTCGGACGACGGCCAGAAATACCTGCTGCAATGCCGGCAGCAGGCGATATACGGCAAGCCCGATAAAGCTCAGCTGGGCGATCAATGGGCCGACCGATTTCCCGCCGACGCGCAGGTAAAGCGCCACCCCGACCAGGACGCATGCAGTGGCGCACTCCAGAACATGCCGGGGGCTTTGCGCAATGGCGAGATTGCTGACGATGGTCCTTGAAATCGACCCGCATGCCCGGGCGAACTTCGCGACGAACAGCGGCTGCGCCTGCAGCACGATGAGTTCCTTGATCGCCCCGAATGTTTCGCCGACAATCCTCGTCCGCTCCGCATAGTCCTCACTTTCGATCTCGCCGTTCTTCCTCAGCCTGTCCCGGGCAATCGCGTACGCCACGGCATAGCTTGCGCCCAGTCCGACAATCGCGAGTACGGCGATCAGCGGGTTGAGCAGCACAATCGATCCGACGATGCACACGACCGTAACCAGGCTCGTCACCAGAATCAGACCGTGCCGCAGAATTCCACCGGCAACGCGGCCCGTCTCATACAGGACGTTGCTCGTCAGCGTCGCGCTGTTGTTCTTCAGGTGGAAGCCGTAATCTCGGCGCAGGTATTCGTTGAACAATGCTGCGTGAAACGCGTCACCCACCTGGAACGCGAAGCGATCTATCGCAAGCGCGCCGGTCAGATTGACGACGTTCGAGATGACGACGCCGGCCGCGAACACGATGCCGAGAGCGATCACAAAGCGGCTCTCGCCGGAGAAATGAAGATGATCGTGGAGGACGCGCAGCGCAGGATGAGCGGCGATCGCGTGCGGTTCCGCGAGCACGGTGAAGAATGGCAGGATGGCCGCCATTCCGCCGACGGTGGAGAGCGCCATGAGCACCGACAGCATCTGCATGACCGCCAATCGACGCTGCTGTCGCCGGTCGAGAAGGGGCCAGATTGCAAACAGAACCTTCATTGCTCAGTCACGTCCGCGGCTCGAGGCCCGCGCGCCCGCCACGCCGGTATTTGCGAACGGCGCGCAGCGCGGCCGGCGGCGCAAATGCGCGAGCCGTCGCCGCGAAGGCGCCCAGCCACCACTCGCGATACCGCCAAGAGTGCCGGGCGCTCGACAGCAGAGTCGCTGCAACGCGGATAGGGCGGCCGGACAAGGCGTGAGCGCGCGCGAGCTTTGCCGAGACATTCGCGCGCCGCTTGCGCAGCACCGCGTCCAGATGCGAAGCGGCGCCTGAACGCTGAATCAGCTCGACGGCGCGCCTCATGTTTTCGAGGCAGGTGACGTCATCGAAGGTATGTTCGCCGTGGCGCCGAACCAGGACCAGCGGCTCATCGATGAAATCCACTTCACTGCGTGATGCCAGCCGCACCCATAGTTCGTAGTCCTCGCATGCGAGCAGTGTCTCGTTGTATCCGCCGATTTCTTCGATGAATTCGCGGCGCACGACGACGCTGGGGGTCACCACCAGCGCTTCTTCCCTCACGAGTTGATCCAGGATCCAGCCATCGTGCGCCGGCGATCGCTTGACCTGTGTTCCCGCCAGCGGGCCGCCGGAGCCGTCCACCAGGGTGAACCCCGTGTAGCTCCACT
>Ga0134126_10007337_pt1 | contig 13841 bp, 10 predicted proteins | sample KB31752_FD_96881 | JGI IMG/M metagenome (GOLD analysis project Ga0134126, IMG submission 96881) | Terrestrial soil microbial communities with excess Nitrogen fertilizer from Kellogg Biological Station, Michigan, USA - KB3-175-2 | ecosystem: Environmental > Terrestrial > Soil > Unclassified ...
TGGCGGCTTTTTGGCGGCCACTGCGGAAAAGAGGCTGGCGGAGCGGACGGGACTCGAACCCGCGACCCCCGGCGTGACAGGCCGGTATTCTAACCAGCTGAACTACCGCTCCGACTTGGGGGGGCGAATGCTATAGGAGGCCCTGCCCGCTGTCCATGAGCCCGGAGGGGCCCCAAATCGGCACTCACCTGGCGAATGGCCCTGAATTCGGGGCTTTGATGACGGGTCTGTGATCCACGACAGTCGCGGCACCGGCTACGGCATGCTAGCGTCCGGAGCGCTCGGCCATGGCGGCGCTCGCGTCAGCCTGTAGTGCGCCGGAACGCTGAACCAGCGGCCGGGCTGGGCTTTTCCCCAGGTTCGAGGTCGAGATAGATGAAAGCATTCAGTTCGACCCTGTCGGCCGCGCTTGCATCAGGGGCGCTCCTTCTGGCCTGCGGCAGCATGGTTCCCGCAAAGGCGGCCCTCGGAGACAAGGTCGCTTCGGTCCAGGCCGACCAGGCCAGCATGAAGGGGCAGCTTCGTGCCCGGTCCGGTACCGGCTATTCCGTGCAGGAGATCACGACGGCCTCGGGGACACTGGTCCGCGAATACGTGTCGCCCGCCGGGGTGGTGTTCGCGGTGAGCTGGAGCGGCCCGGCAATGCCCAACCTGCAGCAGACGCTCGGCACGTATTTCGTCCAGTACACGGCCTCGGTACGAAGCCAGCTCACCGCACGGGGCATGCACCCTGGGCACAATCACGTGGAGGTGCATTCACCCTCGCTGATCGTGCACGCCGGCGGACACATGCGGCAGTACTTCGGCCTCGCGTATGTGCCCTCACTCATTCCGCAGAATCTCTCCATCTCGGACCTTCACTGAACCGATCGCAGCGAGGGATTAAGGTGCGCAAACTCATTCTCCTAGGTCTTACCCAGGCGCTACTGCTCCTCAGCGGGTGCGGCGGCTCGGGTACCGTGGTCGGCTCAGCCGCAAGCACCGGCAAGGGCAGCGGCACGGGCTCAGGCGGCGGCCAGACGTCGAATGTGGTCGTGATGACCGTGGATGCTGGCCCCGATGTCACGGCCACCTCTGGCTACGACGTTGATACACCCTTCATCACCGTGACGGTTTGCGCGCCAGCGAGCACGACCAACTGCCAGACTATCGACCACGTCGAGGTCGATACCGGCTCCTATGGCTTGCGGATCATCTCCTCGGTACTGACCCCGTCCCTGGCCTCGGCGCTGCACCAGGAGCTGGCAACGGGCGGCAACCCGCTGGTGGAATGCACGCAGTTCATCGACGGCTTCAGCTGGGGGCCGGTGAAGACCGCCGACGTGCAGATCGCCGGCGAGTTGGCGAGCAACGTGCCGATGCAGGTGATCGGTGACCCGAGCTTCCAGAACGAGATACCCGCCGCCTGCTCCGGGACCGGCCCTGAAGAGGACACGGTCGCAGAGTTCCATGCCAACGGCATTCTTGGCATCGGACCATTCGGCGATGACTGCGGCGGCGGATGCGCATCGACGGCCGCCAACACCTTCTACTACACGTGCCCGGCGAACGGGACGGGAACCGGCAGCTGCGGCGGGGTCGCGGTGACTGAGCCCGAGCAGGTCACGAACCCCGTCGTCTCTTTCCAGACCGACAACAACGGCGTCATCGTCCAGCTGCCCGCCATCCCGGACCCAGGAGGGGCGCCCACTGCCACCGGCTCGCTGATATTCGGCATCGGCACCGAGGGCAACAACGGCCTGGGCAGCGCAATCGTGCTGACTTCCAATCCGAGCACCGGAGACATCACGACTACGTACAACGGTATGCCGCTTGCGTACTCCTACTTCGATACCGGCTCGAACGCCTTTTACTTCGACGATAACTCGATCCCGACCTGTCCGAGCTCCGGCTCGGGCACCAGCAGCAGCACCTGGTTCTGCCCCACTACCGAGCTTTCCCTGAGCGCGACCAATACCGGGCGCAACGGAATGGTGTCCACGGTCAACTTCCAGATCGCCAATGCCAACATGCTCTTCAGCACCTATCAGGGCAACACGGCACTCGCTGACCTCGGAGCGAGCGCGGGCGATGAGTCAGGCTACTGCCCGAACTCGGCCACCGACTGCTCCTTCGATTTCGGCCTGCCGTTCTTCTTCGGTCGCAACGTATACGTGGCGATCGCCGGGGCCAACACCGAGGGTGGTCCGGGCCCCTATTTTGCCTACTAGTCTCAGCCGGCGGTACTGACCGCCGGTAGACGGGCGCGTCGCAGGCGAGCGTTCAGCTTCCCGATCGCGGACTGGTCTTCGTGCCACGCGCGCAGCGCCTCATCCAGCGCATGAGACTGGTTGCCTAACATCTCCGTGTCCGCTGCCGTCGGCGCCCTATCCGCCGACTCGGCGTCGGCTTCCAGCGCGCTGATGCGGCTGCTGATCGTGCCGAGGTCGGTGTCATCCCGGCGCGCTGCCGTTTCATCGCGGAGCTTCTCGACGTCGCGCAGCAATGTGCGATCTCCGTGCGCAGCGGTCAATCGCTGCGCCAGCGACTCCAGTTGATCGTGGGCCGACTTCTCTTGCTCATACGCAGTGCTCGTGCGCTCGAGCGCCGCACAGAGCGACTGGCTGAAGGCGAGCAGCGCATGCAGGTCGGCGTTGCTCGTGTGCACCCTCGGATCGAGCTGTACCACGAGCGGCGCCCGATAGTGCTCGCCACCGGCTGTCAGCACGATGCTGTAGATACCCGGCAGTACGAATGGCCCCTGCACTGAGGTAGGCGTGTCCTCGCCGTAGATCGCGGCAATGCTGTAATCGTAGGAGGCCGCCTGTGGACGCGCATAACGCAGATTCCAGACGAAGCGGTGCGCGCCCGGCGAGTCTGACAGCTTCTGCGGCGGCTGCAGCCACTCTTCATCGAAGTAGCGGTCCGCCTGGATGTGCGCGGGCGCCTCATCGGAAGAGAAGCGGCGCACGAGCTGGCCCGTGAAACTGTAGATTTCGAGCGTCACCGGTCCGTGCGCGTCCTTGCCCAGCCAGTAGTCGATCACCGCCCCGGCCGGCGGATTCCGCCCTGCGGGCGTCTCGGGCGGCAGCGGCGTGTCTTTGTTGTTGTTGGGATGAACCCGCCAGGCGATCTGCGGCGCAAAGAGATGCGCCGGCGCGCCGAGCACGGCGGCCGATAGCTGCCGCAACGGCGTCAGATCATCCAACACCCAGATGGCCCGGCCCTGCGTTGCCGCAATGAGATCGTTACCGTGAACCAGCAGATCGTTGACCGTCGCTTTGGGCAGATTGAGCCGCAGCGATTGCCAGTGATCACCGTCATCGAGCGATACATAGGCGCCCTCCGCCGTGCCGGCATAGAGGAGGCCACTGCGGACGGTGTCGGCGCGCACGACCGGCACGAACTCCCCCGCCGGCAAGCCGGCATCGACCTCCGTCCAGCTCTTGCCGTAATCGTGAGTGCGAAAGACATGCGGTCGGAAATGATCCGAACGGTGGTCGTCCACGGACGCGTACGCCGTCGCTGGATCGAGCGGGGAGGCATCAATGGCGCTCACCTTCTGCCAGGGCTGCAGCCCGCGCGGAGTCACGTTCTGCCAGTGTTGACCGCCGTCGCGGGTGAGCTGGATGAGGCCGCTGTCAGTGCCCACCCAGATGAGATCGGGACTCTTGGACGAAGGCGCGATGGCGCTGATGATGCCATAGCCGCACGCCCTCGCCTGCTCGCCGGCCACCTGGCCGTTGCAATCCTTGGCATCGTCCTCTTTGCCGGTGAGGTCGGGCGAGATGATGTCCCAGTGGTTACCTTCGTCGGTGGAGCGGAAGAGGACCTGGGCTCCAAAAAGGAGCGCAGTCGGTTTGGCGGCGGTGAAAGCCATCGGTGTGACCCACCCATACCGGTACTTCACCTTGGTCGGATCGGCGCCATAGCTGTTGACCGGCCACGGCGTGACATTTGACACCTGGCCGGTGTTGGTGTCGTAGCGCGAGAGTCTGCCGCCCATGCCGCTGCCGAACACCAGATTGGGGTCGTCCGGGTCCGGCAACATATAATCGCGCTCATCGCCGCCGACGGGATGCCAGTCGCGGAAAGTGATCGCGCCATAGTCGCTGCGGCTTGCGGTGCCGATGCTGCCGCTGTCCTGCTGGCCGCTGTAGATCCAGTACGGAAAGCGATTGTCGGCGCCGAGATGATAGAACTGGCCCGTCGGCTCGTTGTACCAGCTGCTCCAGGTTTTTCCGTTGTCGACACTGATGACCGCCCCCTGGTCAGAGGCGGTGATCCAATGGTCCGGATGCTCGGGATCGATCCGGAGGAAATGGTAGTCATCACCGCCCGGTGCGCCCTTGATGATCGTCCAGGTCTTGCCGCCATCGCTCGAGCGGCGGATCGACTGACCCGCCGAGTAGATGACGTCCGGATTGTGCGGATCGGCTTCCAGACGTGAGAAGTATGGATTGCCAAAGGTCTCTGCATCGGAGTTGACGCGGACCCAATGATCCCCGCCATCGTCGGAGCGCCACACGCCACCCGCCGTCTTCGAAGCGACGGTCGCGTAGATCCTCGCCCCCTGGGCGGTATGGGTGACAGCGATACCGATGCGCCCGAGCGGTCCCTGCGGCCAGCCATTGCCGGAGAGCCGTGTCCAGGTCGCTCCACCGTCAGTGGAGCGATAAATGCCGCTCCCCGGGCCCTCGTGTGGCTCGAAGTAATCGAGCCACGGGTAATTCCGTGTCTGCCACGCAGCCGCGTAGAGCAGGTTGGGGTTGGTAGGGTCCCCGCCGAGATCGACGACCCCGGTCTCGTCGTTGATCGCGAGCGAATGGGCCCAGGTCTTGCCGCCATCGGTGGATCGGTAGATGCCGCGCTGCGGATTGGGACCGAACAGATGGCCGAGCGCGGCCACCACCACGGTGTCCGGGTTATGTGGGTCGACCCAGATCCGGCCGATACCGCGGGTCGCGGCGAGTCCGAGCGACTTCCAGGTCTTCCCCCCGTCGGTGGACTTGAAGACGCCGCGGCCCGCGGCGACGTCATAACGCAGCGATACCTGCCCCGTGCCCACGTAGATCGTCGCCGGCGCGGAAGGCGCAACTGCAAGCGCCCCGACGGCCGGCGGCAGGCTGTCGCCTACGGACTGCCAGGTTCTGCCGGCATCGATCGTCTTCCAGATGCCGCCACCGGCACCCGAGAAATAGAACGTGTCCGGACTTCCGGGCACGCTTGCCGCCATCGTCGCCCAGCCGCCGCGGAAAGGTCCGACGAGACGCCATCGAAGCTGCGAGTAGGCGCTGGCAGGCGCGCCGTGCAGGCCGGACGCGGCGTGCCCCTGCGGGAAAGGCACCTCCGCCGCCGTGGCAACACCCTGCGCCGCCGCCGGCGGGCCGGCGAGTCCGGCGGCCGCCACCGCCGCGCAGGCGATGGCGAGAGCGGAGAGACTCGCGATCCGTGGCGCTTTCGATTGGCGATCGGCTGCGGTCATCGGTAACCCCCCGGTAAGAAAAGCCGTTAACCATACCGGATTCGCCGGTGCCCCGCCGCCCCAACGCTCGCGGTAGGCCGCTTAGCACAAAAGCACATGAATCAGCGGCCCGGGGCCGCTCAATGAACATACAATGCGCGGCTTTACGCCACCTGCAGCGAGCACCCCGATATGGTCCACGTGATCATCCTTGCCATCGTTCAGGGCCTCGCGGAGCTTCTCCCGGTCTCGAGCTCCGCACATGTGATCGTCGCGGAAAAGCTGATGGGCCTGGATCCCTCCGCGCCGGAAATGACGCTGCTGCTGGTCATGCTGCATACGGGCACGATGCTCGCCGTGATCGTGTATTTCTGGCCCCGCTGGCGGCGGGCGTTTTTCAGCTCCGTGCCCGAGTTCCGGAATTTCGCGGCCGCGGTCATCGTCGCCACGCTCCTGACCGGCATCGTCGGCGGCGGCATCATCGAATTCATCGAGAAAGTGCTGATGCGCCACGAGGCGCACGCCTGGGTCGAGCAGCTCTTCAGCCGGCTGGACCTGATTGCGGTCGCGCTGGCCGCCGCCGGCGCGTTCATTCTCATCGCGGGCCTGTACGAGAACCGCCACCGGGATATCGCAGCCGTGCGCAAACTGACGCCGGCGCAGTATTCCGCGATCGGTGCGATTCAGGGACTCTGTGTCCCGTTCCGCGGCTTTTCCCGCTCCGGCGCGACCATCTCGACCGGCCTGCTATGGCGCGTGACGCGCAGCAGCGCCGAGGATTTCAGCTTTGCGCTCGCGGTCGTGCTCACACCACCGGCCGATGCGCGCGAAATCTGGCGCCTCTATCAGGCGCAGCATCATCACCTCGCCGGCGTACTGCCGGCCGCCACCTCCAGCATTCTCGGCGTGCTCTTCGCGTTTCTCGCCGGGCTTCTGGCGCTCAAATGGCTCAACCGCTGGCTCGAGACGGGGCGCTGGCACTTTTTTGGTATCTACTGCCTCGTCGCCGCGCTCGTCATCGCGTATCTCCACCACACGGGTTTTTAGCCGGGCGCCGGGCGAGCATCGCCACCGCGACCAGCAGCCGATCGGGATCCACCGGCTTCGGCAAGTGCTCATCGAAGCTGGCGGCGAGCGCCCGCTGACGGTCTTCGAGCCGCGCGAAGGCGGTGACCGCAAGGGCGGGGATGCGCTGCTCGTGATGCTCCTGCTCTTCACGGCGTAGCGCCCGCAGAAGGCTGTAGCCATCTTCCTCGGGCATCCTGATATCGGCGACGAGCACATCGGGACGGCGCAGCGTCAGGGCCTCGCGCGCAGCGGTACAAGACCCCACCGCCCGCACGCTGGCGCCGTTCTGCTCGAGCAGGCGCGCCAGCGCCTCGCGTGCGAACGGCTCATCGTCGACGATCAGTACCTCGATCTTCGAGAGGTTCGGCGGCGCAGTCCGGCACCTTCCGCCGGCGCTCTCCTGGATGCCGCTCGCGGCTCGACTGAGGGGCAGGCAGACTCTGAAGAGCGCGCCCCGTCCGGGGCCGGCGCTCTCGGCGGAAATCGAGCCGCCGTGCAGCTCCGCAAGCTGCTTGGCGATAGAAAGGCCGAGCCCGAGCCCGCCCTGCCGGCGTGCGCTGGCCACCCCCTGGCGGAAGCGATCGAATACGTGGGGCAGGAAGTGCGCGTCGATGCCCATGCCGGTATCACGGACCTCGAGCTCCATGCGATCGTCCACCCGATGCAGCCATACATCGACGCGGCCGCCGGCGGGGGTGAATTTGACGGCATTGGTGAGCAGGTTCCAGGCAACCTGTTGAATTCGATCGGCATCGGCGCGCACTGTTGCCGTGCCACCGGCCAGATCGGTGGCGAGACAGATCCGCCGTGCCTGCGCGAGCGGCTCGATCTGTGCGGCCGCCGCCGCCACCGCCTGGATGAGATCCGTGCTTCTCAGCTCCAATCGCAGCTGGCCGCGGGACATGCGTGAGATGTCGAGCAGATCATCGATCAGGTGCTGCTGCGCCAGGGCCGAGCGCTCGAGGACCTGCGCGCCCTGTGCCGCATCGGCGGCGCAGAGTCCACCCTCCGCCAGCATGTGCGACCACAGGCGAATCGTATTGAGGGGAGTGCGCAGCTCATGGCTCACGGTGGCGATGAACTCATCCTTCAGGCGGTTGGCGCTCTCGGCCTCGGCGCGCAGCGCCTCGGAGACATCGAGCGCCTGTTGCAGGCGCGCATTGGCAGATTCGAGGCCGGCCATCCGGTGCTGCAGGTCGCAGCTCGCCCGCTCGAGCTCGAGATCCGCGGCCGCCGGCACGCTGCCGCCGGGGCGCGAGTCGAGGGATTGCGCCATTTGGGGATCCTCCGCCTGACCGATGAAACCCCGTTGCTCCGGCACCCGTTCCGCTACCGCGCTCGCTCAGCCACCGCCGCTCCCTTCACGGTCGCCGGGTGCCCAGTACAACGAAGACCTCCTCGATGACGCCTCGTGCGACTATCGCCCGAGCGCAGATTATAACATAACAGGCAACTCCGGGATACTTGTCACCGGTGTCGGGAGCTCTGTTGCCGCCGGCGCACCGGTCCTGCAAGCCATCGCGGAGCTGTAACCGCAGCGTCGCAGCCGCATCCCGGGACCGAGCGCCAGGCCGCGGTCGTGTGCGACAATTCCGCACCCACGGTGCCTTGCTTTTGTCGTGAGAGCGTCCATGCCCGATTTGTTAGCGTTCCCCGTCACCCGCAGGTGGCCGCCCGCATTTCCCGACCGCCTGCAGCTCTACTCAGTGCCGACGCCGAACGGAGTGAAGGTCTCCATCATGCTGGAGGAGACGGGGCTGCCGTATGAGCCGCATCGTGTGAGCTTCGATGCGCACGAGCAGCTCTCACCGGAGTTCCTCTCCCTCAATCCCAACAACAAGATTCCGGCGATCATCGACCCCGACGGTCCGGGCGGCCGGCCGCTGCCGCTGTTCGAATCGGGCGCGATCCTGATCTATCTCGCGGAGAAGACCGGGCAGCTGCTGCCGCGCGACCCCACGGGCCGCTACCTGACCCTCCAGTGGCTGATGTTCCAGATGGGCGGCGTCGGGCCGATGTTTGGGCAGGTGGGCTTCTTCAACAAATTCGCAGGCAGGAGCTATGAGGACAAGCGGCCGCGTGACCGTTATGTCGCGGAAGCGAGGCGCCTGCTGCGGGTACTCGATGACCAGCTGAAGTCACGGCCGTGGCTGGCGGGTGAGGAGTACACGATCGCCGACATCGCCACCTTCCCCTGGGTGCGCAACCTCATCGGCTATTACGAGGCGGCCGAGCTCGTCGGCTTCGGCGAGTTCGCCAACGTCAGCCGCGCACTCGACAGCTTCCTCGCGCGTCCGGCCGTGGCGCGCGGGCTCGAGATTCCCAGGAATGGTTGACCCGACGTGAGCGCCGGCACGCTGATGGTGCAAGGTACGACCTCGGATGCCGGCAAGAGCACGCTCGTTGCCGGCCTCTGCCGCGTCCTGCGGCGGCGCGGCGTGCGCGTCGCGCCGTTCAAGCCGCAGAACATGGCGCTCAACAGCGCCGTCGGCATCGATGGCGGCGAGCTCGGGCGCGCTCAGGCGCTGCAGGCACAGGCGGCGGGCATTCCGCCCACCGTGGATCTCAATCCCGTGTTGCTCAAGCCGAGCACGGATCAGCGCTGCCAGGTCATCATCCATGGGAAGGCGCTCGGCGAGATGGGCGCCTGGGACTACCACGAATTCAAGCGCTCCGCGCGCGAAGCCGTGCTGGCTTCCTATCACAAGCTGCGCGCGCAGTACGAAGTCATCGTGGTCGAGGGCGCCGGCTCGCCTGCGGAAATCAACCTCCGCGAGGGGGACATCGCCAACATGGGATTTGCGGAGGCAGTCGACTGTCCGGTCCTGCTCATCGCCGACATCGATCGGGGCGGCGTGTTTGCCCATCTGGTAGGCACGCTCGCACTCCTCGGCGAGAGTGAGCGGCAACGCGTGCGTGGATTCGTGATCAACCGGTTTCGGGGCGACCTGTCGCTGCTGCAGCCCGGATTGGACTGGCTCGAAGGCCACACGGGCAGGCCGGTGCTCGGCGTTCTTCCCTATCTGCACGGCCTGCAGCTAGATGCGGAGGATGGGATAAGCCGTGAGGCCGCTGCGGCTCCTGCGCGGACGGCCGAGACGCTGCAGGTCGTGGTGCCGGTCCTGCCGCGAATCAGCAACCATACCGACTTCGAGCCACTGGCACGGCACCCGCAGGTGCAGTTGCGTTACATCGGCGCCGAGGCAGCGCCGCCGCCAGCCGATCTGGTCATCCTGCCCGGCTCCAAGTCCGTTCGCGCCGACCTCGAGTGGCTGCGTGCCAACGGCTGGCCGGCGTACCTCGAGAGACATCTGCGCTACGGCGGCAAGGTCCTCGGAATCTGTGGCGGTCTGCAGATGTTGGGACGGCGGGTTGCGGATCCTGAAGGCGTCGAGGGCGCAGCGGGCGAGAGCCCCGGCCTCGGCTGGCTCGACCTCACCACGGTGCTGCTGCCGGGGAAGCGATTGTGCAATGTCTCGGGCCACCTGCTGCTGGAAGGCGCGCGCGTAAAGGGCTATGAGATCCATGCGGGGCGCACCGAGGGAGCGGCCCTGCACCGACCGGCGGTGCGGCTGGATGACGGTACGGTCGATGGCACCGTGTCGGCCGACGGGCAAATCATGGCCACGTACCTGCACGGCCTCTTCGAGGAGACGGCCGCCTGCACCGCGCTGCTGCGCTGGGCCGGCCTCACCCGGCCGCTGACAATCGATCACGGCGCGCGCCGCGAGCAGATGCTCGATCGGCTCGCGGATACGATCGAGAGCGAGTGCAATCTCGAGCGCCTGCTGGCACTGCTCTGAGGCGAACCGGATGTGCGCTGGCGCACCGTTCGCGCCCGGAGGCTTGTCCTATACTGCCCTCGAGCGCAAGGGCGTGAGACGGATGAGCCAGAACGACGCTGCAAGCACCCATTCGGATTCGACCGCGCCGCACGAGTGCGTAACGGACCGCCACCGCCGCCTCTCCCAACCCGGACAAGCGGCCCCCGGCCGCTCGCAGGCGGAGAGCGAGCGGCGTCACCGGGCCGTTTTCGAGAACCCCTTCGATCTGATCGCCGTGCTGGATGCGGTGCGCGGCGCGAGCGGCGCGATCGTCGACTGGCGCTACGGCGACGCCAATGCCAATTGGCTACGCGCCGCGGGCCGGCCTCGCGAGCAGCTGCTGGGCAAAACCGTCAGCGAAGTGCTGCCGGAGCGAGCCGAGGAGCTCATCCCGCTCTACACCCGCGTACTCACCCAGAGTCGGCCGTACCAATGCGAGGACCAATGGGGCGGCACGGACGTACTGGTCAGCGTGTTTCCTATAGGCCGGGACTCGATCGTCACTTCCGGCGTCGACATCAGCGCGCGCACCCGCATCGAGGCGGAGGTCAAGCGACTGCTGGAAGTCAACCGCGCCGAAAGAGAATGGCTGTCTGCCGTTCTCAACTCCATGACGGAGGAGGTTTATTTCGCCGATCCGCAGAGGCGCTATACCTACGCCAATCCGGCTGCGCTGCGCGAGTTCCGCCACGACACCGTGCAGGGCGTGGACATCGAGAAGATCGTCTCGCAGCTGGAGGTCCTAAGGCCCGACGGGACGCCGCGGCCGTTCTGCGAAGCTCCGCCCGTACGCGCGCTCGCGGGCGAGGTGATCTGCGACGAGGAGCAACTCGTCCGCATACCGCGCACGGGAGAGCTTCGCCACCGCCAGGTGAGCTCGGCCCCGGTCCGTGACGGCGGCGGCCGGATCATAGGCTCGGTCTCGGTGGTGCGCGATGTAACGGACAAGCGCCTGCGGGAGAAGGAGCAACGGGAGGCGGAGCATCGCCGCCAACGGCTGATCGCCACTCTGGCGCACGAGCTGCGCAATCCACTCGCCCCCATCCGCACCGGCATCGAGCTGCTGAAGAAGGTGCGCGAGCAGCCCGCTCTTCTCGAGACCGTCCCGCCCATGATGGAGCGGCAGATGCAGCAGCTGGTGGCACTCGTCGACCGGCTGTTGGATATTCTCCAGGACGTTTACCCCGCCAAATCAGCAACTTAGGCGTTGAGGGCATCGTTTCGTTTGTCGCACGCCCACGTCAGATCGCCAGACGACGGCGCAGACGCTAGAGTCTCGCCCCTGGGGAAGGGGAAGGCGAGTGGGCGAGAAACGAAAACTCCTGGGGATTCAATATCTGCGGGCGACCGCAGCTCTCATGCTGCTGTACTACCACCTGGTGGGGGAGATACCGGCGTTCACTCCGCATTTTGAATTCCATACGCTCATCGACTCGGCGCGTCTCTGGAGCGGGGTGTGCGTCTTTTTCGTCATCAGCGGCTTCGTCATGTATGTCACCGGCCGCAACCTGCCGCCCGCAGACTTCGCCTGGCGGCGCATCGCCCGGATAGTACCGCTCTATTGGTCGGTCACTCTGGCCGTGTGCGCGCTGGCGCTGCTCGCTCCGCACGCGCTGCATCGAACCGACCTGACTGCGGGCTACGTAGTCCAGAGTCTGTCGTTCGTTCCCTATGCCAATCCGGGACAAGGCGGAGAGCTGTTCCCGATTCTCGTGCCGGGATGGACGCTCAACTACGAAATGGCGTTCTACCTCGTATTCGCGCTGGCCCTGCTCGCTCCTTGCAGGTGGCGCGTATGGCTCATCGGGGCCACGATCATCTCGAGTGCCGCTCTCGGGTTTCTGTACCCGCAGGAGCGCATGTACTCGCTGTGGGGCTTCTATACCAGCGAAATCGTGCTGCTATTCGCGGCCGGTATTTTGCTGGGCGTTGCCTACATTCGGGCGCGGGACGGAAAGCTGGCGCTGCATGTCCCGAGATGGATTTGCGCCGCGTTGGTGATCGCGGGCTTCTGGCTGATCCTCGCCGATCTGCCGCATTTCGCCCTGTGCCAGCTCGCGGGTTCGATAGCCATCGTGGGCGCCGTGGTGTCATGGGAGCACCAGTATGGTCTGCCCCGTTTGAGAGTACCGCTGCTCCTCGGGGATGCTTCTTATTCCATCTATCTCGTGCATCTCTTCGCCTTCGGCCTCGTCAGAGCCGCATGGGGTCGCATGCATGGAGGGAATGCCCTTGCCTTCGCGGCCCTGGCTGCAGGCAGCGCGATCATCCTGGCGCTCATCACCTACCGGCTGATCGAGCGCCCATCGCTGACACTGCTCATGCGCTTCGCACCCTGGAGCCGGGAGAAACAGCGGGAGCACCAGCTCGCGTCTAGTGTGGCCGCTGGAGCCTCTTTGGATGGTGGGTGCTGACGGGATCGAACCGCCGACATTCGCCGTGCACAGCAATCCACCTGGCAACCGTTCAAGCGAAGCTCGCGGCCGCGCCGTGAGCCGCATTGGGGCACGCCACTCGCCGGTGAATATCGCCATTTTTTCCACGCTCGTGAGCACGGCCACCACATTGCGACGGCGTGGCGACTTTCACAAGCGGTTGATGCTGCTGGCAACGTTGACCATTCTTGTTGCCGCCATCGCCCGCATCCCGCTGGCCTTCATCGAGCGCCGCGGCTTGTCGGCGGCGATCCTTCTGACCGACCTTTGCATCATCGTGGTGATCGCCATCGACACGTTCCGCTACCGCCGGCTGCACCCGGCACTCGTGTGGGGCGCCGCGCTTTTTATGGTGTCGATGCACCTGGCCAATATCGGCGCCCGAACCGAAGAGTGGGCGCGCTTTGCCGCATGGCTCGTGTCGTGACCTTTTAGGGAAGCAGCTTGGACGCGTCGATCCGATGGCGGGTTCCGAGCGAATTTCCGGTTCTCTTGAGAGTAGGTCGTCCCTTCACTCCCTCGGAGACCCTGCTCATGAAACCGACAGCCCCTGCCCTTTGCGCCCCCAGCGTGTGCATCCGCCCTGCTGTGCCTCGGGGCGGGCGGGCGCGCAGGATAAGCTGTCCTCGCAGCTGGATCAGCTCAACGGCTTCCTCGGTGACGGGTCTTGCACCGGCAACCTTCTGGCCACGAAGTCGCCGCATGGGATGAGCGCCACGTACAACCGGCGGACCCGCACAGACCATCACGAATTCATCGCGCGACGCTGCTTCACACCGTCATCATGGCGGCAATCCTCGGAGCGACATTGACCCTCCCGTCTACCGGCTGGTGGAAATCGGTCACGGCCTGGGTGCAGCGGGGTTAGGAATTCCAATGATGAGGTCCATCACCATGCCCAACCGCTACGCCCACTGGTATCTGCTGGCTTTGTTTCCGCTGGTCGGGGTGGCCTTCTGGCCTGGCTATTTCGCCATATTTTCGACCACGCCCGTCGCGCTGCACGCGCATGCCGCCGCGGGGACGCTGTGGATCGGCATTCTCGCCGTTCAGAGCTGGCTGATCCATCAA
>Ga0134126_10007338_pt1 | contig 13839 bp, 11 predicted proteins | sample KB31752_FD_96881 | JGI IMG/M metagenome (GOLD analysis project Ga0134126, IMG submission 96881) | Terrestrial soil microbial communities with excess Nitrogen fertilizer from Kellogg Biological Station, Michigan, USA - KB3-175-2 | ecosystem: Environmental > Terrestrial > Soil > Unclassified ...
CAGGTCGAGCGCCGCTGTGGAGGCTGTCGCCCCATTGCGCCGTGAACTCGACGCTACCGACCTGGCCAGGCCCTGGGATGTCGGTAGCGTCGAGTTCACGGCGCGACGTCAATCAGGCAACAGCCTCTCGCTAGTAGCCCAGCGGGACAGGTCGGCACGATCGGCGATTGCAGTGGTGTCGGCGGTCTCGTCGGCCGGGGGGACGTCGAGCAGATCGGCGATCTCGCCAAGCGCGCGCAGCAGCCGCTCCAACCGGGTGGGCGTGGCCGTGCACGGTGCCGCGGCCAGCACCCAGTCCTGTTCCAGCCAGGCAACCGCGATGTCGGCGCCCAGCGAGTTAGCTGCGAAGACGAAATCCGCCGTCATGAGGGTGCGAGCCCGGTTCGGATCGGACACCACGGCGATGCGTTCGCCGACGATGCCCAGCCTGGTGAGTTGGGGATCCTGCGGTAACGGCTGGTCAGGCAGCCACAGCTCGACGACCAGATCGGCGTCGCGAATTCGCCGCTGCACCGCCACCACCACGCTGGAGACCTGGCCACCCTGCTCATGGTCGAAGACCTGCACCACCCGGCGACCCAGCCGGGTGAACAGATTTCCCGTCACGAGATCTCTGGCCACCCCGGCGTCGGCGATCACACCGTGGCGCCAGCGCTGGGTGAACAACGGGTCGGACAGCACGAACCGCCACCCGCGCAGCGCTGCCCACCGACGGCGTTCCCGTTGCTGCGCGCTCTGCTGCCCACGGTCGGCGACCAGCAGCGCGCTCCCCACGGCGGCGGTCAGCCCAGAGATAAGAAACCACACCCACGGCATCACTCGACGAGCCTAAGTCGACACCTCGTCCCATCCTGTGAGCACACGCCGCAGCCCCACTGCCGACATGGAGACATATCGGGGTTCTCACAGCGCCCTGGACCCCGATATGTCTCCATGTCGGGGTCCAGGGCGGGGGTCGAGGGCTGGGGTCGAGGGGTTAGGCGGCGCGGGTGACGGTGAGGGCGCCGGTGAGGGCGCCGGTGCCGCCCCCGGCGCGACCGTCGAGGTCGACTCGGACGGTGTCGCCGTCGGAGATTTTGCCAGCCAGCAGGGCGTAGGCCAGCTGGTCACCGATCGACGTCTGTACCAGGCGGCGCAATGGGCGCGCCCCGTAGAGCGGGTCGAACCCATTCATCGCCAACCACTCCTTGGCCGCGTCCGTCACCTGCAGGGTCAGACGCCGGGCGGCCAGCCGCTTGCCCAGCTGCCGGATCTGGATCTCCACGATCGCCGTCAGCTCTTCAGTGGCCAGCGAGTGGAACACCACCAGGTCGTCGAGCCGGTTGAGGAACTCGGGCTTGAAGTGCCGGCGCACCACGCCGAGCACCGCGTCGGTGCGCTGGCGATCGGTCAGCGTGACGTCGGCCAGCGCCTGCGAGCCCAGGTTGGACGTCAGCACCAGGATGGTGTTGCGGAAGTCAACCGTGCGCCCTTGCCCGTCGGTCAACCGCCCGTCGTCGAGCACCTGCAGCAGCACGTCGAAGACGTCGGAGTGGGCCTTTTCAACCTCGTCGAGCAGCACCACGGAATACGGCCGGCGGCGCACTGCCTCGGTGAGCTGGCCGCCCTGGTCGTAGCCGATGTATCCGGGCGGGGCTCCGACCAGCCGAGCGACGCTATGTTTCTCGCTGTACTCGCTCATGTCGATGCGGACCATGGCGCGCTCGTCGTCGAACAGGAACTCCGCCAGCGCCTTGGCCAGCTCGGTCTTCCCGACACCGGTGGGGCCGAGGAACATGAACGAGCCGGTGGGGCGATCCGGGTCGGCGACACCGGCACGGGCCCGTCGCACCGCATCAGCAACGGCGCGCACCGCTTCGGGCTGCCCGACCACGCGGGCAGACAGCGCGTCCTCCATCCGCAGCAGCTTGGCCGTTTCACCTTCGAGCAGCCGGCCGGCCGGGATCCCGGTCCACGAAGACACCACATCGGCGACATCGTCGGGGCCGACTTCCTCTTTGAGCATCACCTGGGGGTCGCGCGTCGTTTCGATGGCCTCGGCGAGTTGCTTCTCCAGCGCGGGGATCTTGCCGTAACGCAGCTCGGCGGCTCGGCCGAGGTCGCCGTCCCGCTCAGCGCGTTCGGATTCGCCCCGCAGCTGCTCCAGCTGCTCCTTGAGTTCCCGGGTCGCCTCGATAGCGCCCTTCTCGTTCTGCCAGCGGGCGGTGAATTCGGTCAAGCGCTCCCGCCGGTCGGCCAACTCGGCGCGCAAGGCGGCGAGGCGCTGCACCGAGGCCGGATCGGACTCCTTCTCCAGCGCCATCTCCTCGATCTCCAGGCGGCGCACCGCACGCTCCACCTCGTCGATCTCAACGGGCCGGGAGTCGATCTCCATCCTGAGCCGGGATGCGGCCTCGTCGACCAGGTCGATCGCCTTGTCCGGCAGGAACCGGGCGGTGATGTACCGGTCAGACAACGTGGCAGCGGCAACGAGGGCGGCGTCGGTGATCCGCACGCCGTGGTGGACCTCGTAGCGCTCCTTCAAACCACGCAAGATGCCGATGGTGTCTTCCACTGAAGGCTCGCCGACCAGGACCTGCTGGAAGCGGCGCTCCAGCGCGGCGTCACGCTCGATGTGCTTGCGGTACTCGTCCAGCGTGGTCGCGCCGACCATCCGCAGCTCACCGCGGGCCAGCATCGGCTTGATCATGTTGCCGGCGTCCATGGTGCCGCTTTCGCCCACGGCCCCGGCGCCCACAATGGTGTGCAGCTCGTCGATGAACGTGATGACCTGGCCGGCCGAGTCGGTGATCTCCTTGAGCACCGCCTTGAGCCGCTCCTCGAACTCACCGCGGTACTTCGCGCCGGCCACCATCGAGCCCAGGTCCAGCGCCACGACCCGCTTGTTGCGCAGCGACTCGGGCACGTCACCGGCGACGATGCGTTGCGCGAGGCCCTCGACGATGGCGGTCTTGCCCACGCCGGGCTCGCCGATCAGTACCGGATTGTTCTTGGTGCGCCGCGACAGCACCTGCACCACCCGGCGGATCTCGGCGTCACGGCCGATCACCGGGTCCAGCTCACCGGCCCTGGCTCGCGCGGTGAGATCCACGCCGTACTTCTCCAGGGCCTGGAAGGTGGCTTCCGGGTCCGGGCTGGATACCCGCGCCGAGCCCCGGACGGCCTGGAACGCGTCTTTCAGTGCGTCCGGCGTGGCGCCGTGCCGGTTCAGCAGCTGCGCGACCGCACCACCCTCGGCGGCGAGCCCGACGAGCAGGTGCTCGGTGGAGACGTACGAGTCGCCCATCTCGGTCGCCAGATTCTGGGCGTGGCTGAACGCCTTGAGCGCCTGCCGATCGAACATCGGCGCGGCCACCGTGGAACCAGTGGCTGAGGGCAGGCGCTGGGTGATGACGTCGAGCTCAGGCCGTATCGAAGCGGCGTCGGCACCCACCGCAGCTAGCAGCGGCGCGGCCGTGCCGTCGGCCTGCGCGAGCAGCGCGCCGAGTAGGTGTGCCGGCGTCACGTCGGGGTTACCGGCCATCGACGCGGCTTGCACGGCCGACGAGATGGCGGCCTGCGTCTTGGTCGTGGGGTTGAAGGAATCCATCCTCGAAGTGTTCCCTCCGCAGCGATATGTCTGCTGTCTTCAACGCAGGAAAAGTTGAGTCTGTTCCGCTCAAGTCCGGCGCCCGATGGCGGCTGGTGGGACCGTGTCATACCATCCGCCAGCGAAGTCCGCCGGAAAAGCGCCGCTCAGGCATGTGACGGTGGGTATCCGAAGGAGGGTTAGCACGGAGGTTGGACCCCGGGAGGGTAGGGTTCCGGCACCCTCGGGGAGTCGCGTCGCCGCGACGGGTCACCTGCTTGCCATCCACCCTGGAGAAGACGCTCCCGGACCATGACAGCCGATGCCGTACGGAGCTACCCATCGCTTCCCCATCACGAGCCGCACCGCACCGGTGCGGCTGCGATCACGGTTCAGCTGATCCGCGAAAGTTACGCGCACGTCCAGCCGCACGCTGCGGAGGCCATCCAGTTCTTCTACGCGATGCTGTTCGCCATCGCGCCGGCCACCCGGGAACTGTTCGCGGCCAACATGGAAGTCCAGCGCAGCCGCTTCTGGCGCGCTCTGGTGCACATCGTGCAGCACGTCGATCGGCCTGACGAGCTGATTCCGTTCCTGCACCAGCTAGGCCGCGACCACCGCAAGTTCGGAATCGGTACCCAGCACTACAGCGCGATGGGGACTGCGCTGGTGACCGCGTTGAAACACTACGCCGGCCCGTCCTGGACGCCGCAGGTGGAGAAAGCGTGGCGGGACGCCTACAACCTGGTCGCCAGAACGATGCAGGAGGCGGCCGACGCGGAGGCCGGTCCGGCATGGTGGACCGCCCAGGTCGTCGACCACCAACGGCTGACCTGGGACTTGGCAGTGGTCCGCGTCGCTCCCGACCGGCCGGTGCCGTACCGGGCCGGGCAGTACGTCAGCGTCGAGGTACCGCAGCGGCCGCGAATGTGGCGGTACCTGTCTCCGGCTAACGCTCCGCGCCCGGACGGTTCGATCGACTTCCACATTCGCGCGGTCCCCGGCGGCTCGGTCAGCCGCTCCATCGTCGGTCACAGCCAGGTCGGCGACGCCTGGCGGATCGGCTCCCCGATGGGTGTCATGACGGTGGATCGGGAATCCGGGCGTGATGCCGTGATGATCGCCGGCGGCACCGGAATAGCCCCCATGCGGGCGATCCTGGAGGATCTGTCGCAGTGGGGTGACAATCCGCAAGTCACCATGTTCGCCGGCGGGCGGACCCGCACTGACCTGCCTGACCTCGACATGCTCACCGCCATCGCGGCCACGAATCCGTGGCTGACGGTGATCCCCGTGGTGGAGCACCCGAGAATGGCCGGCATGGAGCACGGCACGCTTGCCGATGTGGTCACCCGCTTCGGCGCTTGGCCAGACCGCGACGTGCTGATCTGTGGTTCCCCGAACATGATCCGTGCCACCGTGTCGCGGATGCTGGTCGCCGGCACCCCGCTGGATCGCATCACCCACGACCCGTTCACCCTCGACTAGTTGCGGGCTCTTCAAGTACCGCCAACCCCCCTGTTGATCACCTTAAACGGCGGTTACCAACAGTCCCAGCCCGGGTTGGCGGTACTTGAAGGGCTACCTTCTGGGGCGCCAGATGACCAGGGCGGTTTCGGTGCCGGGGCGCACGGGGACGAGGTCGCGGCGGTAGGAGGCGTGCACGGCGGCGGCGGCCTGCTCGGCGACGGCCTGGGCATGGGCCAGCTCGGCGCGCGCTTCCTCCAGCTCTGCGGACAGCTCGGCCAGCCGGGAGCGTAGCGCGTCCACCTGGTTTTCCAGGTCGATGATCCGCTTGATCCCCGCGAGATTGACCCCGTGGTCGTGGGACAGCCGCTGCACCTCCTGGAGCAGCGCGATATCGCGCGCCGAGTAGCGGCGGCCGCCCCCGGCGCTGCGACCTGGCGAGACCAGACCCAGCCGGTCGTAGCTGCGCAGGGTCTGCGCGTGCAGCCCGGCCAGCTGGGCAGCCACGGAGATGACGAACACCGGAGTGTCCTGATCGGCGCCGGGCGGGTGCGGGGAGTTCATCGCGCCGCCCCCGCACCCTGCGCGCGGTCGACGCGGTCGAACAGGTCCGCCCGCGGATCCTCGCCCGCGGTGGCCTTCGCATAGGAATCGAGCGCGTCCTTGGCCTTGCGGTCCAGTTTGGTGGGCACGGCGACCTGCAAGGTCACCAACAGGTCACCGCTGCGCCCGTCCCGCCGGGTGATGCCCTTGCCACGGGCCCGCAGCGTGCGACCGCTACTGGTACCTGCCGGAACCTTGAGCTTCACGGTGCCGTCCATGGTGGGCACGGTCAGCGTGGTGCCTGAGACCAGCTCGGGGAACGACACCGGCACCGTCACCGTGAGGTCGTCACCGGAGCGTCCGAACACCGGGTGCGGGGTGACGTGCACCAGCACGTAGAGGTCCCCGGCCGGCGCGCCGCGCATTCCCGGCTCGCCCTGCCCGGCCAGCCGGATCTTCTGGCCGTCGGCCACTCCGGCAGGGATCCGCATGGTCAGCGTGCGGTGCCGGGTGGACACCCCGCGGCCGCCGCACTCAGTGCACGGGTCGTCGATGATCCGCCCGGTGCCGCGGCAATCCCGGCACGGCTCGGACAATGCGAACGCCCCTTGACTGCGAGTCACCAACCCGGTGCCACCGCAGGCCGGGCAGGGTCGCGGGACGGTACCGGCGCGAGCACCGGTGCCGCCACAGCTGCCGCAGCTCGACGGGCTGGCGATCCGCAGCGGCACAGTGGCCCCGCGAACCGCCTCGGTGAAGTCGATCCGGACCTCTGTCTCGATGTCGGTGCCGCGGCGCGGGCGGCTGGCACCAGCACCGGCCATCCCACCACGGCCACCGCCGAACAGACCACCGAGCAGATCACCCAGACCGCTGGCATCCCCGGCCCGGGCGCCCCCCGACCCGAACAGGTCGCCGAGGTCGAACCCACCGGGGCCGCCGAAGCCGCCACCACCGGGCCGAAAACCGCCGTTGAACAGGCTGCGCGCCTCGTCGTACTGCTTGCGTTTCTCGGCGTCCGACAGCACGCCGTATGCCTCGGACACCGACTTGAAACGCGCCTCAGCGCGGGCGTCCCCAGGGTTGGCGTCCGGGTGCAGTTCCCGGGCCAATTTACGGTAAGCCCGTTTGATCTCATCGGCAGACGCGGTGGAGGAGACACCCAGCTCCGCGTAGAAATCCTTCTCAAGCCATTCGCGGGCACTCACCGGATACCTCCTCCCGCATTGAATTGTCCCGTATCAATTTTCCTGCAACTGTCCAGCATCACCGTACGGCTCGGCGTCACCCAAAGGATCGACGCCGGCGTCGGTCACCGCGACCATCGCTGGGCGCAGCACCCGCTCACCGAAGCGATAGCCCAGCCGCAACACCGCCGTGACGGTCGGCTTGTCGACGTCCGGCGAGGTGGCGTGCTGCACCGCCTCGTGCACCTCCGGATCGAACACATCCCCGATCGTCCCGAACGGTTGCAGGCCCTGCGCCTGCAATGCCGCCACGACCTTGTCCGCAACAGCTTTGAACGCCCCGGACAGGTCGCCGTGTTCCTGCGCCCGCTCGATGTCATCGAGCACGGTGAGCAGCTGAGTGACCACCTGCGCCTTGGCTGTGTCGATCACCAGCTGGCGATCACGCTCCACACGGCGCCGATAGTTGCTGTACTCGGCGGAAATGCGCTGCAGGTCACCGGTCCGCTCGTCCAGCTGGGCCTGCAGCGCGTCGAGTTCAGCCGATGCACCACCCACCGCGGCAGCGTTCTCGCTGAGGTCATGTTCGTCGACATGCACGCCACCACCGGCGGGCTGCTCGCCCGCCGGTGGGACCCGAACCTCACCCGTCACCGGATCGATCCTCCGCTTGTCTCGGATTACGACTTTGGGTTGCTCAGCACCAGCGGCGCCATCGCCGAAGGTGTCCCCGAAGTTGTGGTCAGGGCCGCGCTTCACTTCCTGCCGCCCCCGGGCTCCTCATCGACGATCTCCGCGTCGACAACCTCATCGCCGCCACCCGAACCGGACCCGGTCGGGCCGCCGCCCGCCGCGCCGTCGCCGCCGGCTGCGGAGGCACTGGCAGCGTTGTCTTTGTACAGCGCTTGACCAAGCGCCTGGGACTCGGTGGCCAGCTTCTCCATCGCAGCCCGGATGGCGTCGGTGTCGGTTCCCTTGAGGGCCTCCTGCGCATCGCCCAGCGCGGCGTTGACCTTGTCCTTGACGTCAGACGGCAGCTTGTCGTCGTTGTCCTTCATGAACTTCTCGGTCTGGTACACCAGCGACTCGGCCTGGTTGCGGGTCTCGGCCTCCTCGCGGCGCTTGCGGTCCTCCTCGGCGTGCTCCTCGGCGTCGCGCATCATCCGGTCGATGTCTTCCTTGGGCAGCGCCGACCCACCGGTGATGGTCATGGCCTGCGACTTGCCGGTGCCCATGTCCTTGGCCGAGACGTTGACGATGCCGTTGGCGTCGATGTCGAAGGTGACCTCGATCTGCGGCACGCCACGCGGTGCCGGCGGCAGCCCGGTCAGCTCGAACATGCCGAGCTTCTTGTTGTAGGCCGCGATCTCCCGCTCGCCCTGGAACACCTGGATCTGCACGCTGGGCTGGTTGTCGTCGGCCGTGGTGAAGATCTCGCTGCGCTTGGTCGGGATCGTGGTGTTGCGCTCGATGAGCTTGGTCATCACGCCGCCCTTGGTCTCGATACCCAGCGACAGCGGGGTGACGTCGAGCAGCAGGACGTCCTTGACCTCGCCCTTGAGCACACCGGCCTGCAGCGCGGCGCCGACGGCGACAACCTCATCGGGGTTGACACCCTTGTTCGGCTCCTTGCCGCCGGTGAGCTCCTTGACCAGCTCGGTCACCGCCGGCATCCGGGTGGACCCGCCGACCAGCACCACGTGGTTGATCTGCCCGATCGAGATCCCGGCGTCCTTGATGACGTTGCGGAACGGGGCGCGGCAGCGGTCCAGCAGGTCAGCGGTGATCCGCTGGAACTCTGCGCGGGACAGCGTCTCGTCCAGGAACAGTGGGTTCTTGTCCGCGTCGACGGTGATGTAGGGCAGGTTGATCGTCGCGGTGGACTGGCTGGACAGCTCGATCTTGGCCTTCTCGGCGGCCTCGCGCAGCCGCTGCATGGCCATCTTGTCCTTCTTCAGGTCGATGCCATGGGAGGCACGGAACTTGTCCACCAGCCAGCTGATGATCCGCTCGTCCCAGTCGTCGCCGCCGAGATGGTTGTCCCCGGAGGTGGCGCGGACCTCGACCACGCCTTCGCCGATCTCGAGCAGGGACACGTCGAACGTGCCACCGCCGAGGTCGAAGACCAGGATGGTCTGTTCTTTCTCGCCCTTGTCCAGGCCGTAAGCCAGCGCGGCCGCGGTTGGCTCATTCACAATCCGCAGCACGTTCAGACCGGCGATCTGGCCGGCCTCCTTGGTGGCCTGGCGCTGGGCGTCCTCGAAGTAGGCCGGCACGGTGATCACCGCGTCGGTCACGTCTTCACCCAGGTACGCTTCAGCGTCGCGCTTGAGCTTCATCAGCACCCGGGCGCTGATCTCCTGCGCGGTGTACTTCTTGCCGTCGACCGTGGTGGACCAGTTGGTCCCCATGTGCCGCTTGACCGACCGGATGGTTCGATCGACGTTGGTGACCGCCTGGTTCTTGGCGGACTGTCCGACGAGCACCTCGCCGTTCTTGGCGAAAGCGACCACCGAGGGCGTGGTACGCGAGCCCTCCGAGTTCGCCACCACCGTGGGCTCGCCGCCTTCCAGGACGGCCACGACGGAGTTGGTGGTCCCTAGGTCGATGCCGACCGCACGAGCCATGTGAGAAACCCTTTCGAACTTGACTGATGTCCACTCAACATTGGAGGCTGACTATACCGAGCCGTCAACCCAGGACTTGAGTGGACCCGGCTCAACCTTCTGTCACCCTCAACGGCGGGGTGGCGGTAGATGTTCCCGGCTGCTCGTCACGATCCAGCAACCGCCGCAGGGCGAGGCATCGAGATCATTGGGTGATGTCGGCAAGCAGTGATCCGGCCCGCACGACAGGTAGTGCCTGCTGACGTATATGCCCGTTGCATTGACATGTTCGTTCAGGCAAGCCTAGCCTATTTGAGCCTAGGCTATTCACACTAATGAACGAATCGAGATGCGATGTTGCCTGGCTCAGTTACCGGACAAGGGCGAAAGGTGGCACTGACCGGTGGCTCCTTCCACCGATGGGGTCGCCGACCCATGTCACTCCAAGTCAGATCGGGAGCCGCCGCAACGGTCCTCGCCTGCACCGCGGTTGTGCTGGCGGCCTGCGGTCAACCGAGTGGACCAGCTCCGGAGAACCTGGCTCCCACCGAGGTGAAGATCGCTCTGTCGGACGCCGGCTGCGAGCCACAACCGGCCAGCGTGCCTGCGGGCCCGGTGAAGTTCGCGATCACCAACGCCGGATCGTCCACGGTCACCGAGGTGGAGCTGCTCCACGACGGCAGGATTCTCGGGGAGAAGGAAGGCGTCAAACCCGGTTCGTCGGGTGACCTTGTGCTGCGCCTGCAAGACGGCGGCAGCTACAGCATCCACTGCCCCGGCGGCGCGACGAATAGGTGGGCTTTCACCGTCACGGACCGCTCCGGGCGTCCGGATACCGCTACCGCGAACACCTCACTGGCGGCGGCCACCCAGGGCTATCACGACTATGTCGTCGCCGAAGTGGACCAGCTGGTGGTGACCACCAGGCAGTTCACTGATGCGGTACGTGCCGGCGACATGGACAAGGCCAGGCAGGCTTATCCCCTGGCGCGGGTGCACTACGAGACGGTCGAGCCGGTGGCCGAGAGCTTCGGGGAGCTGGACCCGAGCATCGATGCTCGCATTGACGACGTCGCCAAGCCGGCTGACTGGACCGGCTTCCACCGCATCGAGAAGGCCCTGTGGCAGGACAAGACGCTGGACGGGATGAGTCCCATCGCCGACAAGCTCGACGCCGACGTGGCCACGCTCAAGTCGAAGGTCGCCGGTGAGAGCTACCAGCCGGCGCAACTGGCCAACGGGGCCGGCGAGCTACTCAACGAGGTTTCGACCACGAAGGTGACCGGAGAAGAGGAGCGGTACTCGCACATCGACCTGTGGGATTTCGCGGCCAACGTCGACGGCGCGCGTAAGGCTTTCGAGCTGCTCAAACCGGCCGTGACGGCCAAGGACGCCGACCTCGCCCAGCAGGTGGAGGCCCGCTTTGCCGAGGTGGCCGACAAGCTGTCGAAGTACCGGCAGGGCGACGGCTACGTCGACTACAGCACGGTCCCCGATGACCAGCGGCGCGTGCTGGCCAATTCGGTCAACGCGCTGGCCGAGCCGCTGTCCCGGGTCGCCGCGGTGGTGGTGGTCTGACATGGATCCTGCGTTGACCGGCCGGCTGTCGCGGCGCCGCCTGCTGGGCGGTGTCGCTGGGCTCGGAATCATCAACGCTGCCGGGGTAGGACTCGCCGGCTGCGCCACCAACGCCGCCGTCGCCCCGAAACAGACCGTTCCCTTCCACGGCGCCCACCAAGCCGGGATCACCACCGACATCCAGGACCGGCTGGCCTTCGCTGCGTTCGACGTCACGACCGACCGTCGCGAGGGTCTCGTCGACATGCTGAAGACGTGGACAGCAGCCGCGGCGGCGATGACGGTGGGCGCGATGGTTCCCGGCGACTCACACGCCGATGAGATGCCTCCGGCGGACACCGGAGAAGCCGTCGGGCTGGACCCCGGGCATTTGACCGTGACTGTCGGGTTCGGCCCGTCGCTGTTCGACGGACGCTTCGGGCTGGCCGCTCGCCGACCGGCAGCCTTGGCCGACCTGCCGGCGCTGCCCGGCGAGATGCTCGACCCGGCACGCTCGGGCGGCGACATCGGCATCCAAGCCTGCGCCAACGACCCCCAGGTCGCGTTCCACGCGGTGCGCAACCTAGCCCGGCTGGGACGCGGCACGGTGGTCACCCGGTGGACGCAGCTCGGCTTCGGTCGCACCTCCGCCACCGGCGCGCAACAGCAGACACCGCGCAACCTGATGGGCTTCAAGGATGGCACCCGCAACATCCGCAGCGACGACTCGACGGCCCTGGACAAGCACGTCTGGGTCGGCGCCGAGGCCGGGCAGGAGTGGATGCGCGGCGGCAGCTACCTGGTGGCGCGCCGGATCCGGATGTTCGTCGAGACCTGGGACCGCGACCGGCTCAGCGACCAGGAGGCGGTGTTCGGCCGCACGAAGTACTCCGGTGCCCCGCTGACCGGGAACACCGAGTTCGAAACCCCGGACTTCGCGGCCAGAACCGCCGGCGGCGAGCTGACCATCCCGGACAACGCGCACATCCGGCTGGCGGCGTTCGAGAACAATGACGGGCTGCGGATCCTGCGCCGCGGGTACTCCTTCACCGACGGCATCGACGCGCGGACCGGCACGCTGGAGGCAGGGCTGTTCTTCATCAGCTTCCAGAAGGATCCCGCGCAGTTCATCACCCTGCAGCGCAAACTCGGCAAAGACGACGCGCTCAACGAGTACATCCGCCACGTCGGTTCCGCGTTGTTCGCCTGCCCGCAGGGAGTCCCGGACGCTTCCAGGTACTGGGGACATGCGCTGTTCGAGGGCTGACCAGCCGGTGACCTGCCAGCAGTGCCGGGAGCGCGGCGCGGAGCTGGCGCTGAACGTGCTCCCCGCCCGCGAGCGCGCCGGGGTCTTGGCGCACCTGGACGCCTGCGCGGGTTGCCGGGACACGGTATCCGCAATGACTGTCACCGCCGACCGGCTGGTGGAGCTGCTGCCCGGCGCCGAACCACCTGTCGGCTTCGAACATCGGGTGCTGACCGCACTAGCACCAGCACCGATGCGCGCACGGCGGCGCTGGGTGCTCGCTGCCGTGGCCGTGCTCGCCATCGCACTGGCCGGCGGCGGGTGGATCGTGGGCCGCGGGTATCACGATGTGCCGCGGCCCGAGACCGACTCGCAAGCCGGCTTGCGGACCATCATGTTCGCACCGCTGATCACCGGGGATCGTCCGGTGGGCCACGCCTACGTCTATCCCGGGCGAGATCCCTGGATCTACCTGTTCCTGGACGACGCCGTCGGCGACATCGGCGGCACCGTCCGTTGCGAGTTGGTTCGCCGCGACGGCTCGGCCACACCAGTGGGCACCTTCACTCTCAGCTCCGAACACCGGGCATGGGCAACACCCATCGCTGTCGACGGCGACACCCTCGCCGCCGCCAGGCTGATCAATGGCAGCGGGGATACCGTCGCCATCGCCCATTTCGATTCCCACGAGTGAAGTGACGAACCAACGCGAGCCGGCTTAGTCGAGCAGGTGGTCGAAGTCTCCGTTCTTGGCGCCGGCGATGAAGACGGCCATCTCGTGCTGGTCGAAGACGAGGGTGCGGGCCTTGCGCTCGGCCGGCGGCAGCTTGTCGTCCTGGAAGCCGATCAGGCCATCGGCCACGGTGAACGACAGGCAGCCACCGGTGGCGTTGCTGAAGGTCGATTTCACGTACCGCCCGTTGACCACGGCGTCGTGCTGCGCGTCGTCGAGCCAGGGGTACGGGTTGGGCGTGCGGGCCACTGCGTCACAACTCCTCCATGACTGTGCGGATCAGGTCCTGTGACTCCCGGGCGGGCAGAGCCTGGGCCAGAGCCGCGTGGAAGGTGTACGTGCACTGCCGCACGGGGTGGCGCTCCTCGTAGACGCGCTGGGCCGTGTCGCTTTCGACGTACACCACGTCGCCGTCGAAGTCGTGCGGGAACTCGAAGATGACGAAGTTGTCGGAACCGGGCAACGCTCCAGCGCTGAACGGCAGGATGTGGATCGTCACCGGGTACTCCTGGGTCACTTCGATCAAGTGTCGTAGCTGCTCGCGCATGACATCTCGGCCGCCTACCAGGGTACGGATCACGCCCTCGGTCATGACAGCCACCAAACCTTGAAAGCTGTCCTCGCCGAGCCGCTGCTGGCGCCGCATGCGCAGCTCGGCCATCCGGTCGATGTTGATCGGCGCGATGAATGCCCGGCCGTTGCCGATCACTGCCTCGGCGTAGGCCCGGGTCTGCAGCAGCCCCTGCACGAACACGTTGTCGTAGCTGCGCACGGAGCTGGCGTCCTCACCGATCTCCACCAGCATCTCGACAGCTTCGGTGACGATGTCGGAGTACTCCTGCCACCAGCCGGGTTCGTCGGCGCGGCGGCGTAACGCGTGGAGCTTGTCGGCTTGCTCGGTATCGACGTCGAGCACGGTGATGATCCGGTCC
>Ga0134126_10007339_pt1 | contig 13837 bp, 8 predicted proteins | sample KB31752_FD_96881 | JGI IMG/M metagenome (GOLD analysis project Ga0134126, IMG submission 96881) | Terrestrial soil microbial communities with excess Nitrogen fertilizer from Kellogg Biological Station, Michigan, USA - KB3-175-2 | ecosystem: Environmental > Terrestrial > Soil > Unclassified ...
CAGCTGCCAGGTATCCTCGATGCGGCGCGCGTCGCGCCCGATCAGCAGCGGGATCACGTGGTCCTGCAGGTAGCTGACCACCGACAGCTCGCGCCCGTTCAGGGTGGCGTCGCCGATCCCGGTGAGGCCCCTTCGACGGTGATCTTCAACGTGACGAAGTTCCGCCCCGGCGAGCAGACGATGACCTTGGCGTCTTCGATGCGCATGCGACTTCAGACTCGGATGTTGTGGACGCCCGGACCTACGTCGAACGCCAGCGCTTCGCCAGTGCGTTGCAGGCCATCGGGCGCAGCGCCGTCCAGCTGCGCCTCGCGGCCGGGATGCGCGGGAAGGGCGACGTGCGCCACGGCGTTCGCAGGGACGGTGAGCGCCAGCTTGAACGACCCGCCCGGCGTCCACGTCCAGTCGGTGGAGATGCGGCCGACGGCCGAGTCGTAGTCGGCGCCGGCCTTGCGGACGCGGGGGTCAGGTCCAGGATCGAGTATTGGCGCGACGTCGATCTCGCGGAAGCCCGCGGCCGCCGGCGCGATCCCTGCCACGCGGCGGAAGAGGAAGCCGCCGACGGCGCCGAAGGCGTAGTGGTTGAACGAGTTCATCGCCACGTCGCCGGTGTCGCCGTTCCAGCGCTCCCAGATCGTCGTCGCGCCCTTGGCGATCATGTAGCCCCACGAGGGGAACTCGGTGCGCAAGAGCAGGTCGTAGACCAGGTCGGCGCGGCCGAGGTCGGCCAGCACGTCGAGGGCGAACGGGGTGCCGAGGAAGCCGGTCGACAGCACCCCGCCGCGCCCCTCGATCTCGCCCATCAGATGCTCGCCGGCCGCGGCCCGCAGCGCTTCGGGGACCAGCCCGAACTTCAGCGCCAGGATGTAGCCGGTCTGGCTGCCGTTGCCGACGCGGCCGTCGGCGCCGACGTAGGCCGCGCGGAACGCCTCCACGATGCGCCCGTGCAGGTCGTCCAGCCACGCGGCGTCGTCGGTCCGACCGGTGGCCGCGGCCATCTCGTGGCCCATCTCGGTGGTGCGCGCCCACCAGGCCGAGCCGACCAGGTCCTTCGGCGTGGTGGGATCGCCGGGTTGCCTGGCGTCGAGCGCCAGCCAGTCGCCGAAGTCGAGACCGCGGTTCCTTCGCCAGAGCGCATCGGGGTTCGACTCTTCCAGATAGCGCAGGTAGCGCGCCATGGCGTCCCAGTTGGCGTCGATGATCGAGGTGGCCCCATAGCGCCGCCAGGCGGTCCAGGGCAGCGCCACGCCGGCGTCCGCCCAGCCGGGGGCCGGCTGGTCGATCGCGCGCCGGGCGGCCGGCGCATAGTCCGAGAAGGCGCCGTTGGGCGTCTGGGCGTCGCGCATGTCGCCGGAAAAGCGCTGCGTGAAGCCGTAAACGTCCATGTTGAAGGCGGCGGCGTCCCAGAACACGTTGGCGTCGCCCAGCCAGCCCAGCCGCTCGTCTCGCTGCGGGCAGTCGGTTGGGATGCCGGTGAAGTTCGAGCGCTGGCTCCAGACCGCGTTCTTCCAGACCTGTTCGATCAGTGGGCTGTCGATCCTGAGGGCGCCGGTGACCGGCAGGTCGGAGTGGATGACCAGCCCTTCGAGGTCCGCCGCGGTCGGCGTTCCCGGGTAGCCCTCGACCTGCACATAGCGGAAGCCGTGGTAGGTGAAGGCGGGCGACCAGATCTCGCCGGCCGGATCGCCCTTCAGCACGTAGGTGTCGGTGGCCTTGGCCGCGCGCAGGTTGGACTGGTCGACCTCGCCGGTGGGCAGCAGGATCTCGGCGAAGCGCAACGTGACGGTCTCGCCGGCGCGGCCTTTGACGCGCAGCCGCGGCAGGCCTGCGAAGTTCTGGCCGAAGTCGAACACGAAGACGCCGGGCTTTGGCTCGCCGATGGAGCGCGCCGTCAGTTTCCCGGTGACACGGATCGGCGGCGCTGCGTGGGCGGTGAGCTTGCCGGGCGGCCCGGTCTCGATGCGCGCGTCGGTCCACTCGGCGTCGTCGAAGCCTGGCGCGCTCCAGCCGGGCTGCTCGCGGCGCGCGTCGTGGGTCTCGCCGTTGTAGATCTCCGAGGCGAGAACCGGGGAGGGGGATATGCGCCAGCCGTCGCCGGTCGCCACCACCTGCCGCCGGCCGTCCGCAAACGACAGCTCCAGCTGCGCCAGGAACCGGCGCGGCGCCGGGCCGAACGCGTAGCGGCCGCCGGGCGCGACGTAGCTGGCGTACCAGCCGTCGCCGACGTGGGCGGCCAGCACGTTGGCGCCGGCCCGCACCCGCTCGGTGACGTCGAAGACACGGTAGAGCACGCGCAGCCGAAAGTCGGTGCTCTCCGGCGCCAGCAGCGCATCGCCCACTCGCTCGCCGTTGAGGAACGCCTCGTAGGCGCCGAGCGCGGTCGCGTAGAGCCGGGCGCTCGCGACCGGGCTTTCCACCTCGAAGTCTCTGCGCAGCAGCATAGCGCCGGTGGCCGGCCAGCCGGCGCGCGGCGGATGCGCGGCGGACGCCGCGGCGGTCCACGCCTCGCCGCCGGCGCTGGTCTGCCAGTCCGCGCCGGTGACGATGCGCTGCAGGTCGCCGTCCCGCCCGCGCAGCTTCAGCAGCGCCGCGAAGGCGCCCTCGAATGGGCGCGGATCGCGCGGGTTCGGCGTCGCAGCGATCTCGGCGAGGAGCGTATGCTCGCCGCTCGCCAACTCGCCGAGCTGCAATTGCTGCACGCCCTGCGCGCCGAACGCATGTGGATTGGGCGGCTCGCGCTCGAGCGGCCCGGCGTCCAGGTCGAGGACGTCGATGCGGCCGCGCGCGCCGACGATCAGCGTCGCCTTGGCCGGGGCGTCCAGCCGGAACGTCAGCCGGAACCGCCGCGGATCCGCCTGCGGATCGTCGTCGCTCCAGATCCATCGCAGACCCGCGTCGCGGTCGGCGCGGTCTTCCTCGGTCTCCACCGCCAGCCACTTGGCGGCCCAGTCGGCCGGGTCGAGCAGGCTCATTTCCCAGGTCGCGACGGGCGCCGGGTCGGCCGGCGCGCCGGCCTCGTCCCAGACCTCGACCGTCCACCAGCAGCGCTGGCGGGCCTCCAGGGGCGCGCCGGCGTAGGCGATGTCGAAGGTGGCGCCCGACGCGACCTGGCCGGAGTCCCAAAGGTCCGCGCCGCCGGCGGCCAGCACCCCGGGACTCGCCGCCACCCGCACGCGGTAGGCCGACTGCGCCGCGCCCGGCCGGTCTGACTCCAGCCGCCAGGAGAGCCGGGGGTGCGCCAGCTCCAGTCCCAGCGGCGCGTCCAGCTGTTCGGTCTTCAGGCCGGTGACGCGCAATCGCTCCTCCCCGCAAGGCCGTCGGCTTCACCCGATCCGGGTGCGGGCGAGCTGGTCTTCGTCGACCTGATAGCCCATTCCGGGCGCATCGGAGAGAGTGAGCCAGCCATCCTGGGCCGAGAACGGCGCGGCCATCGGAAAGTCGCGGCGCTCCAGGCTCCATTGCGGCGGATCGTAGGGAAACTCCAGGAACGGCGCGCAGCCGAGGCCCGCCACCAGATGCGCGTTGGCGACGACGCCCATGCCGTTGGTCCAGGTGTGCGGCGTGAAGACCAGACCGTGCGCCTCGGCGAGGTGGGCGACGCGGCGCAACCCTGTGATCCCGCCCACCAGCGCGGCGTCCGGCTGCAGCACGTCGAGCGCGCCGTGCGTGGCGAGATCGCGGAAGGCGCTGAGCTCGCGGGTCATCTCGCCGCCCGCGATGCGCGTCGCCACCGCCTCGCGCAGCGCCCGCATGCCATCGTAGTCCGCGCGATCGAGCGGCTCCTCCATCCAGTAGACGCCGAGCCGCTCCAGCTCACGGGCGACGGGCAGCGCGTCCTTCAGCGTCCAGGCAGGCGAGGTGTCCCACGGCATCCGCCAGGCCTGATTGCAGTCGACCATCAGCTCCAGCTGCTCGCCGAGCTGCGCGCGCACCGCCTCAAGCGCGCGGATGTCGTCCCGCCAGTCGCCGCGTCGGAAGCGGATCTTCAGCGCCGCGAAGCCTTCGGCCGCCAACCGCTCGGCCGCGTCCGCCAGCGCCGCGGGCTCGCGCAGCACCCCGGACGAGGCGTAGGCGCGCACGCGGTTCGTGGCGCCGCCCAGCAGCTTCCAGCAGGGCTGGCCGGTGATCTTGCCGATCAGGTCCCAGAGCGCCAGGTCGAGCGGCCAGCAGCGGCCGTAGTGAAACTGCAGGTGCGAAAGCACCCGGTGGTGACGCTCGATCGCCAGCGGGTCCTCGCCCACGAACAGGTGCTCGTGGCCGGCGAAGCCCAGCATCGCATCGCCGCTGCCCCAGCCGACCAGGCCGGCATCGGTCTCCACGCGCACGATCGTGGCGTCGAACGCGGTGCGCGGCTTCGGGTCCCAGCTGGCATGGAACGGCGGATCGAGCGGCAGCCGGTGGCGGGTGATCGAAATCGACGCGATCTTCTGCCCACCTTCTTGACGACTCACGAGCGCGTCGCCGGGGTGAAGAACGGATTGGCGACCTGCTTCAGCCCCTGGGCGAGCGCCTCGCGGCTCGGCCAGCCGGGCTGCTGGGCGCGCTCGGCGGCGTGCAGCGTGGCGACACGGTTGTTCACGTAGACCGCCTCGGCGTCGTCGGCGGCCGGGTCCACCCACACCAGCGCGATCGCCAGCCAGCCATCGTCGGCCTCCGCCGGCAGCACGTCGCCCAGCAGCGCCTCGGTGATGCCGGCGGCGACGCCGGCCTGCGCCGGGCCCCAGGTCATCTGCTCGTGCCGCTCGTCCTTCAGCACCGCCTTGGCCACGAACAGGGTGGCCGGCTTGGCCGGCAGGTTCGGCCTCACCACCGCCTGGAACGGGATGTGGCCGGGGCCTGGGCTGGCGGCGGCCAGCGCATAGGCCGAGCCTAGCTCGGCCTTGGTCCCCAGGATCAGGTTGATGTGCGCCGCGTTGGCGCCCTCGCCCTCGAACGCCTCGCCGATCGCGATCATGCCCTTTGCTCCTCCTCAGCCAGCGTCTCTTCGTTCAGGGCGCGGGCCCGGCGCACCGGATTGTAGTCGTTGATCATGTCACGCGGCCGATAGGCCGCCTCCAGATACGCGCGCTCTTCATCGTTGAGCTGCATCCCGGCGGCCGCCACCGCCGCGTCGACCTGATCCGGTGCGTCGGCGCCGATCAGCGGCGCTGTGACGCCGGGGTGGCCGGCTACCCAGGCCATCGCCACCGCGGCCGGCGCAACACCGCGCTGCTCGGCGACCTGGGCCGTGCGCCGGGCGATCTCGCGGTCGATCGCATCGCCGAACCACTCGAGGTAGGGATCGAAGCGGGTGCGCAGGTTGGAGCCGCCGCCGGCCAGATAGCCGCGCGCCAGCGGACTGAACGTGGTCACCGCCATCCCCGCGTGTGCGCAATAGGGCAGCATCTCGCGCTCCTCCTCGCGGTAGAGCAGCGAGAGCTGGCACTGCATGTTCACGAACGGCGTCCAGCCGTTCTGGCGCGCCACCGCGTTCATCTCGGCCAGCTGCCAGGCGTACATGGTCGAGGCGCCCAGGTAGCGCGCCTTGCCGGCCCGCACGACGTCGTGCAGCGCCTCCATGGTCTCGGCGATCGGCGTCTCCGGGTCGAAGGCGTGGATGATGTAGAGGTCGACGTGGTCGGTCCCGATCCGCCGCAGCGAGGCGTCGATCGAGCTCAGGACGTGCCCCCGCGAGAGGCCGCCGTCATTCGGGGCCCCGCTCATCGGGTAGAAGACCTTGGTGGCCAGCACCAGTTCCTCGCGCCGCGCCATCCTCAGCAGGTTGCGGCCGACCACCTCCTCGCCGCGTCCCAGCGAATACCAGTCGGCCATGTCGAAGAAGCTGATGCCCAGGTCGAGCGCGCGCTTCAGGATCGGGACGGACGCGCCCTCATCGAGCACCCAGCCCTTCCAGGCCGAGCTTCCGAAGCCCATGGTGCCCAGGCACAGTCGCGAGACCTTCAGCCCCGTGGACCCGAACCGCACGTGATCCATCCAGCAAGTCCCGCCGCGAGTCGAACGGCGCCATGGGGCAGCCGACCGGCGCGCCCGTCAACCGCGGCGGCGCGCGGATGACGCCCTGGCGGCTGCCCGATCCGGTCGGCGTGCGGGAGATCGAGAACGCGTGGATCGAGACGCCGGACGGCGTGCGTCTCGCCGTCTCGCTCTGGCTGCCGGACGTCGCCGGGCCGGCGCCGGTGGTGCTGGAGTCGATCCCCTACCGCAAGCGTGACTCGACGCGCGGCTACTCGAGCTGGTGGGGCAGGAAGCTGGCCGAGCGCGGCGTGGGCTACGCCCGGCTCGATTGCCGCGGCTCGGGCGACTCGGGCGGCCTGCTGACCGACGAGTACCTGCCGCAGGAGCAGGCGGACAACATCACCGCCATCGCCTGGCTCGCCGCGCAGCCCTGGTGCAACGGCGCAGTGGGCATGCGCGGCGTCTCCTGGGGCGGCTTTGCGACCTTGCAGGCCGCCGCCCTCGCGCCTCCGGCGCTGAGGGCGATCATGCCGATGTGCGCGTCCGACCGACGCTACACGGACGACGCCCACTATGTCGGCGGCGCCTTTGCGCTGACCGGGCTCAAGTGGGCGACGAGCTTCAAGGCGGTCATGGCCGGCCCGCCGGACCCCGAGGTGTTCGGGCCGGACTGGGAAGCCGAGTGGATGCGGCGGCTGGAGGCCGCGCCGCCGATCGCGGCCGAGTGGCTCTCCCACCAGCGCGAGGACGACTACTGGCGCCAGGGCTCGGTGGGTTTCGATCCCGCCCGGGTCCGCTGCCCGGTCTACTTCGTCGGCGGCTGGCTCGACCCCTACAACGACACCATCCCGCGCCTGATGTACCGACTGGGCGTCCCCGCCAAGGCGCTGATCGGACCCTGGCAGCACGGTTATCCGGCGCCCGCCACGCCAGGTCCGGGCCTCGACTGGGCGTTCGAGGAAGTGCGCTGGTGGAAGGAACATCTGGCCGGCGAGGCTACCGGGATCATGGACGAGCCTAGCGTACGGATGTTCCTGCTCGACCAGTCGCCGATCGAGGCAGCGCCGGGCGAGCTGCGCGGCCGCTGGGTCGCCGATCCGGGCTGGGCGTCGGTGATGGCCGCGCGCTCGCTGCGGCTCAGTCCCGGCCGACTCGGCGACGCGGCCGGGCAGGGGACCGCGACACAACGCGATCGCGGCGTCGTCGGGCTGGCGACGCCGGAGTGGGTCCCGTTCGCCGCGCCGACCTATCCGCAGGAACAGTCGGCGGACGACGCGGCCTCGCTGGTCTTCGACTCCGATCCGCTGGAGGCGCTGCACGACGTGTTCGGAATGCCGATGCTCAGCCTGCGGATCGCTGCCGACCGGCCGGTCGCCAAGCTGGCGGCGCGGCTCTGCGAGGTGACGCCCGACGGACGCTCGTGGCTGGTCGCATATGGCGTCCTCAACCTGACCCACCGCAAGGGCCATGCCGCGCCGCAACCGCTGACGCCGGGCGAGTACTATGACGTGCGCCTGCCTTTCTACCTGACCGGGCGGCGGGTCTGGACCGGCTCGCGCCTGCGCCTGGCCATCAGCGAGAGCCTGTGGCCGCTGCTCTGGCCGTCGCCCGAGCCGGTGACCCTGACCCTCGATCTGGCCAGCGCTGTGCTGACCCTGCCGCTGCGGCCGGTGACCGAGATCGAGCCGGAGATACCCATCCCGCTCGCCCTCGGATTGCCAAGCTCGGGGCGCGGCGACCCCGAGGTCGTGCGTGCGACCGCGGACGACGGCGCCGTGACGTATACGGAGGTCTGGCCGCTCGGCGGAGGGACGATCGAGGCCACCGGGACCAGGCTGGAGCGCAGCGGCGCCAATGTCGAGGCCAGCGTCCGCCCGAGCGAGCCGCTGGGCTGCCGCTGGCGCGCCTGGCATGCGGTGCGCTACTTCCGCGACGCCGAAGACGGCGCTGCAGCATGGGACTGCACGCTGGAGGCCGAGGCGGAGTTGACCGCGGACGCGCAGACGTTCCACCTGCGCGAGCGGCTGGTGGCGAAGCGTGGCGAGGCGGTGGTGTTCGAGCGCGAGCACACGAACGCGATCCCGCGCGATCTGATGTAGGCGGAGGATGGACGTATGAGCACGGGAACCACGGACGGCGCCCTCGACCTCGACTGGCGGCTGCCGTCGCTGCGCGAGGTGCAGGTCCTCGGCCATCGCATCGCCTACTACGAGAAGGGCGAAGGGCCGCCGCTCGTGCTGGCGCACGGGTTCTCCGGCTCGGCGGCCTTCGAGTGGGGCCGCGTCTTCGATCTGCTGGCCGAGCGCCACCGCGTGGTCGCCCCACAGCTGGTCGGGTTCCTGCCCTCCGAGCAGCCGGACATCGCTTATTCGACCGACGTACAGCTCGCCCACCTTTCCGGCTTCCTGGGGGCGCTGGGCCTGGAGGGCTGCACGCTGGCGGGCGAATCCTATGGCGGCTGGCTGGTGGCCGCTTACGCCGCGCGCGCCGCAGCGCCGGGCGCCGAACTGGCGCGGGTCGACCGCTACGCGATCCTCTGCGGCGCGGTGGGCGTCAAGATCCCGGCGAACGCCGTCTCGGGGCCGCCGCAGCCGCGTCCGCCGCCGAACACGCCGCTCTGGCGCGCGATCCTGAAGCGCCTGCCCGAGCTCAATCCGCACGACGCGGCCAACAATCCCACGCGCCAGGCCATCCTCGCGGCCAGCGACCTGGGGAAGGGCTGGCCGGACGAAGCGGCGCTCGGACGGATCACGACGCCGACGCTCGTGCTCTGGGGCGAGGACGACGACTTGGTGCCGGTGAAGTTCGGCCGCGCCGCCGCCGCCGCGATCCCGGGTTCGCAGCTGGTGGTGCTGCCCGGCGTCGGCCACATCCCCTCGATCGACGCCCCGCGCGACTTCGTGCGCATCCTCACCGACTTCGCGGCGGGTCGAGCGATCGGATAACCCACATACTGGGAGCGAGCGGCCTTGCGCCCCCTCCGTCTCGTCGCGCTGGTAGCGCGCCGATCCACCTCCCCCGTCGTCTTCGCGACGGTGGAGGTGCGAGGTCGCGCAACATCGCTCCTCCCCCGCACCGCAGAGTGCGGGGAGGGGGACCGCCCGGCGCAGCCGGGTGGTGGAGGGGGCGCAAGGCCGCGCCTCGCTGACTCGCGGGCAGCTACGCGCGCAGCCGCGCCGCGCCTGCCTTCGCGCGCGCCGCAGCCTCCGCCACCGCGCGCAGCAGCGCCTCGGCGGAGATCGGCTTGGTCAGGTGGCCGTCGACGCCGGCTTCGGCCGAGGCCTTGGCGTGCTCGGCCATGGCGTTGGCGGTCAGCGCGTGGATCGGCGTGCGCGGAAGGCCCCGGCGGCGCTCCTCGTCGCGGATCCCGCGGGTGGCGGTGAGGCCGTCCATCACCGGCATCTGCATGTCCATCAGGACGAGGTCGAAGTCGCCCTCGCGCCAGGCGTCCAGCGCCTCGGCGCCGTTCTCGACGCAGGTCAGGTCCACGCCCGCCGCGCCCAGGATCAGCTCGATGACCCGCCGGTTGGTCGGGTGGTCCTCGGCGAGCAGCACGCGCATCTGGCTGAGGTCGGCGTCGGCAAGCTCCGCCGCCTCGGCCGCGCCGGCCGCCGGCGCGTCGGCGCGGGGCAAGGTGAGCTCGATGGTGAACACAGCGCCGTGGCCAGGCTCGCCGGTCGCCGAGAGGTGTCCGCCCATCGCGTCGACCAGCGAGCGCGAGATGGCGAGGCCAAGGCCGGTGCCGCCGTAGCGGCGGGTGATCGAGCCATCGGCCTGCTCGAAGCGTTCGAACAGGCGCTCGGCGGCTTCCGCGGTAAAGCCGATGCCGGTATCGGCGACGGTGACCTTCAGCGCCGTTCCGTCGGCGCTCGCCTCCGCCTGCACGCCGACCCGCACCGAGCCGGTCTCGGTGAACTTCACCGCGTTGGAGACCAGATTGGAGATCACCTGGCGCAGCCGCGCGGCGTCGCCGACGAAGAGCCCGGCGGCGGCCGGCGCGCTCTCGACCGAAAGCGCCAGTCCCTTGGCCTTCGCCGACGGCTCGAACAGCGAGGCCACGTCGCGCGCGGCCTGCGCCAGGTCGAACGGCTCGGCCTTCAGCTCCAGGCGCCCGGACTCGATCCGCGCCAGGTCGAGCACGTCCGACAGCAGGGCCTCCAGCGTCTCGGCCGAGCTGGTGATCAGCCCCACCATCTCGCGCTGGCCTTCGGAAAGCTCGGTGCGGGAGAGCGCGCTGGCCACGCCCATCACGCCGTTCAGCGGCGTGCGGATCTCATGGCTCATGTTGGCGAGGAACTCGCTCTTGGCGCGGTTGGCCGCCTCGGCGGCGTCGCGGGCGCGCCGCAGGTTGATCTGGGCGCGTTTGATCTCGTCGACATTGCGCATCACGTTGACGACGCGGACGATCTCGCCCTTCTCGTCGCGCAGCGCCTCGGCCGCCAGTTGCACCCACACATGCGGCGCGTCGCTGCGCATCAGGCGGACCTCGCCACGGAACGGCTCGCAGGTCTGGCAATGCTGCTGCCACGCCGCCACCAGGCCCGGCCGGTCCTCCGGATGCACGGCCTCCCAGACGCCGCCCTCGGCCGTCAGGTCGGCATAGCGCACGGTCACGCCCTTGGACGGGACGGGATTGATCCCGGCGAAGGTCATCTCCTCGCGCCGCAGGTCCATCTCCCACATGGCGAGGTCGCCGATCTCCATCGCGAGCATCAGCCGCTTTTCCGAGGCTTCGGCGCGCTGCAGCGTCTCGACCAGCTCGGTGACGTCGACGCTCATCGAGAGGATGCCGCCGATGCGCCCGCTCGCGTCGCGCCACGGCGTATGCTCGTAGCGCACCCAGGGCCGGCGTCCGTCGGGCAGGGTCAGCTGCACCTCGCGATGCAGCGTCTCGCCGGCCAGGATGCGGTCATGCTCCTTCGACCAATCCGCCGCCGGGAAGATCTCGTAGAGCGAGCGGCCGATGACGTCGGCGCCGACCAGGCCGCGCTCCTCGCGCCAGCGGCGGCTGACCTGCAGCAGGCGCACGTCGTGGTCGGTCATCGACACGGCGAAGGGTGCGTTCTCGACCAGTGCGGCCAGCGTGGCGCGCGCGGCGGCCGCCTCGGCCTCAGCGTCGGCCCTGGCGAGCAGGGCCATCCGACGCTCGACCTCGTCGGCGATCAGGCCGGCCAGGTCCAGCAGCCGCGCCACCTTGGTCTCGTCGCGTGGCTTGATCTCGTCGCCCATCACCGAGAGCACGCCCAGCATGCGCCCGTCGGCCAGCCGGATCGGCGCGCCGGCGTAGAAGCGCAGCGGCTTCACGTCGTCGGGGATCCGCGCCAGGTCGGCGCCCGCGCGGGGGTCTTCGCGCCAATCCGGAAGCCACAGTGCGTCGGCGGCCGCCTCGACGTGCGGCGCCAGCGGCGCGTACTGCGTGTCGCGGCCGCTCGAGCGCCACATGCCATGTCGCCGCCGGATCGCAACCTCGCCGCCGACGCCGCCCAGAAGGTCGACCGCCACGCGCACGATGCGGTTGAAACTCTCACGCAGCGGCTCCGGATCGATCTCGTCGGCGCCGTCGCTGAGCTGTGCGGCCGTATCGGCCATGGTCAAGACGTCATCCCCCGTGAGCGCGAACTCGGCGCGTGAAGCTCTACCGGAGGGTGACTATCGGGGGTGGCGGGTTAACGTTGAATGTCGCTCGAGTGCGACCGAGGGTTTGTCGCGTCCGGAGGCGGCGGGTCGCCGGCGCGCACCGCGGCCTGGCAGCGCCGGCTGGCGCGGGCGAGGTTCTTCAGCAGGCAGGTCTTGGCGGCCTCGCGGTCGCCGGCCGCCGCCGCGGCTGGGCAGAGCAGCAGCACCGACGGCGTGCAGGCCGCGCGCTGCGCCGCCGTTTCGGCGCTGGCGGCGCTCGCCAGGGCCCCGAGCATGATCGCGGGCAGGATCGCGGCGAGCGAGAGTCGGGCGGGAATCTGCATGCTGGGTTGGCCGTTAGCCTCCCTTCGGGCTGTTTCCGATACGACGTTCGGCCGCGGCCCGGCGGCCCCGCGGTGGGTCAAGCGTTTGCGTGCTTCTTAAGCCAAGAGAATTTGAAACGACCACCGATGGGCCAGTATGTGGCGAAGCCAGCGGCGTTCGCCTAGATGCCGCGCACGCGCTCTCGTCACTTTCGGCGGCCGCGCCAAGCGCCGCGCACCAGCGGCCGGTGCAGCGGACAAGGATCTGATCGTGCTGCGCACCCCTCTCCAAGGTCTACGGCATGGCGGACCTGGCGCCGACCCGCGGGATGGGCGACACGGCCTTCCTGTCGTAAGCGGCTGGCCGGCTGGCTTTCCGGTTCGTGGCGCAACCGCCTCGCGGTCTCCCGCTCGCGCGCCTGCCACCGCCGCGACCACGGGGCGCAAACGTAGCTGCTGACAACGGCGAAGCTGAGCGTGGTAAACTGGAAGCCGTCGCGGCCGGGCGCTGACCGGCGCCTGCGGCTAAGCCATTGCAAACAGAACAAGAATGCGGACGGGGGCCGCAGGTAAGATCGCGTCGCAGACGGACATTTCCAGCGCCGCCGATTCGCAAAGCAGCGGCGGAACGGTCGCCGTATCGGCCACCGGCGTCCTCGCGCGCTACCTGCGGCCGCAGGGGCGACGCCTGGCGACGCTCTCCACCTTCCTGCTCGCCAGCATCGGCGTGCAGCTGGTCTCGCCGCTGATCGTGCGCCGCTTCATCGACACCGCGGCGCAGGGCGGGGCGCACGCGTCGCTCAGTTTTCTCTGGGTGCTGGCGGGCGCCTTCATCGCCGCGGCGATCGTCACCCAGGTCCTGCAGATCGGCGCGACCTACTTCTCCGAGCAGCTGGCGTGGACGGCCACCAACGCCCTGCGCCGCGACCTCGCCACCCACACGCTGGACCTCGACATGAGCTTCCACACCGCGACCTCGCCCGGCGACGTGATCGAGCGGGTGGACGGCGACGTTGCGGCGCTGGCCAACTTCTTCTCCCAGTTCGTCCTGCAGATCATCGGCGGCGCGTTGCTGCTGGTCGGCATCTTCATCGTGCTGATCGTGGCCGACTGGCGGATCGGCTGGGCGCTGGGCGCGGTCGCGGTGGTGGCGGGGCTCACCATGCACCTGATGCGCAACGTGGCGCGCCCGCAGTGGGAGCGGGTGCGCAACGCCTTCTCGGCCTTCTCCGCCTTCCTGGAAGAGCGCATCGCCGGGCTCGAGGACATCCGCGCCAACGGCGGCGGCGCGCATGCGATGCGGCGCTTCGCAGCGATCAACCGCGAGCTCGCCGCCAGCAACATGGCGGCGATCCGGCGCGGGCAGTGGATCTACCTGGTGGCCAGCGGCCTCTTCTCGCTCGGCTTCGCGATCGCGCTGGCGGTCGGCGCGCGGCTCTACCAGCTGCACGCGGTGACCATTGGGGCGGTCTTCATGTTCATGCAGTACGCCGGCATGATGGCGCAGCCGATCGTGCTGATCGGCACCCAGCTGCAGCAGTTCCAGACCGCGTCGGCGAGCCTCACCCGCATCCGCGCGCTCCTGGCGATCAAGCCGCAGCTGAAGGACGGGCCCGGGCTCGACTGGGCCGCCTCGCGCCGCTTCGCCCCGAAGCTCGCCTTCGAGCACGTCAGCTTCGCGTACCGCGCCGATGCGCCGGTGCTGCAGGACGTCTCGCTGACGCTGGCGCCCGGCGAGGTGTTGGGTCTCCTCGGCCGCACCGGCAGCGGCAAGACCACGCTCTCGCGGCTGCTGTTCCGCCTCTACGACCCGATCGAGGGCCGCATCACGCTGGATGGCCTCGATATCCGCGGCGCCACGCTGGCCGAGCTGCGCGGCCGCATCGGCCTCGTCACGCAGGAGGTGCAGCTGTTCGACGCCTCGGTGCGCGACAACGCCACGC
>Ga0134126_10007340_pt1 | contig 13837 bp, 11 predicted proteins | sample KB31752_FD_96881 | JGI IMG/M metagenome (GOLD analysis project Ga0134126, IMG submission 96881) | Terrestrial soil microbial communities with excess Nitrogen fertilizer from Kellogg Biological Station, Michigan, USA - KB3-175-2 | ecosystem: Environmental > Terrestrial > Soil > Unclassified ...
CAATGGTGAGGGCCGCTTCGTGTTCCCGGGCGAGGGCGCACGCGGCTACTTGGTCGAGCCGCGCCCGCAGATGCGCCGCGTGACGGAAACCTCGGGCGTGCCCTTCACGCTGCACGATCTGCGCCGTACATTCGCGACGGTCGCCGAGGCGCTGGACATACCGGCCTACGCGCTCAAGCGCCTCCTGAATCACAAGATGCGGCAGGATGTGACCGCAGGCTACCTCATCATCACGCCGGAGCGGCTCCGCGAGCCGATGCAGCGCATTACGGACTTCTTCCTCCGGGCGGCGGGCGAGCGCGCGTCGGCGAAGGTGCTACGACTCGCCGCTCAGGGGGCGAAGTGACCGAAAAGCCGCCACAAAAGCCCCCAAAAGCGCCCCAAAACGTTCAGCAAATTCTCGATATGCGAAGGCCCGGGCGGAATGAGCGAGCACTACGCGGGCAGGCGCGCCGGGCCGTGTTCCTCTCGGAGCAACGCCGCGTGAGGATGGACGGGAACGAGGAGGCGCATTGGGCACCCAATCGCCGACAGCTGGAGCGGGAGCACGCCAAGGAGTGGCAAGCCGCAGAGAGCAGGAGGGTCGCTACTGCGGCTTGGCCCTACCGACAGTATGAGAGTTTCACGCTGGTTGAGTTTGCGTGCCTGCTCCATGGGTGTAGCCGATGGGAGGCCCGGCGTTCGCCCGCCGAGGACGTGGTAGTCGCCAGCACGAGCCGCGTGCTCGCGAGCGCCGTGCGGCACGTCGCCGAGCCGATCCCGGGCATATCGCTTTATCCGGTGAACCCGGGCGCGCCCGAGCAAGAGCACCGATTCCCTCAACGCGCTCTGTTGGAATTCGCGCGGGAAAAAGGTCTGGCGCACGCCGCGATTCTCTCGGCCGTGTTCACCGACGCGCTGGCAGCGGCCGCAAGCCCCGAGCAGCCGCAGGCCGTCATCCCTGGTGGGGCCTCGGCGCCTCCTGCGGGGGTAGCGGGCGGTAAGTCGGAGTGGCACCGCGACGCGACGGCATTCGTTGGGAAGGTCGAGCGGGCTTTGCGGGCGCGCGCGACGACGGCCGGACAATCCTTCGAGAAGGCGCTCGCGGACCTATTGCGCCAGTCCGATATGAAGGCCTTGCATGGGCAATTCGAGGATTGGCAGACTCGCCTCGGGGCAGGGCGAGCGCGAGTGAAGCTGCAGACGTTCCGGTTGTTTCTACACGAGAGATTCCCCGCGTACAGGTTCCCTGGTGGAGCCCGCCCCGGCAACTCCGCCCGCGAGTTTCTGCGGCAGCTACTCGCGGACTACGGAGCCGACAATTCATAGTCGCTCCGTGGACGCCTACCGCAAAGCCGCCCTTGGTTTTAGGTCCCGCAGCGGTATGCAACGCCGCGCGTGACGAGGATCCGTGGTCCGGTGCGAAGGATCGTGTTGCCGCCTAAGGCCACGGCTTCATTGCGTAGCTGCTTCAAATCATCCCCGGGCATCACATAGGGTGGCGAACTCTGCACCGAGCCAACAGCGTGACAGCCGGAGACATCTGACGGATTCGTGGTGATCCATACTCTGGTAGCTCCAGGGGCGAGGGTCGTGCACCCTGCCAAGAGCCCTGCGACCGCCGCAAGTGCTACAACCTTCTTCATAATCCTACTCCTCCAAGTTCAGAGGGCGCCGATCGTATCCGCGTCGGAGGAGCTCGGCAGTGACTTGACGCACGCCAGCGGGGGCCGGGATTGTGACGCGACTGGCTATTTCCTGCGGAAAAATGGGTTGCTTGCCGACGGGGCCGGCGGCTCCGTGTAATTTCCATGTCGCTCACTGCCGGAAGCCGGCGCATCAATATCAGTCAACGTCCACCGATTCGGACAGTTATTGCCACGGGTCCAAGTAGGACTAGAGCGGCCCTTCGCGATGAAGTGCCACTCATGTTGGCGAGTCGGGATGAAGACGTTGGCGAATCGTAGCCCCCGGATTCGGAGCGCTGCTGACTCACCATAAGCCCCAGGACGCCGCGCGCGTTCCAGGCAGAGGGCAATGGGGCGATCCACTGCGCGCCCGCCAGTGCCGCCCATAAGGCGCACATACGCAGCGAAGTCATGCTCCTCAGAGGCGGCCCGCCACAGCTCGACGAGGTCGCCGGCATCGGCAGGCGCGGCCCGCAGGCGCCGCAACTCGCGCCAGACGGTGACCGAAGGCAGGCCGAAGGATTGGAACTGCCGCAGGCCGTGCACGCGGGCATGTGCGACTGCGCGGTCACAAGTCTCTGTTGCATCGCGTGCTTCGCTGTCCTCGAGATCGGCGCCGACGCCTATCCCGTCGATATTCTTTGAGATGTACTTGGCGAGGTAGCCGACTGCGCTGCCCCGATTCGCGTCGATCTCGATGAACACCACGCGCCGCTCCTGCGCACCTGGCTCCTGCGGGTCCAGATCCTTCAGGAAGTGGCGCTTGATAGTTGCGCCCACTTCCTCCGCGGCCGCGGGGGCGCAGCAGATCATGGCATGCCAATGCACCGTGCCGTCGTGATGGGGTTCGCTGCACCGAAAGCCGTAGATCGTAATACCCCGGCGGCCGAGGGCTTTCCGCACGCTCGCCCAGGATTGTTGCATTTGTGCGGCGCCCGCGCGCACCTCGCTACCATCAAAGCCCGGGTTCATGTCTCCCGATCTTTCATAGGCCCGATGGAAACGGCTGGGGAGCGTCATGTTGGCGAGAATGACTGTATGGCCGCACTCGCGGGCGTAGCACTCGCATCCGGCCATCCTCGTCATCAACTCAGTCCGACGCAGCTTCGGGTTACTCACTGATGCCTCCTGCGCCTTTTCGAGAGAAAGCATTTCCCCCTGCTCATTGACGAGCAACATGGACCGCAGCCAGCCAGCGCTGCGTGCCCGCTGTTTCTCGTAGCGCTCAGCAGTCGGGTCCGAGACATAGAGCCCGGCACGCCGGCTTACCACGCCGAGCTCGCGCAGCGCATTCTCCGCCTGCCGCCCGTAGATTCGACGCATCTGCCGGCGCCACCATCTAACATCTTGCAGCCGCGCCACCGCGCCCGCAGTCGTGATGAGGCCGCGCCCCGGCAAAGGCGGCTCGACTCCAATGCTGCGGGCGAGAGCGGCACAGCCGCCATAGGCGTCCGCGAGCATGTCTGCGCCGCGGGACCTGGCGCTGCGGCGCGCATCCTTGAGCACATCGACCAGCCCCGCATAGAGACCAGCGCATTCGACAACGCATCGCTGCGCAATACAGGGCTCGCCGTCCGTGGCTTCGGCCAACGCGTTAGTGAGTTTGGTATGCGCCTGCCTGAGCACGTCATAACTGCGCGCCTCCGGCCCAGATCGCACCAGCGCGGTGCATGCTTTCGACGCAACGGCCGCGAGGTCGTTCATTGCCTCATTATCGAATGCGAGCGGGCAGCGCGCGCGCGTGAGCTGCCGGTTGACACCTGCTATCTCGGCCGCGCCAGCGGCGAGGGCACGGGCGCGCCGCTCGACAAGCTCCCCGTGCACGATGCTGGGCCGCTGCCTGATGTATTCCAACTCCGGCTTACTGACCTTCCAGAATCGGCGGAGCAGTGCCTCACGAATGGCGACGGGGTATCTGGCAATGATCTCGTCCAACACGCCGGCGACGGTCTCACCCGTGTCCACCGACCGCAGCGCCGATTCGAGCGCGGCGATCTCATCGGCGGGGTCCGGTAGCATGACGGGCGCGGCCTGTGCGGACGCCGTTGACACCTGCGGCGGCACCCAGCGCCACGGACGGGCAGGCGCTGGCCGTTGGAGCAAAACTGCCGACACTTCAGCCCTGGTACGCTACCGCGCGAACGGATGGTGCGATCCGCGCGCGATACCAAGCGCGCCGCTTCGGCGGCTCGGCGATGTCGGCTTCTACAGCCAATCGCGCGGGAACAATGGCGCGCAAGACTTCCAACGCGCGCAGGACACCAAGAGGCAGCATTGCCTCGAACAACGCCCATTCGGCACGGCGGCGGCGCAGCTTATCTTCTGTGACGGCCTGGAGCCGGCGCAGTGCCGCTGCGTATCGGGCCAGCGCTTCCTCACGCAGCGCGCGGTGATCGGACCACGTCACCAGCGCAAGCCGGGGGACGTGCACCAGCCACTCGCCCTGGTAGGTGAGCCCGAATTGCCCCTCGCGCATCAGCAGCTCCCATGGGACCCAGACGATTGGGTCCACGGGACTTCCGCTCTCATCCTGAAGCGCCGCCCACCAGGGAGGCGAACGCGTTTGGTGGTTAGTGATTGATGCAGCTACACTCGCGCACACGGTGTCATCCTCCAGCCGCGCCCTCAGCGGCGGCCATTGCTTCGTTACGGTTCAGGGGGGACTCCGCGACGGCCGTGCCTGATCCGGGCGGCCGTCATCGTATTGCGGGCCATGTCAGGCAGCTTGTACGGGTAGCTCGGTGCGACTCTCGATGAAGCGGCGCAGGTCGCCCAAGCGGTAGGACACCCGGCGCCCGACCTTCACATAGCGCAGCGGCTGGGAGCGCGTGCAGCGCCACAGCGCAAGCGTCTGCCGTTTGATCCCGAGCATGCCTGCAGCGACCAGGGCCGGAACCTGTAAGTCGTCACAAACGCCAGGCTTGGCGGGATCGACTCCGGCGCGCTGCAGGCCGGCTATGAACTCGGCGGCGGCGCGCTGCTCAGGGGAACCGACCAGGGCGGTGGCCGATGGCGTGCCGGCCGCGCAGTCCGGGGCGGCATGGCTTTTCTTCGCTGACATGGCGTGCATAGCTCGACTCTCGGGCATGGCCTCGCTGGGCCGCGCTGCCAATATCAGCATGCAATCAGCCGTCGGAATATTTCGGGATCATTCGGGATTCTTCGGCCGAAAGTCTCCGAAAGGTTCCCGCAGTGGGCGGCAACTAAAAATAATTCCGGCCGAAGAAGATTGATAGCGACGGGGTGCATCCGCGGTCCGCGACGGCGGCGGCACGGAAGATCGGATCGCGCCGATGCGGGGGAGGCGGTTGCAGCAGGAGAGTGACGCCGGCTGACGCCGGCTCGCTGCCGCTCAGCGGGGATCTAGGGGAACGTAAAAGCTCTCACGGCGCGCCGCCTGGTGGGCCAAGCCTCATCCGTGGGATAGCGTAGTTGACGAGACTTCAGCGGGGGCAACTACCGGCCGCGCGGGAGCGGCGGTCGGTACGTCCTCGTCCTCATCGGAGTCCTCATCCTCATCGGAGTCCTCATCCTCATCGGAGTCCTCATCCTCATCGGAGTCCTCATCCTCGTCGGAGTCCTCATCCTCGTCGGAGTCCTCATCCTCGTCGGAGTCCTCATCCTCGTCGGAGTCCTCATCCTCGTCGGAATCTTCGTCCTCGTCGAAGTCCTCGTCCTCCAACACGCCGATTTCGCCCTTCAGCGCAAGCAATAGCGCCATGTCAGCGAAGAACGCCCGCAGCAGTTGCCGCTCCTGCTTGTGCAGCATGAAACGCCCTCCCTCGAACAGCGAGTAGTACGTGCGGTTGATTCCGAGGGCAGTCGCGACCCTAGCTTGTGAGAGAGCAAGCGCTTCACGGACGCGCCTCGCCTGGTCGCCGGTGATCGTTGAAATCATTTTGCCAACAGCTCCCGTGCAGAGATTCCGGGACAGCGTAGCACTGGTGTAGCACCACACCAAAACCGAATTTCTGGCGTTTTGATCTGTTGTCTAAAAGCCCTGTATTTTCAGGGTCTTATTTGGCTCCCCGGGTTGGACTCGAACCAACGACCAACGGATTAACAGTCCGACGCTCTACCGACTGAGCTACCGGGGAACCGTGCGATGGAATCGCGAAAGGGCGCGAATTCTGAGGCGAGGGCCGGGATTTAGTCAAGGAACTCTGCGGCGCAGCCGCCGGTGAGGGCGCAGCAGAGCACCATAGGCCACGAGATTGATCGCGAGCAGCAGCGCCGCGAGCACCCACTGGTCCGGGCGGGTGAGCCCGGGCGGGTAAAGGATCGAGACCACATAGTGGTTGAGAAACCCGCCGCGGTAGCCGGCCTCGCCCGCGAGCCGGCGCAGATGGATCTCGAGCGGCGTGAGCGGGCAGATGCTTCCCGAGGTCTCGATCCAGAATCCCCAGGCGAGCGCCGGCAGGTGGGCGAGGGCCGCCCACCGCCACTTCCAGGCGAGGAATCCGCCGAAGATGACGAACGCGGCGAAGGCCAGATGCAAGGCGACCAGCAGGTCCGCGAGGATCCGCCAGCCCATGTCCCCGGGACGCCCGCGCCCTCAGGCGCTGTTGCTCGGCCCCATCCCTGCGCCGAGCCCTGCGGGCCGGCTGACGCCGTCCAAAATCGCTCCCGGCGATTTTGTGGCTACCGCGCCGCCCGTGGCCAGGACCCGCGCGAGGCGCTCGATCGCCTTCTCGAGCGTCTGCAGGCTGCAGGCGAAGGAGATCCGCATGTGGCCGGGCGCGCCGAACCCCGAGCCCGGCACCACGGCGACACCGCCCTCGTTGAGCAGCAGCTCCGCGAACTCGCCATCCGTGGCGCAGCCGAGCCCCGCCATCGCCTTGGAGACATCCGCGAAGGCGTAAAAGGTGCCCGCCCCCGGCAGGCAGCTCACGCCAGGGAGCGCGTTGAGCGCGCCGACCACGTAATCATGCCGCTGCTTGAAGGCCTCGTTCATCTTCTGCACGCAGTCCTGGTCGCCGGCGAGAGCGGCGGTCGCGGCCTTCTGCGAGATGCTCGAGGCGTTCGAGGTCGATTGCCCCTGAATGGTGGCCATGGCGGCGATCAGCTCCTTCGGCCCGCCGCAGTAGCCGATGCGCCAGCCCGTCATCGCGTAGGCCTTGGAGACGCCGTTGATGGTCACGGTGCGCCCGTAGAGCTCCGGCACGGCGGTGAGCAGGCTGCAGAAGGGCTCCGCGCCCCAATAGATCTTCTCGTACATGTCATCGGTGCCGATGACGATGCGCGGGTGCTCGAGCAGGACCTCACCGAGCGCACGCAGCTCCGCGCGGGTGTACGCCGCGCCGGTCGGATTGCAGGGGCTGTTGAGGAGGACGAGCCGCGTCTTCGGGGTGATGGCCGCGGCGAGCTGGCGGGCGGTGATCTTGTAGCCCTGCGCGGGACCTGCGAACGGCATCACCGGCTGGCCGTCCGCGAGCAGCACCATGTCGGGGTAGGAGACCCAGTAGGGCGCGGGGATGACAGCCTCGTCATCTTTGTCGAGGACGGCCATGCAGAGATTGAAGATCGTCTGCTTGGCGCCCGAGGACACCAGGACCTGCGAGCGCTCGTACTGGATACCATTGTCGCAGGCGAACTTCGCGATGATGGCGTCCTTCAGCTCGTTGATGCCCTCGACATTCGTGTAGCGTGTGAACCCGGTACGGATGGCATCGACACCCGCCTGCGCAATCGGTACCGGTGTGTCGAAGTCGGGCTCGCCTGCGCCCAGGCCGATGACGTCTTTCCCCTCCGCCTTGAGGCGGGCTGCGCGGGCGGTGACGGCAAGCGTCGGCGAAGGCTTGACGCGCTGGACGCGTCGTGAGACGGATAGGGTCACGGGGATTCCTGTGGTTCACCGAAAATGGGCGAGCGCCACTATATTAAGGGATCGGGGCGGTCCCCACCATCCAAGGCGCGTCGCGCAGGCGCAACGGCAGGAACGGCATGGAACAGATTCCCTTCAAACTCGAGGCGGGCTTCGAGCCTGCGGGCGATCAGCCCGAGGCGATCGCGAAGCTCGTCGAGGGCCTGAGCGACGGATTGAGCGCGCAGACTCTGCTCGGCGTCACCGGCAGCGGCAAGACGTACGTCATCAGCCAGGTCATTCAGCAGGTGCAGCGTCCCGCGCTGGTCCTGGCGCACAACAAGACGCTCGCAGCGCAGCTCTACGGAGAGTTCCGCAGCTTCTTTCCACACAACGCCGTCGAGTATTTCGTCTCCTACTACGACTACTATCAGCCGGAGGCCTACGTTCCTTCCTCCGACACTTACATCGAGAAGGACGCCTCCATCAACGAGCACATCGAGCAGATGCGCCTCTCGGCGACCAAGGCGCTGCTCGAGCGGCCCGACTCGATCATCGTGGCCACCGTGTCCTCGATCTACGGCCTCGGCGATCCGAAGGCGTACCTCGCCATGATCCTGCACCTCGATCGCGGCGATCGCATCGATCAGCGCCAGCTCCTGCGCCGCCTCGCCGACATGCAGTACACGCGCAACGACATGGATCTGACACAGGGCACCTATCGCGTGCGCGGCGATGTGATCGACATCTTCCCCGCGGAGTCCGAGCGCGAGGCAGTGCGGGTGGAGCTCTTCGACGATACCATCGACTCGATCGCGCTCTTCGACCCGCTGACCGGGGCGGTATCGCGCAAAGTGCCGAGATTCACGGTGTATCCGGGCACGCACTACGTCACTCCCCGCGAGCGCCTGATCGGCGCCGTCGATCACATCCGCGAGGAGCTGCGCGAGCGGCTGAAGGAGCTGCGCGAGGCCGGCAAGCTCCTCGAGGCGCAGCGGCTCGAGCAGCGCACGATGTTCGACATGGAGATGATGAAGGAGGTGGGCTACTGCGCGGGCATCGAGAACTACTCCCGGTATCTCTCCGGCCGCGCCGCCGGCGAGCCGCCGCCGTGCCTCTTCGACTACCTGCCGCGCAACGCGCTCCTCGTCATCGACGAGAGCCACCAGACCATCCCGCAGCTCGGCGCCATGTACCGCGGCGACCGCTCGCGCAAGGAGGTGCTGGTGGAGTACGGCTTTCGCCTGCCCTCGGCGCTCGACAACCGGCCGCTCAAGTTCGAGGAATGGGAGCGCCTCGCGCCGCAGATGGTCTTCGTCTCGGCGACGCCCGGGAAGTACGAGGCGCAGCACGCGAGCCAGACGGCGGAGCTGGTGGTGCGTCCCACGGGTCTCATCGACCCGGGGGTCGAGGTGCGTCCGGTGAGCACGCAGGTGGACGATGTGCTCTCCGAGATCCAAAAGTGCGTGGCGCAGGACGAGCGAGTCCTCATCACCACGCTCACCAAACGCATGGCCGAGGACCTGACCGATTACCTGCACGAGCACGGCGTGCGCGTGCGTTATCTGCACGCCGACATCGAGACGGTCGAGCGTACCGAGATCATCCGCGATTTGCGCCTGGGCAAGTTCGACGTGCTGGTCGGCATCAACCTCCTGCGCGAGGGGCTCGACATGCCCGAGGTATCGCTGGTCGCGATTCTCGATGCGGACAAGGAGGGATTCCTGCGCTCCGATAACTCGCTCATCCAGACGATCGGCCGCGCCGCGCGCAACCTCAACGGGCGCGCCATTCTCTATGGGGACAGGGTGACCGGCTCCATGCAGCGCGCCATCGAGGAGACCGAGCGCCGGCGCGCCAAGCAGCTGCAATACAACGTGGAGCACTCGATCACGCCGCGCGGCATCCGCAAGGCGGTGGCCGACATCATGGATGGCGCCCACGGCGGCGCGCCCCTGGGGCCGCTGGGAGCCCGCGGCAGGCGCCGCGACGGCAAGCGCGGCGAAGCTCCCCCGGCCCTGGACCTCAAGCCCGAGGCGTTGGCGAGACAGATGAAGACGCTCGAGGCGCAGATGCTCAAGCGCGCGCGCAACCTCGAGTTCGAGGAGGCCGCGCGCCTGCGCGATGAGATCGAGCGCCTGAAGCAGCTGGAACTTGGCATTGCCTGATCCGTTAAATCGCAAGAAACTCAACATCCCATGAATGGCACAGGTCAGGTCAGACCCACGGCAACCGTGCTCCTCACGGTGATCGTGGTCGTCGCCGTGTTGCGCCTCGCGCAGGATCTCTTTGTCCCGCTGGCGCTCGCCGTGCTGCTCACGTTCGTCCTCTCGCCGATCGTCGCCCGGCTGCAGCACTGGCATTTCAACCGGCTGATCGCCGTGATCGTGTCGCTCTGCCTGGCGCTCGCTCTGGTGGTCGGCGTCGGCGATGTCATCTTCGGGCAGTTCTCGGATCTCGCGCATCAACTGCCGCATTACGAGCAGACCCTGCGCGAGCACATCACTCACCTGCGCGGCTTCCTGCGCGGCGGCATCACCGACAGCCTCGATGCGCTCGACCGTCTGGCGGCGCAGATCGAGCGCCTGAGTCCGGTGACGGGCCTTCCTGCCGGCGTGCAGAAGGTGGAGGTGGTGCAGCCGCGGGCGAGCCTCTTTCAGATCGCCAAGGACGTCGTCGGTCCGCTGGTGAAGCCTCTCGGGTGGGCGCTCGCGGTGATGGTGCTGGTCGCCTTCATGCTCCTCAGGCTCCCGGACCTGCGCGAGCGCCTCATCCGTCTGCTCGGGCCGCGCAATCTGCAGGCGACCACCGCGGCGCTCGATGATGCCGCCGCGCGAGTGAGCCGCTATCTGCTCTCGCAGCTCCTCATCAACTCGCTCACGGGAACCTGGGTGGGGATAGGCCTCGCGCTCCTCCACGTGCCGAATCCGGGCCTCTGGGGCGCGCTCACGCTGGTGTTGCGCTTCATTCCTTACCTCGGAATCTGGGCCGCGGGCGCGATGCCGTTCGCGCTTTCGTTCGCGGCTTTCAACGACCTCATGCATCCTTTGGTCGTCCTCGGCATCTACGGCACCATCGAGCTCTTCAACTACGCGGTGCTCGAGCCCTGGCTCTATGCCGCCAGGACCGGCGTCTCGCCGGTGGCGCTGCTGCTCGCCGCCGCATTCTGGACGTGGCTCTGGGGACTCGCGGGCCTGCTGCTCTCGGTGCCGATCACCGTGTGTCTGGTCGTCATGGGCAAGTACGTTCCGCAGCTCGAGTTCTTCGAGATCCTGCTCGGCGATGAGCCGGCGCTCGAGCCCTACCAGCAGCTCTATCAGCGCCTCCTCACCAGCAACCGGGACGAGGCGGACATGCTGCTCGAGGCGGCGCTGCGCGAGCACTCGCTGCGCGAGGTCTGCGACATCGCGATCGTGCCCGCGATGCGCCAGCTCGAGGCCGACTTCGCGCGCGGTGCGTTGAAGCCCGTCCGGCGCCGCGCGGTGCTCGATCAGATCCAGGGGTGGGTCGATGAGCTGCTCGAGGGGCTGCAACGCACGGACGGGCGGGGCGCGCTCTCGTGGCAATCGCCCTCGGTTCTCTGCGTGCCGGCCGAGGACCAGGAGGATGGCATCGTGGCTACGCTCCTCGCCGCGGTGCTCATCAACCGCGGCATCGGCGCGCGTGTGGCGCCGTTCGCCCGTCTCGAGGAGGAGATAGCGGCCGGCGCGGGCGCCGGACTCGAGGCGATCGTCGTCTCCGCGTTGCCTCCCGAGGCGATTCCGCCGGCGCGGGCGGTGGTCAAGCGCATCCGCGCCCAGTCCGAGAGCGTTCCGATCATCGTCGGCCTTTGGGGTCTCGATCACGACCTGGATCGCGCGAACCAGAGACTGGCGAGCGCGGGGATGAGCCGGCTCGAGACGCGGGTGGGGGCCTGCGTGGAGGCGATCGAGCGGCTGCGGCACCCCCCCGGACCGGCCCGGACCGTGACGCCCTCCAAGGTGGCTCAGGGCTCCTGACTCTTGATATACTGGACGGCTCAAGCATAGGCGCGTAGCTCAGTGGTAGAGCACCACCTTGACATGGTGGTGGTCGGTGGTTCGATCCCACTCGCGCCTACCATAGATTCGATGCGGTGCTTCCTCCGCGTGAGGGTGGGGAAGCGCTTTATTCAGTGACCTCAAGAGAGCCCGCGAAATGCCCGCCGTGACCCTGCCTGACGGCAGTCAACGCCACTTCGATCGACCGGTGACGGTCGATGAGGTCGCGGGCGACATTGGCGCGGGGCTGCGCAAGGCCGCCCTCGCCGGGCGTGTCGACGGCAAGTTGGTGGACACCTCCTTCCTGATCGACCGCGATGCCCAGCTTGCGATCGTCACCGACAAGGATCCGGCAGGGCTCGAGGTCATCCGCCACTCGACGGCGCACCTGCTCGCGCAGGCGGTGAAGCAGCTCTTTCCGGAGGCGCAGGTCACCATCGGACCGGTCATCGAGGACGGGTTCTACTACGACTTCGCTTATCAGCGCCCGTTCACGACCGAGGATCTGGCCGCGATCGAGGGCCGCATGACGGAGCTCGCCAGGGCCGACGAGAAGGTCACCCGTCGCGTCATGGCGCGCGATGAGGCGGTGGCGTTCTTCAAGAGTCTCGGCGAGCACTACAAGGCGCAGATCATCGCCAGCATCCCCGCGGGCGAGCCGATCAGCCTCTACGGTCAGGGTGACTGGGTCGATCTCTGCCGCGGTCCGCACGTGCCCTCGACCGGCAAGCTCAAGGCGTTCAAGCTGACGAAGGTGGCGGGCGCCTACTGGCGAGGCGACTCGCGCAACGAGATGCTGCAGCGCATCTACGGCACCGCCTGGCCCGACAAGAAGCAGCTCGAGGAGTATCTGCATCGCCTGGAGGAGGCGGAGAAGCGCGACCATCGCCGTATCGGCCGGGAGCTCGACCTCTTCCACCTGCAGGAAGAGGCGCCCGGCGCGGTGTTCTGGCATCCGAAGGGTTGGAGCGTCTTCCAGCGGCTGATCGCCTACATGCGCGAGCGTCAGGACGCGGCCGGCTACGAGGAAGTCAACGCACCGGAGCTCATGGACATCTCGCTCTGGCAGGAATCGGGGCATCGGGAGAAGTTCGGCGAGAACATGTTTCTCACCGAGACGCCCGACCATCGCGTGTACGCCATCAAGCCGATGAACTGTCCCGGCCACGTGCAGATCTTCAAGCATGGCCTCAGGAGCTACCGCGAGCTGCCGGTGCGCCTGGCGGAGTTCGGCAAGGTGCACCGCTACGAGCCTTCCGGCGCACTGCACGGCCTCATGCGGGTCCGGGCCTTCACCCAGGACGACGGCCACGTCTTCGTCACGGAGGATCAGATCACGGAGGAGTCGGTCGCCATCACCCGGCTCATCCTCGACATCTATCGCGACTTCGGCTTCGAGGACGTGCGCATCAAATTTGCCGATCGGCCGCCGAAGCGCGTCGGGAGCGATGAGGTCTGGGACCGCGCCGAGGAGGCGCTGAAGGTCGCCTGCCGGGCTGCGGGCATCGACTACACCCTGAATCCCGGCGAGGGCGCCTTCTACGGGCCGAAGCTCGAGTTCGTCCTGTGGGATGCCATCGGCCGCGACTGGCAGTGTGGCACGCTGCAGGTGGACTTCAACATGCCGGGGCGGCTCGGGGCCTATTACATCGACGAGCACAGCCAGAAGCGCGCCCCGGTCATGCTCCACCGGGCCATGTTCGGCTCGCTCGAGCGCTTTTTCGCCATTTTGCTCGAGCACCATGCGGGGCGCCTGCCGGCTTGGCTCGCGCCCGTGCAGGCCGTGGTCCTGAGCATCACCGACCGCCAGGACGCCTATATCCGGGCAGTTACGGAATCCCTGAAAAATCAGGGTGTTCGGGTCGTGTCCGACTTGCGGAACGAGAAAGTGGGCTTTAAGATTCGCGAGCACACGCTGCAGCGTGTTCCGTATCTCCTGGTTGCGGGCGAAAGGGAAGTCGCCGCACATCTATTATCAGTGCGCACCCGAAGCGGCAAGGATCTGGGCACGATGACCCCGGAGGCATTTACCGACCGCCTCCGCATCGAGCTCGAGAGCCGCGGGCGCCGTACGTTGGAGGATTGACGCATCGCAAGTGCAACAAAGCGGGTCCGGCGTAACGAGGACATCGTCGCGCCGCAACTGCGAGTGATCGCGGCCGACGGGTCGCAGGCCGGTGTGATGTCCCGCTCCGAGGCGCTGCAAATGGCAGCTGCGTCGGAACTCGATCTGGTCGAGGTATCGCCGACGGCGGAGCCGCCGGTGGTGCGCATCATGGATTACGGGAAATTCCTGTTCGAGCAGAACAAGAAGGCCCACTCCGCGAAGCGCAAGCAGAAGCAGATTC
>Ga0134126_10007341_pt1 | contig 13837 bp, 11 predicted proteins | sample KB31752_FD_96881 | JGI IMG/M metagenome (GOLD analysis project Ga0134126, IMG submission 96881) | Terrestrial soil microbial communities with excess Nitrogen fertilizer from Kellogg Biological Station, Michigan, USA - KB3-175-2 | ecosystem: Environmental > Terrestrial > Soil > Unclassified ...
GCAGCTATTTCTGCCCGCTCTGCACTTCCAAATTTGATATCAAGAAATTGGCTGCGATCTTCGCGCCGAGCTAACCCGCCCGCCTGCCGCACCGGCAACAATGCGCCTCCACACGCCGAGCTATTGCGGCATCGACTTGAAGCGTACCTCGCGCCGTTCGATCATTTCATCCGCCGACTTGTCGCGCCCGCTCTCCGGATGATGTACCGCGAGAACTCCGCGCAGTACATAATAGCCTTCGTCCGCACGTACTTTCCCATCGCCACGAACAATGGTCCCGCGAAAGGAGTACCAGACGCCGTGTACTACGCGCGTTTGAAAGTTGATCTCCCCGCCATCGATTGAGGATCGATCGAAGAAAAATGTCAGTGGAGTATTGCTGTCGGTTTCAGCGTCGCCTAGCCGTGTAATGTAGCCCGCCAGCTTGTTGCGATCCAGATCCAGTTCAATCGAGTCGTTGCTGTGATCGAACTGGTACGATCCCCAAACATCGTCGGCCAAACTCGACGGTTCCTGCGCGGAATCGATAGCGCGATTCGCGTCCGCTTCAGACTGATCCTGGTTCATCTCAGAGCGTTGATGCAGGCTCGGTGTCGACGTCTGTTGCCCCCATCCGCACGCGAATCCTGCGCAGATACAAATGCAGACTGCCGCTCTGCCCAGCCATGGGTGGATCAACTGCTCCAACCATCCCTTCGACCGGAAGCATCGCATTGCGCGTCTCCCTCTCGGCCGTGCGGCGTTCCGCAACCGTCGTCTGCGGTTCTGGAGCCGCGGCCTATCCTACCTGCGAACCAATTGCGGACCTGTTTCACCCAGCCGAACCGTTCGCCACAATCATCGCATGGCCGCCGCTTGAAGCGTCTACAAAAAATCGCCCTCGCGGCTGGGCAGCGCTTTCCCACTGCGCACTTCTCTCGGCTTCGCCATCACATCCAGACGCATCAGGATCTTTCTGGCCAGTCCAGTCAGAGGAATCTCTCCCAGCTTGCTGTCCAGAATCCATTCATGCCGCTCCAGCTTGCGTTTCTTTCCCGCGCCCATCAACTTTTCAACATGCGCCGCAAACACTTCCACATAAAAATTTGTATTCGTAATCGCATGGCGGATGCGCAACACCGGCTCGCTCTTCGCCGCCTCCGCCAGCGGCGGCAGTTCCCACATTCCCGGCATCTGCGAAGCATTGTCAGCGCGCTGCGCCAGCAGCACTTCCCTTCGCTTGCTCTCGCCTTCCACTGGACGCGTTATAAGCGCGTAATGCGTCAGGCGACTGACGATCTGCTTGCGAGGCGCCGCCACATGCTCGCCCTTGGTTCCGCAGAATTTCTCCACAGGGCACACCTTGCACTGCGGCGATCGCGGCAGGCACACCGTCGCGCCCAGTTCCATCATCGCCTGGTTGAACGTTCCCGGAGCTTTCGTGTCCAGCAGCCACCCCGCGGTTTCCTTCAACCGCGCTGGCAATCCAGCCCGTCGCGCCGCGGACTTCCCCAGCATGCGCGTCAACACCCGCTCCACATTGCCATCCAGCACTGCCACGGGCTCGTTGCGTGTGATGCTGGCAATGGCCGCCGCCGTATAATCTCCCACGCCCGGCAGCCGCCGCAATTCCTGCGAAGTGCGCGGCAGCGAGCCTCCATGCTCATTCACCAGCAACTGCGCGGCGCTGTGCAGCATCCGCGCCCGGCGATAATAACCGAGCCCGCTCCACATGGTCAGCACTTCGTCTTCTCTCGCCAACGCCAGCGACACCAGCGATGGAAACCTCTGAATGAATTGCGTGTATCGCGCGATCACCGTCGCTACGCGCGTCTGTTGCAGCATCACCTCTGATACCCAGATGCGATATGGATCGCGAGTCTGGCGCCACGGCAAGTCCCGTGCATTCAGCCGAAACCAGCTCAGCAATTGCCGCCGGATTTCCTCCCCATCCTGCTCCGTCAGGGCCGCCGTCTCCATGGCATGATTCTATGTCGAGTCGCAAAAATGTATCCAGAATAAATTGAGTGCCACATCGAAAGTGATCCCGCGGCCATCCGCCAAAAACAAGAAAGCCGCCCTCATCGGACGGCTTCCCGCTTTTACTGCGTGAAGGCGCGAACTAGTCGCCCATCACAGGTTCTTCTTTCTTGGGAGCCGGCGCAATCAGCGTGTCGATCGCGATAAAGTTCTCCTTCGGCTTTTCACCCAGAACATGCTCGCGATAGAGCCGGGCCATCTGCGCATTCTCGGCATCCTGCTTCATCTTCGCTTCGCGCGCGCGAATCTTCTCTTCACGCGAGTTCTTGGCGATGCCCAGCTTGTCCAGCGTGTCATTGGCTGCCGCATCCACGTGGCTCTGGTTCAGCACCAGCTTGTTCTGCGTATCGGCCATGCCCACCTTGCGGCCGCCCGCGAAAATCTCGTGCCGGCCATGCTCGTCGTACCACTTGGTCAGGGTCGCGGTCATGTGCATCTTCTCAATAATGTTGCGCCAGCCCACACCGGTGTTGTATGCGCAGAAGCTGATTTCGCCTTCCTGCGTCGCATACGGAATGATGCACTGCTCGGTCCGGCGGAAGTCGTAATTGAACAGGTCCTGGAACCACATGCCTGCGATGAACAGGAAGTTCCATCGATCGGCGCGGCGCTGCTCAATGTCCTTCATGGTGCGGTCGCCCGTCACCTTGCCGTAATTTTTGCCGGTCGCGCCAAAGCATTTATCGAACTTCTGCAGCAGGTCAAGAATCCGGAAATGTGTCGGCGACTTGGACGGATTGTAATTGCGCAGCAGCGCCAGCGATACGCCCACAATCGACAGAAACCTGCCGCGCGCCGCATCGTTCACCTTGGCGACATCCTTCGCCAGGCGATCCGCGTTCAGGAAGGCCGTCACCGGAACCGCTTCCTTGGTTTCCTTATCGATCATCAGCGCCATGCCGATGCCGCAGTTCGGGTGGCATCCGCAGGAGAGCTGTCCCCAGTCGTTGTTCGGTCCATGCACCAGGTCCGCCCAGTCGGAAAACGTGCTCATAAAGCTGATCGGGAACCAGTCGCGGGTGGGCTCGCCCAGGCCGGTCTGATTCTTGATGTCGTGCGCCATGTGGCTCAGCGTATAGCGCTGCGCCAGGCGACGCTCTTCGCTGATGTCCTCATCGCGGCCTGTAAACGATACCGGCTGGAAACTCAAAAAGTTGATCGTCTTCGGATTGGCCAGCGCGAACTGAATAATATGCCCGACCTGCTCGTTATTGATGCCGTTGATGATCGTCGTGACCGGAACAATATCCACGCCCGCTTCATGCAGGTTGTGGATCGCCTGCAGCTTCACATCAAACAGGTTGCCGACTTTGCGGTGCGAGTTGGCCGCATTGCCGATGCCGTCGAACTGCAGGTATGCATAGCGCAGACCCGCTTCCGCAGCCGCCTTGCAGAATTCCTTGCTTTTGGCGAACTCGATGCCGTTGGTTGCGGCCTGCACTGAGTTGTAACCGACCTTGCGCGCATAAGCGACCGCATCCAGAAAATACGGCGACAGCGTCGGCTCGCCGCCGGAGAACTGTACCGACATCTGGCGGCGCGGCTTGATGGAAATCGCGTTGTCCAGCATGGTCGTGATATCTTCCCATGTCAGTTCATGCACAAACCCAACCTGGTTGGCGTCCATGAAGCACGGATCGCACATCATGTTGCAGCGGTTCGTCAGATCGATAGTCAGCACCGATCCGCGGCCATGCGTAATCGTGGAGGTGCCGTGGTCGTGCAATTTCTCATCGTTGTGGGCGCGGATATCGCGGCCTGGGAAAACCGCTTCCAGGTGCTTGAAGAACGCCGGATCGATCGACATTACATCTTCAAAATGTCCGTGCTTCGGGCAATCCTTCGACATCAAAATCTTGCCGTCGCGCTCAATAATCTGCGCCTTGATCTCGCCAACCTTCTCATTCAGCAGCACTTCATGCGGCAGCTTTCCATCCACAATCTGCTGACGGATCTCCGGCACGCACTTCGGACAAAGCGAGTCCGTGGTGCGCGGCCACCCGAGCGGCGGCTTCTCTTTCTGATAGGACTTCAGCAGCGGCTTGTCAGACCACTTCGGCGTAAACGACGCATTGGGGCGAATACTGTTCACCTTCTCAAATACGGCCCACGCACCCTGCGCCGCCCAAGTTACCGTCTTTTCAGCGATTTTCGTTGCTCTTGGCATGTCGTGCTCTCCTGGATTTCAAAGCTCGGATGGATGTTTGACGCCCAGCGAGGAACTCTCCCCCACCCTTCGAACGCCCGGCTTAAGTCCTTGCAATCAAAACATTGCAAATCTTCCCGGGGTTGGACTCCGCGTCCCGTGCCATTTTGCCCATCCTTATAGAGTGGCGTATGGCACCCCCATACTCTGTTAGATAGGTTACGTACCCGAGCCGATGTACAGGAACCAGTCTCCAGCGAACGGCTGTTTTTAAAGGTTCGGTGGAGATTAAGTCCCTGTGAATGGAACCGTTCCTGACGAGCTATTGGCTTGACTCTAAAGGCTCTCAAGCATCCAGATGACGTTTTCGCCAACCTTGCGCCCACCCGCAAAACCGCACCTCGGCGGTAGCAGTTTGTTCGCTCAACGAAATCAAATGTGTCACCCGTCTGTAATGTTCCAGCCGCTACGCCCCCACAGGACTTCCAATTAGCCCTCGATGAGTGCTGAAGCGTGCGGAACACGCCGGTATGTAAGTATGGGTGCTTGAAGAGAATCCTTCGCAAGGCTTCAATCAACACGTGGGAGGACGCCAAATCTCTGCTGCCGGGATAGGACTTGGAGGCAAAAGGCTCAAGGATGCCGCTTATTGGCTGGCACGATCTGGATCCGGCACTGAGTCGAAGGGGAGCCTCGGCATGACGACAACAGAGCAGATTTGGGTTCGGTCGGATACAACGTTTTATAGATCTGGAGGCTCCTGATGTTATCCCGCCTGTGGACCATGTTTCTTGTCGGTCTTTTCATTGCGTTCCCAGGCCAGCACCTCCGTGCCCTTGGAGCTCTGGGGGACGTCCATTTCGCTACTTCCTGTAAACCTGACACTCAACTAAAGTTCGATTCCGGCGTTGCTCTACTGCACTCATTCGAGTTCACCGAAGCAGAAGCGGCTTTTCACGAGGTCGAGAAACAAGATCCGAAGTGCGTCATAGCTGCATGGGGTGTAGCTCTCTCCACCACAGAGAGATCGGGAGCAGATGCTCCACAGAAGGACCTCGCAAAGGGTTGGGGAGAGCTGCAACCGTGGCTGACGATCAAGGCCGGGACGCAGCGGGAGCAGATGTATGTCGACGCGGTTCGAGCAATGTATGAGGGCTATTCAACCGTGCCCGCAGCGAAGCGTTGGAGTAATTACCTCACTGCCATGGGCCGATTGCGGGATAACTACCCTCGCGATATCAACGCCAGTCTCTTCTATGGCCTGGGCCTGACGTGGACAGCAGGGCCGGGAGAGAAGGGCCTGGAGCAGCGTCGAGAAGCGTTGGCAATCTTTGTGCCAATCTTTCACAAGTACCCCAACAACCCGGGGGCTGCGCACTACATCATTCACGCTGCGGATACAGCCGAGCTTGCCCCCGAAGCTCTGACAGCAGCGCGCAAATATGCGGCGATTGCTCCGGATTCACCCCATGCGCTCCATATGCCTTCGCACATATTCAACCGGCTTGGTATGTGGCAGGAGTCTGTGCTGACCAACGAAGCTTCGGCGCGCGTTGCAGCCGAATGGGTGAAAGGAGGGCGTGATGGCAGCTTTGACGAACTCCATGCCCTCAATAACATCGAGTATGCTGCGCTCCAGCTTGGAGAAGACCAGAAAGCAGGAGCGGTCATCGAGCAGATCGCAACGGTGGCGCGGAAAGCGAATGATCCCTGGCCTCCTATTGATGCGAGGATCTATTACGACCTCGAAACACACAACTGGCACGACGCCGTACAGATCGTTCCCCCGCAGACATCCTCATTTGATGAGAACTTCGATACATACTGGATCGAGTGCATTGGCGCGGCGCGCTCTGGCGATCCCAAACGAGCGAGAGCCGCTTTGCATAAGTACAGCGAATCAGAGACGGCCTGGAATAAGAACCATGGATGGGGCGATATTCTTGGCGTCGGTCTTGCTGAAGCGGAGGCATGGACGCTGTTCTCCGAAGGCAAACAGCAGGAAGCCGTGGCGCGATTGCGCGGTGTTGCTGACTTTGAGCGCGACCATCCAATGTACTACGCAGACGTCCTGCCTAGACCCACAGGAGAGATGCTCGGCGATATGCTTATGCAGATGAACCAGCCAGCAGACGCGCTTATTGCGTACCAGGCGGCCTTAAGACTGGCACCGAACCGTCTGGATTCCCTGCTGGGTGCGAGCAAAGCTGCGAAGCTGGCCGGGCAATCACGTGCGTCAATGCGATATGCCTCAGAAATCCGTAGAGAGAGCGGCCAGTTCGCATTGAGGCCTTGATCGCTGTATCGGTGCTCATAAACGCTCTTCTCGTCGGTAATGGATCACGAAGGAGAAGCCGACTTTTCAGGAATAATTCTTAAACTGGATTCCGGATGGCAACAGCCCTCAGTCTTCAAACCTGAGTTCTAAATTGTGCTTCAAACACCGAACTGTCTTAGATGATGATCGAGGTGTTTGTACATCAAAATCGCCCATTCCTGCGGTTTGAGCGGGCCAAAGAAAGGATGCGGATGCTGGGAGCAACACGCCGCGCCTTCGTTGGCGAAGCGATCGATTGCTGCGATAAGATCGCTGCGTTCTCGCTCGAAGTCGCACCTGGTATGGTCTGTGCGAAAGAGTTCCGGCGACGAAGGTGAATTGCGGCGCATGGGCTTGTTATTCCGGAAGACCAACGGCTTAATTAGCAGACCCATGACGCTGGCGGGGAACGGTGCACGTTTAGGGTTGATAACGCCCTTCGCCATTTGTAAGCCAGAAGTGCAGTGCGCAAGGGCTTGGGTGACGGTCATACTACCCCACAGCGGCTGACAGTGGCGGTGGAGCTCCATAATGCGCTGCTTTGTATCTCCTGCCAGACCGGCATCAAAGAGGTTTTTGACGATAGCCGTTTTTGCGCGATAACTCTCGTGAGTCATACCAACGTTTTCTATCCCGTGGAAATGGGCTCCAGGTGAAGCATTCCCAATCGTCCGATTTAACCTACTTGGTGAACCCCGTATTCACGGCCGTCAGCCCTCCGTCCACCGTCAACACTGCGCCGGTAATGAACGAAGAGTCGTCGGAAGCAAGAAAGACGGCCGCATTGGCGACGTCCTCCGGGTTTCCCAGCCTCCCGATGGGGTAAAGCCTGGTCAGCTTCGCTTTCAGTTCCGGATTTTTCTCAAACCGCTTCTTCCATCTCTCGGTGACGATTGTGCCCGGACAAATGCAATTGATTCGAATGCCGTGCGGGGAGTACTCACCCACCATGGAGCGAGACAGGCCTAGGATCGCGGCTTTCATGCTGCTATACAGATGGTCTTTGCCGAACCCCATCAGTCCATTGACCGACGATATATTCACTACGCTTGAGCCCGCATGTTGCATCAGCGGAAATGCAGCCTTCATCGAAATCCAATAACTCTTCAGGCAGACCGCGGCTAAAGAATCCCACTCATTAGCGGCGAGTGTAGCTTCCGTCGCAACCACATTGTTGACCAGAACATCCAGCCCTCCGAACCTGTCCTTCACTGCAGTCATAAGAGCCGACACGTCGCGCTCAGAAGCCGCGTCTCCGTGGAGGTAGAACGATGTGCCACCCAGGCGTTCGATGTCAGATTCCAGCGCCTGCCCCGCGGCCTTGTCAATGTCGTTGATCGCCACGCGCGCGCCTTCTGCGGCGAAACGAATCGCAATGGCGCGGCCAATACCGTTGCCCCCTCCTATAATCACCGCTACTTTGTTTTTAAGTCGCATACCTCACCGCCGATCCCAGTTCAAAACCCGCTCAACGTCACTTTGCCGATTGCTTTTCCGCTCTCAGCCAGCACATGAGCCTTCTTTAAATTCTCGACATTAATAGGGCTGAACGTCTGCGTTTGTGTCGAACGCAATTCACCGCGATCGACAAGCTCGGCCACTCGGTTCAGCAGGCGTCCCTGCTCGCCCATGTCCGCCGTCTGCCACATAGAGCGCGCAAACATAAACTCCCAATGGAGCGACGCCGCTTTCCGTTTCAGCGGCACCACGTCCAGCGTCTGCGGATCGTCGATCAGGCCGATTTTTCCCTGCGGAGCCAGCACCTCGACTAGTTGCGCAAAATTGCGCGCGGTGGCCGTCAGACTGGCAATGTACTTCACCGCAGGCACGCCCAGTGCGTTCACTTGCGCCGCTATCGGCTGGGTGTGATCGATTACGCTATGAGCCCCCATCTGTGTCACCCATTCCACAGTTTCGGGCCGCGATGCAGTTCCAATCACCGTCAGCCCCGTCAGCCGGCGCGCCAGTTGCACCAGGATCGAGCCGACTCCGCCGGCCGCTCCGCTCACCAGTAAGGACGCACCGCTTTCGCCCTCCCCAATGCCAAGACGGTCGAACAGCAGTTCCCATGCGGTAATGCTGGTCAGGGGCAGCGCCGCAGCCTCGGCAAACCCAATCGATTTCGGCTTGCGTCCCACCAGCCGTTCGTCCACGGCCTGGTATTCGGCGTTCGATCCCGGCCGATCCAACGCGCCGGCATAGTAAACCTCATCACCCACCTTGAACCCGGTCACCGCGGCGCCTTTCTCCACCACCACACCCGCTGCATCCCAGCCAAGAATCCGCGGCTTGCCCGTGTTCTCCGACGCCGAGCCCTGGTGCCGCGCGCCCCGCACCTTCGTATCCACCGGATTCCCCGAAACTGCCCGCACATTCACCAGCAAATCCCGTGGCCCGAATTCCGGCTGCGGCAGCTCCAGCTCCACCAGCGAGTCCTCGGCCTCAATCGGCAGCGGACGGGTAAATGCGATTGCCTTCATGATTCTCTCCAGTCCGGGACGACGCACCAAGCGGCCCCGCGTCAAGTGTACCCGTCCCGTTCAGGCGCTAAGGTACGCATGAACCCAATCTTCCCCCATCAACAAGCCCTGTATCAGAGCCAGAGACCCCATGCAAGCCGGGGTCCAGATACGACCCCTGTCCTGCCAACCATTGCCGCCATCGACGAATCCATCGGCCCTAGCCCATGAAATCTTCAATCGAGTCTTCCGGGCCGTCGCAAAAAGATAGCCGATCAGCTAAGAAGATTTCAGGAGCCAAGCAAATCGCGTATAGGTGTATCGCCGAGTGCCCCACCCCGCTTTCCCTGCAGAACAGGAAATCCCCCCTCCGCCACGGCTCAGCGCAGGACAGTGGAGATCGAGTCCGCACGAATACCTGCGCGCCGAGAGAGCATTGAACAACAATCCAACGCCTCAAAATCAAGACGACGGTATTACTTCGACTGGTCGTGCCCACGAATTTCGCTTTGCCAGCGACCCGGAGCAAGGCTGTTAATGCCAGCGAATTTTTGATGGTTGTCGCTGTCACTTATGCCAGTAGCGCGGTCTGCTCGACGCTAGTAACGTAGCCGCTTAGTAGTCGGCCACAATCGGAGGACTGGGTTCCGGGTCGGCATGGGCCAGCCATAGGAGGGAAAAATGCGCAACATTCGTAGCATTTCTAGGGTCGTCGTCAAAGTCACAGCGCTTGCGGGCATATTAATGATCGGTACCTTACCCGGTATCGCGAGAGAGAAGTACGAAACGATCGATGCCACGGCTTTCGGCACGGGCACGCAAATGGGCCAGAATATCGGCGTCACATTGATGATTTACGAGTTCTCGACTCCAGCAGACAGGGCGATTCTTGCAGCCGCCTTTCAGAAGGGGCAGAATCAAGGCCTGGTGAATGCGCTGCAGAAAATGAGGTCAGTAGGGCGAGTGGAAATCACCGGAACTCTCGGCAATGACTGCGCCTACATCCAGATGACCCCGACATCAACCGGACGACGGATCGTGTTTGTCACGAATCGCCAGATTCGCATGGCTGAAGCCTGGACGGACAGTCAGACGATGTCTTATGACTTGACCGCCGGCGTCCTCGACATCAACGACCAGGACAAGAGCAAGAGCACGGGCCAGGTCTATCCTCTTGCGCAACTCGTTGTTGACAAAGAGGGTAAATTGCAGGTGGACCTGAATCAGAATCCGTGGAGATTGTCTGACATTATCGACTGGAAGGGAAACGGCGGGAACAATTAGCGCGCGATTCGTCGAGAGCGCCCGGCGTTTGCAGAAAATTATGAATGACCAAAATGAAAGCACGATCTCGGCCAAACTAAAGGCTCCGCGTGCCGGTGCGGTTGCCGGTATCCTGTTCTCAATCCTGTTGGGCATTTGTGTGGTGCTTCTCCGCCTTTCTGTTCCTGACAGCCCAAAGGATCCAGGAATGTGGCTCGCCAACAGCGCGAGGTCCGTCAATCTCGCTCTGGGCCTGTTGCCCTTCGCCGGAATCACTTTCTTGTGGTTCATGGGCGTGCTGCGCGACCGCATGTGGGAACACGAAGACCGCTTCTTAGCCACTGTGTTCCTGGGCAGTGGGTTCCTGTTTCTTGCCGTAGTCTTCGCCTCTTCGTCGATCTCGGCTGCTCTCATCATGTCCTACCAGGCGATTCCCGGAAGGTTGATGGAGTCCGCCACCTACACGCTTGCTCGCAGCTTCGCCTACGAGTTAACGAACTCTTACGCGCTCAGGATGGCGGGAGTATTCATGATCTCGACCTGCACAATCGATGTCCGCATCCATATCTTCCCCCGCTGGATCGCGCTTCTCGGCTTCCTGCTTGCGCTTTTCCTGATCGTGACTGCCGGCCGCTGGGGTTGGGCGCCTCTGGTCTTTCCTGCATGGACGTTCGTGGTGAGCGCATATATTCTCTTTGCGAATTTTCGGCCGCAGCCGACGGTCAAGGCAGCAGCATGATGCGAGTTTTACTCGGCTGTGGTGGAGTGAGGCCACGTTCGAGGATCTTGCCGGGCGCCCCCGAACCTGCCCTGAACTAGCCAAAGGGCCTCGTCCGCCGCGGCGCACCTAATGAATAGATTCTCAACCGGTCCCAGGGCCCACCCGCCGTCTTACCGATTTCTTTCTCAATCATGCCGGAGAGCGCGAATGGGATCGATGTGCGAGGCTCGGCGAGCTGGAGCAAAGGCCGCCAGTAACGACACCGAGGTCAGCAACAACGCCGTCGCGCCCAGGGTGAGCGGGTCCGCGACCCCAAGCCCATACAGCATTGCCCCAATGAATCTCGCCAGCCACAGCGAAGCGGCCAATCCGATCAGGATACCCAAACCGGCCAGCCGGAATGCCTCGCGCAGAATTCGGCCTACCACCTGTGCCATCGTTGCACCCAGCGCGATGCGCAGGCCAATTTCTCCGGTTCGTGCAGTCACCGTGTAAGCCATGATTCCGTAAATCCCGATGCACGCCAGCGCCAGCGCCAACAGGCTGAAGCAGCCCGTCAACTGCGCAAGCGCTTGCTCGTCTGCAAACGTCGATCTCACCTGCTGCTTCATGGTGCGCACATCGATCAGAGGCAAATCCCTGTCCAGCGATTCGACTGCTGCGCGAGCCTCCGCCAACACACTGCCCGGCGTGGCGACGGTGCGAAGCTCGATCACCATTCGGCCGGCATCCAGCTTTTGCTGATATGGAACATAAAAGGTTGGAGGCGTGGGGCTGCGCATATCCGCGTAACGCGTGTCGGCTGCGACGCCCACAATTTCGATCGGCCCTTTCACATCCTCCGCGTCCGCTTCAAATGTCTGCCCAATGGGGTTTTGGTGCGGAAAAAACTTGCGTGCGAGCGCAGCGTTTACAACCGCCACCTTGGGCGAGGATGCAGTGTCGCCAGTGTTGAATGCGCGTCCCCGCAAAATTGGAATTCCCATCGTTTGAAAGAATGCGACACCCACCCCATTTGTTTGAACGCGAACGGCATCCTTCTCCAGCGGCCGATCGGAGATGTGAAACGTTGAACCAGAGTGTCCGTCTCCAACGATGGCGATAACGCTCATCGTCGCGGACCGCACTCCAGGGATCGCCGCCAGCTTCTCCTCAAGCTTCTGGTAGAGGGATATCATTTGCGTATCGCTGTAGCGTGTTCGCGGAGGCTCAAGGCGAAATAAAAGAACATGATCCGCCTGAAACCCAAGCGGAATGCGATTGAGATTCAATAGCGTGTGCGCGAAAAGCCCAGCCGCTACCAGCAATATCGCTGAGAGCGCAATTTGACCGATCACCAGACCTTTATCCAGCAGCAGTCTGTGGCGATTCGCGCCTACGATTCCTGAATCTCTCAGGCCCGCATTCACCGCGGATCGTGCGGCCTGCCAGGCTGGCGCCAAACCGAACAACAATCCCGCTGCGAGAGAAATCCCCATAGTGAACATTACGACCGTCCAGTCGAAATTCACATGCACCTGATCCAGACCCGGTGCTCTCTCTAACAGATTTGGAATTGCATTCCGGACGAGATAACCGAATAAAAGACCAACCCCTCCGCCCAAACTCGATAGCAATACGCTCTCGGTCAGAACCTGTCGGAGAATACTTTGAGGGCTCGCGCCAAGCGAGCGCAATCCTCGTGCTCATTTCGCGTTGCCTGCTGGTCGATCGTGCGAGCAGCAGATTGGCGAGATTGACGCACGCCAGCAGAAGAATCAATCCAGCCAGAGCCAGCAGCAGGTAGGATGGCGCCGCATATGTGCCGCGCAGATAATCCAGCCCGCGGTCGCCCTCCTCCATTTTCAGATGAAACTGCTTTGTGTCTGCTGTTTGAGAAAGAACCGGCATCGCAGCATGACGTAGAGTTGCATCCAGCTCTGACTGCGCTCGTGCTTCGGGTACGTCTGGCCGCAGACGAACCAGAATTTGCAGCCACCACGACTGTGGATTGTTCAGGAGTGAGACACTGCCGTTCTGCGCGCGCGGCATCAACAGTGGCTGCATCGTCAATGGCACAAAAATCTTTTCTGCAGCGCCCATCTGCAGGCCGGCAAATCGTCCGGCACTCACCCCGACGATCGTGATTGGAACTCCATTCAGCAGAATTGTTTTTCCAAGCACCGATGGAGAACGCCCGAATCTCTCCGCCCAATATCCCTGGCTAATCACGGCCACTGGATTGCCCGACCCTGCATCGTCGGAAGTCAGCAACAATCTCCCCAGCGCAGGCCCGACTCCCAGCGCTCGAAATGCGTTGCCGCTGATCATCTCTACCGCTGAGATTTCCGGGTGACCATCGATCGTCGCGGTCATCGACACGTCTTTGAATGCGATGAAATCCTGAACGGCATCCACTCGCTTGCGCATCTCCTGCAATACCGGATAAGAGAATGCATTGCTGGTGAGACCGCCGTGATCGTTGGAACCAACATCTCCCCACACCGGCGGCACAGGCTGTTCGCGGCCGCTTACCCACGTCAGCAATCGCAGTTCATGCGGCTGCGCGACCGGCAGCGTGTCGAATAAAACTCGCTTCGCGCCGGCAAAGATCGCTGTGTTCGCACCGACGCCTAAAGCCAGCGATGCGACACCGACAAAAGTCAGCAGCGGGTTCCGTCGCAACTGCCGCGCGCCAAAACATGTGTCGCGCCACAGCGTAGTTAGAAATGAAAATGTGCTCTGCGTGTAATGTTGCTCGCGCAGAAGAGTCGAATTGCCAAATTGCCGTCGCGCCGCCGCTGCCGCGCTCGCAGGCTCAGTACCCTGCTGGATCAATCGGTCGGCCAGCATTTGAATGTGCAGCTCAACCTCATCTTCCAGATCGACTACGATACGTTTTCGCTGAATCGTTGCGCGAATTTTGGCTGCGA